>Ga0256914_1003273_pt1 | contig 12872 bp, 9 predicted proteins | sample HulkmetaG_FD_191571 | JGI IMG/M metagenome (GOLD analysis project Ga0256914, IMG submission 191571) | Hydrothermal chimney microbial communities from Main Endeavour vent field at the Juan de Fuca Ridge, Pacific Ocean - Hulk | ecosystem: Environmental > Aquatic > Marine > Hydrothermal vents ...
GGCGGACGCGGGCGCAGGGGTGGGCGTGGGGGTGGCGGACGCGGACGTGTTGCCAAATTGCCAGCCTGTGTTCGACTCCACATCGCTGTTGAACAGCAAGTTGGTGCAAGAAAGCGCCTGCATCGGCGAATCGCCCGGTGCAGCCTGGGCTACATGCGCTGCCGGCGCAACAAAGAGTGCTGCCAAAATGATTGCCATCAGCGCCAGGAGGACGCCCCAATGATTCCGTGACATAATTTTTGCTCGTGATTACACTTACCTGGAAGTGAAAAGGATTGAAAAGGAGAGAGGATCACCAATAGTTTACAATAAGTTGGTAATTTTCTGCAACAGGATGGAAATCTGCGAAATCTGTGATTACAATAACCTATTTCAAAACCAGATTCATTCAATGATTGCCCTAAGTAGCTGCGCATTTGAAACTTGAGAAAAGTGCTGTGCATTCAGACGAACATGGACGAAGATAGACGACTATCGACGATGGTTGGCTTCGTCCACCTTCCTCTTTTCCTCTATCTTCGTCTGATGAGCTGTAATCCTCTACAAGACGCATTTTAAGTTCATACCATTAACGACTTAGCAAGCGGGCCCACTTGCTTGACATGCCCCCATCAGACAGGAGATTGGGGATGACTCACCCAAAATATGAAAATTATCGATACCATGAGCCCATAGGTTTTGTTTCCAAATTCGATTGTGCTAAAATAGCTAAAGCAAAAGTAACTATCCGGTCGTCACCTGCAACCCTTTGCCACAAAGGCTCGAAGGTGACGAAGAGAGAAAATTTGTAACGACTAACGTACCCGACTTCAATCACCACCAAGACACTAAGAACAGCAAGCATTTCAAAACTTTTTCTTTCTTTGTGCCTTTGTGGCTTCGTGTCTTAGTGGTCAATCAGAGAACGTGAATAGTTACAAGCAAAAAGCACTTCAACTTGCCCGCGTAGCTCAGTGGATAGAGCGCCTGCCTCCGGAGCAGGAAGTCACAGGTTCGAATCCTGTCGCGGGTACCTTTGAAATATGGTCTCGGGGACAAAAAACTTGTAGTTGATGAAATCGTCGGTTATTATGAAAAAACAACCTTCTCACTTCACACCAATTTTAGGAGATAGTCATGTCAACAAAGAAATTACTGTTTCTCGTAGGCGACTACGTCGAAGATTATGAGTTAATGGTTCCCTTCCAGGCACTGGCAGCAGTGGGATACACCGTTCATGCTGTGTGCCCCGACAAAAAAGCGGGCGATGTCATTCGTACGGCCATCCACGATTTCGAGGGCGACCAAACCTACAGCGAAAAGCGCGGCCACAACTTTGCGATCAACGCCACTTTTGATGAAATCGACCCCGCCGATTACGCAGGCCTGGTCATTCCTGGTGGCCGTGCGCCTGAGTACATCCGCCTGAACGCCCGCGTGCTGGAAATCGCTCAACACTTTGCCGAGGCCAATAAACCCATTGCCGCCATCTGCCACGGGCCGCAAATCCTGGTGGCCGCGGGCGTGGTCAAAGGCCGCAAACTCACTGCCTACCCCGCTGTGGGACCTGATATTTCGGTAGCCGGCGGCGAATACATGAACATCCCCGTAGACACCGCCTATGTGGATGGAAACATCGTCTCGGCCCCAGCCTGGCCCGCACACCCCGACTGGATAGCTAAATTCATGGCTGTCCTCGGAGCCAAAATCGAACTCTAGCCAAACAAACGCTGCTCTGGCGTGGGACAGAGCAGCGTTTTTCTTTAATATCCCTCAAAAAAACAGAATAATCCTCTGATTCCTTGCACTTTCTTCCATTATTGGGCATACTTCTTCTTGTGGTACGTGTTTTTATTGTGAACTAGTTCTGTTTATGTTATCATGTAAAGAGCATTCTTCTCAACTCCAAAACTGATTTACTCATTCCCGGAGGTGATTTCACCATGACATTTTCAAAACGTCTACTATTCACTCTGTTGATTATCGGGTTGCTAACCATAGCACTGGCTGCTTGCGGCAGCGAAGAGCCCGTCAAATTGTCGGATGATAACTCCGACTTTATGCTGGCTCTACCCCGCATCATTGTAGACATTGACAACAAAGGAGAACCAACGGTGGCTGGTATTAGCCCCGAGATGTTGGCCTTGGTTGGAATCGATGTCTCACAATTCGCCATACCAGCAGAGTATGTAGATTGGTTCACGCAAGCCAATGTTCAAAATATCGAACTGGTGCAAAAGGATGACGGCATTTTCATTTTTGTGAATGGGGTTCTCATGCCACATTTGGGTTGGGAAACAGCCGAATTGACCACCCTGACCGATACGTTGGTACGGCTAAACATGGTACAACCGCAATTCCAACGAGTCATCAATCTGCTGGTTCCCATCATCCAGCACACGGGCCTGAACGTTGCATTGCGCTTCCCCGTGCAAGATGGCGCCGAGGTCATCTCGCTGCGTGATTACAATGCTGATATCGAAGTGCCCACCAAAGCCGAAGCGGAAATGCCCGTTGCCGTGGTCAAAGCAAAAGTCACCTTCGATGATAATGGCGTTCCCTCCATCCTGGGCGTTTCGACACAAGACCTGACCGATGCAGGCTTGGCTGATTTGCGCGGTGTGGGCATGGCGCCTGAAACGATTCAAGCTATGAAAGAGGCTGATGTGAGCGCCATCACCGTCAAAACCACACCTCAGGGATTGGTCTTCTGGATTAACGACCAGCAATTGCCCTCATTGGTATGGAACAGCGATTACCTGAATCGGGCCGCCGACTTGTTCTCGCAGCTTTATTTCACCCCGGAATATGAACAGCAACGTGAGCTGGTAAAGGCCTTCCTGCCCTTCCTTTCCCGCATCAACGGCGAACTCACGCTGGAATTCCCGCAATAATTCCCCCATCGCGTCCCCCTCGAGCTGGCCACCAGCTCATCATACCGCGATTGCATTATAACAAATAAGGAGTGATTTATGGATGTTCGTCGTAAGTATTCAGGCTTGCGTTTTCTGGCATTGCTTATCAAAATCGTTGCTTGGCTCGTTCTCATTGGCAGTGTAGCCGCGGCTATCTGGTTCTGGATGCAGGGTGACGCTGTACCGGGCCCGTTGGTGGGCGATAACAATTGGTCGGGGCTTATTTTGCTGCCCCTGGGCATTTATGGCTTCCTGCAACTTTATATCATTGGCAGCCTCATTAGCTTGTTTATCGATATCGAATACAACACGCGGGCCAATGCCACAGCCGGCGCTCACATGATTGCCCTGCTTGAAAAAATGGGCAAAAAAGCAGATAAAGGCACAGCTCCGGTGATTGCCACACCGCCACCGCCGCCACCGCCACCGCTGCCGCAAGAACCTTCTCGCCCGGCAACCCCACCCGAAAAGCCAAAGACTTCACCACCCAAGACCAAACCGGTGAAACCTGTGGAGAGCGCACCGCCGCCCCCACCCCCGCCCGCTCCGGATCCCATTCCCTCACCTCCCCCGGCGCCTACTCCTGCCGATAAAGAGTAGCGGGCATTAACACTTTCAACCACGCTCATAACGCCCCGACAGCGCCTGTTGGGGCGTTGTGCTATTCTCAGGAAACGCACCGTGACCCAACCATCTGCAAACGACGCCTACAACCTCGAATCTGTCGACATCCCGTATCTGGCGGGCAACAAACTCAAGCTATTCATTTCGCTATTGGAAGGCCCCGCGGGCAAAGCCTTGCTGGGCCCTTTGCTCAAACAGGTAGGCATTACCGACCTGCGTCAACAGCGCCTTGACGACTGGCCCACCTTTGAACCCACAGCTCCCGCTGTTGCTCCGGCAAAAACAGCCTTCACGCTGCCACCGGAAGCCTGGCCGCAGCAGGCCGCACATCGGCAAGATGACTGGGATTTTGCCAGCGCGTTCGATTACGCCCGAGCCTATCGCCAGGGCAGCATCTCGCCCGAGGAGGTGGCTGAACGTTTTTTGGCCGCAGAAGAGGCCAGCAATCAGTCCGATAAACCGCTGCGGGCTTTCATCGAGCTGGACCGTGAAGATGTGATGCGTCAGGCCCGGGCCTCGGCCCAACGCCTGCGCGCGGGCGAGCCCCTGAGCATCCTCGATGGTGTGCCTGTGGCAATCAAGGATGAGCTGGACATGGTTCCTTTTCCTACTCACATGGGAACCACTTTTTTGGGCCAACAGCCTGTTAAACAGGATGCCATTGCTGTGGCTCGATTGCGGGCCGCGGGCGCTTTGTTGCTGGGCAAAACCAACATGCACGAAATTGGCATTGGCGTAACAGGTTTCAACCCGCATTACGGCACACCTCGCAATCCTTACCACCCTGATCACTACACCGGGGGCAGCTCCAGTGGCTCTGCTGCGGCAGTGGCTGCGGGCATGGCTCCCATTGCCATGGGGGCTGATGGCGGCGGCTCGATACGTTTGCCCGCGGCTTTTTGCGGCATTACCGGGCTCAAGCCAACTTATGGCCGCATACCTGAATCAGGCTCCTTTGGACTGGATTTTTCGGTGGCGCACGTAGGCCCGCTGGCCGCAACCATCAGCGATTTGGTGCTGGCTTACAGCGTTTTGGCCGGGCCCGACCCGCGCGACCGTCTAAGCACCCAACAGCCGCTTCCTACCCTGGAAGGCTGGCAAAAGCTTGATCTCAGCGATCTGACCCTGGGCATCTACTGGCCCTGGTTCCGCCATGCCACCCCCGAGATGGTACAGGCCAACGAGAAGATGCTGGCGCATTACCAGCAGCTAGGAGCCCGCATTCAAGAAATCACCCTGCCCGAGCTTGAGGCGGCTCGTGTTGCTCATGTCGTTACCATCACCACCGAGATGAACCAGGCGCTGGAGCCCTTCTATGAGGCGCATCATAAAGACCTGGGCCCTGATGTGCGTATGAGTCTGGCGATTTCGCGCGCCTTTACTGCCCGCGATTTTGTGCTGGCCCAACGTGTCCGCACCCGTCTCATGGGCCATTTCGAGCAAGCCTTCCGGCAGGTTGATGCCATCATCACCCCGGCCGCGGGCCTGACAGCCCCCATCATCCGCCCGGGGGCGCTGAGCTTTGGCGATTCCGATTTAAATACCCTCACCGAAATCATGCGCTACACCCTCTTTGCCAACATGACCGGGCATCCGGCCATAGCCTTCCCCGTAGGCTATAGCGCCAAGGGGCTTCCCACTTCGATGCAGGTCATGGCGCGGCACTGGGATGAAGTAACCCTCTTCCGGCTGGCGCTGGCTGCCGAAAAACATCTTACGCGCCAAAAACCGCAAGTTTATTTTGAACAGCTAGGCCGTTAACGCGTCTGCGCCAGCAGGGCATCCAATGCCTCGGGCTGGCTGATGCCCTGCACTGCGCGCACAAAACTGGCTAAATCGGGCATTTGTGCGCGCAGTTCTCGCAGCTTGGGGCCGATGGGGTCAGATGAGGCGCTGCCTGTGGCGTAGGAGCCATGAAAAGCAAAATAGGCCTGATTAAGTTTTCGAATGCTGTAGCCATGCTGCACAAAAAACTGACGGCGGGCCTCCATGTAGGCTTCGGCCTCGTCGATATGACCTGCGGCCAACAAGTCATCCACATGCAACCGTGTGCGGCGCATCTCCAACCGAAAATCAAAGCGATTGGGGTCAGGGGGAGGCAGTTGCTGAGATGATTGCGGCAAAATCTGCGGTTCAGGCTTGGGGATGCCGTAGTAGCGCCAGGCCAGCTCTTGCCCCGCCTCCTGCCCCACCAGGGTGGCCACAGTTTCGTTGATGGTGTCCATCTGTGGCGAATCAAACATGTGCCAGCCCAGGGGATGAAAAGCCATGTAGGTGTGCAACCATTCGTGAATAATAGTATCGGCAATCCAGGTTAAATCAGCTTCATCAGAGACCATCGTGGGCCAAACGCCCAGCCCCCCCAACGATTCGACCAGGGTCGAGTCGCCAAACTGGGCAGCAACCTGCTGCTCGATACGCTCTTTTTCGGGCAGGCTCAAATCGGGGCGCAAATGCACGCCTGCTTTCAGCTCGATGTGGTCTCGAGGCGAGAGAATCAGGTAATTGGGCAATGCGCTAAAGTTGAAGAGCACCGGGGGCCAGATGATGCCGGCGGTATCCAGATCCAGCGATTGCAAGGTCGCGCGGGCCTGTTGCTGCAAAATGGCCTCAGCCATGGGGCGAGTACGATGCAGCAGCGATAATGCTTGTTCTCGCTGCTTTTGCAGGGCCTGGCTGGCCTTTTCGGGCTCAGTTTGTGCCGGGTCTGCATAGATGCGCTGAATACGGGCATCCAGCCGCTGCACCTGTCGCGCCAGGGCCACGTAATCTTGCACCAACTGCACCTGCTGCTCTGGGGTCAGACGGGCGCCCGGGCGCGTCCACGCCTCAGCAATTTTATCCACCACCGCGCCCGTTTCGTAGCGAAACAGATCAAAATGCTCAGGCTTAACTGCTCGGGCCACACGTTTTTGTTCGGGCGAGGCAGGTGAGACCTTTTGCCATGCCCACCAGCCCGCGCCGCCGCACAACAGCATCAGCAGTAAAAAGACAATCAGGATCCATCCAAAAATTTTGCGTCGCATGAGGCAATGATACCACAAGATGCCATGATTTTAGCACGCCGGTGCTCATCCCGCTGTTTAGCATCAGCAAAACAAACGCCCCCGGGGTTGCCGGAGGCGTTGTTAAGTGTAAGAGAAGATCGCTTTTAGCGGGCATCCATCTCGACAAAGGCACGTTCGCCATAGCCATCATAAATCTGGCGGGGCCGGGCAATTTTCTGCTCACGATCTTGCAGCATTTCACGCCATTGGGCCAGCCAGCCCACAGTGCGCGGAATCGCAAACATTACGGTAAACATCTCGGTGGGAATGTCCAGTGCCTGGTAGATGATGCCGCTGTAGAAGTCCACATTGGGATACAGCTTGCGTTTGGCAAAGTATTCCTCGTTCAACGCCCGTTTCTCCAGCTCCAGCGCAATATCCAGCATGGGATTGCGGCCAGTGACCTTGAAGACCTCGTGGGCGAATTCCTTGATGATGCGGGCCCGCGGATCGTAGTTCTTGTAAACACGATGTCCAAAACCCATGAGTTTTTCTTTGCCGCTCTCGACATATTTCAGATAATCGGGGATGTTCTCGACACTACCGATTTTATCCAACATGCGCAGCACACGTTCATTGGCGCCACCATGCAGCGGGCCCGAAAGCGCAGCAGATGCGCCGGCAACGGCCACATAGGGGTCAGCCTCGGCGCTGCCAATCACACGCATGGTGGTGGTAGAGCAATTTTGCTCATGGTCGATGTGCAAAATCCACAAAATCTCCAATGCCCGCTCGATGATAGGATTGGGTTTATACTTGGTTTCCGTCATCTTGAACATCATGTTCAGGAAGTTGCCCACATAGCTCAAATCATTATCGGGATAAGCATAGGGCAGGCCCAAAGAATGACGATGGGCAAAGGCAGCGATGGTGGGGACTTTGGCTACCAGGCGTCGTGTCTGCAATTCGACAGATTCCTGATCATAGACATTTTTTGCTTCAGGATAAAAGGTAGATTCGGCAGCGACAGTGCTGATGAACATGCCCATGGGATGCGCATCGTACCGGAACCCATCCAGGAACTGGCGCATATTCTCATGAATCATGGTGTGATGGGTGATATCAAAAACCCATTGCTCGTATTGCTCTTTGTTGGGAAGTTCGCCGTAAATTGTCAGATAAGCTGCCTCCAAAAAAGTGGTCTTATCGGCAATTTCTTCGATTGGGTAGCCGCGATAACGCAGAATACCTTTGGCCCCATCAATGAAAGTGATCTTGCTGCGGGTCGAAGCAGTGTTCTTGTAGGCAGGATCGTAGCTCATGGTTCCGAAATCGTCATCATTCACTTTGATTTGCCGTAAGTCCATTGCCCGAATCGTATCGTCTGTTACAGGAATTTCGTAACTTTTGCCGGTACGATTGTCAGTAATGGTGAATGTGTTTTTTCCCATTTTTTTACCTCGAATTTTGTATGGAGTTTTGGATGAGAGATGCGACAGTGCATTTTCATCAGCCGACATTGGTGTCGACCTTACAACTTGTTCGTATTCTACCACACAAAACCTTATCGCAACAACCACATATCCGTGGCAAGACCATATGTCAAAAAACTGAACATTCCGAAAATGACGTATGGTTCTGTAGACATGAGCCCCCAGGATCTAAGTGGATGCACATTTGAAAAAGCGCTGTAACGACTAACGTACCCGACTTCAATCACCACAAAGGCGCAAAGACACTAAGAACACCAAGCATTTCAAAGCTTTTTCTTTTCTTTGTGCCTTGGTGCCCTTGGGGTGAATTCCGGATGGCAATGATCCGTCACATTTCAACATTCATCGCATGACCTACTTAACAAAAAAAGCCGCCCAAAAGGCGGCAATGCTGTGGCGGCCCATACGGGGTTCGAACCCGTGTCTCAGCCTTGAGAGGGCTGCATCCTAGTCCACTAGACGAATGGGCCACAGTAGGATGTTCACAGATTATACTTGGCCGCCCTTTTTTTGTCAATTATTGATGAAACGAGAAAGGACTTTTTCTGCCCGCTGGCAAGTCTGGTATAATGTGGGCAACCATTTCCATCCCACATCATTTTCGCATGGAGCGAGCAATTATGACAGAGCAAAGCACCTGGAGTACATTCTGGGTTGATAGCATGGATCGTGCAGATTGGCAGGATCGCGTGCAGGAAGTTTTCAATCTTAAAGGTGTGCAGGAAATACAAATCGATGCCAGTAATGGCGAAGTTCGTGTACGCTTTGATGCTACACAGATTCGCCCAATGCTTCTGCATTCGCATCTGCGTGCAGCCGGGCTTTAGCCTGGACGATTTCATCGCAAGTACCCCATTAGCCCCTGCGCCCGATTTTCAGGCCAGGGGTCTTTTTATGCCCAATCTCTGCCCGAAACCCAAACGCCCGCCCATGCGTATCCTCTATGAAAGAACGTCACACCCAGATCGTGACCTACAATCCTTTGCCACGAAAGCCCGAATTCGTGGCTAAGCAGGGAATGCGAATCGTTACGATCTTCCTTGATTTTACAGCAGGAGTTAGTTTTCTATGACTGAAACAAAAAAATTATATCGCTCCCTTTCGGATCGCAAGATTGCCGGTGTTTGTGGCGGCTTGGGCGAATACTTCAATATCGATTCCACATTGATGCGCCTGGCAGCCGTCCTGCTGGCGTTATCAGGTGGCGGTGTTTTGCTGTATTTTATCGCCTGGTTTGTAATTCCCGAAGCATCTCCGCAATCTCAGGCAGACTCCCCTCTCTTGCAGGGTTCTCAGCCCCAGCAGGATGCAGACCTGTCTGGCAACGACTAACGTACCCGACTTCAACCACCACAAAGGCACAAAAACACTAAGAACAGCAAGCATTTCAAAACTTTTTCTTTCTAGCCGGGCTACCTTAGTCATAACCCTGTCTGACTCTGAGTTCTAAGCTTTTCCGGAAACCAAAAGCGCAGACCCCGATATCAGCGAAGTCTGCGCTTTATTTTGAAAAGGGGTACCCATGCAGGTGATGAGCGACCATCCTCGGTTACGAAGGCTTGTAGATGCCGTGGCTAATCAGAGCATGTGACGCGTTACAAAAAGTGTTTGATTCGCGCACGGGCGCATCATGCGCCAGCGAGATGGCGCAAAAGCCTTCACGCATCACGCTTTCATATTTCAGCTTACAACGATTGCCGGGGCGTGCCGCAATACCGACAAAAGCGATCGTCCTCGCTGAATGCTTCGCCACATTTCCGGCAGAAACGATCCATCTGGCCAGAGGCAGGGCTCAGATGCACCACGTTCTTTCGTTTTTTGCCTCGGGCCCGCGCAGGAGCTACCTCAGGTTCTTCGGCATCGCGACGGCTGGTTAGCCACAGGCCCACGATGCCGCCCAAAATCAAAAGCAGCGCTGCTACGGCCAGAGCAATCATCCAGGGGTTCAACGAGGGCTTGGACGCACTGGTCGCGGGCGCAGCGGGGGTAGCGGGGGCAGGCGTGGCCGGTGTCGTAACAGGTGCGGGCGCGGTCATCACACCATCGGCATTTTTATAGCTGATTTTCTGCTCAATGGCTACATCAGCTACTGCACCCAAGCTGCGGTTGAAGATGTGTACTTCATCCTGCCCACTACCTGATTCATCTGCACTGGGTGTCAGAGAAACATCGCTAATGCCGGGCGGCAGGATTATCTCGATGGTCGCCTCGTTGGCATTGAGATAGCCTGCGGGCAGCTCGAAATCGACCTGTCGCACGTCGCCATCAGAGGGCAAGGGCACATAGTATTCTACCCGGAAGAGAGGATTTTGTGGCGTCATCACCAACAAGCGCCCGCCATCTTCAGTTTTTTGTTCTTGCCAATCATTTTTCAGCAAGCGCCCGCTGCCACCATCTGTGGCCACAGCATTGAGCTTGGCCTCCTGGGGGATGGGCAGGCGAATTTCATCGCCGGGCGTGGCCAAGCGCCCGTCGATGATGACCAGCAGTTCGGGCGTGTCGTACTCGGGCCACAGTTTGATGACCATTTTCGAGAGCTGTGTGGGGCCCTGGGCACTGGCAGGAAGGGCCACCAGCATCAATAGAAGAAGTAGTAATGCGCCTATTGCAAGATGTTGTTTTTTCATAGCATTTGTATAGCAGATAGTTGGTGGGTAACTATGCAGGGCACTATCCACCTTTTGCCACTACGACACCTATAAAGGATTCCTTCTCTTTTTCTTGATGTCCTTGTGTCTTAGTGGGCGTGGCGGTTCTTTTTAGATGGCCGTGAAAGTTACGTTGATGGAAGCTAAAAGTTGATATTAACATTCACTGTAGCCGCAATTGATGCACTTTTTGCAGCCTTCGATGTTCAAAAGGGTGGCCTGCCCACATTCGGGGCAAAGATCGCCAATCTGATTCAGGGGCAGCTCCAGTTGATTGGCCGGAGTAGTCTCGGCATCGTTATCCTGGGTGGTGACTGTGATGCTCTCGTTCAGATATTCATCCAACACCTGGGCGATGGCGTCGGGCAGAGAACGCACCCGCTGGGGGCCAAATCCCAATGGCCGACCGCCGCCAATGCCCGCCAGTTGATAGATGACCTGTTGCAAGCGCTCGGTGGGGCTAAGATAGCTGGGCATCCGCAGCACATAGCTAATCAAACGGCCCAGTGCCTCAGAAACAGCCGCCACATCGGAGCCAGCCTTGCCCACGTTCATAAAGACCTCAAAGGGTTCACGCTCTTCACTTTGGTTGATGGTGATGTAGGCAGTTCCCAGGGGTGTTTCACGACGATAGGTGAGACCAGTGAGCAGCGAAGGACGCGGGCGGCGCTTGATGGTGGCGTTCTCGGGCGGTGTGGTATCGCTGCCCCCCCGTTTGGCTTCGGCAGAGGCTTTGGTTTCCAGCACCACCTCCTGGCGGCTGCCAGTGACATAAACGGTCAGCCCCTTCAGCCCCAGCTCCCAAGCCATACGATACACCTTTTTCACATCATCCACCGTGGCATCGGGTGGGAAGTTGATGGTCTTGGAGATGCTGTTATCGACAAAGCGCTGCAACGCGGCCTGCATGAGAACATGCTCCTCGGGCGCAATATCCATGCTGACCACAAAGGTGTGGCGGATAGATTCAGGCAATGCCTCGATATTCTGACAACTGCCTTCATGTTTGACCTGCTCTACGATTTCCACCGCCAAATCTTCATCGATTCCGGCATTTTCAAGCGCAGCAATGAATTTGGGACTGGCATAGGTCAGTGCCACATCACCATCCGCCTCCTTAACGTAGCGGGTGTAGGCCAGGGCAAAGACCGGCTCGCAGCCATAGCCTTCGCAGCCGGTAACCGTGCCAATGGTTCCGGTGGGAGCAATGGTGGTTTGCGCCCCATTGCGGATGCCATGCTTCTTGATGCCCGCGACAATCGCATCCCAATCGACTTTTGGTCGCCCGAAGTCAAGCGTGTAGGGCTGCAAAGGCTCGGGCGGTGTCCACACCAGATTATTGGGATCGTAGATGGAGCCTTCGATGGCGGGGAATGCGCCACGATCTCGGGCCAGTTCGATGGATTTCTTCATGGCGTGATAGCGCACGAACTCCATAATCTGCCCGGCCAGCTCCACAGCTTCGGAGGAGCCGTAGCGCACGCCTGTGGCGTACATCACATCGGCCAGGCCCATGATGCCCATACCAATGCGTCGCACCCGATGCGCTGCCTCTTTGAGCTGGGGAACAGCGGGCACATAAGCATTGGCTTCCACCACGTTATCCAGAAAATGCGTGGTATCGGCCACTGTTTCGGCCAGGTTCTCCCAATCCACACGCCCGTCATCGGTAACATGCTGCGCCAGATTCACTGAACCCAGGCAGCAATTTTCGTAGGGCCCAAGCCACTGTTCACCGCAGTTGTGGCACACCAACCCATTGGCAATGAGACTGCTCGTATCGGGCTGAGTAAGATCGTACACATCTGCGATACCAGCATCCTCGATGGTGCGAATCACATCCAGATAAGTCTCGCGGTGGCTGACCCGTTTTTCATTTCGAATAAAGGCCCGCACTTTGTCCTGCTTTTCGCGTTGCAAAAAGCCGATGGTTTCGGCAAAGCGATCAAGATTGGCCTGGCCGATGATGAGTTCGTAGGAGGTGCGATGAACGTGCGTGCCCGCATCCTCCTGGGCATCGGGCATGAAAGCCTGGTCCGCGGCCCGGCGCTGATGTAGACGAGCCATGATGCCAAAATTGCTGAGCAACACCTGCACATCCTGGAGCATCGCCTGTGACGGGCTGACCAGATGCACGCTGCAGTCCAGCTCCTTCTCATTCACCTGTACTAAACCACGAGCACTGAAGAGCCCCTGCAAAAAGCCCACCACTGCTGCACGCGGGGC
>Ga0256914_1003274_pt1 | contig 12866 bp, 11 predicted proteins | sample HulkmetaG_FD_191571 | JGI IMG/M metagenome (GOLD analysis project Ga0256914, IMG submission 191571) | Hydrothermal chimney microbial communities from Main Endeavour vent field at the Juan de Fuca Ridge, Pacific Ocean - Hulk | ecosystem: Environmental > Aquatic > Marine > Hydrothermal vents ...
AGAACCCATGACCCGGCCAAATGTGGCCGCCGATCAGCCCGGTGGTCGGGTTTATCCGGGAATCAAGGTACTCATCAGGCCTCGAATTCTGCGTGCTGCCGGAATCTGGTATGGTTCTCCGCCATGCACCGCAAACGCATCCGCAGATCCCGAAAGCAGCTCACCTCCGCCCAGGTATGGCGCACCCGGGGTGTCTTCCTGGCGGGTGCCATCCTGGTGGGGGTGTCGGCCTCGCTGCTGGCGCTGGGCGCGGACTGGGCCAGCGAGCGCTTCCTCTACCTGGTGGAGGGGCGTCCCTGGCTGCCCTTCGTGGTCACCCCCTTTGGCCTGGCCTTCATCGTCTGGCTCACCCGCAGCTTCTTTCCGGGCGCCGAGGGCAGCGGCATTCCCCAGGCCATCGCCGCCCTCCACCTGAAACGCCACAGGCACCTGCGGCACCGCCTGCTGTCGGTGCGCATCGCCCTGGGCAAGGGGATCATGATCGTGCTCGGACTGCTCAGCGGCGCCTCCATCGGCCGTGAGGGGCCCACCATCCACATCGCAGCCTCCATCTCCTTCGCCCTCACCCGCTTCGCCCGCTTTCCCCACTACGACATCAGCCGCGGGCTGATCCTGGCCGGCGGCGCGGCGGGGCTGGCGGCGGCTTTCAACACGCCCCTGGCGGGGGTGATGTTCGCCATCGAGGAGATGGCCAAGACCTTCGAGGAGAAGACCAACGGCACCGTCTTCACCGCGGTGATCATTGCCGGCATCACGGCCCTGGCCATCAACGGCAACTACGCCTATTTCGGTTCGGTGGACACGGTGATCCACCTGCCCCAGGTCTTCGCCGTGGTGGTGGTGGCCGGACTGGTAGGTGGCCTGGCGGGGGGTTCCTTCAGCGCCCTGCTGGTCTACGGCGGCCGGCGTATCCGGCCCTGGCGCAATGCCCATCCCTACCTGATGGCGGCGACCATCGGCCTGTTGCTGGCCCTCGTCGGCCTGCTCTCGGGCGGCCAGACCTGGGGCACCGGCTACCACGAGGCCAAGGCGGCGCTGCTGGGGGACGAGGAGATGGACGGCAGTTTCCCCCTCTTCAAGTACCTGGCCACGGTGCTCTCCTACTGGAGCGGCATTCCCGGCGGCATCTTCGCACCATCGCTCTCCATCGGTGCCGGCCTGGGGTCGGAGATGGCCGGCTGGTTCCCGGATACCGACGTCTCCACCGTGGCCCTGCTGGGCATGGCCGCCTACTTCACCGGCGTGGTGCAGACGCCGCTGACCGCCGTCATCATCGTCATGGAGATGACCGACAACCAGAACATCCTGCTGCCGCTGATGGCGGTGGCCCTCATCGCAGACGGGGTCTCCAAGCTGATCAGCCCCCAGCCCATCTACCGGGCGCTGGCCGAGGACTTCATCCGCGACCTCTCCGTTGCTCCCGAGAACCGGGGGAAGCCGCCGTCCCGGGACTGACGGGTGTTTTTTTGTCCATTTTGTTCTATATTGGTTCTCTGTCTACTGGAGGTCCGTGAGGAAACGGGAAATGGCAACTGAAGCATCCCTGGAAAGCCTCCTGCATCGGGGTCTCCTCTGGCGGGGCAGCGGGAGGGAAAGAGCCGCCGGAAGGATGCTCCCCAGCGGCTTTCGCGAGCTGGACGCCGCCACGGGCGGGGGCTGGCCGTCGGGTGCCCTGGTGGAGCTGGTTTCACCGGGCGGCCAGGGGCTCTCCCTGCTGGTGCCGCTATTGGCAAGAACTTCAACGCCGTTATCGGACGGCTCAGGTGCAAGATGCGAGTTCACGACCTGTTCAGAGGTTCCCTTGGGCCGGGAGCCGCGCTGGCTGGCCTGGGTGGATCCGCCCTGGCACCCCCACGTGCCGGCCCTGGCGGCCCGGGGCGTGGCCGTGTCGCGCATCCTGCAGGTGAGGACGGCCGGCGGGGCGGAGGGGCTCTGGGCGGCGGAGCAGCTGCTGCGTTCCGGGAACTGTGCGGTGGTGATGCTCTGGCCGGGCCGTCTCGGCACCGCCCGGCTGCGGCGGCTGCAGCTGGCGGCGGAGGAGGGAGACGGTCTCGGCGTGCTCTTCCGCCCCCCGGAGGCGGCGGCCGCCCCTTCCCCGGCCGCCCTGCGCCTGCGCCTGGGCAGCCACGGGGAGAAACTGGCGGTGGAGGTGCTCAAGCGCCGCGGCGGCTGGAATGGCGGCCGTGTGGAGGTGCCGTGCACTGGCTAGCCTGGTACTTTCCGCGCCTGCCGCTGGCCTGCTTCGCCGTGGCGCCGGAGCGCCCCTTCGCGGTGAGCCGGTCCGAGGGGGGACGGGAGCGGATCGACCGCTGCAACGAGGCCGCGCGGGCTCTGGGCGTGCGTGCCGGCATGGCGCTGGCCGAGGCGCTGGCATTGGCGCCCGGCCTGGCGGTACGCCCCCGGGACCGGCGGCGGGAAGGGCGGCTGCTCGAGGCGCTGGGCGACTGGGCCTGGCGCTACAGCTCCCACGTCACCTTCGACCCCCTGCTGGTACTGCTGGAGGTGGAAGGAAGCCTGCGCCTCTTCGGCGGCTTCGACCGGCTGGTGGCGCGCATGGAACGGGAACTGCCGGAAGCGGGCCGTCCCGCCTCCTGGGCCGCTGCGCCCACCCCGGCTGCCGCGGCCCTGCTGGCGCGGGTGGCACCGGGCAGCCGCGTGGAGCACCGGGAAGCGCTGGCGCAGCGGCTCGAGGCCGTTCCCCTGCGCCGCTTCACCCGCAACCGGCAGTGGCTGGAGCTGATGCGCGGCATCGGACTGGCCACCATCGGCGACTGCCTGGCGCTGCCCCGCCCGGAGCTGGCGCGGCGGCTGGGGCGCGAGCCGGGCCTGCTGCTGGACCGCCTGCTGGGGCGCCTGCCCGATCCGCGCCCCCTGTGGCGGCCGCCGGAGCGGTTCCGCCAGCGGTTGCTCCTGCCCCACGAGATCAACCGGGTGGAGGCCCTGCGCTTTCCCGCGCGCCGCCTGGTGGAGCTGCTGTGCGCCTTCCTGCGCGGCCGGGACGGGGCGGTCCAGCACCTGCGGTGGCGCCTCTTCCACCGGGAGGCGCCGGCCACCTGTTTCGAGACCGGCCTGCTGGAGCCGACCCGGGAGAGCGGGCGCATGCTGGAGCTGCTGCGTCACCGGCTGGATCGGCTGGTGCTGCCCGCGCCCGTGGTGGAGGTGGAGCTGGAGGTGACGCAGTGGCAGCCCTTCCGTACCGCGCCGGGAGACCTCTTCGGCGCGGGAGAGGGGGGCGATGACCTGCTGCTGGAGCGGCTCCGCGCGCGTCTGGGCGAGGAGGCGGTGCGGGGCGTGGCCCTTTGTCCCGACCACCGTCCCGAGCGGGCCTGGCGCTTCTGCGCACCGGCGGAAGAGAAGGGGGAGGAGGTTTCTCCCGACCCTTCCGCCCGCCAGCAGCCCCTCTGGCTGCTGCCCAGACCGCAGCCCCTGGCCGTGCGCCGGGGGCGCCCCTGCCACCGCGGCCCCCTGCGGCTGGAGCCCTTCCTGCAGCGGGTGGAGACCGGCTGGTGGGAGGGGGAAGAGACGGCGCGCGACTACTACCGGGCGGTGAACCCGGCGGGGGAGCGGTACTGGATCTACCGCGAACGGGGCAGCGGGGCCTGGTTTCTCCACGGCGTCTTCGATTGAAGCCCTGGGAGCCTCTGAACAGGTCTGGACGAAGCGGATTGTGCCTGAGCCGACCGAGAACAAGGTGAAGTTCGCAGCCAATGGCCAGCGATTGGCAATTCCCATGGCCTACGCCGAGCTCCACTGCCTCACCAACTTCAGCTTCCTGCGCGGCGCCTCCCACCCGGAGGAGCTGGTGGCGCGCGCCGCGGCGCTGGGGTACGGGGCCCTGGCCGTCACCGACGAGTGCAGCCTGGCGGGCGTGGTGCGGGCCCACGAGGCGGCGAAGGAGGCGGGCCTGAAGCTCATCGTCGGTTGCGAGCTGCGCCTGGCGGAGGGCGACCACCTGGTGCTGCTGGCCCGGGACCGGGAGGGCTACGCCGCCCTCTGCCGCCTCGTCACCCGGGGGCGGCGGGCGGCGCCCAAGGGGAGCTACCGCCTCGCCCGTGCCGACCTGGAGGGGGTCTCCCGCTGCCTGGCCCTGTGGATCCCGCCGCGGGACCCGGCGGCCTCCCTGGAACCGGGCTGGTTCGCCGGGCGCTTCGCGGGAAGCGGCTGGCTGGCCCACGAGCCCGCGCGCGACGGACTGGACGACGAGCGGCTGGAGCGGCTGCAACGGCTCGGCCGACGCCACGGCCTGCCCCTGGCGGCCGCCGGCAACGTCTGCATGCACGTGCCGGAACGCCGGCCCCTGAAGGACCTGCTCACCGCCATCCGCCACCGCACCACGGTGGGACAGCTGGGCTACCGCGCCCTGCGCAACGGCGAGCGTCACCTCCGTTCCCTGGAGGCGTTGCGCGATCTCCACCCCCCGGAACTGCTGGAGGCGAGCCTGGAGATCGCCCGCCGCTGCACCTTCTCCCTGGACGAGCTGGCCTACGAGTATCCCGACGACGTCACCCCTGCCGGCACCACCCCTGGCGCCTTCCTGCGCGAGCTGGTGGAGGCGGGCAAGGCACGCCGCTGGCCGCAGGGGTGCCCGGAAAGGGTGGCGGAGCAGATCGAGCGCGAGCTGGCCCTCATCGCCGAACTGGAATACGAGCCCTATTTCCTCACCGTCTGGGACCTGGTGCGCTTCGCCCGGGAACGGGGCATCCTCTGCCAGGGACGGGGCTCGGCGGCCAACTCGGCGGTCTGCTACTGCCTGGGCATCACCGAGGTGGACCCGGCGCGCATGGAGCTGCTCTTCGAGCGCTTTCTCTCGAAGGAGCGCAACGAGCCGCCCGACATCGACGTGGACTTCGAGCACGAGCGGCGCGAGGAGGTGATCCAGTACGTCTACGAGAAGTATGGCCGTCACCGCGCCGCCCTGGCCGCCACCGTCATCAGCTACCGCCCGCGCAGCGCCCTGCGGGATGTGGCCCGCGCCCTGGGCTTCACGCCACAGGAGGTGGAGCGGCTGGCCCGGGCCGCCTCGGGCTGGCGCAGCCGCGGTGCGGTGGAGGCGCAGTGGCTGGAGGAGGTGGGCTTCGACCCGCGCGACCGGCGCATGGGGCTGCTGCTGCGGCTGGCCAACGAGCTGCTGGGCTTTCCCCGCCATCTCTCCCAGCACGTGGGCGGTTTCGTCATCGCCCGCGACACCCTGGAACGGCTGGTGCCGGTGGAGAACGCCGCCATGGCCGGGCGCACCGTCATCCAGTGGGACAAGGACGACCTCGAGTCCCTCGGGCTGATGAAGGTGGACGTGCTGGGACTGGGCATGCTCAGCGCCATCCGCCGCGCCCTGGACCTGCTGGGTATGGAGCTGGACGAGGTCCCTCCGGAGGATCCCGCCACCTACGCCATGATCCAGCGCGCCGATACCATCGGCGTCTTCCAGATCGAATCCCGGGCCCAGATGTCCATGCTGCCGCGCCTGAAGCCGCGCAACTTCTACGACCTGGTGGTGGAGGTGGCCATCGTCCGGCCCGGCCCCATCCAGGGGGAGATGGTGCACCCCTACCTGCGCCGCCGCCAGGGGCTGGAGCCGGTGGAGTACCACTCCGAGGCGGTACGGAAGGTGCTGGAGCGCACCCTGGGGGTGCCCATCTTCCAGGAGCAGGTGATCAAGCTGGCGGTGGTGGCGGCGGGCTTCACGCCGGGCGAGGCGGACCAGCTGCGCCGCGCCATGGCCGCCTGGAGACGGCGCGGCGGCCTGGAGCGCTGGGAGCGCAGGCTCAAGGCGGGCATGGCCGAGCGGGGCTACAGCACCGAATTCGCCGACCGCATCTTTCGCCAGATCCTGGGCTTCGGCGAGTACGGTTTTCCCGAGTCCCACGCCGCCAGCTTCGCCCTGCTGGTCTATGTCTCCGCCTGGATCAAGCGCCACCACCCGGAGGTCTTCCTGACGGCCCTGCTCAACAGCCAGCCCATGGGCTTCTACGCACCCGCCCAGCTGGTGCGTGACGCCCGCGAGCACGGCGTGGAGGTGCGCCCGGTGGAAGTGAACCGCAGTGCCTGGGAGACCACCCTGGAGGGGGAGGCGGTGCGCCTGGGGCTCCACCTGGTGAAAGGGTTGTCACGCAAGGGGGCGGAGCGGCTGGCGGCCGCGCGCCGGGCGGGCCCCTTCCGCACGGTGGACGAGCTGGCGCAACGCGCGGGCCTGGACCGGCGGGACCTGGAGGCGCTGGCGGCGGCGGACGCCCTGATCTCCCTGGGCCATCACCGCCACCGGGCCCGCTGGGAGGTGGCGGCGGTGGTACAGGAACCGCCCCTGGTTGCGCAGGCACCGCCGGTGGAGGTGGAGCCTGCCCTGCCGTCCCCCAGCGAGGCCGAATCCATCCTCCACGACTACCGCAGCCTGGGGCTGAGCCTGCGCCGCCATCCCTTGGCGCTGCTGCGCACCGAGCTGGCGGGGGAGGGCTTCCTCTCCTCGGCGGAGGTGGCGAGGCGCCCGCCGGGAGCGGTGGTGCGGGTGGCGGGGCTGGTGCGGGTGCGCCAGCGACCGGGCAAGGGCAACGCCGTCTTCGTCACCCTGGAGGACGAGACCGGCCTCCTCAACCTCATCGTCTGGCGCAGCCTGGCGGAGCGCCAGCGCCGGGTGCTGCTGCAGGCCTCGCTGCTGGGGGCCTGGGCCGAGGTGCAGCGGGCGGATGGCGTGCAGCACCTCATCGTGCGGCGGCTCTACGACCGCAGCCGGTTGCTGGGGGAGCTGGAGGTGAAGTCACGGGACTTTCATTGACCCATCACCAGGAGATGTAGCTGAACCCCTTCTCCTGCAGCAGCATGATGTCCTCCACGCCGATGGGCACGGGCTTGGCGAAGTCGAGCAGGTCCTCCTTGGTCCAGTGCACCGCCTTCATGGTGTTGCCGCAGGCGTGGAAGGAGACGCCGTAGGCGGCGAGGGAAGCGGCCCGTTCCTGGAGCTCGTAGGGGATGGCCCGCCTGGGGTGCTTGCCCAGCAGGTGGATCCCCTCGCCGAAGACGGCCACCACGATCTCGACGTCGTCACCGTACTTGCGCAGCAGCTCGCCCACGGAGAAGAGAACGTGGGAGATGTACTTGGGGTCGGCCTTGTTGAGCTGGTAGACGATGTGGTGGGTCGAATCGTCCTCGAAATGGGTTTCCGTGTGGTGGGCGCTGCCCCGGCCGGCAAGGGCCAGGCCGGAGCCGGCAGCCAGCCACTGCATGAAACGGCGCCGGCTGAACGGGTTTTTCATGGAACTCCTCCTCCACTGCTTTCGTTCGATTATTGCGCGAAGCCGGAAGGCTGTCGACCGGGATCGGAGGGAGGAGAGCAGTATCGGGGGCATGAAAAAGCGGCCCCGCGGGGCCGCTTGTGATGTGAAGTGTCTTGAACCTCAGCGTCCCTTCTGCTGGGAGCCGGTGGCGGGAGCCTGTTGCGTGGGATAGGTGTATCCCGGATAGCCCGGGTAGGCGTAACCGCCGTAAGGATAGGCGTAGGGATAGGCACCCCAGCCGGGATAGCCGTAACCGTAGTAGGGCGCCCCGTAGTAGCCATAGGGGCCGTACGGGCCGTAGAGCACCCAGGGCGGCGGATAGTCGTCCCACCAGTCATCGTCGTCGAACCAGTCCCAGGGTCCCCAGAACGCGTTTGCGGCACTGGCCATCAACACACCACCAGCCAGAACAGCGCCAGCAAGTACCTTTTTGACTGCCTTCATGTCACTGTCCTCCATCTTTTCCAGGTGAATAGGGAGACATCCCGGTCATCAGCATATCGTCATATACTGATTCTTGAAAAATTATGGCTTTTCACCCCTTCTTTTCCTTTGACCGGGATCAAGCAGAAAAGGATTCTGCTAATCTCGCAGATGTTGTCGGCCACGGGAAAACCAACTGTCATGCTGGAGTACGTTTTCTTTCATGCCACCCCCTGCGAGCGCTTCGTCGATTTCCTGCAGCGCGAGTCCCTGGAACCCGAGGTGACTGAAGATGGCGAGACCTGGGAGGTGCGCCTGCCCGAGACGCTCTCCGACGAGCAGGTGGAACGCGTCGAGGCCCTCTACGATGAGCTGCTGGAGCTGAACCAGCAGCTGCATGACGCCGAGGCGGAGGAGGGGGGCTACCACGCGGCAGGCGTGGTGCTCAATCTTTCCGGTGGCGAGACCGTCTACGCCCAGGTGGATCCCGCCCTGCTGGCCCGCATCATGAGCGTGCTCACGCCCGAGGAGTTCGGTGAGGTGGTCAACGCCATCGTCGACGCGGTGGAGAACCCCGATCCCCGCACCATGTGCCAGCGCATGCGCGACGCCGCCAGTGATCTCCTGAACGAGTCGTGAACGCCTGTTGCGCCAGGCAGGAGTGGTCTCCTCGCCACGAATTCGGCCCGGGATCGAGCCTCCCACGGGTGGGGGTGACGCCCTCGTCCTAGAGAAAACTGAGGCAGCCACCCTCCACCTCGGCGCAGGGGCGCACCGGGCAGCCGTAGAGCCAGGAGAGTTGTTCGGGTGTGCCCATCTCCTCCACGCTGCCCGCGCGCCAGTGGCCGTCGCCCCTGAGCAGCAGCAGCCGGTGGCAGAAGGCCAGCGCCAGGTTGATGTCGTGGAGCACCATCACCTGTGCGTGGCCGGGCCTGGAAAAACGCCTGCGCAACAGTTCCAGGATACCCACCTGGTGGCCGGGATCGAGATGGTTGGTGGGCTCGTCGAGCAGCGCCAGCCGCGGCTGCTGGGCGAGGAGCACGGCGATCTCCATGCGCTGGCGCTCACCGCCGGAGAGGGTGGCGGGATCGCGCCGGGCCAGTGCCTCCAACTCCAGGTCGCGCACCGCCCGCCAGGCGATCTCCAGGTCGGCGGCCGTCTCCCAGCCGAAGGTGCCCAGGTGGGGATGACGCCCGGTGAGCACCGTCTCGAAGAGGGTGGTGGTGAAGCCGCCCTCGTCGAGCTGGAACAGCATGCCCAGCTCCCGGGCCAGCTCCCTTCGCTTCCATTGCCCCAAGGGGCGGCCCCGGTAGCGCAGGCGGCCGCCGGCGGGCTCCTCCAGGCAGGCCATCGCCTGCAGCAGGGTGCTCTTGCCGGCGCCGTTGGGTCCCAGGACGCCCCAGCACTCGCCGGCTCTTACCTGGAGATCGAGCGCCCGGCAGAGCAGGCGTCCGCCACGGGCCAGGTCCACCTGTTCCAGTTCCATCAGAACTTCGCTCACGGCTCGCCTCCCCGGCGGCGGTTGAGCAGATAGAGAAAGAGGGGCACGCCCAGGAGGGCGGTGAGCACCCCCACCGGCAGTTGCATGGGAGCCACCAGGGTGCGGGCGGCAGTATCGGCCAGCAGCAGCAGGGTGCCGCCGGCCAGGGCGGTGGCGGGCAGCAGCAGGCGATGGTCACTGCCCACCATCAGTCGCACCATGTGTGGCGCCACCAGGCCGACGAAGCCGATGGCGCCGGCCAGGCTCACCGCAGTGGCGGTGAGCAGGGAGGCGAGCAGGTAGATGCGGATGCGCAGGGCGCGCATCTCCACGCCCAGGGCGCCGGCGCGCAGGGCGCCGCGGGTGGCCAGGTTGAGTGCGGGCGCCAGCGCCAGGGCGAAGGCCAGGCTCGCCGCCAGCACCAGGCCCGGCAGCAGCGGGTCGAGCACGTCGGAGAGATCCCCCATGAGCCAGAAGAGCATGCCGGGCAGCTGCCTGCCGGGCGCCAGGCTGAGGAGGAAGCCGATGAGGGCCGACCAGCCGGCAGCCAGCACGATCCCGGTGAGCAGCAGCCGGGCCGCGTTCCAGCTGCCGCGGTGGGCCAGGGCGAAGAGCAGCAGGATGCTGGCCAGGGCGCCGGCGAAGGCGACGGGCGTGTGCCAGGCCAGGGGCAGGCCGGCGAGCATGGCGCCCAGCACGGCCACCGCCGCGCCGCCGGAGACGCCCAGGACATAGGGATCGGCCAGGGGGTTGCGCAGCAGTACCTGCATGAGGGCGCCAGCGATACCCAGCAGGGCGCCGATGGAGAAGGCGGAGAGGGCGCGCGGCAGGCGCAGCTCGTGGAGGATGCGGGCGTGGACACTGCCGTCGTCGTGCCACAGCAGCCGCCACAGCTCGGGGAAGGGGATGGAGACGCTGCCCACCATCAGCGCCAGGGCCAGGGCTGCCAGCGCCGCGGCGAGGAACAGGCCCAGCAGGGGCAGCCGGGCGCGGACAGGGTGTGGAAAAACGCGGTTTTTCAACGTCCCGTCAAGGCGGCGGCGCTTCCTTGTGCAGGTAGAGCACCGGCCACCCCTTCTCCGCGGCGACCGTCTCCAGCGCCGGGTCGGGGTCGACCGGCATGGGGTGGCTCACCCGCTCCAGCAGCGGCAGGTCGTTGTGGGAGTCGCTGTAGAACCAGGCGTTCTCCAGGGATTCGTCGCGGCCGGCCAGCCACGCCTGGAGCCGCTTCACCTTGCCCTCGCGGAAGCAGGGGATGCCTTCCACGCGGCCGGTGTAGCGGCCCTCCACCATCTCGGGCTCGGTGGCGATGAGGTGGGGTACGCCGAACCGTTCCACGATGGGGGCGGTGACGAAGGCGTTGGTGGCGGTGATCACTGCCAGGGTGTCGCCCCGCTTGCGGTGCATCTCCACCAGCAGGCGCGCGTCCTCGGTGATGATGGGGTCGATCTTCTTGCGAAGGAATTCCTCGCGCCAGGCGCGGAGCTGCGCGGGATCGTTCTCGGCCAGGGGGCGCAGGGAGAAGGCGAGGAACTCCATGATGTCCAGGCGCCCCTCCTTGTACTCCTCGTAGAAGCGTTCGTTCTCCCGCTCGTAGGTGTCGCGGTCCACCACGCCCTTCTCCGAGAGGAAGACGCCCCAGAGATAGTCGGAATCGCCCGCCAGCAACGTGTTGTCGAGATCGAAGAGCGCCAGTGCCACGACAGCGCCTCCTGCAGGGAAAAAACAGGGGCACTATAGCAAAAATGCCTTGCTTGCGGTGGCAGCGCACTCTGTGAAAAAATGAAGCCAATTAAAGATATAGAACGAGAACAATCCCGTGATCGACAGGGATGGATTCAGGCCCAACGTGGGCATCATTCTGGTCAACGACGAAAACCGCCTCTTCTGGGGGCGCCGCATCGGCCAGGATGCCTGGCAGTTTCCCCAGGGGGGCATCCAGGAAGGGGAGACGCCGGAAGAGGCGATGTACCGCGAGCTCGAGGAGGAGGTGGGCCTCAAGCCCCACCAGGTGGAGCTCCTCGGCAGCACCCGCAACTGGCTCCGCTACCGCCTGCCCAAGAAGTTCATCCGCCGCAACGCCCAGCCCATCTGCATCGGCCAGAAGCAGCGTTGGTTCCTGTTGCGGGTGAAGTGTGCAGAAAGCGACTTCTGCCTCGACCGCTGCGAGAAGCCCGAGTTCGACGACTGGCGATGGGTCAAGTACTGGCAGCCGGTGCGCGACGTCATCTACTTCAAGCGCAGGGTCTACCAGCGTGCGCTGGAGGAGCTGGCGCCGCTGATCTTCCCCGACGCCAGGCCGCGCCCGAAGCCTAGGAGCCGTTCCAACTACCTGCGCCAGCAACGGCGCTGATCTGATTTCCGACAAGTCTCCCGCGCCGCTTTGGTGCTATCTTCATGCTGAATGCCCCTAGGTAACCACGAGGAGCGGCATGAGCAGCAAGGCAACCATCGACGGCAACCAGGCAGCGGCGCACATCGCTCACAAGACCAACGAGGTCATCGCCATCTATCCCATCACGCCCGCCTCGCCCATGGGCGAGCTGACCGACGAGTGGTCGGCGGAAGGCAGGAAGAACATCTGGGGTGGCGTTCCCGAGATCATCGAGATGCAGAGTGAGGGGGGCGCTGCAGGCGCCGTGCACGGTGCGGTGCAGGCGGGAGGGCTCACCACCACCTTCACCGCCTCCCAGGGACTCCTGCTGATGATCCCCAACATGTACAAGATCGCCGGCGAGCTCTCCCCGCTGGTGATCCACGTGGCGGCGCGCTCGCTGGCGGCCCAGGCGCTCTCCATCTTCGGCGACCACTCCGACGTGATGGCCACCCGCGCCACCGGCTTTGCCATGCTCGCCTCGGGCTCGGTGCAGGAGGTGATGGATCTGGCGCTCGTTGCCCAGACCGCCACCCTGCGCGGCAAGATCCCCTTCGTCCATTTCTTCGACGGCTTCCGCACTTCCCACGAGCTGATGAAGGTGGAGGTGATCGACGACGAGGTGATCCACGCCATGGTGGATACCGGTTACCTCATCGAGCACCGCAACCGGGCCCTCACGCCGGATCGGCCTGTGCTGCGCGGCACCTCCCAGAACCCCGATGTCTACTTCCAGGGGCGGGAGACGGTGAACCCCTACTACGAGGCGCTGCCGGACATCGTCCAGGAGACCATGGACCAGCTCGGCGAACTCACCGGCCGGCAGTACCACCTCTTCGACTACTTCGGCGCGACCGACGCCGAGCGGGTGGTGATCCTCATGGGCTCGGGCGCCGAGGCGGTGGAGGAGACCGTGGAGGACCTGCTCGGCCACGGCGAGAAGGTGGGAATGGTTCGGGTGCGTCTCTACCGCCCCTTCTCGGTGAAGCACCTCATCGCCGCCGTTCCGGCATCGGCGCAATCCATCGCCGTGCTCGACCGCTGCAAGGAGCCGGGCGCCGCTGGTGAGCCCCTCTACAAGGACGTGGTGGCCGCCTTCGCCGAGCATCTGGGCGAAGGGGGAGAGAAGTTCTCCGCCATGCCGCGCATCGTGGGCGGGCGCTACGGCCTCTCTTCCAAGGAGTTCACGCCGGGCATGATCCGCGCCGTCTTCGACAACCTGAAACAGGAACGGCCGAAGAACCACTTCACCGTGGGCATCCACGATGACCTCTGCCACACCAGCCTGGAGTGGGATCCCGGTGTCCGCAACCGGGAGATGGAG
>Ga0256914_1003275_pt1 | contig 12864 bp, 7 predicted proteins | sample HulkmetaG_FD_191571 | JGI IMG/M metagenome (GOLD analysis project Ga0256914, IMG submission 191571) | Hydrothermal chimney microbial communities from Main Endeavour vent field at the Juan de Fuca Ridge, Pacific Ocean - Hulk | ecosystem: Environmental > Aquatic > Marine > Hydrothermal vents ...
ATCTGAGCGTAGCTGGCGTCCGGGTCGGAATGGACGACCTCGAATTCTTTGCGAGCGCGTGGACGCACGTACGCCAGCGTGGTGTCGTCCGGCGGAATGTAGCCGATTTTGGCCCCCATCTCGACGGCCATGTTAGCAAGAACCATCCGGCTGGCGAGCGTCATTCGCTGGATCGTCTCGCCCGTGAACTCAACGGCCATGTAAGTAGCAGCATCCGCTCCCAGGTCGCCGATGATCTTCAGCATGATATCCTTGGCGCTGATCCCCTCCGGCGGGGTGCCCTGGACGACGATCTTCATCGTTTCGGGTACGCGTAACCAGATGCGACCAGTTGCCATGATCACGGCCATCTCGCTGCGACCAATGCCGGTGCCAAATGCACCCACTGCCCCGTAGGTGGTTGAGTGAGAGTCTGAGCCCACAACCACAAGTCCCGGCAGGGCAAAGCCCTCTTCAACCATCACCTGGTGGCAAATGCCGCGGTTGATGTCGAAGAAGTTGGGGATGCCGTGCTTCCGTACGAATTCCCGGATCTCTTTGTGGTTTTCCGCGAATTTTGCGTTTGGGGCTGGGGCGGCGTGGTCCAGGATGATCACGTGAAGGGTGGGATCGTAGAGCTGTGCCACGCCGATCTTCTCAAATGTTTTGGCGATGGCGGCAGTGTTGTCGTGCGACATCGCAAAGTCGGGCACGATTTCGACAATTTCCCCCGCAACGACTTCCTTGCCAGCCTTCTTCCCGAGAACTTTCTCGGCGAAGGTTTTCCCCATGAAAGCTTCCTCCTCTTCGTCGGTTGCCCTTCCGCCCACGTAACGTCCGTTGGCGCGCTAATATACCACACCCCCGTTTGAATGTCAATTGCTTTCGGGAAGACGAGTTCCGGGGTTTTTTCCCGTCGGGTCGAGCGTTCTGTCAGGACTCCGGACGGGCACAGGACCCGCTTAGGACGAAGCGTTTGGGGAAGCCGTTTTCTCCGCCAGACGCGCGCAGAGAGCACAGTTCCCTTTCAGACAGCCGTTTTTGTACAGGTAAATGAGTCCTTGTTGCTGGGCCGCGGTTGATACACCGTCCCCCGCGTTGGACAGAGTTGGGAACACGTGTTGCCGCACGGTGCGCAGGATCTCGTTGTCGGGCAAACGCGGGTAGGTACGGTAGATTTCATTGACGGTGGTGCGCAGGTGGCCGTCGTCGGTCTCGCCGGCTACCGCGGCGAGGGCAGGCAAAACGACGTTTACGGCGATGTCGCGGGCGCGGTCCTTGCCCAAAAGCTGGGGCGCGCGGCCTCCCTTGCGCGGTTTTCCCGTCAGGAAACAGTCGCGCTGGTTCCAGAAACCGTGGCTTTCCACGATCAGCAGCTTCTCAAGTTCGTGGGCCGGATGTTGCCTGGAACGCTGCAACGTGCGCAGGAGTCTGGCGATGCTTTCGGCGAATCCGTGTTGGCGAAATCGTACAACCAGGACGGCTGCAGCGGCGAGACGACGCGTGGGGAAGTTACTTGGTCTCAACCGGAAGAACGTCCATGCCTGGAAGGGAAGCGGGTCGATCTTTCGGCGTTCCGGGAACCCCTCCCACAGCTGTCTCAGGGTTGTGAAGAACGTCTCGGACGGGATGTCGACTGGGGAACCACCATCCAGGAACCCGGCAGCGCCAAAAAGCCAGGCCTGAATGTGAGTGACGGCTTCGGACGCGCCGTAGGATTGTGTGTGCTGCCAAAGGCTGCGAACGGGCAACCGGTCCGCAAGGGCACGAGCCGGTGTCTGGTTCTTAGCGTAGCCCAGCGCTTCCAGAATGCCGCGGTAGATGATCTGATCCCAGTCATCTGCGTGGCGCTCTTCCTGAAAACGTGCTGCTTTTTCCACCAATCGGAATCGCGAGGCGCGGTCGATCACCTGCCGGACACGTTCTGCAGACTGTTCTTGTAGCCAGCACGGCTTGGGGAAAGCCTGTGTTGTTGGTAGACCCGCCTGCTCCAGCGACTCGGCGGGCTCGGGCAAATGACGATCGAGATCGACAATCGGGACGGCGACTCCGTCCTGCCGCAGGGTGCGAGCATCGCTGGGGCACCCTGAAGTCACGAAGTGCAGGACGACGTTGTTGTAGCGTGGGTCGCGGTGGTGCCCGTGACGTTCCCAATCGTCCACAAGCGCGTGAAACTCGATGTCTCCCCGCAGTACGCGGCCATCGATTCGGACGACAGCGTCGCGGTAGTCCGGCCCGGCGTCAGTGTTGCGACGCCCAGGCGACAGGACTTCCACCGCACGGCCGTCCGTCGTGCGGAAGCGTCGTCCGGCAACTCCTGTTTCCCAGAGGCCGTAGAGAAAACGCTCTGCCGCGGGTTCTTCGACGTGCATGTTCGCCCCCAAGGTTTGGTTGCACTGCAAATGAGTCCATTTCCACCGGTCTTGGCGCGGCGCTTTGAGAATGGATGTGCCGGAGAGGCTGCACAGAGCTCGGCGCGGGTGTTTGTCCGGCGGTCGACACGTCCGAAATTCAGTGGACGGTGGTTTGCACGGTGGCGCTTCGCCGTGCAGACCGGTTGCCAGTGAACTTCGTGGCGCGAAGCCGGATCTCGCCGCCGGTCGTGAGAATTGAATGCCCGTTGTTGAGCGGTCTCGACAGTGCGTCCAGATGCTCCAGGATTCGGCTCGCGTGTCTCCCCTGGGCCACACGCGGCTGGAACGCTACCCGCTTGTTCCAAACGTCCAGTGGGATAAACTGTGCGGCAATGACCCTGCTCCCGACGAGCTGAACCTTCAGGACGCCACTGTCTCGGGCGCGGTCGCTGTACGAGGCGAAGATGAAGTTCCCCAGGCTGTAAGCGATCAGTTTTCCCTTGTAAAGCTCCAGTCCCTGCAGGACGTGCGGGTGATGACCCAGGACGAGAGAAGCCCCGGCGTCAACCGCCACGTGAGCCAGGTCGCGCTGGTAGCGACGCGGGGTTTCGCGCAGTTCAGTGCCCCAGTGGAACGACACGATGACCAAAGCACCAGAATCCACCGCCGCACGCACCATTTCGGCAACGCGAAAGGCGTGTCCGTAACAGGTTCCTGGTTTGTCCGCACGGGCGTAGAATTCCTTCGGAAAAGTGAGCGAGTAGCCGAGCAGCGCAACTTTGGTGTTTCTTACGTGCACGAAGACCGGTCGACAGGCGCAGTGAGCGTTTTGCCCGGCGCCAAAGTGGTAAACTTGGAGCGAGTCCAGCACACGGAGAGTGCTTTGCAAGGCCGCAGGTCCGTAGTCGAGGATGTGGTTGTTGGCCAGATTCACGGCGTTGATGCCGGCTGCTTTCAGCACGCCTGCGTGACGTAGCGGGACGCGAAAGGTGAATTTCTTGTTGAAGGGTATCCCGTTGTCAGCGAACGGTGCCTCGAGGTTGAAGATTCGTAAATCAGCTTGGTCCAGGAGCTTGCCAAGGTTGGCAAATGGGTAAGCCAGACCCTCCGCGTCCAGAATGGGCGTGAGCCAGCTTGCCAGCATGATGTCACCGCCTGCGAGGATCCGGAGCGTGTCGGTTGACGTTGCTGGCTGAGCGCAGAAACCGCTGGCGCTCCAAAACAGAAGCGCGGCCAGTGTTGTGGCCGCGACGTTCTTGGCTAAGCTTCGTTCGCTGGAACCTGACACGCGCTCTAACCATCGTGTTTTTCGTTGGACCCTTCGGACTCGGCGCCGGTTTTCTTGCCGGTTTTTCGCTTGGACTTTGGCTTTGCCTCGGTTTCAGCGGGTTGGCCCTCGGTTGGCGCGATTGTCTCGGAAGGTGTTTCCTCCGTGGCGTTCGCTTCTTGCGCTACTTCGGCGCTTTCCGCTGCTTCCGCAGGCGCTTCGGCTGAAACCTCTTCCTTCGCCTTGCGCAATTCTTCGATTTCGGCCTCTTTCGCTGCCACTTGCTCGTTGAGCTCGTCGATCCTCGACACGTGGTCCTGGATTACTTCATCCCCGGCAATTTGTTCCGCTTGCCCCTCTTTGACAAGCTGGTACACACGTTGTCCGAGCAGGATCTGCTGATGCTCGATTTCCTTCTTCAGGCTCAGGATATCCATCCGGATCTTGCCGATCTTGGTAAAGCGTTGCGTCGTGTCGGCAAGTTTGGCAAAAGCCTCCGAAACCTTCTGTCGGTAAACTTCCCAGCGGTCGGCCATCTTGGTCACCTCCTGGTGTGGGGAGATTCCTGTTTTTCGTATTCTCGGCTCGTTGTCGTGAATCCTTTAAGGCGGTGTAGCTACCACATTTCAAGCGACATCAGAAATTTACACTGTGTTCCCCTGCAAATCAAGAGTTGAGTCGCAGACCACGAGCTGGTGCGGATCGTCGGACACAGCTTAATTTGCAGGCTGCCTGCAAACAAACTTTTGGGATTAACGCAAAAAGTACAGTACGGGAAAGAAGTGTGAGTGCAAAGATAAGGAGCTACTTTCTCTTCCCTTCGCCCAGCCGCACGACTTTGTACAAGCGGCTTGTGTTCCCGAGCTTAACCCGGATGAAGTACACGCCGGCACCGACGGGCTGGCCGGCGTCATTGGTGCCGTCCCAGTAGAGGGGACGACCGGTTAGCCAACGACCCTCGAAAAGGGTGCGAACTTGCCTGCCGAGCACATCGTAAATGACCACGTGAACTGGCGGCGTGCTCGCAGGTTCCGGACCGAGCTCGCCGATCACAATCTTGGTTTGAACGCTGAACGGGTTTGGATAAGGTGGGTGAAGCGAAAAGTCTGTGGGTCCAGGATTGGGTTCAGGTACGCGGAGGGCAAGGACCCCAAGCACGCTGAGCTTTCCGTAACCCCACTGCGCGTTCGGCACGTCTCCGGTGAAGGCGTCGGTACGCGCTGATCCAATCAGCAGCGAGCGCGCCTGCAGGGCATCCAGGTCCGGGTGGCGCTGGAAAAGAAGAGCGACGGTTCCGGCCACGTGAGGTGCCGCCATGCTGGTTCCCTGGCTGATGGCGTGTTGACGATCCTGCAAAATGAAGCCGTTAGGGTACGCTTCGCTGTGCGTGTCGAACATGCTGTACGGAGTACCGGGCAACGCGCTGTGTGAGAGGCTGGAGGCAATTTCTTCACCCGGTGCGCAAATCTCCGGCTTGACGCGTCCGTCTCGAGTTGGTCCCGGGCTGGAGAAAATGGAGTAGTCGCCAAGCTGACGCGAGCGGACGGTGCTGCCCGTGAGTCGGTGGCCGTCGAGATCTGTCCACTCTTTTTTTGTGATGTAGGAACCGACGGTGATGACGTGGCGTGCGGACCCGGGAACGCCAACCTTAATACTCGGGTCCAGATAGTCCAGGAGCTCCACATCCATCGAAGCCGAGGCAGTCCAGAGGTCGAAGTGGCCGGAAGAGCCCTGCAGCGTCAACGTCCACACGCCGGACTTGGGGGGGCGGTCTGCGTGGTAGTCGTAAACCTGAAATAGCACGCTCCGATCGCCGTTCCGTGGGTCCCGACCCTGTGAGGCGTTGTCCACCCAAATTAGCCCGTCGGAAGTGTCGCCGTAGTCCTTCTGGCCCGTACGCACCGGTCCAACCTGTTTCCCGGAAGGACTCTTGACCGTAAAACTCAGGCTGACGGTACCTGGATACCAAACCTCCACCGAGACGTAGTCGTTTCTGGCGCCGTCTTTCGGGTCGTAGCTTTCGATGCGCATGCGGATCTCGTAGGATCTTTTGGTCGGGGAAAAGCTGCCACTGGCGTGAATGGGATCGTCGCCGTCGTTTCCCGCTGCGGCTACGAGGGCTTTACCACGCACCCCACTGCCGAACATGCCGTCGATGAACTGCTCGACGAGTGTGGTGCCGTCGTGCGGGCCGTTGTGCCCACCGAGACTGATGTTGACAACGTAGGGCTCGCCCAACACGGTCGCAATGCTGTCGATGAAGGCGATGGCGTGAATTTGATCTGTGTCCAAAATACCGCTGCCTTCTGTACGGGTTGCCTTGACGACCACGATGTCAGCCTCGGGCGCCACTCCTGCAAAGGCGTGGTCCGGGTACGGAGCTCCTGTGCCGCGGCCGTTCCCAACTGCTGTCCCCGCCACGTGCGTACCGTGTCCCACGCGGTCTTCTTCAGCCACCTGACCTCTTCCTTCCAAAGCAGCCTGGATGGCTTCGCGGGTGTACAGCGTGCCACCGTACGGTCCCGCACCGTCCAGATCGCCGTTGCCGTCCACGTCGCCCGGGTCGCTGAAATCCAGAAGGTAGAGAATTCGGGTGGACCCGTCGGGGTTGCGAAAGTCGGCGTGAGTCCAGTCGATCCCGGTGTCGACCAGCCCGATGAGCACGCCCTTTCCGGTGAGGTTGCTGTCGCGCTGAGCCGCACGCGCCCCTGTCTCAACCGTGGCCACGTCGTTAACGGGCCACAGGAGGTGCGCTGCTTCGACGAAGATAACCTGCGGAAGTTCACGAAGTTTGCGCAGGACTGCCCGTGTGGCGTACCCGGTTGCCACACCATTCCGGACTGCCACGGGGTGGAATCCTGCAGCTTTCACACTGGACAGACTCCCTTCGAACCGCACCAGCAGAGGGAAAAAAGCGGGTTGGCCCTTGCGAAGGCGCTCCAGTTTGGGAATCCCAATGTTGGCGGGACCGGCGACCGGCCCTTCAAGGAAGGGCACAAGGTAGGGGTCAAGAACCGCCTGAGCTTGACCGGCCGAGCCGAAAATGCCCGCAACTACGAGAGCGACTGCACAGAACAAACACTGCCGGTAAAATGCGGCGCGAATGCGTGCCATTTTCCTTTTCCCGATCGTCATTGAGAAAGCGGTGGAACACACAAGGCCCAACTCACCTTGCCCTGCCCGCGCGACGACGTCCGGTGCTCGCAACTTCCGTGGCCGTGCCCGAACAGGGCTCCGCGCGCCGTGTTCACCGTCGAGCTCTCAGAAAAGAATTTTCTGCAATGAAAACGCGCCGTGCCTAAACACGAGGACCTACTCAGATTAGCGGATTCGACGCTCAAAATCAAGGAGAATGTGGGCTGGCAATTCCTGTCATTTTCCAGTGAACACTGGTGCTCAGCTTAGGCCGGTTTACTGTGACTGACGAAAAGATCTCCAGGGGCTCTAAGTCGCTGCGTACGTCCACCTGGGATTTCCAATTTTAGGTCAGATCAGGTGGAGGGCGCTTGAAAAGCGGTTGTAGTTCAATACCTGTGTGGCAAATTTCCGGCTCGGACACCTCGGGAGGTCGATTCCAGGGCAATTTTGAGACAGCCAAGAACCTGAAAGTTGCGGCTTTTGTAGGCAGGAGGTCGGTTCATCCCGTACTTAGAATGGGACTCACAGGCCTGATCACCGGGTGTGGATGCCACATCCACCCGCCTAATTGCGGGAGTTCTCCCGGAATGTGAGCGACGGTGTGCCGGTGTGTGCGCTGTAATCCTCAAAAGCTGGGGAGCAAACGGGTTCGCGTCGCTGAAGAAACGTGCCGTAGACTACTGCAGAAGGGACCGCAGGCCAGCTCCCACATGGATCTTGCAGGCTTTTGTCGACTGCGTTGCCAGCAAGGGATTGGTATCGATTCTCCCGAGCGTACGGTCTCGATGGCAGGTCTCTTTGGAGCGCTTGGACGTGGTCCTGGGGACTTCTTTTTTCACGGTGGACGCTGGCCGCTTGGGGTACGGAGCTCGAACGACAGCCTCCGCTGACAGCACTACAGGAAATCGTCGGCTGCGTTTCGAAGCCAATTCATGTCCGTGAGACGTTTCTTGCCGTTTAGCTGAAAATGGAACGTTTAAGTGAGTGATGCGCGCTAAAAAGAGCAAGAGGTTTGTTTCGGGCTGATGGTGCATCTTTTCCCGGCACGAAAGGGACGGAAAGCAGGCAAAAAGAGTTGACAATTTGGTAGAAAATCGTACATTTGAACGGATCTGACACGATTTGGCAGATCGGTGAGAATGCGTAAAGAGAACTCGTTTTGTTGTGCTAGTTGTCCAAGTGCACGGTACGACAGCAGGTGCTGTTTACGCGGGCGAAAGTCGGTTTGCAGGAGTCCCGTCGTACGGTCGGCGCTTCCTTCGGCGGGTACCGCAGTGGAGAGGGACCTTCGTCTGGTTCGGTGATCGAGTGGCACGGGGGACGCGTTCCTGATTTTCCACCCTGGACCTGGGGTAGAAGATCGAACTGCTTTCTGGAGCGGTTTTTTGTGTAACCGCGTGCCGTCTTGCTCGCGGTGAACCTTGTCCAGCTGCTCAGAAGGCGTTGAGCCCTGTGCAGGGTTGCTGAAGGCGTGCGCAGCGGCGAGAACTCTGTGGGTCTTCGTTGGTGAACGATTTTTCACATTAACCGATCGGGTGCACGACCATGAGCGAACCTACCAAATCTCCTAATGTTGTCTGGCACGAGTACAAGATCACGCGTGAAGATCGCGAACGGCTGTTGAACCAGAAAGGCTGCGTGCTGTGGTTCACCGGGTTACCGAGTTCCGGCAAATCCACGCTGGCCAATGAAGTTGCGCATCTGCTACACCAGCGGGGCAGATTGACGTACGTGCTTGATGGCGACAACATTCGTCACGGTCTCAACAAGGATCTGGGATTTTCGCCTGAGGACCGCGAGGAAAACATCCGGCGCATCGGCGAAGTGGCCAAACTGTTTGCTGACGCCGGTGTGATCGCCCTTACGGCGTTTGTTTCACCGTACCGCAAGGACCGCAATCGCGCCCGGGCGCTGCTGGAGGAAGGGCGCTTTGTCGAGGTGTACGTGAATTGCCCTGTGCAGGTGTGCGAGTCCCGGGATCCGAAAGGCTTGTACAAGAAAGCGAAAGCTGGTGAGATCCCCGAATTCACGGGGATTTCGGCTCCCTACGAACCACCGGAAAATCCCGAGATCGAAGTGCACACGGATCAGATGAGTGTCTCGGAAGCGGCCGAGGTGGTAGTCGGCTACCTGGAAGAGCAGGGGATTGTACCGAGAGCTAAGTAGGTTGGCCGTCGCCGAGGGAGCGTTTTGAAACAAGCTTTGGCACTCCTGAGCAAAAGGGCCGTCCGGCTCGACGCGAGAGGAACCCGAACTTACTGACGGCGGGACGCCCCGCTTCCGTTTGTCGGCGGTCCGCCCGACCAAATTCGAACAGACTGACGTGAGAGTTGGTTTGCAATTGAGAAGAAATGAACGGAAGGAACCGATGTCTGAACAACCTGGTGCCCCATCGTTAGATCGTCCAATTCCGCCGCACGGCGGCAAGCTCGTCAACCGCGAGATCCCGGAGGACGAACGGGACAAGTGGTTGAGCGAGGCAGCATCGTTGCCGAAATTTCGGCTGAACGATTGGGAAGTCTCGGATCTGCTCATGATCGCCAACGGGGCGTTCAGTCCGTTGGAGGGCTTCATGGGGCAGAAGGACTTCCAGTCGGTGCTGGATTCGATGCGTCTGGCCAGCGGTTTACCCTGGTCCATGCCAATCGTGCTCTCCACGGATGAAACCCCGGAGACTGAGCCGGGCAGACGTGTGGCCCTGACAGATGCCAACGGCGAAATCCTCGGAGTCATGGAGATCGCCGAGCGGTACCGCTACGACAAGCGCGAGTTTGCCGAGAAAGTTTTCAAGACGACAGAAGAGGCGCATCCCGGCGTGGCGGCAGTCTACCGAATGCAGGAATGGCTCATCGGCGGGCCGATCTGGCTCATTTCGCGCCCGTCGTTTGGCCAGTTCGAGTCCTACTACCTGCCACCAGCGGAAACGCGTCGACTGTTTCAGAAAAAAGGCTGGCGGACAGTGGTTGGGTTTCAAACGCGGAATCCCATCCACAGGGCGCACGAGTACCTGCAGAAATGTGCTTTAGAGATTGTGGATGGCTTGCTGATTCACCCCATCGTTGGGGAAACCAAGAGCGACGACATCCCGGCGGACGTTCGGATGCGTTGCTACGAAGTGCTGCTGGAAAATTACTACCCGCGGGACAGGGTAGCGCTGGTGATCAATCCGGCTGCCATGCGTTACGGTGGGCCGCGCGAGGCGATTTTTCACGCCATCGTGCGGAAGAACTACGGTTGCACGCATTTCATTGTGGGCCGCGACCACGCCGGTGTAGGCAGCTACTACGGTACCTACGAGGCGCAGGAGATTTTCGACGAGTTCGAACCCGGAGAGTTGGGGATCACGCCCTTGAAGTTCGAGCACGCTTTCTACTGCACCGAGTGTGGGAACATGGCTACAAGCAAAACCTGCCCGCACGACAAGTCGAGCCACGTTTTTCTGAGCGGCACGAAGGTTCGGGAGATGCTTCGTCGTGGCGAACGTCCCCCGGCAGAGTTTACAAGGCCGGAGGTTGCCGAAGTGCTCGTGGAGGCGTACAGGCAAAAGGGCTGATGGTTGTCCGCGTTGGGAGAGGAGAAAGGTCGACCCAGGCATTCGATCCGAAGGCTGTGTCCGCGCGCGGTCTGCGGTGTTGGTCGGCTCGAGTAGAGACGAGGCGGCCAAGGGGCAGATTCTCAAATGGAGCGGCACGGGTGGCGGGCCTCGCGTGCATGTTTGCCTGACCAAAGAGTACTGCGACGAACACGTGACCCATTTCATCAGGGGGCGTCAGACCCGTTCGGTACGTCAGGGGGCCAGAGGTGACGCCCGATGTGGTTGTCTGGTGTGAGGAACGTAGCAGGTTACAATCGCAACCCATTTCCGTTTTCTGACTGCAGGTGCCCGTGACACCACAGTTGCTCTACACCTCACTGATTCTTGTTGCTCTGGTTTTCGTCCTGGCGCGGGAAGCGCTGGAGGCGGAGGTTGCCCTCTTCGGGGCACTGGTTCTGCTCATGTTGGGCAAAGTCATTTCGCCGGAAGAGGCGTTCCGGGGGTTTTCAAACGTTGGTGTCCTTTCGATTGGTCTCCTGTTTGTCGTGGCAGGAGGCCTTTACCAGACGGGTGCGCTGGAAGTCCTCTACCCTTTGCTCTTTGGCAACGGTAGACCCACAAGTGTGCGTCGACAACTGGTGCGGATTGTCGTACCGATCGCGGCGGTTTCGGCGTTCACCAACAACACGCCCTTAGTGGCCATGCTCATCCCAGCGGTACGCTCGTGGACGGAGAAACACGGGCTCTCGCCGTCCAAGTTCCTCATCCCGGTTTCCTACGCGGCCATTCTCGGCGGCATGTGCACTCTGATTGGCACAAGCACGATCCTGATTGTCCACGGACTTCTCATCGAGAGTGGCGAACAGGGTTTTGGTTTCTTCGAAGTCGCGACGGTGGGTGTCCCCATGGCATTGGTTGGGCTGGCGTTTCTGATTTTGGCGGGACCACGATTGTTGCCCGATCGGAAAGAGCCCCTCGTGGAGCTTGGGGAGCGCGTGCGAGAATTTGTGATCGAACTCAAGGTGACACCGGATTACCGAAACATCGGCAAGACGATCGAAGAAGCTGGTCTTCGGCACCTGAAGGGTTTGTTTCTCTTTCAAATCGAACGCAACGGCGAGGTGATTGCCCCGGCGGGACCTGACGAGCGCATTCTTGAGGGTGATCGTTTGTTTTTCACTGGGTTGCCCAAGACAATCCTGGAGCTGCAGAAGACGCCGGGTCTGCAGCTGGTGAAGGATTCCTCTTTCGATCTCAAGCAGTACGACTCTGACAAAGTGCAGACGTTTGAGGCAGTAGTTTCCCAGAGCTCGCCTCTGGTCGGCAAGAACGTCAGGGAAAGTAATTTTCGCGCCAAGTACGGCGCTGTGATCATCGCGATCCACCGCAACGGCGAGCGCATCCGTAGCAAGATCGGAGACGTTGTGTTGCGCCCCGGTGACACCCTTTTGTTACTGGCTGACCGGGACTTCATGAAGCGGTGGTACCACTCGGATGATTTTTATCTGATCTCGAGTTCGGCTGTGGTGCCGTCGAAGCCGCGCTGGCAGGCTTATCTGGCGGGTGGCATCTTCGTGGCGATGGTGGCACTGGCCGCAGCGAAGGTGTTCCCACTGGTAGCGGCGGCCAGCGGGGCGGCGTTGCTGATGGTCCTCAGCGGCTCAATTTCCCGTGCCGAGGCGCGGCGTGCGATCGATTGGCGGGTGCTGATCGCCATCGCCAGTGCGTTTGGCATCGCAGCTGCCATCAAGAACTCGGGTTTGGCGGATCTACTTGGCAGGGGCATTGTCCATCTTCAGCGAACGCTGGGGACTTTTGGTGCCGTGGTGGGTGTCTACGGCATAACGAGCTTGGCGAACACGGTCATCACGAGCAACGCCACAGCGGCCTTGCTTTTCCCCGTTGCACTTTCGACGGCCCTGCTTTCGGGTGCGGCGCTTCGCCCCTTTGCCATTCTGGTTGCCGTGGCTGCTGCCGCAAGTTTTGCCACACCGATTAGCTACCAAACGAACCTGATGGTTTACGGTCCTGGTGGCTACAAGTTCAGCGACTACCTGCGAATTGGCATTCCGCTCCAGGTGTTGACGGGATTTGTGGCAATCGCTGTGGTAAGTCTGCTGTACGTTTGAGTGTGTACGGTGTCGCCGAGTGCGCGAGGCCTCGGATTGGTTGAACGGTTGCGGAAAGCCTGTGAGCGGAGCTGCGCAAGACGGGGCCAGGCGTAGAGGGAAATGATCTGGGCGCTTTTGACGGCTACCAGCAGGTTGATTTCGTGTGAACGTCGTGGGAGTGAACACCAACACAGTGAGGGTTGAGACATGCCGAACGTACGTAAGCTCACGGAAGAAGAGGTCGAGAAACTGGTGAAGCCGAAGATGAAGCGACAAGGTCCATCTCAGCGGGAGTTGATCCGGCAGCAGTACCGCAGCTACCTGGAAGGGCTGCAGCCGGGAGACTGGGCTGCGGTGGAGCTGGAGGAAGGCGAGCGGAAGCTGACGGTGCGCAACAGACTGAGACGGGCGGCGAAAGAATTGGGTGTGGAACTGGTTTTCCGGCGTAGCCGCGGTCCGGTGCTGTATTTTCAGGTTACG
>Ga0256914_1003276_pt1 | contig 12863 bp, 5 predicted proteins | sample HulkmetaG_FD_191571 | JGI IMG/M metagenome (GOLD analysis project Ga0256914, IMG submission 191571) | Hydrothermal chimney microbial communities from Main Endeavour vent field at the Juan de Fuca Ridge, Pacific Ocean - Hulk | ecosystem: Environmental > Aquatic > Marine > Hydrothermal vents ...
TTTTATCCCGTTAAAAATATTTTTTCGTACGGTAAAATCTTTTTTTGCTGCGGTAGGGTCGTGAGCACCGAAATAAATCCCGTAATCGTTATTGTAATAAGCTACATACTGCATAGAAACCGACCACCCGCGCGGATATGTTAACGTGGAATTTATACCCTTGGCTTTGGGATTTACAACAAGTTTGCCTGAATATTTCGGTAAAAAGAAATAATCGTTACCATTCGCCTTAATATTCAGATACGGGAAAACCGTGTTTTTTAATGTACTGTTACCCAATTTTGTAACGGAAATATCCCACTCGGATTTTTTATCATCGGTGCTAATTGTTACCGTTACGGTTAAATCTTTTGAAATACTTAGAGTGGAATGACTTAAAACAACGACACAATCGGAACCGTTATTTTGAATTTTCACACTATCCCATTGACTTGCCGAGGTTATAAATTTGTTATCAACCTGCAACAAAAAAAGTGCGGAAAGTGCTTCTGTATCTAAAAGTTCGGTGTCGTTTTTTTTCATACTGACTATCTTAACACCCTTACCGGTATTAAGTAGCGTAATACTCAACTCACCGCTGCTAATTGTTTCTTGTGCAAAAAAATTATGTGTTGCAAACAGAAGTGTAAATAATAACAAAAAAAAATTTTCGGTCATTTTCATTTCTTTTCTCTACTATAATAAACGATTTGATATTGGTGTAAATTAAAACATTTTCCTTGATTAAAATAAGTTATACGAATTAAAACTTCGCTTGAAATGAACTGTAATTATATATTCTATTTAAACAACACAGACTATTACTGTTTTTTTTGAAGAATAAAGAAGTTCAACATTTTTTATTTTATTCTCTATTGGAACATGTACAATTATTGTTTTAGAAAGGATTAGCAATCAATAAGGTTATTGATTGCTAATCTATTATCTCTCCACAAAAAAAAAAGAACCATAAATTAATAGAACTTAAATAGTGTGTTCTATTTTATTTCAATAGCATCATTTTTTTAACAGAAACAAAATTACCGGCAGTAATTTTATAAATATATATTCCGCTGGATAAATCGGAAGCATTAAAAGAAACGGAATGATATCCTGCGGATAATGTTCCGTTTACTAATTCCGCTACTTTCTCTCCCAAAATATTATAAACCGATAGTTTTACAGCAGCCTGTTTGGGCAATGCAAATTCTATTACGGTTGTAGGATTAAACGGATTAGGATAATTTTGTTCCAAAACAAACCGTGTCGGATAGATAAGTGATCTATTTCCTTCATTTACATCAACTTTTTTCATTTGAAGTGTGGGATAATTATCTCCGATAATTTCCCAAACATTATCAAAATCCCATCCGGCATCGGTAAATGTGGATTCCGTTTTCATTTCGGCAGTTGTCAATCCCGTGGCATTTCCTATGCTACTGTCTTGCATTGCCAATTCCTTATCCCAGAAATTCGCCGTATCTTTACACGCCGAAGCCTGATGCCCGAAAAAACCATAACCGTTTATATCCGTTCCGGTTACTTTGCCGGTACTGTAACAATTCTTTACAACACTATAATAAACCGGTGAGGAGCCCCAAGCATTTTGACTCCCGATAAAACCGCCGAAATTAGGCTGGGTACTTCCGCTTACACGTGTTACATTTCCTGTACTGTAACAATTCTCTACTCTGCCTTCATACTTCAAATAACCGATAAAGCCGCCCGCATCCTTTCCTATACTGGTTACATTACCGGTACTGTAACATTCCGATACTTTATATCGCCAGTTTACATTCCCTATGAATCCGCCTGCGGGTGAGTAAGTGTTTCCGTCGCTTCCCGTTACTCCAATCACATTTCCAGTTGAATAACATCTTCTTATCTCACTCCATTTCGTATGAAATTCGTCCGAATGCGTCCTGGCGATAAAGCCTCCTGCATAACCGTATTTGCCTGCCTGATCTGTTAAACTTACATTTCCCGTACTGTAACAATCTTCTATGATACCGCTGATATCATTATCTCCGGTTATCTCTATATAACCGATAAAACCGCCCGCATAAGCATTTGTCCCTACATGTACGTTCAATACTTCTACTTCGCTGTGAGAATTGGTAATATTGAATTTCGAATTCTGTATAAAACCGACAAAACCACCGGAGTATGCTCCGTCTATTACCAAACTACCCGTCGAATAACAGTTATCTATAACCAAATTTGAATCCGCATAACCGACCAATGTACCGGAACTGCCGCCTACCGCCATATTTACATTGGTTAAGCCTAAATCTTTTATATTAAGTGATTTTACCAATCCGAACAAACCTACATTAGATGATGTTCCGTGTGTTACCAAGCCGTCTATTGTGTGGCCTCCGCCGTCATATGTTCCTATAAAAGAGGTTACCGCATTTCCTATCGGACTCCATCCGGGATTAAATCCGGCTATGGTCATTGTATCCGTACACGAAGCATCTATATCGGCTGTTTGCTTGAAATACAATCCGTCGTCCCATATACTATCTGCTTTTGCCAACCATACCAAATCATCCAAAGAAGAAATCTGATAAGGATCGGCTTCAGTTCCGCTTCCATTTAATCCTACTTTGTTATCTTCTTGTTTTTTTAACGAATCATATTCGACCAAAAAGTAAAGTGCATTATTTTCATATAAATCATTCCATTGCCCCGCTTGGCCTAATGTTCCCGAGCCGCTTGGCCATTGATCCAATGCTATTGCAAGAGCATTTTGATGTGGTATTGTTGAATTATGATAGTTATCCGGCTCGTGTTGCTTTCCGTCGGTTCCGTGTCCCCAATTATTATATTGTCCGTCGATAATACTACCGTTCGAAGCTCCTTGCCAGAATTTGGTTCCCGTTCCGTCGCTATCTCCGTCAAAAACCCATTCACCTTCGGAATTAAAATCGCTACCGCCTATCCATACATAAGCAGCACCGCCACCTTCGTCTGCAACAGTAGCGGTTTTAACAATTCCCGCTTTGGAACTTAATTGGTTAAAAATTTCATCTTGTTCGGCTTGAGAATTAATTTCCGCAAGATAGCCGCCTTGAGCAACGGCAGCAGCAATTGCTTCCTGCCATGTTTTATTTATCTTTACTACTTCATAGGTTTTATTCTGGTAAACAAACGAATATACATCCGTTCCTGTAACAGATTGCCCTAACATATAGGAGTATCCGATAAATAAAAATAACATTACGCTTATTATTTTTTTCATAGTATTTTCTCTTTGTTTAATTGATAAACTGTTTTTCCAAATATTAAATTATGAATATTAAGCTGTTTCAAGAATATTCGGGATATTTTCCCCTAAAAGTTTATTAACAACAACATATTCCGAAACAGCTTAATTTAACAACATTTACTTCGGATAAAATATATATCCGACAAACAATTTTATTTTAACAACATCATTTTGAACGATTTGGTATAACCCGGTGTTTCAATTTTATAAATATAAATTCCACTGGTTAAATCGGAAGCATTGAAGTTTACAACATGATTTCCGGCAGTAATTTTATCATTAATTAGTTCTGCAACTTTTTCTCCCAATATATTATATACACTCAAATTTACATTGCTTGGCGTTGCCAATGTAAAGCTGATTTGTGTACTCGGGTTAAACGGATTAGGATGATTTTGATATAATTTGGTTTTTGCCAAACCGTTTGCTACGGTAATTACTTTACTATATTCAAAACTTCCGTCGAAATCAATTTGTTTTAAACGATAACTTGCCGTACCATTTAAATCTGCATCCAAATAAGAATATTGTTTCGGTGAATTGCTGTTTCCCGCTCCTTCAACAAAACCGATTGTATTCCATTTGTCGGTTAATTTTTGAATTTCAAAACCATAATTATTTACTTCGGTTGCAGTTGACCAAGTTAATAACACAACTCCGCTTTTTTTCTTAGCCGTAAACGAAGTTAATTCCACAGGGGTAATATTGGAATTTGTATTTGTTTGTAAATCCGGATAATTGCTTCCTATAATTTGCCAAGTATTAGTAAAATCCCAACTTGAATCGGTAAATGTGGTTTGCGTTTGCATTTCCGCAGTTGTTTTTGCCGCGGCTTCAACATCAGTACTTTGATTTGAAGTATCACTGTCAAAGAAGCACGCTGTTATTACACCTTCTTGCTGCCCCACAAAGCCTTTATTTGTTGAGCCGTCGCTTGTTACGGAACCGATGGAGTAACAATCTTCAACAATAGCATCATATCTGTTATAACCAACAAAGCCGCCTAGATTTGTGGCAGAACCACCGCTTCTGCGGGTAACATTCCCGAAACTGTAACAATCACTTATTTGGGCGGATGAATTTTTATTGTAACCTACAAATCCACCAACTCTCTGATATCCTTGAACATCACCTGTACTGTAGCTTTGGCTTATGGTTCCGTAAGAATTATAACCGATAAAACCTCCGGCCGGAGACCAATTACCGCTGGCACCCCCAACAACATCACCGGTACTGTAACATTTTGATATTGTTGACGTATATGCCGCACCGATCATACCGCCAACGCTGGTTGCGGTAGGTGCATTTGTCATAGATACATTACCCGTTGCATGGCAATTTGTTATTTGATTATTATTGTCTGAAAAACCTATTAAACCGCCCGTATTACAATATGTTTGGGAATTATCGGCATTATTTGTTACCGTACATTCACTATAACAACTATCTACCGTATTAACGGCACTGCTTGTTAATTCTCCTATTAAACCGCCAATGTACGCGCCGTTACATTCTACCGTTCCGGTTGAAAAAGACTTTGTTATTGTTGCTCCCGAACTGCTGGCTAATAATGCTCCGCTATGGCCCCCGGCTGTAATAGAAGCATTAGTTAAACTTACCTTTGTTATGGTTGCACCATCAATAATTCCAAAAAATCCCATGTTTCCGTTGGTTGTATTAATAATTAAACTATCCAACTTATATCCGTCACCGTCGTAAGTACCTGTAAATGCCGTAGTGTTATTTCCGATAGTAACCCATGGTGATATACTCGAAAGAGTTATATCGGCAGTTTGTTTATAATGTTTGTCCCATTCCGTATCATTTGCTTGAATCCACAGTATATTATCAACAGTTGCAACCAAATACGGGTCAACGTCCGTTCCGCTGCCGCTGGGCTTTGTCTGCCCGTAATTTAATGTAAGCATTACAAAAACCAGTAAAATCGTTAAAAATTTCTTTTTCATTTTACACCTCAAAATAAATTATTAAAAAAAAACAGTTTGTGAGAACCTAACAAATACGAATAACGGGAATATCCCGTTATTCGTATATTTATTGTATTATTTGAGCAACATCATTTTTCGCACTTGAGAATAGTCATCCGATTGTAGTTTATAGAAATAAATACCGGAGGATAAATTGCTTGCATCAAACTGGTACTTATATGAACCGGCAGAAAGTTTTTCGTTAACCAATGTTGCAACCTTTTGACCCAAAACATTATAAACCGCAAGAGTTGTATTTGCACTAACAGGAATCGAGAAATTAATTTCCGTTGACGGGTTAAACGGATTCGGATAATTTTGAGACAACTCATATTCGGAAGGAAGATTTATTGTTTCTTCTCTGCTTATTCCGCTTACCCAATCTTCCCACTCCGCTTTTTTGTCGGGATACCAATTCAAATCACCGGCGGGGAAATTACCCTTGGCATGTTTTTTTATATTCTCATTAGTATAAACCAATGATTCCGGCAAAGGCCATGCAATATCCCAAAATTCTCCGTCCGGAGCATATAAACGTTCTTTCGGGTCAACCATTCCACCATAACCATGGCGTCTGTAATTAATTACAAAAGGTAATTCTTTTTTCCAAAGAGCACTAACTATATCAGCATTAAATCCGGGATCAGCTTCAATGTTATTTTCCTCAACAAAATACGGATAACCGGAATTATCGTCGAACATTGCTTTTGTGTAATCATTCATCCATAATATCGGTAAAATATCCAATTCAACACCAGTACTTGAATCTTTATGTGTAGTCCAGTAATTTTTAACTTCTTGAGTCCAGAAATAAACATTATTTGAATATTCAACCTTACGATCCGCTTCTGTCATACCATGATCCAACAATACTTGCGGATCAACCAAATCAAGTTTGCAAATACTGCTTCTGTGATTGCCGTTGGAACCTCCTTTATCCCAATATCCGTGCTCGGTTTCGTAAGTGGTTTCGCCAACAACTTGATAATTAAAAAAGATATTATTTGTAAACTTTGCATTAGTTAAAAAAGGTGCCCAATGTGCATTAAGGGTTGTCTCCAACATTGTATTATGGTCATATTCAATATAATCTACAAATTGCCACGATAATAATTGGTACGAAGAATTATTAAAAAATGTATTGTTAACAAATTTGATTGTATCGTCGTAAGTAGTGGTGGTGGTTTGAGAATAAATATTTCCGCTCCAAGGGTTATCCAAATCAACTCCGTTTCTGAAAATGCTGTTAGTAATAATATAAGTCATTCTGGCAGCATCTCTGGAGTTAAAAAGATTTCCTCCCCAACCGCTGAAAACACAACTATCAATTTCAAATCTGTGATGTGTGCCAAAAACACCAAAAAGCGAACCGCCCTGGTTAACAATCTTATTATCGTCTTGCACACCGTTAAATAAAATGTTTGCAAATTTTACATTTGTAGAATCACCGATAATGTTAATAAGTCCGGAAATATATTTTCCTTGAGCATCAACACCACGGGAAACCATTGCCGGTCTTGTTCCTTTGGGAGCACTTTCTCCGATTAAGGTAAAGTTGAAATCAACATTTAACGCGTGGTCTATGTCATAATATTCACCTCTTTTTAAGCGATAAATACAATTCGGATGCGCTCTTTCACCACTAGATGTAGTATCGGACATAATAAATCTATTTATTACACCGTAAGGACTTCCCTCCCACTCCGTTGGTACATCAATTATCTCTTGAGAAAACGAAATTTTCGGCAAAAAAACCGTAATAAAGAACATTACAAGAGATAAATTAAATAGTTTGTTTTTTTTCATTTTGCTAACTCCTTTTATTGTTAAATACAATTATGTAAACGTTTTCGTTTTGACTTAACGTTTTTTTAGTTACTCTGCCATCTAATACCAAGGTTTATGGAACTACCGTAATAGCTTGCGATTGTAGGTTTACCTCCGTAAAAATGACCTTTTTCTATTGTTCCCGTTATATTGTTATAATTCAAATAAACCTGTAATCCATACCATGGCAGATTTTGCTTTACGGACAAATCCCATCGAAGATAATCATCGGTTAATCGTCTTAGTTCCGGCCAGAAATTGGATGAAATAAAAATATCGGTAGAATAATTCATTGAAAGACGGCTGCTAAATCCTTTGTAATCGTAACCGATTGCAAAATTAACAATATCGCTCGGTTGGTTTTGTAAACGGTCTTTGTAACTTTCATCAATATTAACCGTTATTCTTCTCGGGCAACCGCAGCCACGTTTGTAATCGGGATTGGGAATTGTTTCAATTCTGTCTCTAGGATATACGGTTTCCGAAAAGATTTTGGTATAATTAACATTAAGCACCAACCCTTTTAGAATTCCGGGTAAATACCAAAAATTTGTTTGCCAATCAAGCTCCAATCCTTTTACATAAGCAATGTCTTTATTGTTTTCTTGCGTAGAATAATAATAACCGACATAGGTTGAATCCAAATTATATTCTTCCGGATTTTTAAGAACCCGTTGTCCTCTCGAAAAGATTTTATCTTTTATGTTTTTATAGAATCCCCCAATTGTAAAGAGTCCCAAATGATTTTCACTAAACGAAAAATAGGCATCAAAACTTTCGGCTTGTTCGGGGCGGAGATTAGGATTATTCATGCTTAAACGGGAAGAACCGTTATTAATATCCATATTAGGAAGAATATATCTGAAATTAGGACGCGCGATTGTTTGCGTATAAGCCAATCTAATTTGCAACCAATCAAGGGGTTTTATTCTTAAATGAATCATCGGGAGCCAAAAATCGTTGTTCCTTACAGAAGTAGTATCAACGGGATCGTATTTTAGTTCGGGAAACGGACCGCTCTCTCCAAATACACCGCTGTAAGTTGTATTTTTAGCTTCATATCTTATACCCGGAATAAATTTTATATTTTTTGTTATGTTTATTTCCGCCATAACATATCCGGCTCCAAGTCTTTCTATGCCGGAATAATCGTAAATAACGGAACTTTTTTGTAAGTAGGAATAAGTATCGGTTCCCCAATAGTTCGGATTTTCTTCCAGTTTTTTATTATATACGCCACGCATAACATTCAAAATATCGTGCATCAAGCCGATATCCACAACCGGACCCAAAGTATAATCTCCGTTTAGAAAATTTCCGTGAGAAAAATTATGATCGAAAAACAACGGGTATTTGAAAGTAGATGTCCCTAAAGCCAAATCATTAAATCTTGGAATTTTTTCAATTAGAGCGTTTTTATAATCAGCTCCACTGGCAACGGAAGGATTTCCGGTGTAACCGTTTCTGTCGTAAGAACGTTCGTCGTAACGGAACTTTCCGCCGAACTTTACTTTACCGTTTACTTGCTTTGTTAATGAAAAATCCGTCTCAAAATCTAAAGAGGCGGTAATTTGTCTTCCCTTTGTATAATATTCATTATCCGATAAACCTGTCCATATGGCTTTATCATATTCGTTTTTGGAAAAGCTCGGAACATCTTCGGGTTTGGAATCAAAATCAATTGAATTCATGTCTTTTCCGTTAAAAGAAAGCCCTATGCTGCCTGGAGTTTCACTTTCCGAATAGGAATGAGATACTTTTGCTTTAATTTTAAAAATCGAAATATATTGTTCGTAATTCAATATGTTTACGTAGATAAGTTGGTTACTTAAAGCATCCGATGTTGAAAAAGAATGGGATGACCCGAATCCCTCTCTATATGTCTGTGTTTCGGTCTCACCGCTGCTTAAAAAGTTTTTTAAATAAATTTTTCCATCCGGAAGCAAATAATCTAATGTAAAAGTTCCACCGTATCTTTTTCTGTTACTGAATATATTCCTTAAATTTACACTTGTAATACCTAATGGGTTTAATTTTTCAGTGTCGGAAGATAACATTCTGTAACCGGCGGTCATTTGATTACTGCCCAAGTTTTTCCGGTCGGTTGTAACTTGTGCAAATACACCCAGTTTATTGTTAAAAAATCTATTGCTTACACTTCCCACAAACATATAGTCCGAAATATCTTCTCTTAAACCGTTATAACCTCCCTGAGCAATAACATCGTAATGAAAACCTTTTGGAGCCGTTCTCATAACAAAATTAACCGACCCGGCAACTTGATCGCCATCCATATCGGCCGTGGGAGATTTAATAACTTCAATACCCTCCAGCGAATAAGAAGAAACGGATTTTAACGAAACGCTGCGGTCGCTGGAACTGGTTGCCGGCAAAGAAATTCCATCGACCATTACTTTGCTGTATTTGGGTTGTAGCCCTCGAATAACTACTTTATTGCCTTCGCCTCCCGAACGCAAGAGTGAAACACCGGGAAGGCGCCCAACGGATTCGGCGGCATTATTATCGGGAAGTTCTCTGATTCTATCTTTCGAAACAACATTTTTAATTTCGTTGGCGGATAACTGTTCGTTAATGGCAGATAACTGTCCTTTCGCTTGAGCCGTAACAACAACCTCTTTCCCCTTTACGGCAATCCAATCCATTTTGGCAGTTACCATAGAGGCTCTGTTTTTAACTACTGAAACTTTCTCGGTTTTATCTTTATAGCCTACATAGGTAATTTTAAGGGTATAATTACCGGGAGACAAATTTGCCAAAACAAAATTACCGTTTATATCGGCTGCGGTTCCAATGGAAGTACCCACAATCATTACATTGGCACCGATAAGGCCCTCGCCGCTATTGGCATCAATAACCCGTCCTTTTATTTTGCCGGTTTGAGCAAAGTTTGTTTGGAAAATTCCCAAAACAAAAAAGAATACGGTAATAAAAAATTTTAATTTTGAATTCATTCTTTCTCTCGCTAAAATAATTAAATAAAATGTTTATTAATCTTAAGCCTTAATTGAGCGTATCAATATAAAAATAAGAATCGCGTACCAATGTTGTGGCTCCAAGCACAGTTGCTTTACTTCCTAATGATGAAATTAATATTTTTGTATTCTTAGCCGAAAGCGGAATTATGTGGCTCTTTGTTTTTTTAATCAGTCGTGATAAATAATCTTTATTTAATTCGGCAAAATATTCTCCGAGTACAACAAAATCCGGATTAAACATGTTTATTGTATTTGCAATACTAATGCTCAAGTATTCCATTGCGGTTTCAAAAATTTCAGTAACCAGTTTATCGTTGTTGTTAAAAGCTTTTAGCAAAGTTTCAATATTCATAGCTTCCAAATCACCGTTACATAAATCCAATATTTCACTTTTTTCACCGGCAATAATTCTTTCTTTAACTTTTTTAAGCATTGCCCAACCCGAAGCTACCGTTTCCAAACATCCGTGTTTTCCACAGGAACAGAGGTCCCCGTCGGCTTGCACAACAACATGCCCTATTTCTCCGGCAATGTTATTTGCACCTCTATACAAACGACCGTTTTCGTTTATGATTGCACTACCAATACCAACCCCAAGCCCGATAAAGATAAAATTGTTGGAGTTTTTAACTACGCCAAAGTGTCTTTCCGCTAAAGCAATAGCTCGTGTATTTTGCTCAACATATACAGGCACATTATATCGTTTGGTCAAGATTTCTTTTATTGGAACATTTGCCCAATTCGGATTATTTGCCGAAACAATCCATTCTCCCGTTTTATCGTTATATAAACCGTTTGCGGCAAACCCGATGCCTAAGAGTTTTTCGGAAGATGCCGCTGCGTTTTTTATAAGAAAGTCTATTGCTTTACGAATTTTACCGAGAAGATTCATTTGTGATTCGTTTGCATAGATAGGGATTTTTTCTTCACCTAATATCTTGTACTTAAAGTCGGTTATTATTGCTCTTAAAAAATGTATGCCGAGATGAACTCCAACCAAATATCCGTAATTAGCATTTATGGTTAAAAGTTCTCGTCTTCTCCCTCCGGTAAAAGAAGAATATCCCACAGGTGTAACCAAACCGTCTTCTATCAAACTGTTGGTAATATTTGTTACGGTTTTACCGTTTTTATCCAACAGGTTTTTTACTTCTACCCTGCTTATAGTTTCGGCATTGTCTATTACCGAAAGAATTTTTTTTCTGTTAACATTTTTTAATAATGTTGAATTAACTTTTGTGTTTTCCATAATAATGCACACCAACCTATCAAACAGTAAATACTGTAATTTTTACATTAAGCCTATAAACAAATATTTCCAAGCTGTTACTGGGGAAAATATGTTTTGTGAGCTTATTGCCATGCGCTTTTTCTTTTAAATTTATATTCTTTTTGTAAGTTTTATATTATTGTCTTAAAAAGATAAGAATTTTTTTCTAATTTATCCAAATAAAAATAATCAAATAAAAAAATTATTGTTTATAATTTTAAATGCCATTCGGAAGATATTAGCTTTAAATGGTTTTAAGACGTATAAAACAGAGCGTATCTTTCAAAAAAAAGACGTAATCACATAAAACTTTAATATGGTGGTAACCAAACAAAAACTTTATTTACCCGATCATTTCGATCAAATTCCCACCGGCACGCACCATATTTTTTGAGAGTTTTATAATTTGTTAATTTGAAAGATTTTTTTGTTTGAAGATATTATTCCGATTTGTTAAATCTTTTTTTTTTATAACTTTTATTTGTCGTAAAATGCGATGCATTTTAGTCTAAAAATAATCATTTTTATTTTGGAGAGGGATATTTTTTTACTATATTACGATATAATGCTCTATCTTCTGCAACAAACGAAGTCCTAATTTTTACGGTGCTTTTTCCAATTTTTGCTGTCTTTTATTTTTAGGTTTTTTATATAGCCGCCCTTATTAAATAAGGTTTTTTTGTGGATTTATATTATTATTTTAATTAATTTTGTAAATAAAAAATGCTTAATTATAAAAAGAAGGAGTTAAATATGTCTGTAGACTTATCACAATACGGTATTAATGATGCCGTGGAAATCTTTCATAATCCGTCATACGATTTATTATTTGAGCATGAAACCGACCCATCTCTTGAAGGTTACGAAAAAGGGCAAGTTTCCGAATTGGGGGCGGTAAATGTAATGACCGGTGTTTTTACCGGGCGTTCTCCTAAGGATAAATATATTGTTCTCGACGAAAAGACAAAAGATACTGTTTGGTGGGCGGAACAAGCAAAGTCCTCCGACAATAAACCTATTGATAATGATGTTTGGAAACACTTTTACAATATAGCGGCAAAACAACTTACCGGCAAAAAACTTTATGTAATGGACGGCTATGCCGGTGCCAACGAAGACAGCCGTTTGAAAGTACGTTTTATTATGGAGGTTGCTTGGCAAGCACACTTTGTAAAAAATATGTTTATCCGTCCAACCGAAGAAGAATTGGAAAACTTTGAACCCGATTTTGTTGTACTAAACGCTTCTAAAGCAGTTAATCCCGATTGGGAAAATATGAAAAGAGCGGACGGAGTTCCGTTAAATTCCGAAAATTTTGTTGCTTTTAATTTAACGGAAGGACGTGCGGTAATTGGCGGTTCGTGGTATGGCGGAGAGATGAAAAAAGGAATTTTTTCAATAATGAATTATTACTTACCGTTAAAAGGTATTGCGGCAATGCATTGTTCCGCTAATGTTGGAGACGACGGGGAAACCGCTATCTTTTTCGGACTTTCCGGGACAGGGAAAACAACTCTTTCTACAGATCCCAA
>Ga0256914_1003277_pt1 | contig 12857 bp, 11 predicted proteins | sample HulkmetaG_FD_191571 | JGI IMG/M metagenome (GOLD analysis project Ga0256914, IMG submission 191571) | Hydrothermal chimney microbial communities from Main Endeavour vent field at the Juan de Fuca Ridge, Pacific Ocean - Hulk | ecosystem: Environmental > Aquatic > Marine > Hydrothermal vents ...
AATTTTTGTCATTTTACCATCAAAATCAATTTTTTCTGTGTAATAATTTTTTAATTTTTCAGGATATTTTTTTGCCAGTAAATAATCATCTGCAGAATGACACACTGAAATTGTCATAGCTCCAGTTCCTTTATTTATATCAATTACTTCGTCGTCGCATAATACAAAGAAATCTCTTTTTCCAGAATATGTTTCATCTGAAAATTTTTCACCTTCAAATTCTTGACCTTGATGAACAGAAATTTTTTCCCATGTTCCTTCTCCTAATTCATTAAAGATTTTTGTTCGTCTTTCAATATCATCAAATAATACTTCTGAAAATATAAATTCTTCAGAAATATTTTCTGAATTTGTAAATTTAGCTTTTACATAATTTTCTGTAGGATGCAAAACAAGAGGGGAGTTCGCACATTTTGTTTCGGCACGTACAGTACCCATTACAAATTTTCCAGATTTTATATAACAAAATGTATCTGTTTGGTCTTCATATTCTAACTCATCGTCTGATAAAACAGATTGAGCACCAGTAGACCAGTTAATCATTCGGTATCCTCTTACAATTAAATTGTGTGAATATAAATCTGAAAAGATTTTTTGAACAGCATTACTCATTCCTAAATCCATGGTAAATCGTTCTCGAGAAAAATCGCAAGTTGCTCCCATTTTAGATACTTGTCCAGTGATAGTGGCATGTGTTTTTTCTGTATGTTCAAAACATTTTTCTAAAAATTCTGGACGAGTAAATTCTTCACGAGACGAAACTCCTAAATTTTTTAAAACTACAGTTTCTGTTGCAATTGCTGCATGATCAGTTCCAGGTGTCCACAATGAAGGAGTTCCATTCATTCGGTTATATCTGGTCATGATATCTTGAATTACCAGCATCATGGCATGTCCCAAATGAAGTTGTCCTGTTACATTTGGCGGTGGAATTGGCACACAAAAAGTTTTATCCGAAGTTTTCTTTTCAGATTTTTTTACTAAATTTTCTTTTGTTTCTGGCTGAGAAATATTTGCAGTATCCCATGCTTTTAAAATATTGGATTCATATTTTTTTGGTTCGTATGCTGTATTCATAATAAATTATTTTTTAAGATTTTATGTATAAGAATCATAACATAAAGATAAATTTGAGAAAATTATATTTTTATTATTGAAGAAAATTGAACAAAAATGTGAAGAAGATTCTGCTTTTGAGCAAGAAATACAAAATATACATATACAAAATATACAAAATAATAATAGTTATACAAACAATGGAAATGATTTAATAGAAAGTACTATTACGGGAAATCTGACAATTAATAATAAATGAGCTACTGAAACAGCTCACAATAAAACAACTTCACAAAATGAAATATTCGTTGGGCGAAAAGAAGAGTTAGAAAAAATGTCTAAAATGTTGAAAAGTAATCGAAATTTATTACTTATAAATAGTATTGGTGGAATTGGAAAAACAGCTCTTGCGAGAGAGTATTTTCATATTGAAAATGAAAAATTTGCAGATGTTTCTTTTGATAGTGTTGGTATAAAAATTATATTTGTATTGCCAAAAAAAGAGGAATAATAAATGGATATAAGGATAAAATATTTAAACCAAATAATTTTATTACACGAGAAGAATTTTCGAAAATTGTAGTTATATTTTTGGGGGAAAAGTAATAATTTTTGAGAAATTATTTTGATACTTATGTTATTTACAAATTTTAAATTAGGAAATGTATTGGTGAAATGTTACCTTTTTTATATAAAAAATGAACAAATTACTATTTAGAATTTAAATTAATGAGTAAAAAATTAACGTTACCAGAATTACTATTACCAGCAGGAAGTAAAGATAAAGCATTAACAGTATTTCGATATGGAGCTGATGCTGTTTATGTTGGGGTTCCAATGTTTTCACTTCGTACACGAGAAAATAATGTTACAGATGAAGATATTATAGAGGTTTTAAATTTTGCACGAAAAGATAAAAATAATATAAAAAAAGTATATGTTACTTTAAATGGATTTCCACATGAATTTGCAATTGAACAAATAAAAAAACATTTAGCTTTTCTAGAAGAAATTAAGCCTGATGGAATTATTTTTGCAGATTTAGGAGTTTTATCATTAGCGAGAGAATATGCTCCAAGTGTGCCAAAACATTTATCAGTACAAACCAGTACGGTAAATATTCCTGCTATGAAAATGTGGATGGAAATGGGTGTAGAGCGTGTTATTCTTGCACGAGAAATGGCAATTAGAGAAGTTGCAAAAATTCATAAAGCCTTGCCAGATTTAGAGTTAGAATATTTTATCCACGGAGCCGTGTGCATGGCATATTCAGGGAGATGTTTGCTTTCAAATTTTACAGGTGGGCGAGATGCAAACCGTGGAGCGTGTAACCATACATGTCGGTGGAATTATAGAGTTTTTGATGAAGATGGACGAATTGTAAATGTTAGTGATCATGAAGAGCATAAAAATAATAGCATCGATAAAAAATCTGAGTGTGAAAATAAAGAAGATATGTTAAAAAATGCAAAATCAATTAGAGATTTTGAAAAATTAAATTATTGGGAAGAAGAAGAAAGAAAAGGTGAAATTATCCCTGTAGAAGAAGATTTTCATGGAACTCATATAATGTCTTCTAAAGATATGTGTATGATTGAAGATATGCAAAAAATTGCAGAAGCTGGAGTGTGTTCGTTGAAAGTGGAAGGGCGAAATAAAACAGCATATTACGCAGCAACAATAGCAAGAGCATATAGAAAAGCGTTGGATAATTACGCAGCAGGAATTGAAGTAGATGAAAACTTATGGGATGAGATTAATGCTACTGCTAACCGAGGATTTTTTCCTGGATTTTTAAATGGAAAGCCTCGAAAAGGCTCTGTTAAGTTTGATGCAAATTCAAGTAAAGCAAATAAAGAATTTGCAGGAAGGGTTGTTTCTTGGAAAGATGGAAGATTAGAACTTATTGTCAAAAATAAAATTGAAGCAGGTGCAAAATTAGAAGTTGTTATGCCAAATATGGATGATGATTTTATTCTTATTGCAAAAGATATGAAATTTGGAGAAAAATCTGTTGATGTTGTGCATGGTGGAAATATTAACAAAACAGTTACAATAGACTGTCCTCAGAAAATTGAAGAAGGAATTTTTATTCGTCAAGAAGCACACAATCCTGGTATAAAAAAAACTCCTGCTGAAATTGCAGCAGAAAGTTATAAAGCGTAATATTATATTTATAAATGCAAAAATATAAAATATTAAAAGATGTATTGGATTTTGCAAAAAATAAATTGTATAAGTTTGATATAGAAACTCCAAACTTGGATATTGCGATACTTGCATCTGAGGCTTTTGGATTATCAAAAATACAACTTGTTACAAAAGAGTATGTAAGTTTTGAAAAATTAAATATTTCGGATAATCAAATTCAGGATTTTTTATATTTTATAGGGTTACGATGTAAAAAAAATAGTATTTCTGAGATTTTAGGAATTAAAAATTTTTATGGATTGGATTTTATTATTACAAAAGATGTTTTAACCCCTCGTCCAGAAACTGAAATTTTAGTAGAAAATTTTACAAATTATATTTTAGAATATCTTGATAAAAAAACAGATGAAAAAGTAGATAACATTAATAAAAAAATTAAAATAATAGATATTGGTACAGGCTCTGGATGTATTGCAGTGAGTGTTGCAAAAATTCTAGAAAAAAAAATAATAAAAAAAAATTATGCTTTAGAAATTATTGCATGTGATATTTCTGAAAAAGCACTAAGTATTGCAAAAAAAAATATAGAAAAACATGAAGTATCACATATTATAAAAACTCAAAAATCTGATTTGCTTAAAAATATTATAAAAAATGATAAAAAATTTTTAGAAAATAGTTTTATTATTACAAATCTTCCTTATATTCCAGAAGAAGATCAGAAAATAATGAGTGAAGAAGTCTTGAGTGGAGATCCAAATTTAGCTCTTTTTTCTGGAAAAACAGGTACTGATTTATATAAAAAATTATTTGAAAACTTATTTAAGCAATCTTCAAATTTCTTTGAAATAAATTCATGCTTTTTTGAGTTTGATTCTGGTGTTCTTTCTGTTGAGAATAACACAGGAAAAAACTATCAAAAAGATTATTATAAAAAATTATTAAATAATAATAATAATATTAATATTGACTTTTTTTCTGATTATGCAGATTGTGAACGATTTGGTAAAATCTTATTTTAAATTTAAAAAAAGTAAATTAAATAAAAAAACTAGAAATAATTATTTCTAGTTTTTTTTATAGGTCTGGATTTATTATGCTTCAGTTGGAACAACTCGAACAAATCTATCTTTGAATACTCGACCATCAAATTTAGTTTGTTTTTTTTGATAGTATTCAACTTTTCCTTCTGTAAGTGCAAAAAGCGTAAAATCTTTTCCAGTTCCTACATTCGCTCCTGCAAAATATTTATTTCCTTGTTGTCGAATAATAATATTTCCTGCAATAACTGCTTCACCTCCAAATTTCTTTACACCTCGTCGTTTACTATTACTGTCACGACCATTACTGGTAGACCCCCCTGCTTTCTTATGTGCCATATTGTTTTATTAAATAATACTGAAAAGTTTTTATAAAAAAATTAACAAGAAAAAAATGATGTGTCCACTGCATTGTCTCTCAAATGCGACTCGTGTTTACATCGTGTTATTTCTTATTTTCTTTATAACAAAACAAGTTTTGCAAATTCTATTGATAAAGTCAATTTTATTTGATACATTTTTTATAGAATAAGTGAAAAGCATCGGATTTTATATTAAGATGCTCTCGCAAAAAGTAAGAGATATCTTATTTTTTATTTATATTCAAATATTATTTAATACATATCTATGGTAGACCCTAAACAATTTTTATCTGCAATTAAAAAAATTGCATCAGAAAAAAGTATTGACGAAGAGGTAGTTTTAGAAGCAGTTAAAAGTGCATTTGTAGCTGCATATAAACGAGATTTTGGTTCTAAAGATTTAGAAGTAAAAGTTGAATTGGATGAAAATTCTCCAGAATTAGCAAAAATTTATGTTTTGAAAGAAGTAGTTGATGATGGAGATGTTCTTGATGAAAATCTTGAAATTGATGAAACTTCAGCAAAAAAATATGATGATGAAGCAGAAGTTGGAGATGAATTATATATTGAATGTACTCCTGATGGGTATGGTAGAATTGCAGCACAAAGTGCAAAACAAGTGATTTTACAAAAGATTCAAGAAGCAAGTCGAAAATCTTTATTTGAAAAATTTAAAGACAAAGAGGGAGAAGTTGTAATTGCAAGTATAAATAGAGTGGAAGGAAATCATATTTTTGTTGATACGGAGGGAACAACTGTGATGCTTGCTGAAAAACATCGAATTAAAAGAGAGCGATATTTCCCAGGAAAACGACTATGGTTGTATGTAGATCGGGTTGGATTATCAGCTAAAGGTCCGCAAATTATTTTGTCTAGAACTCATAAAGCCTTGGTAAAACATATTATGGAAGTAGAAATTCCTGAAATTGCTACAGGAGAGGTTGAAATTAAAGCTGTTGCACGAGATGCAGGTTTTCGATCAAAAATTGCAGTTTTTTCTGAAGATGAAAATGTTGACCCAGTTGGAGCATGTATTGGTCAAAGAGGTGCAAGAATTCAGCCAGTTATGGAAGAGCTTGCAGGGGAAAGGGTAGATGTTATTGAATGGAGTGCAGACCCAATTCAATTATTAACAAGAGCGTTGCAACCTGCAAAAATTGGAAAAATGTTTATTGTAAACGATGAAGATTTTAAAGATGAAGAATCTGGAAAATTTGTAAAAAAACGAGTTGCTGTTTTTGTAGAAGAAGAAGATAGAGCTATGGCAATTGGGAAAAAAGGGCAAAATATTCGTCTTGCTACAGATTTAACAGGTTTTGAAATCGATATGTATAATTTAGATGAATATGATGCATTTATGAAACAATTTGAAAAAATGCAAGAAGAATTATAGGTTTATAAATTTACAAAAAAATGTTAAAAGTAAAAAATTTAAAAGCATCAGTTTCAGATGATTCTGAAAAAAAAATGGATATTTTAAGAGGAATTGATTTTGATGTAAAAGCAGGGGAGTTTCATCTTATTTTAGGAGTAAATGGAAGTGGGAAATCTACATTTGGAAAAGTTTTATTGGGATCATCTCAATATAAACAAACATCTGGAAGTATAGAATTTTTTGGAGAAGAAATTTCTGAAAAACCAACATTTGAACGAGCTCAAATGGGGTTGTTTTTGTCTCATCAGTCTCCTCCTGCGTTGGAAGGGATTTCTGCAAAAGAAATTTTAAGAGCTGCAGACAAGCAAAGTGAAGATAAAAGAACTTTATTTCGTTTTAAAAAAGCATTAAAGGAAAGTTTAGATGCTTCAGGCTTGTCTCATGATTTTATTGAACGAGATTTAAATGTTGGTGCGAGTGGAGGGGAGCGAAAAAAAATGGAAATTGCGTCTTTGTTAACATTGGGTGCTCGGCTTGCTTTTCTCGATGAAATTGATTCGGGGTTAGATGTAGATGCTTTACGAATGGTTTCTGAGGGGGTTAATAAATTTTTTGAAAATAAAGAAAATGCAGTAATTTTAGTTTCTCATTCGGAAACTATTTTGAAATATGTTTCACCTACCCATGTTCATGTGTTTTGTGGTGGAAAAATTGTAGCTTCTGGGGGAATGGAAATTGCAGAAAAAATTCATAAAGACGGGTATGCAAGTGTGCAAGATTGTAAGAATTGCATAAGTCAGTAATATCGTATTTTTGAATTCTTATAAAAAGAAATAGAGAATAAAATTTGAATTTTATTCTCTATTTCTTTTTATTGTTCTTTTTTTCTTTAGTTTAGTGTAACTAGCACTTGAATTACGGGTTCTCTTGCAATTTCTCGTAAAATTTCTAATTTTACTTCATATGCAATATCTTCTGTTATAATTTTTTCTGTAAGTTTTTCTGCTCCAAATTTTTGATGAAGTTTTGCAAATTTTGTTTTAACTGTATCAATAATTACGCCATTTACATTTTTATTTTCTAAAAATCCTTCTGAGTATAATTTAGGAGAAATTTTTAATTGTTTTGTTTCTTTGCTTAATTCTAAAAGAATTGTAACCATTCCTCCTGCTGCAAGTGCAATTCTTTCATGAACTTGCTGTTCTTTTATATCCGCATGAGATTTACCGTCTACAAAAATAAGTTGTTGTTCTAATTTTTCTTTTGCTCTTCGTGCAATACCGCCTCTTATTTCTGTAATTCCACCATTTTCTAGCATTATTACATTTTTTTCTTCGTATCCGAGTTCTTTGATTGCAAGTTCTCTGTGTCCGATTCTCATGAAATATTCTCCATGGATTGGTACAACATATTTTGATTTTAACAAAGTGTGCATCATTGTGATATCTCCTCGAAATCCGTGACCAGATGCATGAATATCAATATCTGTTTTTGTTTGAACTGTTGCTCCTTTTCTATAAATTGCATCAATTACAGAATATAGTCCTCTTTCATTTCCCGGAATTGGAGATGATGAAAATACTATGACATCTTGAGATGAAATTTTAATATGGGGGTGTTCATCTCTAGAAATTCTAGAAAGTGCAGCAAATGGTTCTCCTTGAGATCCAGTTGTTAAAATTAAAACTTCTTCAGGTCTATAATCGTCCACAGATTTGCCTAATTTTCGAATGGCAGATCTTGGAACTGTTATAATATTTAAGTCATGGGCAATTCGAACATTGTCATTCATAGACCGTCCTCCTAAGAATATTTTTCGTCCATGTTTTACTGCCGCTGTAATGATAGCTTGAAGTCGTCCTATTGAGCTTGCAAATGTAGCCATAATAATTCTTTTTTCAGAATAATCTTGAAAAAGCTGGTCAATGTTATTTGCAATAGTTTTTTCAGATGGACAATATCCTTCTCTAAGTGCATTTGTAGAATCTGCAAATGTTAAATCTACTCCTTCTTTTGCAAGTTGTGTCATTTTTGCATAATCACAATGCATACCATCAACTGGAGTAAAATCAAATTTGAAATCTCCGGTGTGAACCATAGATCCTGCTTCAGTTTTTACAAAAATACCTGTAGCATCTGGGATAGAGTGGCTTACTCTAAAATAATCAATTGTAAATTTTCCAAGTTGAAATCGAACATCTTCTCTATCTGGATTGATAGTTACAATTTTTACTTTATCTTTTAGGTCATGTTCTTCTAGTCGTTTTTCAATTAATGCTTTGGTAAGTCCTGTTGCATAAATTGTTGGAAATCCTAAATCTTCAATATAATGATGAATTCCTCCAATATGATCTAAATGACCATGTGTGATAAGAATACCTTTTATTTGATCTTTTCTTTCTAGTAAATATGACAAATCTGGAACAAGATAGTCTACTCCAGGCATATTTTCTTCTGGAAATTGAAGTCCAATATCTATTAATAAAAGTTCTTTTTCAAATTCTATAGCCATAGAATTTTTCCCAACTTCGTTTAATCCTCCAAGCGGAATAATTCGCATAGGGTTTCCTTTTGGTAATTTTTCATACATTGGGAATTGAACAGATGATGTTTGTCTGTGAATATTTCCAAGCATTGGTCGAGGTCTTTGTTGTCTGCTTGCTGGGTATGTAGCTCCAGATTTTCGAGTAACGGGTTTTGATGGAGTGGTTGCTTTTTTTCTTTCATATTTCAATCGTCCAACATTTATTTCGGGCTTTCCATTTTTATCATAAGATGTAGAGTTTTTGTGATTTTTATTGTTTTTATTATATGTTTTTTTTGCCTGAAATTTCTTGTTAGAAGGTTTGTTTACTGCTCTTTTTTCTCCTTTAGGAACTCCTCCAAATTTAGATGCAGGAGATGCTTCTGCTGTAGTTGTTTTCGTTGTAGAGGTTGTTGTAGAAGGTGTAGAATTGTCATTTCCTTTTGTTATTTTATTTATCCATCCGCTTAGTTTATCCATAGTTTGTAATAATAGTTATAATGTTATAAATTATTCTTTAAAAAATTTTAATTTTTATAAAATATATAAAATAGTAAACATAATAATATTTCTTTGTAGATAATTATTATCTGTAAAGAGAATTTTCTTATGTAAAATTACTACTTCTAGTTAATGTATTTATATTAAATAGATATTATGATAATTTAAAATTTCCTATATTTTTCTTATTTTATATTATTTATTCTCAAATATCGTGCGTATTTTTTTCTTGTATTATTTATCTGAGAATAAATAGAATAATCTTTATATCTTAATTATTTCATATATAAAGATTAAAAACTATAGAAATTTTGTATTTTAATCAAAAGTTGTTTGATTTTTTGCAAAAAATATAGTGCATATATATTATAGGGTATCCCAAATTTCACTCATTAAAGAGTATGAAAATTGTTTTCCTGCTAAATATGTAAAAAGTTTTTGTTTAATAATATTTTGTATTTCTTGTTGAGATAAATTTATTTCAACAGAATATATATACTTTTTTTCGAGTTTTTCAAGCTTTTGCAAAAATAAAAAATTGCACATTTTTTTTTCATCTTGATATGAAATATTTTTTTCACACATTTCAGTTGCAAGATCTGTTGATATTTTTTTTTGAATAAGTTCCTGAATAATCATATATTTCCCACGAGGCATTGCTTCTTTTCTCCATCTAATAAAATTTTCACAAAATCTGTAATCATCTAAGTACTTTTGAGATTTTAATAAATTAATAATTTCTTGTATTTTTTCTAATATTTCTTCTTTTTGTTCTTCTGTGTCTGATAAATAAATATTTTTTGTAAATTTTTTATTTTTTGTTATAAATTTTTCTTGCAGTTTTTCTTGTAATTTTTTTTCAGGAATGTCTGCACTGCTCAATTTTGCAAGTGCAAATGCATATATTTTTTGAGAAGTATTATCAAGCATTTTTACAATATGAATTAAATATTTTGTTGTTGCACATGAATTTCTTTTTCATCTACTTTTTTTGTTTTTGGAATAATTATTTGTAGTATTCCGTTGTGTTCGCTGGCTTTAATATTTGCGGATTCTACAATTTCTGGAAGAACAATACTTCTTGAAAATTTCCCCCAATGGCACTCTTCTATAAAATATTTTTTAGCATGATAGTGTTTTATATTATCTGGTAATTCTCGTATTCCAGAAATAGTTAATACATCTTTTGAAAGTTGTATTTTAATTTGTTCTATGCTAATTCCAGCAAGGGGAATAAGTACAAAAATTGTATTGTCTGCTTCAAAAATATCCATTGATAATTCTACCTCTTCTTCTGAAAGAGTATGATTTTGTTTAATTCCATCAATTTTTATTTCATTCATGTTTTTATTGGTGAGAATGTAAATATTCTGATTGTAAATCAAAATGAGTTAAAATTATAGCATTTGGAAAATTTTTTTTAATTTTTTCTTCTATAATATCAGATTTCTTATGTGCTGTTAATAATAAAGTGTCGTCTGGAAATTCCAAATGAATATTGATGTGGTATTCGCTTCCAGAGCGTCGAGTTTGTAAATCGTGCCAGCCTAATATTGTTTTATTATCTTCTGTTATTTCTTTGTTTAATATTTGTTTAATTTTTTCTATAATATCACATGATAATTTTTTATCTGTTAAAACATCAAAGCTTGAAAATAACAAATCTTTGATATCCCATATAAGCCATAATGCAATAAAAATTCCAACAAGGCTATCAACCCAAATAATTTCAAAATAATATGAAAAAATTAGTCCAACAAGAACTCCTGAATTCATTAATCCATCAGCAAAAAAATGAGAATGTTCAGCTTCCAAAACAAGAGATTTAGATTTTTTAGCTTGCTTTTTCATATAATATGAAAGAATAAGGGGGGTAATTATAGATATTATTACGATTATAATTCCTAATTCTTGATATTCTTGATAGGTTTGAAGTTGATTTATATTATTTTTAGAAATATCTTCTGTATAAAAAAATTCTGAAAGAATATTTAAAACAGAGTATATAAGTAAAATACTTGAAATAATGATAATAAATAAGCTCTGCAATAAGCCAGAAAATGCTTCAAATTTACCGTGCCCAAAAGGGTATTTAAAATCTGCAGGCTTACTTGATATATTTAAAATAACTCTATTGATTGAGGTAGAAACAGCATCCATAAAACTATCAATACTGGATGCAAGCAGGGCAGGAGACCCAATTAAAAAACCTATTAAAGATTTTGCAATTACTAAAAAAATAGAAATTATCAGGCTAAAAAATAAAAATTTTTTATTTTCAGAATGATGAATATTTGCATGATTATGAGTATTTATATGGTTATGATTGTGCGTGTGCATATTTGTACAAATTATTTAGATTATTCTGATAAAACTTTTTCCATTATTTCGTTACTAATGTCAGCATTTGAATGAACAGCTATGATATCATCATGGTCTTCTAATGCTTCGATAAGTGTGAATATTTTTTTTGCATGTTCTGCAGTTTCTACTTTTACCATATTTTCAGCAACCATAGAAACTTTTGCAGATGCGTTATATCCTTCTTTATTAAATAATTCTTGAAGTTTATATACATCTTTTGAGTCGCAGATAATTTCAATATCATTAGTATTATTTGTGTTATCTTCTTTAATTATAACATCTTCTGCATCGTTTTCTATTGCTAGAATTTCTACGTCTTCAGTATTTTTTGTATTTTCAAGTGTTATTTCAAGAACTCCTTTTCTATGAAACATCCATGCTACACTTCCATTTTCTCCTAAATTTCCACCATTTTTTGAAAAAGCAACTCGAACTCCTGTTACTATTCGGTTTCTATTATCGCTTAATGTTTCAACAAGCATGGCAATTCCGTCTGGTCCATATCCTTCAAAAGTAGCTTCAACAAGTGCAGCAGCAGATTTGTCTTCTCCTGTCCCTTTTTTTATAGCTCTTTCAATATTTTTATTTGGAGTATTTTCTTTTTTTGCATTTTCAATTGCAAGTCGTAAAGCAGGATTACTTTCTGGGTCTCCGCCACTTCGTGCAGCAATTGTTATTAAGTTTGCATGTTTTGTAAAAATTTTTCCTCGAGCTGCATCATTTGCTCCTTTTTTGTGTCGAATTGAGTGCCATTTTGAATGTCCAGACATAATTTTTTATATTAAAATATTTTGTAAATTTATTTTATCATGAAGTTTAATTTCTTGTTAGTTTTTTTATATATATTTGTAATATTTAGAACTAAATTTTTTATTAATAATTATTAAACTTAAAATAGTTTATATGATTTTTTTATGATAAAATTTATATAAGAAAATAATACTATTAAATTTATTTCCACACGACACGAATAGACTCTGGAATATTGGAATATAAAGCAAAAAAATTTTAGGACTATAATATTTATATATGAAATTTAGAATCTACCAAAAATTAATATTGTTAATTATTGATATAATTGCGTTATATATAAGCTTTATTTTTGCATACTTAGTAAGGTTGGGAACTTTTCTGCATTCTAAGTTTTTATTTGAACCATATATTCAAATGGCAAGTTTTATGATATTTATTTGGATATTTCTTCTGATTTTATCAGGAAGATACTCGGTTAAAGAAAAAAATTTATTTAATGAGTTTAAAATTATTTTTTTAACTTCTCTTTCTTCTAGTGCATTATTTCCATTGTTATTTTACTTTAAACAAGATTTATTTTTTTCGAGGGGGATTATTATTCTTCTTTTTTTATTCTCTGTATTCTTTTTATTTTCGATATCTTTTGCATATAAAAAATATACTGAGTATTTTGCTTCTCGGAATATTGGAATTTCACGAATGCTTGTAATTGGAGCTGGAAAAAATGCAGA
>Ga0256914_1003278_pt1 | contig 12853 bp, 10 predicted proteins | sample HulkmetaG_FD_191571 | JGI IMG/M metagenome (GOLD analysis project Ga0256914, IMG submission 191571) | Hydrothermal chimney microbial communities from Main Endeavour vent field at the Juan de Fuca Ridge, Pacific Ocean - Hulk | ecosystem: Environmental > Aquatic > Marine > Hydrothermal vents ...
GGCGGTGTCCTGTCATCTGGGTGAATTTGGAGGTATCCAATACCCCATAAGGGGGTCTTTTTGCCCGTTGACGGTAGAGTAGAGAAGTAATGGGTTGGACCTTGCAATGTCGTCCCAGGATGTTAAGGGTTTCTGTGGCAAGTTCACACCAGGTGGCCTCTCCATTGTTACATACATGGAATATTCCTGTAGAGTTATGGGAGAGAAGAAGGTGGGTATATAGGGCAAGGTCCAAGGTATATGTTGGAGAGCCCACCTGGTCGTGAATTGCAGAAAGGACCTTCTTTTCTCTGGATGTTTCTATAACGTGCTGTACGAAGTTTGGTCTCCATGGCCCAAATAACCAGGAGGTCCTTATTATCAAAAAGCGTTTTAGTCCTCCTTTCAGGATGACCCTCTCCCCTTCCAATTTTGTTTTTCCATAGAAACCCAGAGGTGAGGGAGTGTCCTCTTCTACATAGGGGGAATTCTTTTTTCCATCAAAGATTAAAGATGAGCTAAAGTGTACCAGATGGCTATTTATTGGCACAAGATATTCCACCAATCGTTCCACCAATACCACATTTAACTCCCTTGCCTTATCCCTTGAGGTCTCTGCATTATCTACCAGATTGTAGGAGATAGAATTTATTACAATGTCTGGGCGATGAAAGAGGAGAAATTCTTTTAGGCGGGGGAAGTCCAGGACATCAAAATCTTCCTTTCCATGAATAATGATTTCATAACAGGATTTTTGTTTAAAGATGTGGGAGAGGGCCATCCCCAATAGCCCTCTTTTTCCCCCTAGGATTATGACTTTTGGTCTAGATTTCATATAAATTTAGTCCTGAAGAAGCTCTTTGTTTATGACCTCTATCTTTGCACGGGAACGGAGGTCTTTTAAAAATTCATTGAAAAGGATTTGCCTCTTTCGTTGAAGCAGGAGGGCCTCCCAGAATTTCTTTTGCTCCTTCCATTCCTTTTGAGAGAAGGGTTCTCTTTCTACCAGTTTTGCTATAATATATCTGTCCTTAAATCCATATACATCCGAGAGCCACTCCCCAGGGGTTGCAAAAAGAAGGGCATTTGCCAGGTCTGCATTGTGTCCCAATCCCGGGATATTCCCACTGCCCAGCCTGAAGACCTGGGTAAGGGTAAGCTCTGGAAGTGTGGAGCCCTTGGCCTTTGCCCCCTTTTTTATAGCGTCTAAAAACTCCTCAGCCTTTTTCTTTGCCAGTTCTCTAGCCTTTTTGGCCCTTAGTATTTCTTCTATCTGGGACCTTACTTCCTTAAGGGGTCTTATCTTTGATGGGATGTCTTCTATCTTTTGCACCACTAGATATCCATCTGACACTACAATGGGATTTTCATATATCCCTCCCTGTTTCATGGCTATAATGGCATTAATGTCCTCTTTTTTTATGTGGAGTTGTTTCATAATCTCTTCCTTAGAGAGGAGAGGGGTAGAGAAGATGGGCAGGCCCAACTCCTTTGCCGTTAGCTTAAGATCATTGGAAGAAAATGCCCTGTCCAGCACCTTATCCAAATACTCTTCTATCTTTTCATTTGCCTTTTCCTTGGCCAGGATCTGTTTTATTTTAGACCTTACTTGGCTCAGGGGTGTTTCTCCTGCCTTTTTTATATCTTCCACTTTTATTAGGTGGTACCCAAAAGGCGTCCTTACAGGGCCAGATACCTCTCCCTTTTTAAGTGAAAAGGCCACCTTCTCAAATTCCTTTACTGTTTCTCCCTTCTTTATCCATCCAATGTCTCCTCCCCTAGAGGCACTGGGACCCTGGGAATATTTTTTTGCCAGGGTAGAGAAACTCACCCCGTGCTTTAATTCCTCTTTAATCCTTAATATCTCTTTTTTTGCCTTTCTCCATGCCTTTTTATCAGCTCCCTCCTTTACCCTAATAAGGATATGGCTCACCTTCCTCATTTCTGGATGAAAGAAATCTTTTTTATGACTCTTATAGTATTTTTCAATCTCTGCCTCTGAGACCCTCATAAGAGGGGCCAGGACATCTGTGGTTATTTTTAAGTATCTGAGTTTGAATTTCTCTGGTATCCTAAATTCTTCCTTATGACTGTTATAATAGGAGGAGATCTCCCCTTGAGATATCTTTGCCTTATCCATAAAATTTTTCACCATAAAAGAGACATAAGCTATTTTTCCTCTCATCATAACAAAGCTATACAGGTCCCTTACCTCCTTATCCATGATGGTCACTGCCTGGGTGACATCCTTCCTTAATTTCTGGATCCGCATGTCCTTTTCCATAAGGGTCTCAAATTCCAGAGGAGTCATATCGTTTGAGGAGAGTACAGCCCGGTATCTGGCGGGGTCAAATTTCTTGTTTTTATCCTGAAATATGGCCATGGAGGTAATATTCCTTCTAAGCTGTTGAGGCGTTATCATTATCCCCAGTTTATTTGCCTCCTGTATGAGGAGCCTTTGATTTACCAGTTGATTAAATATCATCTGTTTAAGTCCCATTCGTCTTATGTCTTCTGCTGTGAGAGAGGGTCTATTCCTTAGGATCCTATCGTATTCCCTTTGATATACCTCTAAAAATTCCTTGGAGGTTATCTCCTCTCCATTTACCTTTGCCAAAATGGCCCTTCTGCTCGCCCTGAATCCTCCTACTCCCCAAAAGACAAATACCAAGATAATAACAGCAAAGAGTATTTTTACTGCCATGGAACGGGTGTTTCTTCTTATTCCATCTAACATACTATGCTTTCTCCTTTTGTGCTAGTTTTTTCCGAACAAATTCCAGTCGTCCTCCCTCCCTTATAGTCCTTAGCTCCTCTTCGCTAAGGTCATTTATAAGGGATATTTCTTTTTCTACTCCAGACACCTTGATAGAGATATCTCCTCCTGGATATATCTCCCCACAGGGTATGGTCACATCCATTCCAACCTCTAAGAGGTCGTAATCCTTCGGGTCCTTGAATATAAGGGGTAATATGCCAAAGTTTATCAGGTTGGCCCGATGTATCCTGGCAAAGGATTTTGCCATTACACATACTATCCCAAGATATCTTGGAGCGAGTGCAGCATGTTCTCTGCTGGATCCCTGGCCATAGTTTTCCCCTCCAACTATTATCCCTCCCTTATGGGACTGGGCCCTTTTTACAAAGTCTTTATCTATCTTGGAATAGATATATTCACTAATAGCCGGGATATTTGACCTTAGGGAGGTTACCTCAGCCCCTCCAGGAAGGATATGGTCAGTGGTAATGTTGTCCCCCACCTTTATTAATATCTTTTTATAGATCTCTTCAGGCAGGGGATCAAATTGGGGCAGTGGGACTATATTGGGGCCCCGATAGACTGTTATATCCTCTGTGTTCTCTGGAGGATATATAAAGTGCCTTTTGATTGAGGGCACAGAGGGAGGCAATGATGCCCTCTGGGGATCTCCCCAGGTGATGGGATCTGTAAATTTTCCATGTATGGCCGTATGGGCCGCAGTTACAGGGCTTACTAGATATACAGAGGCATCCTGGGTGCCACTTCTTCCCTCAAAATTACGGTTGAAGGTACGTACACTAACCCCCCTGCTTATGGGAGATCCCCCCATGCCTATACATGGCCCACACGCACATTCCAGTATCCGCACCCCTGCATCTACAAAATCTTCATATCCCCCATCTTCCAGTAGGAGTTTTACTACCTGTCTGGAGCCGGGGGAGAGAAGCACGTCTACCTCTGGATGGATGTGCCTTCCAGATAATATATTGGCAGCGGTCTTCATATCCATATATGAGGAGTTTGTACAGGACCCTATTACCACCTGGTCCACCTTCATGCCATCTAATTCCTTAACTGGTACCACATTATCAGGCATATGGGGACATGCCGCAAGGGGCTCTATCTTTTCCAGGTCCACCACAAGAGAAGAGTCATATCTTGCGTCTTCGTCAGGACTCAGGGGAGTAAAGTCCCTTTCCCTTCCCATAATCTTTAAAAATCTTCTGGTATTCTCATCACTGGGGAAAATAGAAGAGGTGGCTCCCAGTTCTGCCCCCATATTGGTGATGGTGGCCCTTTCTGGGACACTTAAGGAGAGGACTCCAGGACCTGTGTATTCTAAGATGGCCCCCACTGCCCCTTTTACTGTAAGTTCCTTCAGGATATGTAGTATAATATCCTTTGCTGTGGCCCAACCTTTTAACTGGTTTAATAAATGGATCTTTATTATCCTTGGCATTGGAAGGGTATATGGTTCTCCTGCCATGGCAAGGGCCACAGATAGTCCCCCTGCCCCCATGGCAAGGGAACCAATTCCCCCTGCAGTGGGGGTATGACTGTCTGACCCTAGAAGGGTCCTTCCTGGTGCTGCAAAATTTTCCAGATGTAGTTGATGACATATACCATTTCCAGGTGGGGAAAAGATTATACCAAATTTCATGGCAACGCTTCGGAGATATCGGTGGTCATCAGGGTTTCTAAATCCCATCTGAAGGGTATTGTGGTCCACATAACTCACAGAAAGGGATGTTTTGACTCTGGATATGCCTAGAGACTCTAGTTGAAGATATGTCATTGTGCCTGTGGCATCCTGGGTGAGGGTTTGATCTATGCGGATGGCTATTTCCTCCCCTGGAATCATCCTACCCTCCACCAGATGGGAACTGATTATCTTTTGAGCCATATTCATTCCCATTTACTCTCTCCTCTCTATCGCTGTTTATTATTGGCTATCTCTATTACCCTGGAATATACTGGCTCCAGTATCCCAAACCTATTTATGCCTACCAGTCTAAGCCTTCCAACTTCTTTCCCTCTCACAGGACAATATGTCAAGATAAAAGCATTCTTATTCACCTCAAGGTGCTTAGTGTGAGGATAAAATATTATCTTTTTTTCCGGATAAAAAGGACAGGTTCTACACATTCCTTTTCTCCATTCAATCTCCAGCACCATCTCTGTGAGGTTAAAATAGGCACCCTCCATCTGTCCCCTCAACGTGATACAGCCATTTCCTTGCTCTACTTTTATAGAAGAAAAGGAAAATACATCCTCTTGTTCCTGGGGAGTGGGCCATGCCTTTCTTCCACATGCACAAATAAAGACCAAAAGAGATACTCCCATGAGAAGTATCAATGCGCTAGTTCTTCTCCCTTTCACACCACTTCTCCTTCCATTTCCATAGGATATTTAGGGCCTCCAGGGGGGTAATCTTACTTAGGTCCAGGAGAGAGAGTTCCCTAAGGATGGGATGAATATGGACTTGGTTATTTTTTTGGTGCCCTTTCTTTTTTTCTCCTGGAGTAAGGAGGTGGGGTAATAGGATCATCTTATTTTTCTTGGGCCTATTGTCCCTCACCTTCTCCATTTTCTCTTCCAAACCCTGTAATATCTCCTTTGCCCTGGAGATTACACCTCTGGGAAGTCCTGCCAACCTGGCCACCTCTATGCCATAACTCTTGTCCGCAGGTCCAGGGAGGAGCTTTCTCAGAAATATTATCTCCCCCTTCCATTCTTTTACTGCTATATTCAAATTTTTTATGCCTCTTATTCTCCCCTCCAGTTCAGTGAGTTCGTGATAGTGGGTGGCAAAGAGGGTGCGGATACCTCCTGCCTTTTCAGCTAGATATTCTACCACTGCCCAGGCAAGGGAGAGGCCGTCAAAGGTGCTGGTGCCTCTGCCTATTTCATCCAGGATGATCAGGCTGCGCCTGGTGGAGTAGCGAAGTATTCTGGAGGTCTCAAGCATCTCTACCATAAAGGTGGATTGCCCCCTTGCCAGATTGTCAGATGCCCCAACTCTTGTGAAGATACGGTCACATATTCCTATATGTGCCCGCTCTGCAGGGACAAAACTTCCCATCTGGGCAAGGATACATATGAGGGCAACCTGCCGCAATACAGTGGATTTTCCTGCCATATTGGGTCCTGTGATAAGGAGTATCCTGTCTGTTTCATCAATGGTTATATCATTTGGGATATAGTTGGAGGTACCCTGTATAGCTTCAACCACTGGATGTCTCCCCCCTATTATCTCTATCTTAAGACCAGTGTGGATATGGGGCATATTCCACCTGTATTTTATGGCACATGTGCTCAGCGATAGGTAAAAGTCTAATCTAGCCAATAGCCTGGAGACCTTTATTACCCTGTCTTTAAAGGATAGGACCTTTTCCCTTAACTGAAGAAATAGTTCGTACTCCAGGGACTTCCTCTTTTCTTCACTGGAGAAGATCTTTTCTTCCAGTTCCTTTAGCTCCTTTGTGATATATCTCTCACTGTTCACCAGGGTTTGACGTCTGATAAAATATTCTGGGACTTCCCCTTTAAAGCTCCTGGGGACCTCAAAATAATATCCAAATACCCGATTAAACCCTAATTTGAGTTTGGTTATGCCTGTTTTTTCCCGTTCTGATTTTAGCAGTTCCCTGAGTCTACCTTCTCCGTGCTCACTAAATTCTATTAGTTCATCTAACTCCTCACAATAGCCTCTCTTAAATAGTCCTCCCTCTGTGATAATTGTAGGGGGGGTGTCCACAAGGCTGGAACATAAAAGGGTATGGAGATCAGTTAGAGTGTCCCAGGAATCTAAAATATCTTTTAAGGCCCCGGGTAGGGGCTGTTCCACATTTAGGATGCGGGGAATAGAGGGAAGGGGAGATAGGCTATTTCTAAGGGATGCAAAGTCCTTGGGTGTCCCTCTGTTTAAAAATATTCTGTTTATGAGCCGTTCCAGGTCAGATATATGAGAGAGGGACTGTCTTAATCCATTTAAGATGGTCTTGTTTTCATATAGAAATTTTACCACTTCAAGGTTGTCATTGATCCTCTTTTTTTCTCTATATGGATATTTTAACCTCCTTGCCAGATATCTTGCCCCCATTGGGGTGGAGGTAAAATCTATGAGATGAATCAGTGTTCCACTTCCCTTGGTCCCATCTAGCCGTTTAAAGAGTTCTAGATTTTTTTCTGTGACTTCATCCAGGATCAAAAAGTCATTCAGGTTGATGAGCCTTACAGGGGATAGATGAGAAAAGTTTTCATTGTGGGTGCGGGTGAGATATAAGAGGAGAGCGCCACAGCACTGGATAACCACCCTGGCCTTTTTTGTTGGCTCCAGCAGGAGTTCATCTGCGAGATGGGATTCCTTAAGTAGTTGAATAGACCTTTGAAGGTCAAAAAAAATAGAGGAGACATAGGTTATCTTGGTTTCAAATTCCTGATATTCTAATGGGACCTCTTCTCCTTCCATACATAATATCTCTGAAGGGGAGATCTTTTCCACCCATTTCCAGAGCTCTTCCCTCTCTCCACCTAGATAGGCCATCCACTCTCCTGTGGAATAATCCATCCAGGAGATGGCACCTGCCTCTATGGCTTCACTATAGTAGAGGGATGCCAGAAAATTGTTGGATGTTGTGGAAAGGGCGGTCCCTTCCACCACTGTACCAGGGGTTAGAACCCTTACCACTTCTCTTTTAACCAGCCCTTTTGCCTTTCTTGGGTCCTCCACCTGGTCACATATGGCCACCTTGTAATTTTTCTCCAATAGAGGACGTACATATTCCTCCAGGGCATGATAGGGGACCCCGCACATTGGTACAGGGTCTTCATCATGGGGATTTCTGGAGGTGAGGGCTATTTGTAATTCCCTGGATGCTGTTTCAGCATCCTCAAAGAATAGCTCATAAAAATCCCCCATCCTGAAAAATAATAGGGCATCTGGATATCTTTCCTTGATGGAGAGATACTGTTTGAGCATGGGGGTAAGTTTTATAGCCATTGCCCTTTGTCCTTATATAGCAAATAGGCCGCTCCCTACTGAGGTGAGGTAGCGGCCTGTGGATAATAGCACCAAGGATTTCTTCTACCTGCCCGCGCTGCCCCTAATTTTACTGAGTGGAGTTTTCCTCCTCCTGTATAGGCTCTTCTCCCCTATAGGAGGATAGTTCTTCTTCTAATTTTGCCACCTGGGATTTGTATTTTCTTAGTTCCTGGGATAGCCTTACCTTCTCACCCACCAGATATAGAAAGGATAGGATTGCCCCCAGGCCAAAGGCAGATAACAGATAGAGGTATAGAGGAATGGGATTGGTGCTCCACTGATTTCCAAATAGACTGAACTTTAGAGCTATCTTATAGGTGATGAATATTGAATTCTGTATGAAAAATACCACTCCACAGAAAAAAAGGATTAATAATACAAGAAACTTTACAAATCTCATAATACTCTCCCCTGAATTAATGGTTTATAGGGTTTAGTGCCTCAAAAGGTCCTTTTAGCTTTTTATAGGTAATTTTTAATGCCTCAGGGATGACCATGGTCTCCGCAAACACCGCCATAAACGAATGATCCCCACTCCATCTGGGGACCAGATGAAAATGGAGGTGCTCTTTAATCCCTGCCCCTGCAACTTCTCCAATATTTAATCCAATATTTATCCCTTGGGGATGAAATACCTCTTTTAATATCTCTGTGCACTTTACCAATAGCCACATCATTTCCCTCTGTTCTTCCTCTTTGAGCTCTTCCAGGGAATGGATATGTCTATAGGGAGTGACCATGATATGGCCTGTATTATAAGGATATTTGTTCATTATTACAAAGGAAAAATTACCTCTAAATAGTATCAGGCGCTCCTCGTCCTCTCCCTTTATATCTTTTATGCAAAATACACATTCATCAGGTTTTGGTCCAAGGATATATTCAATCCTCCACGGCGCCCACAGCCTCTTCATGTAATCTCTCCATCTCCCTTATCTTTTTTATGGCCTCCCTGGGACCTTGAACGGGTATTACCCCGTCTATATCCTTCCATCTCCCTATAACTATCACCTCTTTCCCTATCTTTTTGGCAAGGGCTATCTCAGAGAGGGTTCCATATTTCCCAGAGATTGCTACCACCACATCCCCATTTAATACCACTAAAAAATTTCTCATTTCACCCAGTCCTGTGGCAATGGCATGGGTTATATATTTATTTGCCTCCCGTATCTCCCTCCCTGGCAATATCCCCAGGGTAATACCTCCCTCCATTGCCACCCCTTGGGCCACTGCCTCCATTACGCCTCCCTTGCCTCCACAGATGACCACATGTCCTTCTTTTGCCAGTAATCTCCCCAGGGCCATAGCCTCATTGTAGATAGTGCTACAGCACTCTCCCGCTCCAATTACAGAGACCCTCATAATCTTTTCCTTAAAGGATTTGACTTAGAAACTGTTTTGTTCTGGGATGAATGGGATTTGTAAAGAAATGCTCAGGAGTACCCTCTTCCAATATCCTACCCTCGTCCATAAAGATGACCCTGTCTGCCACCTCCCTGGCAAAACCCATCTCGTGGGTGACCACTATCATGGTCATGCCCTCTTCCGCAAGGGTCTTCATCACGTCCAAGACCTCTCCTATCATCTCTGGGTCCAGCGCAGATGTGGGCTCATCAAATAGCATTATTTTAGGACTCATTGCCAGTGCCCTGGCAATGGCCACCCTCTGCTGTTGTCCCCCCGAGAGCCTGCGGGGATACTGATGGGCCTTGTCCCTTATTCCCACTTTTTCCAGGAGATAATAGGCCCTTTCCTCAGCCTCCTTTTTAGAGAGTCCTTTTAATTTTATAGGGGCGAGAGTTAGATTTTCCAGCACGGTCTTGTGAGGAAATAGATTAAAACTCTGAAATACCATCCCAAGTTCCATCCTCACCTTTGTTAAATCTGTGGCTGGATCTGTGACTTCTACCCCATCTACAATTATCTTCCCCGAGGAAACCTTCTCCAATTGATTTATAGTCCTGAGCAAGGTGCTCTTACCTGATCCACTGGCCCCTATAATTACGATCCTCTCCTGTTTATAGACATCCATGTTGATATCTTTTAGGGCCAAAAAATTGCCAAAATATTTATAAACATGCTCAATATGGATTATTGGACTTTTTTGATTCATTTTACTCATAGGGTGTCATCTTTTTTTCCATTATACTTACAAACTTAGAAAGCACCAGGGTTATTAAAAGATATATAAGTGCCACCATAGTAAACGTTTCAAAATAGTGAAAAGTGGAAGTAGCATACTCCCTTCCCCGTCTCAAAAGGTCGGCTACTGCTATGATGGACACTAGAGAGGTATCTTTTAATAATGCAATAAATTCATTTCCCACAGGGGGCAGGATGGTTCTCATGGCCTGGGGTAGAATTACATAAAACATGGTTTGACGTTTGTTGAAGCCAAGGGAAAGTGCGGCTTCTGTTTGTCCATAGTCAATGGATTCAATGCCAGCCCTGAAGACCTCTCCCATATAGGCCCCATAACAGATGGTCATGGCCAGGATGGCCGCAAAAAAAGGAGGGATTCTGGTAAAGCTTCCCACTGCATAATAGATGTAAAAGAGCTGTACCAGAAGGGGTATGCCCCTTATAATCTCCACATAGGTGGAGGCTATAAGGTTTATTACCCTGTTTTTGGATATCCTTCCCAGACCTGTGAGGAGTCCCACAAAGAAAGAGAGGACAATAGATATGATGGTTACTTCAAATGTGACCCTTATACCATCTGGAACGAACTCCAGGATTTCCAGATAAGGGTCAGGCTTGAAGACACATAGTCCTATTATAAGGGCCAGGGAACCAAAGAAAGATATCCTCCATGCAGTTATAAGCCCACTGTCCTTCTCCTCTGGAATGGCCGCTCCATCGGTTACCTCTATTTTAACTGGCGCCTTTTCTCCCATAATACGAACTCTCTAGGTGTTTTTAAGGGGGGATATTCCCCCCTTTTTTATTTAATCCACTTTTTTATGAGTTGCTTATCTATGCCCTTTTCCTTTACAAGTCTTATCCCCTTATTTATTAAATCCAAAACGGCCTTGTTACCTTTTTTCACAGCAATACCATAATATTCTGCCTTTCCTGTCTCAATAATAGATGCTATTTTTAATTTTTCCTTGAATCCCTTTTTCTGTCTGGAGTAATTTGCGGCAACAGGGTCATCACATACCACCCCTGCGAGGTTCCCATTTATAAGGTCCTGCATGGCAAGACCTATCTCATCATAGGATTTTGGAATGACCCCCTTTACTCGCTGGATGGCAAAATATCCTGTGGTGCCTATCTGGGCCCCTACCTTTTTCCCAATTAGATCCTTTAATGTCTTGGCCTTACTGTTTACCGGGACCACCAGGGCCTGTCTCACCTTGTAATAGGGGATACTAAAGTCCATGGTCTTTTTCCTTTCCTCTGTAATACTTACAGAAGAACAAATGGCATCATAATTTCCCCCAGCAAGTCCTGCGAAGATCCCATCCCATGCCACATTTTTGAATACCGGGATAAATCCCGCCAGCCTTCCTGCGGCTGTCATGTAATCAATGGAAAATCCCACTATCTGTTTTTTGGCATTTACGAATTCCATGGGTGGCCAGGTTGCATCCACGGCAAATACAATGACCCTTTTTTTGGCCATAGCTGTTGATGCCACACAACAAAATACCATAAAGAGCAAAAATACCTTTTTCAACATAGCAAACCTCCCCTCTTTTTGTACTTTTTATAGATTTTTCCCCATCTCCCCTAATACTCCATATTCCAGAGTCAGGTCAAGTAAAGTTGACCCATGCCCAAAAACTCTAAGTGCCTTATCCCATCTCCCTTGATTTTTCAACTAATTTTCTCGCCAGCTCTAGCTGGAGCGCCCGATAGGGGGCAATATTGTCTATCTTGGCCTTTAATACCTCTTTTAATATCTGGCCATAGACAGGACCTGGCTCTAATCCCATTTTTTTCAGGTCATTTCCATCTATATCCACCTCTACATCCTTCAACCTGGTAAGGTAGAGGGATATTAGTTGCCTTATCTTTTCCAATTTGCAGGATGCCATTATAAATAATATCCCTTCAATGGATAGGGGGTGCAAGATAAAATATAGAGAACTCAATGGAGAAGGGGACTTATGGAACTCATAGAGTTTATCCCTACATTCTCTTATAGAGTTTAAGAGAAAGATGAGTTCTTCCTTTAACCTCTTGGATAGATTTAGCCTCTTAGAGAGGGATTCTATGTCCTGGGAGGAGCTTCCAAAAATAAGTCCCAGGAAATATACTAACCATTGTTTGGGCTGGGGGGAAAGGTATAGGAGCTTATACCAGTCTAGAACCTTTGCTATCCCTTCAAGGAGGCGTTCCTTCTTTCTATTTAGCTTGAGGATGGGATGAATGAGGTTTAACAGGTTAAAGGTCTCCATCCTCTTTAGACATATAACTGCCTTTTCTTCCTCCAGAATCAACTGAAGCTCGTGAAAGATGCGGCTCCCTGAAAGTTTACTGAGCATCTCCAGTTTTAGAGCATTTTTAATGAGTTTTTCTGTCTGGGCCCCTAGGCTAAAGCCATACCTCTGTTCAAATCTGATAGCACGAAGTATTCTGGTGGGGTCCTCCACAAAGCTCAGGGAATGGAGTACCCGTATCTTTTTTTGTTTTATGTCCTTTTGCCCTCCAAAGAAGTCCACCAGTCTTCCAAATTTTGGGGGATTGAGCTCTATTGCCAGGGCATTTATTGTAAAGTCTCTTCTAAAGAGGTCTAATTTTATGGAAGACAGTTCCACTGTGGGGAGGGCGGCAGGATGTTCATAATATTCCAGACGAGCAGTGGCCACATCTATCCGTTGATTGTCAGGGAGGATGATGACCGCGGTCCTGAATTTTTTGTGGGCCCGCACCCTCCCTCCTAATCTCTGTGCAAAGGAATAGGCAAAGTCTATCCCCTCTCCCTCCACCACTAGGTCTATATCCAGATTGGGATGTCCAAGGAGGATATCCCTTACAAATCCCCCCACTGCATATATCTTATATCCCTTTTCTTCTCCTGTTTCTCCAGCCTGTTGTAGTAAATCAAATATGGCCCCTGG
>Ga0256914_1003279_pt1 | contig 12852 bp, 9 predicted proteins | sample HulkmetaG_FD_191571 | JGI IMG/M metagenome (GOLD analysis project Ga0256914, IMG submission 191571) | Hydrothermal chimney microbial communities from Main Endeavour vent field at the Juan de Fuca Ridge, Pacific Ocean - Hulk | ecosystem: Environmental > Aquatic > Marine > Hydrothermal vents ...
GATACATGTAAAAATATTTTAAAAGAAAAAAAACAAGTATCTGGAAATTCTATGTATCCTCTCATTAAAAATGGAGATATTGTTATTTTAATAAAAGATTTTTATAAAAATTGTGATATAAATCCACAAAAAGGGGATCTTGTAGCATATAATTATGGAGGTTCTAAAATCCCAATTATTAAATCATTGGTTGCAACATCAAAAGATTTTATTCAGATAAAAAATAATACATTGTGGATTAATGGAATAGAACATAAAAATTCTGCAAATCAAAAATATCATTTTAATAAAAATGAATTAAATATGTTTACACTTTTTATTAAAAACGGACATATTCCAGAAAATACATATTTTATATTGGGGGATAATGTAAGTAATTCTAAAGATTCACGAATGTTTGGAGCAATTTCATCTCAGGATTTTTTAGGAAAATTTGAATTGTTGAAATAATAATTTATTTGTTATAATTTTTTTATAAAATATAATTATTTCTTTTTTATTATGAATATTACATCTATTGTACAGCAACATTCTGCAAATTTAATTCCAACAGTTATAGATAAAACACCAACAGGGGAGCGAGCATATGATATTTATTCTCGATTATTAGAAGATAGAATAATTTTTTTAGGTTCGGCAATTGATGCTCAGGTTGCAAATACAGTAATTGCACAGCTTTTATTTTTAGAAAAAGTAGATGCTAAAAAAGATATTACAATGTATGTTAATTCTCCAGGTGGACATGTAACAGCAGGGCTTGCAATTTATGATGCAATGCAATTAGTAAAACCAGATGTTTCAGTTGTTTGTGTTGGTTTGGCAGCAAGCATGGGGTCTATTATTTTGTGTGGAGGAGCCAAAGGAAAACGATTTTGTTTGCCTCATTCTGAGGTTATGATTCATCAGCCTTTGGGAGGAGCAGAAGGACAAGCTTCGGATATTAAAATTGCAGCAAAACATATAGAACAAACAGGAAATGTTTTATATGGAATTTTAGCAAAACATTCTGGGCAAACAATAGAAAAAATTGAAGCAGATTGTGACAGAGATAATTATATGACAGCAGAAGAAGCTAAAGAATATGGATTAATTGATGAAGTAGTGGGTGCAAAATAATTTTTTTAAAAAGTATGTGGAATTATAAACAAGAAATTTTGGATTGGATTAAATCTGAAGATGAAAAGAAAAGAATTCTTGTAATTACAGGTCCTACTGCTAGTGGAAAAACTGGAGTTTCTATAAAAATAGCACAATTTTTTCAACAAAATAATATTACTGCAGAAATTATAAATGCAGATTCTCGGCAAATTTATACGGATTTGCCAATTACTGTTGCAGTTCCAACCTTAGAGGAAAGAGAGGGGATTGCTCATTATCTTTTTGAATATGTTTCTCCAAATAAAACATATAATGTTGCAGAATGGCGAGATGATGCATTACAAAAAATAAAAGAAATTAATTCTCGTGGTAATGTTGTTATTTTTTGTGGAGGAACAGGGTTATGGATAGATGCAATTACTAAAAATTATACATTAGGAGTTGCACCAAATGAAGAATTTAGAAAAAAATATGAAAAAAAATCGTTAGAAGATTTATATTTAGAGCTTTTAGAAAAAGATGAAGCACAAGCAAAAATATTGGGTAAAAATAAAAAATATTTGATTAGAGCTTTAGAAATTTGTGAAGAATTTGGAAATAAAACAGAGTATGCTGTTGAGTCAAAATCAGAATATGAATTTTTTATGTTGGGGGTTACATGGGAACGCGAAAAATTGTATGACAGAATAAATAAAAGAAATGAGATAATGTTTAATGATGGATTTTTGGAAGAGGCAGATGCATTTGCTAAAAAATATGTTACAAATATTCCGAATCCAAATACTGAAATTGGGTATAAGGCTCATGCAAATATTACAGATATAAATAATAATGATTGTGGGTTTATTGCACATGGGATTCCAGAATATTTGCAATATAGAAACAATGAAATATCATTAGATGAATTGAAGGAAAAAATGAAACAGCATACCAGAAATTATGCAAAGCGTCAGCTTACATGGTGGAGAAAAGATAAAAGAGTTCGATTTTTAAACAGAGAAACAGGAGAAGAGATAGATATTTCTGCGGATATTTGTGAAAGTAAATCATCTCGAAAAAATACTAGATTTAAATATTAAATCTAGTATTTTTAAAATATAATTTTGAAATTAAATGAGTAATCATTTCTTGTTCTAATTTTTGCACTTTTTGTTTAAGTGATAAAACTGTTTCTGTGTCAGATATTTCACAAGCTTTTTGGTCAATAATTTTTCCAGAGTCTACTTTTTCTGAAACAACATGAAGAGTTGCACCACTTATTTTACATCCAAAATCTAAAACATCTTTGTGTACATTTTCACTCATTCCACCTGCAAATGCTGGAAGTAATGAAGGGTGAATATTAAATATTTTATTTTTAAATGTTTGAACAAAAAGATGAGAAACTATTCGCATATATCCAATCATAAATATATAGTCTATATTTTCTGTTTGTAATATATTTAAAACTTTTTTGTCATAATCTTCTCGTGATTCTAATGCATTAGCTTCTATAATAAAATATGGAATAGAAAATTGCTGTGCTTTTTTTATGGCTCCCGAATTTTTTTTATTACTTATTAAAATACACTCTATATTTTCAAATTTTTTTTGAATATGCGAGAAAATGAATGGAAGATTGGATCCAGCCGTTGAAGTGAGTATTGCTATTTTCATCGAGAGGCTTCTGATGTTGAAGATTTAATAGTTGGTTTAGGAGTTGCAGTAGAATTTGAAGAGCTAGAACTTGTTGTTACTACTGGTTTTATGGTAGTTTCTGGTTGAGTTGTACTTTGTAGAGTTGCCGTTGGTGATGCGGTAAGTGTTATAGATATTTTCTTTGTACTGAGTATTTTTTTGTTTTCATCTTTTGCATATACCACATATTTATATGTATCAGGTTTTAATTCATCAACCCAATATTTCCATGTTTTTTGTCCTTTTTTATATTTTTGAAGTGTGTATGACGAATCAAGTGTAAGATTTGAAATAGTTATATATGCTACATCTTTTCCAGCAGTTCCGTTTAGAATTATGGTATCTCCTTCTAGTTGAGTATCTCTCCCTTGGTTTGGAGATATGATTGAAAAATTTATATCACTCTTTTTGTTATTATTTTCATCATTCTTATCTTCACTATTATCAGAATCTGTAATGTCTGCGTCTTTGTTGTATGATAATAATAAGATTGTAGCTTGAGATCGTTTATTATCTTTATTTATTGCATAAATTTTATATGAATTAATTCCTTCTAATAAAGTTTTATATTGTTCGCTGGCTGTATATGACCATTCTTTAGTTTTTTCATCATCAGATAAAGATGGGAGAAATGTTAGCTCTTCTGAGTTTGTTCCATTGGAAAATGAAATAATAATTTTTTCTGTATTAAGTGATGTAGTTCCTGTTATCTTTTGTTTTCTATTTTTTACAATAATTACATTTCCTTCAAACTTAGGTTTTAATAGAATGGGTGATTTTAAATTTGTAGTTTCTTCTAGTGTTTCACTTTTTGCAGATTTTTTAATTTCTGTTCCTTTGTATTGAGCAACGAGTTCTGAAGATTGTAAAATATCTCCAGTTGGAATAAGTTTAAAATTTACAATATTTAAAGATTGTCCAATCCCAAATTCTCTGGAGGTTATGATTTTATCATCTTTATCAATTTTATCTACCCATACTTTCTCTCCATCTACAAAGCTTACAATGTTGTCATCAAAATAAAATGTATTTTTTCTACCCGTTATATAAATATTATCTGCTACAAATATTTTAAATTCTTTTTCTTTTGCAAAATTACTTTTTCCAGAAAATAAAATAGGTGCTTTATTTATTGTAATATTTCCAAATAAATTATTTTCTTCTGTTTTTCGTAATTTACTTATTGTAAGTTCACTTTCTTCTCCAAGTGAAAAAAATGAAGAATCTGGAAGTATTACTTTCCCATCATTTTCTTCTTTTATATGAATAGTATCTCCTTCGGTAATAGGAGAATTGTCGACAATGGCGCTCCAAATGCCTATATCTTCCCTTTGAGATTCTGCAATGGATGTATTTTTTTGAAATGTTGCATATGTGCTAAGACCTTCATCTTCAGAAAATAGCGATTGTAAAAACCACATAACTATAATTCCTGTAATTATAGAAAGTATAATATAAAAATATTTTGTAGTTTTTGATCGTGTATTTCTAGAATCAGTTGGGAAAGTACTATATTTATTTTTTTTATAAGGAGAAAAATCCATAATATTATTGTTAAATCTGTAAAAATATAGTACTGAAAATAGTAAATTTTTTCAAATGATATTATGATAAATATAGTACTAAAAATAATATAAATTATATAAGTTATATAAGTTATATAAAAAATAAGTTATATTAAAGATAAGTTATATTAATAGTATTTAAAATATGAATAATTTATTAAAAATTTGTGGAATTACAACAAAAAAAGATGCAAAAATGGTATTATCTTTTTCTGAGAATAAGCCTGAATATTTAGGTTTTGTATTTTTTGAAAAGTCAAAACGATATATTTCATGGGAAGATGCAAAAAAAATAGTATCTTTAATTCGAGAAAAATTTGGTGAAAATAGGGTTAAATTCGTTGGTGTTTTTGTAAATGAAAATTTAAATAATGATGCAATTTTAGAAAAATATAGTTTTTTAGATGTTTTTCAATTGCATGGAGATAGTAATATAGAAACACCGGAATTTTGTATGAAATTAAAAGATAATCTTAAAAAGATTGGAAATTTGAAAAAAACAAATAATCAAGAAATTTGGAAAGCTTTTAGGGTGAAAAATAAAAAAAATTTATCAGAAATATCAGAATATTTTATGACTGATTCTATTTTAATTGATGCTTTTAGTGATGTAAAAAATGAATATGGAGGGAGTGGAAAGCAAGTAAATGTTGAAATTTTACCATTATTAAGATCTTCTATTTCATTGCATCAAAAATTATTTATAGCAGGAGGAATTAATATTGAAAATAAAGATACTATTTTAGCGCTTTCTGGTGCAGATGGTATTGATTTATCATCAAGTGTCGAAAGTTTTGTTGGAGTAAAAAGTGAATATAAAATAAAGGGTTTTTTGGATAGTTAAGAAAAACTTATATAAAAAAAGACTAGACTTGTTGAAATTAATAATGATATAATGATTTGAAATGAAAAATTTCAAAAACCAACCACATAAAAACCAACCACATGAACGCACATACACAAAGCACATATAGTGTTTTAGGAGTATTATTTGTAATTATTACAGCTGTAACTTCTGCAACACATGCAAGCTCTTCGTCTCATTACACATTAGACGAGGATAATTTTACGTCTACTCAAACAGAAAGTTCAGCTTCAGGTATTACATCTGAGGCTGGTTTTGAGGATATTCAAGATACTTCAGAGGGAAAACCTGCTACAGAAGAAGCTGATACAGATATTAACACAGATATTAACACTGATAATTCTGATGATAGTAATTCAGATAATGATACTAGTATTAATACTGGTACTTCTACTTCTTCTCATGGTAGAGGAGGAAGTAACCCAATAATAGTTAATAAATTACAAGGAAATTCGAGCAATAGTGAAGATGATACTCATAATGCATCTCCTAAAACTTCGCCAATAGCAACTGCAACACCACTGGTTGCTGATATTTTAGATGATGAAAATGAAGATAATAGTGAAAAAATAAATAAAAGTAATATTGATAAAAAAACAGAAACAGAAACAGATATAGAGATAGAAAAAAAATTAGAAATAATAGAGGAAATAGAAACAGAGAAAACAGGAATAAGAAAAAAAGAAATTAAAACTATCGATATAGAGCCTGATGTAGGAAGCATATTAGCTGATGATGATTTTTTTAAAGGAAGTTTTGACTATGAAGAAAATGCAGATACTGTAGACCCAAGTTTTCATAATTCTGCAACAGAAGAGCCAAAAGAAATAGAGAGTGAAAATTTGAAAACAATAAAAACTACAGAAAAAATTAAACAAATTTTTTTCTGTGAAACTTCTCAATTAAATCAATATTTTTTGCTTTTAATAATCTTCTTATTGGGAATGATAACTCAAGCAATTTTACATACAGTCTTTTACAAAAATAAAAATGATATTTAATACAAAAACACGATTGGCAGTAATATGTATTGCAAGTGCAATGATAGCAGTTCCTGTTTTTGCAGAAAGTGCTGAACAACAAACTCAAAATTTTGAAAATATTCCAAATAATCTTATTTATGAAGGACGAATGCTTTCTTCTGAGGGAAAAAAATTACAAGGAGAATACGTCGCACGATTCTCATTTTGGAATAATTCAGACTATACAGCAAGTGCTGTGTTGGATTCTGGGTTATTAAATCCAAATGCTTTAGGATTTTCTACTTGGCAAGAAGTATTACCTTTAAATTTTAATGACTTAGGACATTTTTCTGTAGTGCTAGGAGAAACAAAAGATTTTTCAACATTACATTTTGCAAGTTTTAAATATTTACAAGTTGAAATTAAAAAAGCATCAGAAGCTGATACTGCATATGAATTAATTGATATTAATGGAGATAATGGAGCTGATACAAATGATAGAAAATTGATTGCATCTGTTCCATATGCAATTCATTCATATACTTCTAAAAATGCAGAAATTGCAGAATTATCTCAAGGTGGAAAAGATAATATCTTTATTTTAGATAAAAATAATTTTGCAGGAAATGCAGAAAATAATGCGGAAAATATTACTCTTCAATTTGGAAATAATTTAGACGAAGCATTAAATAAAAATATTTCATATGATTTAGACACACAAAAATTTAATTTTGATACAAGTTTAAATGTTGCGGGAGATATTGTTTCAACAGGATTGGTAAATGGTGTAAATTTACCAGAATTGGAAGAAAAAGTTGTTGAACAAGAAGCTCTTCAAAATTCTGCAGGTTTTATTATTGACCCAAAATCTGAACATACAGATGAAAATCTTGTTTTACAGTTTGGAGGAGCACTTGCAAAAACATTGACATGGGATATTGCGGAGGAACGATTTGCATTGAGTGATAATTTATTTATTGCTGGAAATTTAGATTTATCTGGTCTTGTAGATGGGGTTGATGTTTCTAATTTAAAAGACACAGTGACTCAAGCTCAGGCAGATATTATTAAAAATGCAGGAGATATATTGGCAAATGCAAACGATGTTGCAGATTTAAAAACAAAGCTGACACAAGCAGAACAAAAAATTGTAGATAATGCTGAAGCAATAGTGAGAAATACAGATAAAATAACTCAAGCTCAAGCAGATATTATTACTAATGCAGGAAAAATTTTAGAAAATAAAAATCTTATTACTACAGCTCAGGCAGATATTCTAGAAAATACTGCAAATATCAAAACAAATGCTGATAATATTATTGAAAATGCAGGAGATATATTGGCAAATGCAAACGATGTTGCAGATTTAAAAACAAAGCTGACACAAGCAGAACAAAAAATTGTAGATAATGCTGAAGCAATAGTAAAAAATACAGATAAAATAACTCAAGCTCAAGCAGATATTATTACTAATGCAGGAAAAATTTTAGAAAATAAAAATCTTATTACCACGGCTCAAGCAGATATTTTAGAAAACACTGCAAATATCAAAACAAATGCTGATAATATTGCAAGCAATACATTAAATATTGTTGAAAATGCAGAAAAAATTACAAACTTAGAAAATAGAACTCTGGTTGCAGAAAGTAAAATTTCTAAAAATATAGACGATATAAAAGAAAATATTCAAAATGTAGCAGCTCACGAAGAAGCTATCAATACATTAAAAGAAGAACTTGCAACATTAAGAACGAGAGTGAATGATGATGAGGCAAATTTTGCAGAAAATGGGGGAGGGGGAAATTATGACGATGAAATTGAAAATGTTGAAAATAAAATTTCAGATTTAAATACAGAAATTTCTCGAATAAAATCTGATATTGATGATTTAGAAGACGATGTAGAAATTAATGCTGGGAAAATTGTAGCAAATGCAAATGCTATTAATTCTTTGGATAATCGCCTAACAACAGCAGAGCAAGATGTTGTAACAAATGCAGAAAATATTTTGAAAAATGCAGATGATATTACAAAAGCTAAAGATGATATAATTCAAAATGCTACAAATATTCTTGCAAATAAAAATTTACTTACTCAGGCACAGCAAGATATTGTAAATAATGCATCTGATATTGATACATTAAAAACAAAAGTTGAAAATTTAGAAGGAAGAATGGATGATGCAGAAGGACGATTAACTGCAACAGAGAATGCAATTAATACAAATACTTCAAAACTTACAGATCATGAAGAAAAAATTGTAAAAAATGCACAAGATATTTTGGATAATAAAAATGATATTACAGACTTAGAACAAAAAATAATTGATAATGCTGCAGAAATTTTAAAAAATAAAAATGCAATTAATACAGTTTCAGATGCAACACAGCAAAATGCAACAGATATTGAAAGTTTAAAAGATGATATTTCTAATATTTCGCTTACTCAATATATTATTCAACAGGTTGCTGTGGGAACTGGAGTTATTAGTTTGGATGGAACAAATAATAAAATTAATGTATATGCGTCAAGAGAAACAGGCGTAGAAAATGCTCGACATTTTTATAAAATTTTTTCAAAAAGAAGAACTCTTCAAGATGTAGACTTGCAATTTAAAGTACTTCTTCCAAAAAGCTTTGCATCGTTTGAAAAATATGAATTTTCATATAAAACAGATGGAACAGTGGATGATTCAAAATTTGATGTAGAATTAAAAGATGCTTCAGGAAATGTAGCTTTCGCATCTCAAAATATTTCAAAAAATGCGTGGGGACATATTTCAGAAACAAATTTTGAACAAGATTTTAATCCTCAAGCTGGAGAATATGTATATATTACATTTAAAGCGTATTCAAAAGATAAAAATGAAGTAAAAATTGGAGATATAAATATTCAATTTAAAACTCAATAAAAATTATAAATAAAAATATATAAATAAAAAATATATGAAAAAAATTCAACCACTTGCTCAGGCCTCTTTTGTGCTACTTTTTACATTTTCGTTACTTTCAGTGGCGTCTGCTATAGAAATTCCATTTATGCCAGATAATATAGTTTATGAAGGAGATACTTCAGATGAAATTATTATTAAAAATGATAATGCTGGTGATGCTACATTATATTTTGGGGATACTTTAAATCATTTTTTGCAATGGAATGCCGATAAAAATGCATTTATATTTTCAGATAATGTAGATTTTGGAGGAAATCAGGCAATAAACATGAGACTTGAACATATCGCAGATGCAATAGTTCCAACTTGTGATGTAACCCAATCTGGAAGGCTATATTATAATACAGATAAAAAATTATCGTATGTTTGTAGTGGAATAAAATGGAAACAAATTGATGAAGAAACAGTATCAACAGTTGTTCCATTTATAGATTCTGTTGTTCCAAATACTATAGAGATTACAGAAAAAACAACAGTTTCAATTAAAGGAAAAGGATTTTCTCCTCAGTCTACATTAAAAATTCCAGGATTTAATGGGATTATAGAAAATTTTACATTGCTTTCTCCTTCTGAAATTACGGTGGATATTACACCTAATGAAACAACTCTTGATGGAAATTATGATTTTATTATAGATAACTCTGGTAAAAAAAATTCAGAATGGGCAGGAAATGGTGTAGGAATTATGAATATGTTTTCAACGGTGGATGTAATTCCTGGAACTATTCCAACTCCATGGGAGCGAACTGTGGATGTAGATGTTGCAGAAGCCAGTATTTTTCCTATTGATACCGGAAGTGCAAATTTTGATCAAGGAGGAAGTTTTGGTACTGCACCTGCAGATTCAGATTTTACATTATTGTTTAATCCTGCTTATATTTCAGGGAAAAATTCTGGAGGATATGCTTTTATTGGCGTTGATTCAACGGATCCAGATATAAAACAAAGTTCTATAGATTATGCATTTTATTTTAAAAATGATACATTAGAAATTTATGAAAACGATGCACTAAAATTATCATATGGATCTTATAATATAACGGATACATATAAAATTATGAGAAGGTCAAATATTATGTATTATATTATTAATGACACTATTATTTATACTTCAACTATAAATTCTAATTCTGCAATGCTATTTGATACATCATTTTCTCGATGGATTGGAGCAGAAAATATTAAATTAACATATTAATATAATTAAGATGTTAAATATTAAATAAAAAATTATTACACTTATATATCATTCAAAATATGCAAAATACACAAAATACACAAAATATATTATTTTTATCAGTATTGTTTTTAGGATTATTTTTATCAAATATAACTAAAACTTTTGCATTATCTTCAGATATTGTAATTTTAGAACAAGATACATATGGATCTATAGATTTAGCTCCAGATTCTTTGGGGAATTCAAAGTTGTATTTTGGTGAAAATTTAAATAATTTTATACAATGGAGGGCTGATAAAAATGCTTTTGTATTTTCAAACAATATTGATTTTGGAGGAAATCAAGTTATTAATTTTAGAATTGAAAATTTACCATCAGCTCCAATTTGTAATATTGAAAATTCTGGAAGAGTCTATCATAATACTACTGATTTTTATTCGTATATTTGTGATGATACAGAATGGAAAGTTTTAGATAATGATGAAACTTCTGCTAGTGCTATTTTACCGTATTTATATAATGTATCTCCAAATTTTTTATTGTATGACACCACTACAGACTTGCATGTTATAGGAGAAAATTTGCAATCGATTACAAAATTTGAGTTATCAGAAGGAGTAATTCTAAATTCATTTGAAATTTTAAATAGTGAAGAAGCTGTTTTGCATGTAACTAGCAAAAGTACAGATATAATGGTTGATGTTATAGCTGTTAATGATGATTCTGCATGGTCTAATAATAAATTAAAGGTGAAGGTCGCTTCTACTCTTTCTTTAGAAACAGTTCTTGAAAATTTTGATGATGGTCTTGATGATATTACGGAATGGGTGCCAGAGTTGTATCCTTTAAAATTGGATGCAGGAAAAACTGCAAATTATATTTATAATGGAGGTGGTGGGTCTGGAAATCCTGTATATAATAATGGAAATTTTTTAGGAACTGATGGTAAAAATGGTTTTAATTATACAAATAAAGCATTTATCACAGATGAAGAAGCATTTGGACAAAATGGGAAATATTTTACAATGTTGAAAAATAATATTTTTATTTTAAGTGCAACAGTTGGAGATGGGTTTACAAATTTTTTTACAACAGGAAATTTAGGGGCAAATGGAAATGGGTCATCTGATATTTTTGAATTTGAATATAATGGCTATACTGCATATGTAAAGCGAGTATATGGAGCTGGAAGTGTGCCATCTTTAAATCATATTTTTTTGGTAGATAGCTCTATTCATCAAGATGAAAATGGAAATAATATAGATGTGGTAAGTCATTTATATTCACAAGATACCAATAATGATTATCATGAATTAGCAGGATTGGATAAACTGGCAACTATAGAAAATAATAAATTTTATTATTTAGCATTTTTACTGAAAGATGGGAAATATATGAGTGATGATGATTTACGAAGTTTAGTAGAGTTTTTTGTAGATAAAATGTTGTCTAATATTTAGAGTTATACTAAAAAATAAGTAAGATAAATTTTTATCTTACTTATTTTTTTTAAACAAAAATGGTACCCGCGATAGGATTCGAACCTATGGCCATCACCTTAGAAGGGTGCCGCTCTATCCTGCTGAGCTACGCGAGCAAAATTTGCAAATTGATTATATTTATTTTTGTATAATTACGCAATATAAAATTTTTATCCAATAAAATTATTGTATGCGTTTATTGCAGATTTTGTTTTATTTCCATAAAATCCTGTATTTAAATCTGAATTTAAAAATCCTCGTGCAATAAGTTCATTTTGTAAAGCTTTTACTTCATCACTTCTTTCTCCAAATTGAACTTTTAATTTTTCTTGTGCAATTTGGATTTTTCGCATAGCAATTTGTTCTTTTGTAATATATGCCCAATCTGAAGTTATAAGATTTTTTGAAATTTTTGATGCTTGGTTTCGTTTTTGAAGCAATGTATTAACCATCATACTATATGTTTGTGGTCCAAATCGTCCTGCTCCGGTTTGTGTTTTATTAGACACAATATTATTTTGGATTTGATATTTGTACACTGCGTCTGCTGTATTTTTGTCGTATAGTCCTGTTGGATTTTTTGAATAAAAATTCATTCCTTTTAATACAAGTTGTAATCTTTTTACTGCTTCTCCGTTGTCTCCCAGTTGTAAATTTGGTTTTATTACCGCATAATCTGGATTATATTTTTCAGATTCATCTGAAATTTTATGTATAGTAATTTCTTGTTTTTGATGAGAAATAACTGATGTAATATTTGATGCAGTAATTATTTTAGTTTCTGGTACTAGTTTTTGTGTCCAAACTTTTTCTGCATGTTTTCTGGTTGTTGGTCCAAAAACTCCTGCACCAGTTTGATTTTTATTGCTCACGATATTTTTTTTCAATTGAAATAGATAAACAGCTTCTTTTGTTTTTTCTCCGTAATATCCTGTAGCTTCTACATGTAATAAATTTTGTCTTATAAGAAATTTTTGCAGATTTCTTACGCTTTCACTTTTTAGTCCTAAATATAAAGTTTTAGAATTATTTTCTAAATTATTTTCTGTATTTATTTTTATGCTTTTTGTA
>Ga0256914_1003280_pt1 | contig 12850 bp, 11 predicted proteins | sample HulkmetaG_FD_191571 | JGI IMG/M metagenome (GOLD analysis project Ga0256914, IMG submission 191571) | Hydrothermal chimney microbial communities from Main Endeavour vent field at the Juan de Fuca Ridge, Pacific Ocean - Hulk | ecosystem: Environmental > Aquatic > Marine > Hydrothermal vents ...
ATATTGGCATCACTTATATCAAGATATCTTACAATTGCATGAAGTTTTTTTAGGTATTTTACGGTTTCATCTATACTTCTTATGTCAGGCTCGCTGACTATCTCAAGAAGCGGAGTTCCTGCTCTGTTTAAATCAACTTTGCTGTATCCGTCTTCGTGTATATTTTTGCCGGCATCCTCTTCCAAATGAGCTCTTGTGATACCTATGCGTTTGGTATTTCCATCTTCAAAATCTATATAAAGTTCACCATTTTCAACTATAGGTATCTCAAACTGACTGATTTGATAACCTTTGGGCAAATCCGGATAAAAATAATTTTTTCTGTTAAAAATTGATTTTTTGTGTACTGTTGCATTTATAGCATGTCCGAAATTGATAGCTTTTTTTACCGCTTCTTTGTTTAAAACCGGTAAAGCTCCGGGAAGACCCAGACATACCGGACATACATTTGTATTAGCTTTTTCGCCAAAAGATGTTGGACATGAGCAAAATATCTTGGTTTTTGTATTTAATTGGATATGCACTTCCAAGCCGATAACAACTTCAAACATTATGAGCCTTTTTTTAAAATAAGAAATGATTTTACCATTTTTTTCTTTTAAATGTGATTAAAGAATGTGTTTGAATATTACTGATAAACTATAGGGTGCCCCTAATAACCTATTGTTGTTTTTTCAATTCCTGTAAAATATCTTCTAACAGTTTTGTCTGTTTTTCATTTTGCAAAAAATTTTTATACTGTATATTTATAAGCTCAAAAAAACTTACAAAAAACAGACCGATAAAAGATCCGAACAGTGCTGAAAACAGTGCAACAAAAAAACCATACGGAAGCGTATGAAAAAAAAGATATGAAGATACGATTACTACAAGTGCCCAAGAGGCACCCTGTAGTAAATTTATGATAATTGCAATAATGCCTTTATTCATCAAATAGTTTCATGCTCTGCACTGATAGTAACTGCTCCCGCAAGATAAACATAAGTAAGTATCATAAATATAAAAGTTTGCAATATTGCCGAAAAACTCATCAAGGCAAATCCCGGAAGCGGTGCTACCCATGGGGCAAGCATCAACAATACCGCCACAAAAAGATCATCACCTTTTATGTTACCGAACAATCTAAATGACAATGATATAATTCTTGATAAATGAGATACTATCTCTATAGGAAACATTAAAGGTGCAAGGATTGGAACAGGTCCCATGAAATGTGCAAAATAGTGGATTACTCCATTTTTTTTGATACCCTCGAAATTATAATATAAAAATACTATAACTGCCAAAGTCAAGGTCATATTGATATTGCCGGAAGGGGGTTCAAAACCGGGGATAATTTCCATCATGTTCGATACAAAGATAAAAAGACCCAAAGTTGCCACCAAAGGAAGATATTTTTTAGCTTGCTTTTTGCCTATAACATCCGTACCCATAGCTATAACACCCTGAAGATATGCTTCCATTAAATTTTGCATACCCTTCGGCACTATCTGCAAAGAAGATGTTGCACTTTTAGCCAATACCAAAACTATAAGAGCTGACAATATAATATGTGATGCAAAAAGATATGTATGACCTTCGCCGAACAATCCTAAAAAAGTAAAAACTTCATTCATTCTTTGTATCCTCAAAAATAAATTAGAGGAATTTTATCAAAAAATCATTTAATACTTCTTTAAACTATCTTTTCCTGTCCTATGCGATATAGTGCAAAGTCATATTTTACCGGGTCATTTTTATCAAATTCTTTTAATTTTTCCGTTAAAAGCGATACTGATTTAAAATCATAAGTTTTTCTGTTTAGCAATCCTAATTTTTTTGAAACATTAAATGTATGAGTATCTAAAGGTATAAGAAGAGAACTTTTATCTATTTTTTTCCACAGACCCAAATCATGTGTTTTATCTCTAACCATCCATCTTAAATACATATTCCATCTTTTGTATGGAGATTTAACCGGTAAAACAGGGATTTTGCCTATGAGAAACTCATATCCTTTCGATCTGTAAGAGTTTATATCATAAATAAAAGAGATAATCTCCCTTAAACCGTTTAAAATACTTTTTTCTCTTTTATATCCGTTAAAAAAAATATCCTCCAAAGAATATTTATTTTTTATTCTGCTTATAGTAATAAAAAATTCCAATACATCTTCTTTGCTTTGAAACCTGTAGTAATGATTGCCAAAATTATTTCTAAGAAATTTTTCACCTTTATCAAGCAAGGAAAAATCAAGGTCAGATAAAAATTTTACTATTTGATGTGCATTTCCATAGGCAAAAAGTGCACATATAAGAGAAATGTACTCATTATTGTATTTTTTTGCCACCATAAGAGGATCGGGTCTTTTAAGAATAAGTTCATCAAATCTGTCTCTTTTTTTGATTTCATTATCCAAAAGTTTTTTTACATCATACACCAAAACTCTCTTTTTGATTTGTTTTATGCTGAAGATAATCCGAAATATTTACTAATGCAAATATTACTAAAAATATACAAAGTCCCGGGAAAAAACTTACCCACCAAGCTATATCTATAACTTCTTTACCTTCATTTAGGATAGTTCCCCAACTCATTTGTGGCGGAGTTATGCCGATACCGAGAAAACTCAGTCCACTTTCAGCCAAAATAGCTCCGCCTACTCCGAAAGTAAAACTTATAAAAAAAATAGGAGCAAGCAAAGGAACAAAATATTTAAAAATAATCTTTATTTTACTTACTTTGGCAAGAGAAAGTATCTTTATATATGGTTTTGAGGAGATTTCAAAGCTCTCACTTCGTATCATTCTCGCCATCCCCATCCAGCCTGTAACAGATATAACAAATATCAATACCCATACAGATGCATTTATGTAACTTACAAGTGCCAAAAGAAGAAAAAAAGTCGGAAATGTTAAAAAAAGATCTATGATAACTACAATAATCTTATCTGTAGTTTTTTGAAAAAAACCTGCACTTATACCTACTCCAAGCCCTATAAAACTTGTTATAACTGAACTTGCAATACCTATATCAAGAGATATTTTTCCACCCTCTATAATCCTTGCAAGTATGTCTCTGCCAAGTCTGTCGGTACCAAAAGGGTGGATAAGACTCGGCGGAAGCAATATATCATTTTTGTGGATAAGATATGCAGACACATCATAAAAATAGCCACCAAAATAAACAATAAAAATCAACAAAAAAAGAATAACTATACTTACATAAGGAACTTTAATCATATCATATTATATAATTTTTTCTCTTTTTTACTGTTTAATCGAAAGCAATGCATCAAGCATTTTGTCTATTGTGCTTATTATTTTTGCATTAGCACTATATGCTGTTTGGTACTTTAACAGGTTTGCCAACTCTTCGTCTATATTAACACCGCTGATTGATTGTTGTTCTTGGTTTACAGCATTAAAAATTGCCTGAGAAGTTTCTTGGTCTCTTCCGCTGTTTTGTGCATCTGTTGCAATTTTACCGGTAATATTTCTATAAAAACCATCAGGGGTATCTTTTATGGTTAAACCGTTATTGTACTTAAACTCTACATCGTGATATTGGATCTGCAATATTTGATTTGCTATCTGATTATCACCGTCAACCGGATTTTTATAAGCATTTATCTTTGTAGGATCATCTATAAAATCTCTCTTTAAAGAAATATTTGAAGCATTATCACCTATAAAAAAAGAGTTGATGCCTGTTGCTCCTGCAAAATTGGTATCGTGATCTTCGATAGCTATTTTATAGTTATGGTTTCCCTTTGGCTGAATCGACAATATATGGCCATTGGTAGAGTAGTAAGCTGAAAAATAATCATCAAAGTCATTTGTTGAATTGTTATCGCCATTATCATCAGTTGATTTGTTTAATTGGCCCACTATACTGCTATCACTGCCATCATCCATTGTTGTATTTTCATCTATTTTGATGCTTTTTCTGCCTATTTCATTGCCATCGCCGTCATACATAACAATATCAAAACTGCCTTGTTTGATATTGTAATCACTTTTTAGCAATGCGGCATTATCATCTAAACTCAATTGTGACGAATCCATCTTGTCAACCGCACTACCTGCATATACCGAATTTGTTTTTTCTGCAAATCCTTTTGCAAAAGCATCAAGAGAATCTATATAATTTTGAATTATTCCATCTTTTGGATAAGATGTGCTTCCATCTATATCTCTGCCTCTCAAATTTAAAATTGCACCTATTTTTCCGCCTGTTATCTTTTTGCCTACATCAATTCTACTGCCATCTTGGCTTTCGTGATAAATTGAATAATATGCACTCTCATTATCTTTGTTGTCCAAAACAAGAGGATGAAAAGTAGCACCGTCTACAAAAGATTCTCCTGATATATTTAAATAATACTCTTTACCGCCGTCAGTTAGATCCCTATCCACACTGATATCACTTTTCATATCTCCTTTGAAAACGGAAAAATCAAGCAATTTAGCAAGAGACAGTTCAAGTTTGTCTCTTTCGTCTCTTAAGTCATTTGCATGATTGTTTTTTATGGATTCGACATTTCCTATCTTTGCATTTAAATCAGCTATTTTTTTACCTATAGAGTTGACTTCATCTATACTTACTTTTAATTGTGTATTCAATGCATCCTGGGTAGATCTGACTCTTTTTCTTGTATCTTTCAAGTTATTTAAAAAAGTCTGTGTATTTTGTGCAAGGTCGGTTTTTGATGCTGAACTTGTAGGATTTGAAGCCAAAGAGTTCCATGCATCAAAATAGTTTTTCATATCATTTTGCAAACCTACTCCATCAGTATCAGGAAAGGCTTTTGCCACTTCTTCAAGTGTTTGTTTTGAAAAATTATTGTATTCTAATTTACTTGAGCTTTCTCTCAGTCTTGAAAAAACAAATTCATTATGTATTCTGGTAACTGAGACAAATTTTACTCCTCTGCCTATATCTCCCGGTGTTGTATGAAGAGGTTCTTGTGCTCTGGTGATTAAACGCTCTCTGGTATAGCCTTCGGTATTTGCATTGGCAATATTTTGACTTACGGTTCCCATTTGCAGCTGAGAAGCATTTAAGCCAGTATAACCCGTATCAAGTGAACTAAAAAGACTCATTATGCACTCACTTTCAGCAAAGAAAAACTTTTTGGATTTGTTTTTTTATAATTTTCCATTTCCGTAGGAAATATTTTATCAAACAAGGAAGTATAAAATTCATTGACTGCAACAACGAGTCTTGCATACTCTTTGTTTATTTTATGCAACTCTTTTAACTTTGTTTTAAATATATCAAGATTTTTCTGTTCTTCTTTATTTAAAAGTTCATTCAATTCAATACCTTCATTTATTTTCATAAGTTTTACCAATTCACTATCGAGTAAAGACTTTTGGCTTTCAAATATATCTAAAATTTCATCTTTTATTTTTGTTCTTTGATATATGGCATCATTATTTGCCTCTTTTATATCTTTTATGTCACTTTTTGTCAAAGATATCAAATCTTCAATATTTTTAATGGAACTTTTAAGATAGTAGTTTATCATCTTCACTCCTAAATAGAGCAAAGAAGGAGTCAGATTAGAGTATCAGCTATCTTGTTTGCAGTCTTATCCAAATCAATTTTATATGATCCGTTTTCAATACTCTTTTTTATAGATTCTAACCTGCTCTCTTCTTTACTTTTTAAATTTTTATTTTGTATCTGCCGTTTTTCTTGATCGTTGGAAACTTTATAATTATTTACCAATGCATTTCCAGCATTTACCTTTGAAATCATCTTTTATCCTTTGCAGTTTTTATCTGCTCATATATCGACAATTTCATTTTTTTTTTAACCTTTTTGTTTCAAATAATTAAACAATAATTCACTAAAGCCAAATCTTCCGCTCAATTTATCACTCATTGCATCATTATACATTGATCTGTATATCTCATCACCTGCACCTTTTGGAAAAAGTGCATTATCTGTTTTTATAGAAATATCCAAAACCTTTTTGATAAAAAATGCTTCAAATTTATCTGTTTGTTCTCTTAATTTTGTATCATTATCACTTTTGATAATTCTTGGCATACTGTTTGCATCAGTTAAAGCCACATAATTGTCTATCTTGATCATATTATCTCCACATCTGCTCGTATAGCACCTGCTTTTTTGATACTCTCTATGATAGAGATGATATCTTTAGGTTTTGCTCCGAGTTTTTGTAATGCTCTGGTTAAATTAGATATGGTAACACTGTTTTTTTCCATATTTAAAGCAAAATCTTTTGTATTGATCGCAACTTTGTTTCCTATTTTTATACTGCTGTTGTTATCTATAATTTTTTTTACAGGTTCTATTTTAATAGTTATATTCTTATGTGTTATAACCACAGGATCTATTTTTATACCTACCCCCGCAACTATGGTACCTGTTCTTTCGTCTATGACTATCTTTTCATCCGGCTTGTAAGATATATCCGCATTTAAAATCTTGGCCATAAATGATATCACACTCATATCATCCGGTTTTTTTAAGTTGATTGTTTTTGGATCAATTGCAACAGCTACTTTTTCATCAAATATAGCATTAAGTGACTTTTCTATCTGCATAGCGGTTTGAAAGCTGGAATTTTTTAAAGAAAGTTTTAAATACTTTTTATCATATATATCATATGCAACATTCCTTTCAACCAAGGCACCATTAAGTATAGTTCCTGCTGTAGGATGATTTAACTCTCCTCTTCCTCTGCCGTTTTTTCCGCCTATGCTAAGTGAACCTTGGGCCAAAGCATATATTTTACCATCTACGCCTTTAAGCGGAGTTATCAAAAGAGTTCCGCCTTCTATGGATTTTGCATCGCCTATAGATGATACCGTAACATCGAGTTTATCTCCTTGTCTTGCAAAAGGAGGAAGTTTTGCGGTTACTATAACTGCGGCTATATTTTTTGATTTGATATCTTTCGGATCTATTTTTACATTTACCGTTTGAAGAAGATTTGAAAGAGATCTTACCGTAAAAGCGGATGTTGTACCGTCACCGGTACCGTTTAATCCTACTACAAGACCATATCCTATAACTTGATTGTTTCTTACGCCCACAACATTTACAAGATTTTGAATTTTTTCAGCCTGCAACAAAACGAATAAAACGGTTAAAAATAAAATGATCTTTTTCAATAATTTTTCCTTGAAACGATATCTTGATACTATATTGAAGCAAAATCCGTTCCAATAAAGCAAAATCCGTTCTAAATAAATTGTTTTATTATTTTATTTTTCTTTAAATATATGATAGTATAATTAACTTAGTAAAAAAATTTAATTTTAATAATTAAGTTAAAACAAAGAGCTGAATCTTATTTATGATATAGATTCTATATTATGTTTTTTTAACTTTGCAAAAAGGTTTGATTATGAAATTTTTATCTTTTTTATCTTATAGAAAGTTTTTATTTTCTTTTTTCGTAGCTATATTCCCTATAAGTTTAACATTATTTTCTTCAGATTTAGATAAAGTTGCCATCAAGAATGATTTTTATCTTCAATACAATGATATAACCGGTCCCGGCAAAAAAAACTCTTCTCTTGTGGATGGATTAAGATATTTCAATATTTTTAATTATTACAAAAAAGGTAAACTTAAAAAATATAAATATATTATAAATTTAGGTTTAAAGGCAACAGATAATAGAAAAAAGGATCCTAAAGATATTTCTATTACAAATATGCAAATTACCCTTAAAAATAAAATAAATACATTTAGAGTTGGAGATGTATTTGAATCTTTTTCTCAATACTCTTTAAATACAGCTTTAAAGGGTGTATCCTATAGATATCTTAGTAAAGACATTACAAATCAACTACAAATAGTTTATGGTATAGCATATCCAAGATGGGATAGCTTTTGGGACAACAAAACAAAAGCAATAAAAAGAAGTGTCTATGGAACTAGGTACAGAAGGAAAATTTTGGATGGCAAAATGGATATAGGTGTAAGTTTTGTCTATTCTAACGATAAAGATAGAATATTTGGAGGTGTTCCGTTATACAATAATCATCTATATACTATGGATATAAATTATATACCCATACCGGACTTAGATATTTATAGTGAATTTTCCCATTCAAATAACACGAAAAATACTTCTGATACAACTGCAAATGAAAATTTTAGCGGCAATGCTTTTAAAATAAGAGCAATCGGAAATAAAAATCCAAGTAGAGTTTTGGTGGAGTATGAAAGAGTTTCACCTTATTATATTACATTAACAGGTTCGGCAACTCCGGATAGAGAAAAGTTTAAAACTTCTTGGAGATATAAAGCTACAAAAAAGATTGTAACACATATAGGTTTTTTATGGTATAGAAATGACTTGGACGGACAATTAATCGATAGAAAAGATGTGTATAGACCCAGTATCGGAATAACATACAAAAAAGCTTTTGGTAGAAGACATAATACTATTGATCTAACCTATAAGTTAGATATAACAGATACCACAAATAATATAACAAATCATATCATAGACTTTTCTATGAGTGACAGATTTGCAAAAATTTACAATACAACAAATATTTCATATTATAGCTATAAAACAGATGGAAATATTCAAGATAGTCATGAATTCAGGATTAATACACAATTTAACGGTAAAATTAGAAAGAAAGATTATATTTTTAAGCCCTCTTTATATATAGGTTCTCGATCTAACAAAGATGAATTAAAGAGTTCTCTTGATAAATATTATGAGGCATCGATTGGTTTAGGTGTGGATGTTATGAAATATAGATTATCCGGTAAATTAAAGATTGGAGAAAATAAATCCGATAGAGATCTAAGCGACGATAGCAAAAAAGTTTTTTTGAACCTTAATATTTATTACAGACCTAAAATATTTTTCTCATTTAAGAGAGTTATGATCTATGCTAGAGCATTTTACAATGATTTCACATATACGACAAATACAAAAAATTTTAGAGAGAGGGGCACCATTTTAGGTGTTAGGATAAGATTTTAAGGAGTTTAAAATGAAAAATAGATTTAAAATATTATTATTTCCGTTATTGTTATTTCTTGTATTTACTAATGCAAATGCAAAATGGTGGATTTTTGGACATAACGAGAGTAGTGTCAATATCAATTATCTATATATCAACTCTCTATCTTTTGATTCGACAAAAAAAGAGATTGTCTTTTCAAAAGATTCTTTGGACAACGGATATCTTCATATACGAGGAAAAGCAAATGCAGGAAATTCCAATATAGCAAGAGTGCTTATTACATTAGATGGCAAAAAGACATGGAAAAAAGCAAAATTAACAAGGGATGGTGCTTTTGATTTTTCATTTGAACCGAAGATTGACAAAAAATACAATATATATATCCAAATAATTGACACAACTGGCAAAACTAATGACTTAGAAGATACACATAAAATTATTACTATAATAAACAAAAATTACAAAGAAATAGTCAGAAACACTCTTGATCACTTAAAGACTTCATACTCCAATGAAGATTTATCCGGTTTTATGAGATATGTTAGTGAAGATTTTACCGGGGATGATACAACTCTTGAATTGGCTTTGAGAAAAGATTTTAATGTTTTTGACAATATACAAATAGATTTTACCATTAATTCTATAGCTTATCAAGGTGGAAAATATCTTGTAAGTATTAGTTTTAACAGGACATTAGAATCTTCAAAAGATGGAAAGGTTTATAGCGACAAAGGTATAACGGAATTTAGTTTTATAGATGGCAAATATGGTGCTATGTTATATAGTATGAAAAATCCTCTTATTTTTGGATTAAGTGATGCACAAGAAGTAGCTGATGGTTCAGTCGTATCTGTTTCCAATGAAAAACTTATAACAGTTAATAATTCTGGAGATATAAGTGAAAAAAGTATAGCTGACATAATAAACAATACGACAAACAGTGGAGATGATAACATAGAAAGTGGCTCATTCACTTTATCATATGATGATTTACCAAGTGGAGGAAATCAACATAAAGGATTTATATTTGATAGCGGAACTATCGTAGATATTTCAAATTTTGATATGGGAACATCTGATATCTTTTTGGAAGGAAATGTTTTTTGGCCGGACTCTGGAGCCCAAATTCAAGATTTGGGAGTTGATGGATCAGGGAATGTAAATTTTAGCCATATGAGTGTTCCTACAACCGGTTATGACACCCAACCTGTGGCAGCAACAAATAATGACGATCATGTGTATGCCGTAAAATTACCAAACAATACCTATGCCATAGTAAAAAATATTAGTAGCACTACAACCACGGATACTTCAGGGGGACTACATACTAGTGTAACATGTGATTATAAATATCGTTCTGATGGGGGTTTGGATTTTTAAAACCCATTTACTCAATATATTTACAGGAATCATAGATGAAAATTTTAATTAAGCACATATGGTTGGCAATGATCGCTTTGCTATTGGTGATAACGACAAACAGTTTGGCAGCATATAATCCTTTTGGTAGCCTTAAAAGCGGTCGAGAGTTGATAAACAAAGCGAATCAGATGCATTTTCGTGTTAGATTTAGATATCGACCCGCAAGAAACATATCACAATTTGACAAGATAGATGAGATACATATCTCAAATAGAGTTGTATATGCGGTTTGGTACAACAGCTTTCGCATGAAAGATTTTATAGGCAAAGGGATAGATGAAGTAAAAAAAGAGTTAAAAAATTCCAATATATCATTGAAGATTTTATACACTCCAACTACATCAGATAAATATAACAGAATCTATAAACAAAGCATAAATCCTGGACAAACTATCGTTGCAAAAGGTTCACCTGCTTCTGCTGGAGGCAGTACACACGATAGTTCTTACGGGCATTATGAAACTATTACTGTTCCCTCTTTTTCTGGCTCAAAAACAAAAAGAGTATGGGTGCAAGGTCCAAGCAAAAACAGAAGTTATGCTTCAAGTGGCAGCACTTTGTATGATGCAAATGGAAATGTGCTTTTGACACTATATGTTTATAAATATGCCGGTCCGATAAAAAAAATGGTAAACCTTAAAGGGCTAACATTAGAAGAAGCGAAGGCGAAGATAAAAAAATACAAACTTCCCATAGGATATATTCAAGATATATATAAAAAAACAACCAATCCTAAACTCTATGGAAAGATATTTTCTCAAAGCATAAAGGCTGGCTCTTTAATCAAAAAACCAAGATATATAGGTGTGCAGATTTATGCTTTTCCAAAGATTAAAATGCCTGATTTAACCAAGGGGTGGAGTTTACAAAAGGCTAAGCAAAACAGATATCTCATCATAACTCCAACCTATAAAAAGATAGCAGAAAATGCAAAAAACAGAAAACTTGATGGTAAAATTTATTATCAAGATGTCAAAGCGGGAACTATACTGTTTCGACCTACCAAAGTACATGTAAAAGTTTACAAACTTATAAAATGTATCTATCCTCCAAATGTTAAAAATCAAGATATAAACAATGCTCTCACAAAACTAAAGAGAGCCGGTTTTAAACCAAAAGTTGTCTATGTGGATGTATTGAATTATATAAAAAATCACAAATCTGTTTATAAGATAGCAGAGGGTAAAGTTCTTGATGAGAAGATAAGTTGTATAGCTCCTGGTTCTGAAGTAAAGATAGCGACGATAAAACTAAAAGAGACTATATTGCCAAACTGGGAAAATAGAAAGTGCGATGGCATAAACAAAGATATTGAAAAACTAAAAGCAAGATTAGGAAAGGTCTATTTTAAAACAGAGAAGGTAGAAAACAGATCATATAAAGAGGGAAATATACTTGTTCGATCAGATCCTGCTTGGGGAAGCAAGATCAAAACATTTCAAACAGTCAAGCTTTTTTGCCGAAAAAAAGTCTATATACCAAAAATGAGATCGGATGAAGCCATCGTACCTCCTGATATTCGTGGAAAAACCATAAAAGATGCCAGAAAAGAGATGAAAGAATTGGGCTTTACAAATGTTACGGTCAAAAAAGAGAAAAAGATAGGTGCAATTGATGGAACTGTGCTGGATGTGTTGGGGCAGATGGATGATCCTGCCATAGGTGTTGTGAGAAGTAAATCAGAGAGAATGACACTGCTTGTAGCAGACATAAATGCTCAAGAGATGCCGATAATGCCAAGTGTATTAGGTGCTACTCCTGAGATTGCAAAGAGTATTTTAGTAAAGAAAGGATTTAGAGATATACGATTTGAAAGCGAGGCTTCGTCGTATGTTAAACATGTCACATCTTTACCGGCTGGAACCGTGATAGCAACATCTCCTAGAGGAGGTAGCAGATGTCAGTATGGATATGACAGTACGATATTTTTAACTGTTAAATTGAAACCAAATCAAAAACTACCGGAAAATGTCAAAAAAAATCCACCCACAAAATCAGATATAGTCAAAGTTCCGGCACTTGCAACAACAGTTGATGCAACCATTAAAAAGATAAAAGATGCCGGTCTCATACCAAAAGTTATCTACGAGAGTACAAAATTTTCAAGCTTAAACGGAAAGATTAAACCAGGCTCAACTCCTCCTTGGGGAACTATCGTCAAGAGAGGTTCGATAGTTACATTTTCGGTTTATTCTCTGCACTCTTTGGTGCCTTCTGTTGTTGCAATTAGTAAAGAGACAGCTATAAAAATCATCCGAAAAAACGGTTTTAAAGAGAGAGTGACATACTATATAACAGACAATAAAAATTTAAATAACAAAGTCAAATCCCAAACTCCAAAATCCGGAGTAGAAGCAAAACCAAATTCAACAGTAAATATCACGGTATATAAGTATTCAAATCTTGTAACCGTGCCAAAATTGACTGGCATATCAAAAAGCAAAGCTATAGATTTGCTTAAAAAATATGTAAAG
>Ga0256914_1003281_pt1 | contig 12844 bp, 5 predicted proteins | sample HulkmetaG_FD_191571 | JGI IMG/M metagenome (GOLD analysis project Ga0256914, IMG submission 191571) | Hydrothermal chimney microbial communities from Main Endeavour vent field at the Juan de Fuca Ridge, Pacific Ocean - Hulk | ecosystem: Environmental > Aquatic > Marine > Hydrothermal vents ...
CTTGCCTCAATATGTTCTGCCCATTAGTTTGGTGGCATTGGGGTATGCGCAAAGAAAAGTCCCGCCCGAAAATCGTTACAATGCTCAGAAGGTTCATGTAAATCGTTGGTAGAATATTTTGTTGATTAGACTGGCTTTAACTGTGTCGTTTCTCGATTAGTTTGTTAAAACGATTAACTAATCTTGGCTTTTTATTCTGTTGTCAGGGCATTTTAATAATTTCTTATGCTACACTTATCTTTTTAGTTTCTTTGTTATCCCCGTAATTACACGCATTGAGAAAAGTTTCCCCAGTCGCTTGACTTTTTGTTTTACTCGGTTTATATTTATTTTTAGGTTAAACGTTTAACTGGATGTGCCTATGAAAGTAACCATCAAAGATGTTGCCAAAAAAGTTGGTGTCTCCATTGCTACGGTCTCTCTTGTTCTGCATGGCAACCAACGTATCTCTCCCGAAACGAGAAAAAAAGTTCTGAAAGCAATTGAAGAGTTAGGGTACCGTCCCTCGCAATTGGCTCGTGGATTGGTGATGCGCCGAACCGGAAATATCGGATTCGTGCTTACCGAGGACCATTTTTTACGGACAGAACCGTTTTATACGCGGATCTTTTTGGGAGCGGAATTCGGAGCACGGGATTCGGATTTCTTTATCTTGCTTGCTACAATTCCTTCGAATTTTGCCGCGGATGATCTGATGCCTCGCTTTATACTTCAAGAAAATGTGGATGGGTTGATTGTAGCTGGGAAAGTGCCGGATATCTTTTTAGAACGACTTGAGGCATATCATTTACCGACGGTATTTGTGGACTATTATCCACCACAAGGAGATGCTTCGGCGGTGCTGATCGACAATGTGGATGGTGCCGAACAGGCGATGCGGCATTTAATTGAACTGGGGCATAGGAAAATTGCTTTTATCGGCGGCGATCCGGAGCATCCCAGCATTCGTGATCGCTACATGGGATACCGCATGGCATTGGAAAAAGCAGGCCTTCCTTTTACAACGGAGTTAGTTATTACCGATGAACAAGCAACCGGCAAAAAAAGCGGGTATCGGGCTGTGTGCCGATTACTGGAGAAGAATGTGGAATTTACGGCGCTCTTTGCCTGTAACGATGCCATGGCTATCGGTGCTATGGAGTGTCTTAAAAAACGAGGGATTAAAATTCCTGAGCAGGTAAGCATTGTCGGTTTTGATGATATTGAAACCGATGCTTTTTTAGACCCACCTTTAACCACAATTTCTGTTCCCAAATATGATATGGGTATCGAGGCCATGCGTTTGGTGCAAGAACTTATGGGTGGGGAGTCTCAAAAAAATAAGAAAATTCTGGTTCCTGTAAAGTTTGTGAAGCGAAGTTCGACTGCAGCGGTACGATGATATCCGGGTGCGTTTGTGGGCATATCTGAAAAATGCTCTTTTAAAATACAGGTTATCCAATCCATTAAAAAGGAGGTGCGTATGAAACGCATGAATTACTTTATTTTATTTGTTTCTTTGATTTTGCCGGGTTTGCTTCTGGCGCAAACCAATTTGCTCGTCAACGGCGATTTGGAAACCAGAGAACCGGCTTTCTGGAATCGGGTGAATGACGACAACGGAACTTACGCTATTTGGGCCAGCGATACGGCAGCACACAATCCGTGGAACGATGCATTGCCCAGTGAATATTCGTTCAAGATTACCAAATCGGCAGCCACCGGCGATGTGGTGGGCTGGAAGAGTGTGAACAACGCCAATTTGTATTGGAATCATGCCAATACCACCGACGGCGCCAACAAACTGTACAATGTCAGTTTTTACTTTAAAACCGAGGGTGTAAATACCAATCCGACCACGGACGATCAAAAGATTTACGTGCGCTACACCTTTTACAACAGCGGGAATTTGATTGCGGAGAAAGTGGTGCCTGTGGATCAATCGGTGGCCAGCAAGCCGTGGAACAAGGTGGAAGATGCCATTTTTGTCGGCGGACAACCGGATGAAGTGTACATCGAATTGCTCATGGGCAAAGATGCCACAGGTACGGTTTGGTTCGACAATATTTCGTGCAACACGGCCGAAGGCTGGGTAATGGGTGTGTTTAACGGCGATGCCGAAACTCCGGTGGGCTGGATGCAATGGACCAGCTCTGACAAAATCGGTTACGCCAATGTTGTGAAAGGCGTTGCCCATAGCGGCGACTACAGCGCCCTGCTCGAAGAAGACGACAACGAAGACGACGAGATGGTTTTCTACAGTGCGCCCGTACCGGCCCAAGCGGGCAAATGGTACAAAATCGGTGTGTGGGTTAAAACCGAAGGCATTAACACCGATACCATGTGGTATCCTACCAACGTTGTTCCCGATCGCGACAACAACCGCATCGGTCTGTGTTTCTTTTTCCACAAAGCGCCTATCGAAACCAACTGGGACCTGGTTGGCGGCGATCAGTTCATGTACATCGATCAGCGCAAGGGGCATGAAAACACCGAGTGGGTGCATTACGTGGCTATTGCCAAAGCTCCGGAAGAAGCAGCAGGTGTGAGCGTACGCGCCCGTTTTACTTCTTTTCCCACAGGCAAAGTGTGGTGGGACGATTTTACCGTGGAAGAATTGGATGTTAGTGACAATATTATTGCCAATCCCGATCTGGAAACCATTGAACCGGCTTTCTGGAATCGGGTGAATGACGACAACGGAACTTACGCCATTTGGGCCAGCGACACGGCAGCACACAATCCGTGGAACGATGCCTTGCCCAGCGATCACTCATTCAAGATTACCAAATCGGCAGCCACCAGTGATGTGGTGGGCTGGAAGAGTGTGAACAACGCCAATTTGTATTGGAATCATGCCAATACCACCGACGGCGCCAACAAACTGTACAATGTCAGTTTTTACTTTAAAACCGAGGGTGTAAATACCAATCCGACCACGGACGATCAAAAGATTTACGTGCGCTACACCTTTTACAACAGCGGGAATTTGATTGCGGAGAAAGTGGTGCCTGTGGATCAATCGGTGGCCAGCAAGCCGTGGAACAAGGTGGAAGATGCCATTTTTGTCGGCGGACAACCGGATGAAGTGTACATCGAATTGCTCATGGGCAAAGATGCCACAGGTACGGTTTGGTTCGACAATATTTCGTGCAACACGGCCGAAGGCTGGGTAATGGGTGTGTTTAACGGCGATGCCGAAACTCCGGTGGGCTGGATGCAATGGACCAGCTCTGACAAAATCGGTTACGCCAATGTCGTGGAAGGTGTTGCCCACAGTGGTACGCACAGTGTGTTCATGGACGAAGAAGACAACGAAGATGACGAAATGGTTTTCTACAGTGTACCGGCTCCCGCGGAAGAAGGCAAATGGTACCAAATTAGCGCCTGGGTTAAAACCGAAGGCATAAACACCGACACTATGTGGTATCCCACCAATGTTATTCCCGATCGTGACAACAACCGCATCGGCGTGTGCTTTTTCTTCCACAAGGCACCCATCGAAACCAATTGGGATCTGGTCGGCGGCGATCAGTTCTTTTACATCGATCAGCGCAACGGTCATGCCGATAGCGACTGGCGTTTGTACACGGCCGTGGCTCAGGCTCCGGAAGAAGCAGCCGGCGTGAGCATGCGTGCCCGCTACACCTCGTTCCCCACGGGCAAAACCTGGTGGGACGACTTTGCCATTCAGGAAATTACGCCGCTGGCAGTGGCCATTGACGATCCTTCCGACAAGTTGCCGGTGATTGCCACGGATTATCGTTTGTCGGATAATTATCCCAATCCGTTCAACCCCACCACGGTAATTCAATACACAGTACCCAAGGCAGGCAAAGTGCAAATCGATATTTACAACGTATTGGGTGAAAAGGTTAAAACACTGGTAAACGGCGTAATGATGCCCGGCACCTATTCCGCCATTTGGAACGGTACGGATGACAATGGCAAACGTGTAACCTCCGGCGTTTATTTCTATCAGTTAAAAGCCAAAAATGCGGTGGTTACCAAAAAGATGACATTCATTAAATGATCTTTTTACCGGGGGCTTCGGCCTCCGGTTTTTCTTTTTTAAACGTTCCCGAAACGAGCGAAATCATCGCATTGCGCTAAAAATGTTTTGCGGAGCTAAGCTTGATTGAGTAACCTATGATAACCATTTCACGGGGGCTTTCATGCGTTTCCTCCTGAAATTTTTGATATTGTGTTTCCTGAGTTTGGCTGTTAACAGTGCGTTGGCAGGCACAACGGGAAAATTAGTCGGGCGCGTCACCGATGCTTCGACCGGCGAAGGTTTGGCCGGAGTAAATGTGTATCTGGAAAACACGCCTTACGGAGCGGCTACCGATGTGGAGGGCAATTACCTCATTATTGGCATTCCGCCGGGAACCTATACGTTGGTTGCTTCTTATGTCAGCTATCGTGATGTCCGGGTTACGGGGGTGGTTATTCACGTGGATAAAACCCGACGCATCGATATTAAGATGCAACCCACCACTCTGGAATTAAATCAGGCTATTGTGGTGGAAGCCCGGCGCCCGTTGATCAAGCGCGATTTGACCTCTACCGAATCGTCCATCGGAAAAGAGACCATCGAAGCCCTGCCGGTGGAAGATTTGCAAGAGGTCGTCAATTTGCAGGCCGGTGTGGTAAACGGGCATTTCCGTGGCGGCCGCATCGGCGAAGTGATGTACATGATTAACGGCATTCCCATGAACGACGTGTATTCCGGCTCCTATGCTCTGGAGGTGGAAAACAATGCCATTCAGGAATTAAATGTGATTAGCGGAACCTTTAATGCCGAATACGGACAGGCCATGTCCGGTGTGGTGAACGTGGTGACCAAGGAAGGGGGCGAAAAACCGGAGCTGCATGTTTCTTCGTATGGCGGAACCTATTTGACCGCCCACGATAACATTTTTTGGAACCCGGCCGTATCTCCCATTTACGATGTGCAAATGACGGCCGGAGGGCCAGTTCCTTTAACCGCCAAAAAACTGCGCTACTTTTTGAGTACCCGTTACAACGACGATTCCGGTTACATTTACGGCAAAGAAGTGTTTTTGCCCACCGACCACACAAGCGATTTTTTGTTGAAAGATGATCCCGAAGACCGGCAATTTATGAGCCACGGCAAGATGTACCCCTTTTCCGAAGAACTGGCACGCCAAATGATAAACGATGCCAAAGCCGTTTCCATGAACCGTTCGCAACGATTAAGCGGGAATTTGAAGCTGACTTACAGTCCGCGTCCGGTGGACAAATTTAATCTGGAAATGATGTACCAAAAACGTAGCTGGCGCCAATACACGCATCTGTTCCGTCTGAATCCCGATGGTGATTACCGTTACCACCAATGGACTTTGAATACCTCGCTCACCTGGAAGCACGTTTTTGGCGCACGTACCTTTTTAAATGTGTATTATTCCTACTTTTTCACCAATTACAATCAATACGTGTACAAAGATCCGTACGATCCGCGTTATGTGCCCAAAGAGCGCCTGCAAGATACCGGTGCCAATGCCTTTGTCAGCGGCGGGCAGCAAATGTGGCATTTCGATCGCTACACTTTAAGTCATCTGGTCAAGGCCGATTTAACCAGTCAGGTTACCGACCATCATTTGATGAAAACCGGATTTCAGGCGCAGCGCCACGCCCTGTGGCTGCACGAATTCGAAGTGTTGCCCGACCAGCAAAACCGTCTGGCGCCACTGACCAGTTTTCAGAACAATAAGTATTTGCACCATCCTCTCGAGTTTTCGGCCTACGTGCAGGACAAGATGGAATATCAGGATTTGATTGTCAATGCCGGAGTGCGCTTCGACTATTTTTACCCGGATGGCAAAGTACCGGTTGATTTTTCCCGGCCTGGTTCGTCGCCGTTGCGCAAGGCCAAAAGCAGCATGCAGGTCAGTCCGCGTTTGGGCATCGCTTACCCCATTTCGGAGCGCGGCGCCATTCACGTTTCTTACGGTCATTTCTTTCAGACGCCGAACTATTTTTACCTTTACACCAATCCCGAATTCGACATCGATCCTTTGCAAAGTTCGGTTTCGCCACCGCCGCAATCGCTTAAAAACACAATCGGCAATGCGGAACTTAAACCGCAACAGACCACCATTTACGAACTGGGATTGCAACAACAGTTCGGAAATTTGTACGGTATTTCGCTTACCGTTTATTTCAAGGATATTCGTAATTTGTTGGGTACCAAAGTGTACCAAACGCTGGAAGGCATCCGCTACGGTCGTTACATCAATCGCGATTACGGCTTTGTACGCGGCATTACCTTCAGTTTCGAAAAACGGTACGCCGATAATTTTGCTTTGAATCTGGATTACACCTTTCAGGTGGCCAAAGGCAATGCCTCCGATCCCAACAATGCTTTTCTGGATGCCCAGGCCAACAAGGAAACGGTAAAACAATTGGTACCGTTAGATTGGGATCGTCGCCATCAAATCAATCTTTCTCTGCAATTGGGGACACCCAAAATCGTCATGGCCTCGGTTATTGCGCGCTACGGAACGGGCATGCCTTACACGCAGGCCTCGCGCGTGGTGCAGCCTTTGGTGGAAAACGGCGGGCGCAAACCGGATGTGTTTAATGTGGATTTGTATTTGAATAAAAAGGTTACCGTGGGTAAATATGTGTTCGGTTTGTTCCTGAAAGTGTACAACCTGACCGATCGCCTGAACGAGTTACAGGTGTTTAACGATACGGGAAGGGCTACCTATTCCACCGAACCGCTTTATTTTGGCTCCGGCCGTCCGCGCGGATTAAATACATTGCACGATTACTACATCCGGCCGGATTTTTATTCCGCACCCCGGCGGGTACAGCTTGGTGTTCAAGTGGGATTTTAACGGGATGAATGCATCATGAATAAAAAATTGTTTTTGTACGTTTTGGCAGGTGTTTTGCTATTGAGCGGTGTGGCTTTGGCCAAACGGAAACCCGATCCGCACACCGGCGATACGCGTTTGCGTCGGCAAGGCATCATGGACGGTAATTTGGTCCGTACCATTTTCATCAATTGGGGCGAAATTGCTCATTGGCCCGATTCGCCCTCCGGCGAGTGGCCCAAAGGCTCCGGACATCAATATGTGGACGGTGTGGCGCTGGTGGTGCAGGCGCGTACCATCGACGAAGACGGTAACGTGATTTATCCCATGGAAACTCAATACCGGGAATTTGTCGATCGCGGGCCGCATGACGAATTGTGGGGCTGGGGACCCTTACCCGGCTATTTTAATCCCAAGGGAACCACACCCGCCATGAGTAACAATCCGCAGTCGTGGCCCAGTTTTTGGCCGGATAAAGCCGACGAAGACGGCTGGGTGAATCCCAATGAAATTCCCAATGATCTGGATGACGACGGCAACGGTCTGGTGGACGATCTGGTTTATTGGAACGGCTTTTTCGGCAAAGGGGTGTTCAATGCCGATCTGGAAACGTATTTTGTGTTCGACGACGATCCGGACGAAGAGTGGAATTTTTACCCCGATCCGGCAGACAAAACACGTCGTGGCATCGGGCTGGAAGTGGCCGCGCGTTATTTCCAGTGGTCGCAGGTATTGGCCGAAGATGTCATTTTTGCTTTTTACCAAATTACCAACGAAGGTAAGGTAACCTACGACAGCACCTATTACTGTTTTTACATCGACTGGGGCATCGGAGGCACGGACGATTCGTCCGATGACACCGGCGATTACAACACGCTTTTGGACATTGCCTGGGCCTGGGACGGCGACGGCTACGGAACGCCGAACAACTGGTACCCCGTGGGGGTGGCCGGATTTGCTTTTTTGGAAAGTCCGGGCATTTTTGATGACGGAAAAGACAACGATGAAGACGGATTGGTCGACGAAGACCGGCGGGCCAAGGGCCCCGGCACCTGGCTGGATCAGTATCCCTACGGTGTGGACAATCCCGCCCAGTTCGAAACGTACTTTAAGCGCAAACCGGCGCCGCACTGGTCTAACGACGAAGACGGCGACTGGACGGCGTTTAGCGATGTGAACGGTAACGGCAAGTGGGACCCCAACGAGCCCTTGAACGACGATGTGGGTAAAGACGGGTTGGGTCCCTACAACTTCGGTTACCCCGGCCCGGACGAAGGCGAAGGAGACGGTATGCCCACCGAAGGCGAACCGGATTTCGATTATCTGGACAAAGACGAGGCCGACCAAATCGGTTTGACCGGTTTCCGCATTTTTCCGGTGCACACCTATGAGTTGTGGAACGAAAAACAAAACTGGCAGGTGTTCAAATCGGCCCCGCCGCCTCACAGTCAACAGGTAACGGCCAATTTGGGCATGTTTTTCTCTTCCGGCCCGTTTACCTTAAAGGCAGGCGATACGCAGAACTATTCCATGGCTTTGCTTTTCGGCGATAATATCGAAGATTTGGTTTTGACCAAAAAGACCATTCAGCAAATTTACAATGCCGATTATCGTTTTGCCAAGCCACCCGACAAACCGCGTTTGCTTTCCGTTATTCCCGGCGATCACAAGGTAATTTTGGTCTGGGATTCACGCGCGGAGAAGTCCTGGGATCCTTTTTTGCAGGAATACGATTTCGAGGGCTACCGCATTTATCGCAGTACCGAGCCGCAGTTTCTCGAATCGCGTATTATTACCGATGCTTACGGGCGCCCCACCTTTGGCAAACCCATTGCCGAATTCGATTTGAAAGACGGCATTCAGGGCCTGCATCCCATTGCCGTGCAGGGCGCACACTTCGATTTGGGCAAGGATACCGGATTGCAACATTATTATGTGGATACCGATGTTAAAAACGGGCAAACCTACTACTATGCCATTGTCAGTTACGACAAAGGCTACATCGATACCAGCGCCACCGGTTCGCTGGAAGGCATTCCGCCTTCGGAATGTACGAGCAAGATTGACGTGGATGTGGCCGGTAACGTAACCACCGATATCAACACGGCCGTGGTTACGCCCGGAGTGCCTGCGGCCGGTACGACCGATGCTTGCGTGGACGGCGACATCGATCGCGAGACGATTGGCACGGGCGATTTTGCCATTCAGTTCATTGTGCCCGATTCCGTAAAAGACGGCCACACCTATTCCGTGGAATTTGGCGACACCACCTATTTGCACGACAAAGGCAATCCCTATTACGTGGTGTACGATGTAACCGACGGTGCGCATATTCCTTTGACCGACACCTTGTGGATCGACGATGTCTCCCGCTCGCCGCTGATCGACGGCTTTGTATTGACCATTGTAAACGATCAAACCGCCATCGATCCGGATCGCACCGGCTGGGATGTGGAACACACCACCTACCGCTGGCGGGTGAATTTGGACAAACGCTTTTCCGGCAATAATTTGAATATCAACTATCCGGCCGATTACGAAATTCTTTTTTCGAATACGATAATTGACACCGCAGAAAACCGTTTGGGCTATCCGCCGTATTTGCCGTGCAAATTTCGCATTAACAATTTGACCGAACATAAAAACGCCCACTTCCAATTTCTGGAGTACTACGAAAAGGATTCTACCCTTAGTCCCTATTATGAATACCAGAATGCCGATTCCATCGAGGGTGCCATGATTTGGGTGGAAGATCCCAATCCGGCAAATCCGTTGCATCTGCGCACCACCTGGCGTTTTTACTTTGAGGCCGATCCCAATGTGGCGCAGCAGGTTCCGCCGCAACCCGGAGATCGCTTTGTGATTGCCACTAAAAAGCCCTTTCGTAGCGGTGACAAAATTGTGTTTAAAGTAAAAGGGCGAAAATTCAGCAAAGAAAAAGCGCGCACCGATATGGACAAAATTGCCGTGGTACCCAATCCGTATCTGGCAGCGGCAGCCTGGGAACCCAAATCGCCTTTCCGCACCGGACGCGGAGAACGGCGCATCTATTTCATCAATTTACCGCCCCGCTGCACCATTCGCATTTACACCATTCGGGGCTATCTGGTCAAAACCATCGAACACAATTCGTCCGTCGAAGTGGGGCAGGAAGCCTGGAATCTCATTTCCAAGGATGGGCAGGAGATTGCCTACGGTGTGTACATTTACCACGTGCAGGCCCCGGGGATCGGTGAGAAAACAGGCAAGTTTGCCATTATCAAATAGGTGGGTCAAACAAGGTAAAAAATCAGGGTAATTGCCATGAAAATCATAACATCCGTTTTCGTCAGTGTGCTTTTGTTCGCAATGTTTGGCCGGGCCTATTCCGGCGACAATGTGACCAATGTGGGCACTACGGCCGCACCGTTTCTGGAAATCGGCGTGGGTGCGCGAGCCATCGGCATGGGTGGTGCCTTTGTGGCTACGGCCAACGATGCCAGCGCCATGTACTGGAATCCGGCGGGAATTGCGCGGTTAAAACACATTCAGGCCGTGTTTGTGCACACCGATTGGCTGGTGGATATTACGTACGACTACGCCGGGATGATCTTTCCCCTTGGCTCCTTCGGGACGGTGGGGCTCAATCTCACGGCGCTTAACATGGGCGAAATGAAAGTGCGCACCATCGATCATCCGGACGGTACCGGAGAATATTTCGATGCCAGCGATATGGCTATTGGCCTGAGCTACGGCATAAATATTACCAATCGGTTTGCCATTGGTTTTAATTTCAAATACATTCAGCAGACCATCTGGAAAGAACATGCACGCGGGTTTGCTGTGGATATCGGTACCCTGTACCAAACACCCTGGCGGGGACTGCGCATCGGTGCGGCCTTGACCAATTTTGGCACAGACATGAAAATGACCGGTAACGATCTGTTGGTGTACCATGATATCGATCCCTACCAGATGGGCAACAACGATCATATTTTTGCTGAATTGTCCACCGATTCGTGGCCTTTGCCTTTGAATTTTCAGTTGGGTTTGGCGTACGATGCTTTGCAGACGGACTACCACCGGATTACGCTGGAAGCGGATGCCATGCATCCCATCGATAATAGCGAAAGCGTGAACATGGGTTTGGAGTACGCATTTATGCGCCGTTATTTTTTGCGCGCCGGATATCGTAATTTGTTTTTGCGCAACGGCGAAGAGGGGCTTACACTGGGTGCTGGCGTAGATTTGACCCTGTTCGGCGGCATTCACGCGGCGTTGGATTACGCCTATGCCGATTTTGGCCGTTTGCAGAATACCCAACGGTTCTCGATTGTGCTGAGGTTTTAGTTGTCCTTCTAAATTTCCCCTGTAAGGGGTGACAGAGGGGGTAAAAGTCCTCTGGCGTGCGGGGATTAACGGCAGACGATGGCGATAGTTTTTGGAAGGCCCCCCCTAAATCCCCCTCATGAAAGGGGCAGAGGGACCGGTGGGTAAAATCCTTTTCAACCGAAACCGAATTCAAATGAAATTCAATACAAAATTTATTTTTCCGTTTATTCTGATCATGCTTTTGCAAGCGACGGCACAGCCGGGCCAGCTTTCCATCGCTCGCATCGAGCAAATGCCGGCTTTGCCTGCTCCCTTGCATATCCGCGATTGGGGCAGGGTGGCCCGGCAATACGATTCGCTGGCTTTTGATCTCCGGGCGCAGGGAGAGTATCTCCCGCTTGTGTTCACCGAGCCGGGCATCAACTATCCCGAGCATGCGCACGTGGGGCTACCGTCTTACGTGGGGGTAAAAAACGCTTCGGCCGAGGCCATCAACGTGCTACCGGCATTAATCGGGGCCACTCTTGTGGGTATTGACAAATCCCGACAGAACGGCCATAATTGGGTGCTGATGGCTGAAGATTTTTTCAACAAACGTCCCGAAGAAAATGTGTATTTGAATAATTTCCGCGGACAAAGCGGCAACGACTGGTGGTACGACACCATGCCCAATGTCTTCTTCTATCAGTTGTACGATTTGTACCCGCGGGTCGGTCATTTCCCCGACCAGTTTCGTTCCGTAGCAAATCGCTGGTTGCAGGCCGTAAAGGCTATGGGCGGTAGCGCCACCCCCTGGAAACTGCCCGATTTTAACCATCGCGCCTGGCGGCTTTCCAGCATGACCCCTAACGACGATGGCGTCAAAGAACCCGAAGCGGCCGGGGCCATCGGCTGGTTGCTGTACATGGCCTACGTACAGACGGGCAATGACGATTACCGCATTGGGGCCGAGTGGTCTCTGGAATATTTGAGCGGGCTGGAATTCAATCCTTTTTACGAATTGCAATTGCCTTACGGGGTGTACGTTGCGGCCCGCATGAACGCAGAACTGGGTACCGATTACGATATTGGCAAGATGCTGAACTGGTGCTTCGATCCGGCCGGAAACGTGCGGGGTTGGGGCGCCACGGTAGGCGTCTGGGGCGGATACGATTGTTCCGGCTTGATTGGTGAGGTGATGGGCGACGATTACGCCTTTGCCATGAACACCTTCGAAATGGCAGGCGCTTTGCTGCCGCTGGTGCGTTACGACGAACGTTTTGCGCGTAGTCTCGGGCGCTGGATTCTGAACGCAGTCAATGCCGCGCGTTTGTTCTACGGAAATGCCTTACCGGCCCAAAATCAGGACAGCGAACGTTGGGATTGGCAATACGATCCGCAGGCGGTAATTGCCTACGAAGCTTTGCGTGAGCGCGCCTGGTATTCAAACGCCGCACCGTTTGCCACGGGCGATGCCCTGCGTAACGGCTGGGCCAATACGAATTTGGCTTTGTACGGCGCTTCTCATGTAGGACTTCTGGGTGCCCTGGTCGATACGACCGACATTCGAGGCATTTTGAAATTGAACGTGCGAGCCACCGACTTTTTTACCCGTGATTCGCTGCGCGAGTTCTTACTTTACAATCCGTACGAGCACGACACGCTGGTTACGCTGGATGTGGGAAGCGATGAGGTGCGTCTTTACGATGTTTTGCGTAACCGCTTCTTGAATA
>Ga0256914_1003282_pt1 | contig 12829 bp, 8 predicted proteins | sample HulkmetaG_FD_191571 | JGI IMG/M metagenome (GOLD analysis project Ga0256914, IMG submission 191571) | Hydrothermal chimney microbial communities from Main Endeavour vent field at the Juan de Fuca Ridge, Pacific Ocean - Hulk | ecosystem: Environmental > Aquatic > Marine > Hydrothermal vents ...
AACCGTGGCACCGTTAATCAGCGGACCATATATAATGTAGCTGTGCCCGGTAATCCAGCCGGGATCGGCCGCACACCACCAGCGGTCTTCATCCTTGATGTCGAATACAAACCGATGAGTGGTGGAAGTGTACACGGCATACCCACCGTGGGTGTGGACTACCCCTTTGGGACGTCCGGTAGTTCCGGAAGTGTACAGGATGAACAGCATGTCTTCGGCATCCATGACTTCGGTTTCGCATCTGGCGTTGGCAACCGGTAATGCCATCAGATCGTGGTACCAGAAGTCCCGGTCGTTCTCCATGTACACATCCTGGCCGGTACGTTTTACCGTAATACATACCTCGATGGTAGGGGAACGGCGCATGGCTTCGTTGGCGATTTCTTTCAGATTGGTGATTTTGCCCCGGCGCCAGCCCCCGTCAGCGGTAATCAGAACGCGACTGCCCGCATCGGCAATGCGCTCGGCCAGTGCTTCCACGGAAAACCCTCCGTACACCACCGAATGGGCAGCTCCGATCTTTGCACAGGCCAGCATGGCAATTGCCAGTTCCGGTATCTGTGGCATGTAAATGGTAACAATATCCCCCTTTTGTACCCCCATGCTTTTCAGCACATTGGCAAATTTGGAAACCTCCCGGTTTAAAGCGTGGTACGAGTAGGTGCGCACATCGCCCGGTTCCCCTTCCCAGATGAGTGCCAGTTTGTTCCGTCGCCAGGTTTTTAAATGCCGGTCGATGGCATTGTGAACGATGTTAATTTTTCCGCCCACAAACCATTTGTAAAAAGGTGGATTGCTATCGTCCAGCACTTTGTCCCATTTTTTGAACCATTCCAGCTTTTCTGCCTGTTCCGCCCAGAAGCCTTCCCGGTCTTCAATAGAACGTTTGTACAGATCATCGTATTCTTTAATGTGTGCCCTCTCCACCACCTCCGGGGATGGATAATAAATCTCCTGCTGATGATTCGTGGCCATAAATGTACCTCCATATTTTGGGTTAACCGTGGAAACAGGAAAAGATACCCCACGTACGGGCAGAAAGTAAAAGTATGCCCGGAAGGGTCAGGATTGTGTAATAGTACAAGATGAAGCAAATATAAAAAGTTTGTTGGGAGTTGCCAACTATTTTCCTTGTGAAAATAATATTTTTTCATCATCTGGAATGATTTGCACCCGGAAAAAAGTAAAAAATTATTTTTTCGAAAAAAGGCGATGAGTTATATTATTTTGAGAAGAAAAAATAGCACGATTCCCACCGATTCCATTGCTTTTGGGGAATCTGTGGGTGAAGTAAAAATGCAATCAGGAACTAAACTTCAGGAGGTTTGAATGGAAGATAAAATCACAATTGTACTGGATGCCATGAAATCAGCCGGGAAGCCGGTGCGGCCCGGTGATGTGGCTAAAACCACCGGTCTGGATAGCAAGGAAGTGTCGAAGATTATCTCCAGGCTGAAAAAAGAGGGGAAAGTCATCTCACCCAAACGATGCTACTATTCCCCTGCTGAATAGAATAAGCAATACTCCAACAAATAAAAGGAGAGGTGGGGTATTTCATCTCTCCTTTTTTGTTTCATCTTCCCTCCGGGTTTTGGGTGAATTAATATTTTTCCCCAGAGAATACCCGGATGAAGAGACTCCCTATGTTCGGTTGAATTGCTTTTTTATTTTCCTTTATGAACTTTTCATCCTGGTGTGAGAAAAATTTCCTGAATCTATTTAACCGGGATTTAAAAATTCCGATTTGGAATTGTGCTATTCATAACATAAAATCTGTAGGTTGTGGTTTAATTAGCAACAATTTGTGTTATATACTGGCCAAACTCAATCGGGTCTATTGTGATAGAAAAACAATCGAAGCTGCCGAATCCTGCTTTTGTCCTGGGAGGATCGTTGAATGCACTTGGTATTATTCGGGCTCTGGGACGTGAAGGTGTCCCGGTGTTTCAGGTGTACCATTCCCGCGATACCATTGCCAGCGCCTCCCGTTATGCTCGATTTTTACTCTCTCCCCACCCGGAAAATCAGCCGGACGAATTTCTGCGTTTTTTACTGGGAAAAGTTCCGGATAAACAAACACCCGGTGTTCTGATACCCACCAGCGATATGATGGCTCTGTTTCTGGCACGCTATGGTGAACAGTTAACCGAACACTTTCGGTTCGTTTTACCCGATTCCCGGTTAATTGAAAAATTTGCCAGCAAAGAAGGATTCGATGAGCTGGCACTGCAGCACGATTTTCCGGTTCCGCAAACTTTTGTACCGAAATCAATTCAGGATGTGGAAGAAATTTCCCGAAAACTGGATTACCCCTGTATCATTAAACCATTTTATTCCCATAAATGGCGCGACCCCCGCATTGTGGAAAGATATGGCTGGATTAAAGTGCTTCAGATAAACAACGAGAAGGAATTGCGGGAACACTATGCTTACCTGGCACAGGTGGATCCACGGGTGGTCATTCAGGAATATATTCACGGGGATGATGCCAGTAATTTTTCTCTACATATCTACATTTCCCGAACCGGAGAAAAGGTAATTACTTTTGTGGGACAAAAAATTCGGGTCGCTCCCATTCATTATGGTGTGGGGGCGTGTGTTCGTTCGGTGCGTGAACCGGAGATGGAAGAATTGGGGAAGAATTTTCTGCTGAAAGTGGGGTATCGGGGAATGGCGGTAATTAATTTTAAGAAAGACCCGATACGAAAAAAAATTTACGGAATTGAACTGAATCCACGATTCAGCCTGTGGAATTATCTGGATTATGCCAGCGGAATTAATTTTGCCTACCTTTATTATCTGGATAGCCTGGGGTTTCCGTTACCGGACGTCCCGGAATATCAGGAAAATGTGAAATGGATATCCATTGAAAAAGATTTAAGCGCGCTTTTTTCATACCGGAAGGAAGGTGCCATCACCTTCCGGGAATGGTTGAGAAGCTACCAGGGGAAAAAAGCATTTGCCGAGTTTGCCATGGATGACCCACTACCATTCGTAAAGTGGATCGGGAAGATGAGCTGGATTGTTCTTTCCGGCGGTTCCCGCCGCATCTTCAAGAAGTTTTTTTGCCGATGAAATAAGTACGTTATCAGGCGGAGAGGTGTTCAATTAGAATCTTCAGGCCGATCAGGATAAGCAGAAGGCCTCCCAATATTTCCACCCAACCTCCCAGACGACTGCGAAAATACCGCCCGGTAACCATGCCAATACCGGTGAGTAAAAAGGTTACCAGACCGATGATAAAGGCAGGCCAGATGATAGCTACCCCCAGTGCCGCCAGGCTAAAACCAATCGCAAATGCATCTAAACTGGTCGCAATGGAGAGAGCAATGAGACGAACTCCGCGAGTGGGGTCTTTAGGTGAAGATGATTCCCCGGATGTATGAAAGGATTCGTAAATCATCTTGCCTCCTACAAACCCCAGCACGATAAACGCAATCCAGTGATCCCAGCGGGCAATGAGTGCCATCAGGTTTTTCCCTAAAAACCAACCCAGCAAAGGCATTCCCGCCTGGAATAAACCAAAATGAAAACTTAACCGAAAGTACTGCCGAAGGGTAATAACCTGCAGACTGGTACCAGCGGAGAGAGCCACAGCAAATGCATCCATGGCCATTCCTAAAGCAATCATCAGTATCAGAAAAAAACTCATCCTGCTTCAACCGTTTTGCCTTCAAATATAAAAATATGCCTTTCTTTTTAATAACGAAAAATAAGAGAAACGACAATTTAAAGCTGGATGAAAAAATGCTCATTTACGGATATTATTAATATCGAGTCTCAATATATGTAAAATTCCGCATATATTTACTTCGAAAAAAACGGGTCAATTTCTGCTTACTTCTAAAATTACAATATGATACATCCAATTCTGACTTCCGGAACCGATGCCCGTCAATGAAAAAAAATATTGATTATATTCTTCTGGAGTAATATATTCATTGAGTAAGTGAAAAAAATATTTTATTTATACTTTTTAGTCCAATTAAAGAAAAGTTGATTAATACCTGGAGAGATGCTGATGCAATGGAAACGGCTTGTTGTGAACCTGTTTCTGGCCATTTTGTTGATGGGTGTTTCTCATTGGCCGGTCCAGGCAGCCACCAATGAAGATTGTGCCATGTGCCATTCCGATCCGGAATTGACCACCGAACGGAATGGACGAACCATTTCTCTGTACATCAATTTCGATCGATTCGAGCGCTCGGTGCACGGAGAACTGGAGTGTGTGGATTGCCATTCCGATGCCGATGTGGAAGAATTTCCCCATCCGGAAGAACTGGAAAAAGTGGAGTGCGGGAATTGTCATTCCGATGAACAGGAGGAATTCGACAAAGGAATCCACGGTATTGCCCTGAAACGAGGGAGACCCTATGCTCCCAATTGTCAGGACTGCCACGGAATTCACTACATTCTGCCTTCATCCAATCCCAAATCCCGCACGTACAAACTGAATATCCCCGTGTTGTGCGGTAAGTGCCATCGCGAAGGGGCACCGGTTGCACGGGTGTACAACATTCCCGAGAAGGAGATTATTCACAATTACTCACAGAGTATCCACGGTGAGGGTCTGTTTAAACGGGGGCTGATTGTTACCGCTACCTGTAACGATTGCCACGGCAATCACATGATTTTACCTCATACCAATCCGCTTTCCACAGTTTCCGCCCGGAACGTCGCGAAAACCTGTACGAAATGCCATGCGAACATCGAGATGGTGCACAAAAAGGTGATTAAAGGCGAATTGTGGGAAAAAGAACCGGGAGCGATTCCTGCCTGTACCGATTGTCATCAACCGCATATTTTAAAGAAGGCTAATCTGGTACCGCGTACCTCGGATAAAGAATGTCTGGCCTGCCACGGAAAGGACAATATTTTTAAAGAAGCGGATGGGCAAAAAATTTCTCTGACTGTGCATCCCACCGATTTGCAGGAATCGGTGCACAAAAACATTCCGTGTGTCAAATGTCATTCCGATGTGGATCCTACCCGGAAGCGCCCCTGCGAAACAGCGGGTAAGGTGGATTGTTCCAAGTGCCATGCGGAGGTTTCGGAGCAGTATTTCGAAAGCGACCATGGGCAGGCGTACATGGAGAAAAATCCCGATGCACCTTATTGTACCGATTGCCATGGGAAACATAAAATTCTCTCGCATCTGGATGAGCGAGACAAAACCTATCGGGCCAATATTCCGCAATTATGCGGTGATTGTCACGGCAAACTGGCTCAGAAGGATACGGCCCTGGCACGCATGGGTAATGTACTGGTGGATTATTCCACCAGCGTTCATGGAAAGGGACTGGTGGAAAAGGGATTGCTCCCCAGCGCGGTGTGCACGGATTGCCACAATACCCATTTGATTCTGAGTGCGAAAAACGAAAAATCGTCCGTGTACTACAAAAATGTACCGGCTACCTGTGCCACCTGTCATAAGGGGATTTACGATCAGTATATTAAAAGTGTGCATAGTCCGCTGGTAACCCATACTGATAAGAAGCTCCCCACCTGCGAGGACTGCCATTCCGCGCACAAAATACAGAACATTCACCAGGATCAATTCATGCGGGAAGTCACTCAGCAGTGCGGTTCCTGCCACGAAGACCTGGCTGAATCCTACATGGAAACCATTCATGGCAAGGCGTACACCCTGGGTTATCTGAAAGCGGCAAAATGTTCGGATTGCCACGGTTCGCACGATATTCTACCGGTCAACGATCCCAATTCCCGGGTGGGGATGAACCATGTGGTGGAAACGTGTCAGCAATGCCACGAGGATGCCAACGAGCGGTTCACCGGTTATTTGACTCATGCCACCCATCACGATAAAACCAAATATCCCATTCTCTATTACACTTTCTGGTTCATGACGGCGCTGCTGGTAAGTGTGTTTACCTTTTTCGGCTTGCACACCCTGTTATGGTTGCCCAGGTCGTTCAAGCATTTGAAAGAACGGCGCAGACGGGCGAAAAATATCGAAAACCGGTACTGTATCCAGCGATTTACTCCGGGACAGCGAGTTACCCACCTGTTTGTCATTATTAGCTTTATGGCGCTGGCACTCACTGGCATGATGCTCAAATTTGCCAACATGCCCTGGGCACACTTCCTGGCCAGTTTAATTGGTGGAGTGAAGGTGGCTGGTGTCATCCATCGAATTTCTGCGGTAATTACTTTCGGATATTTCTTCGCTCATCTCTATTCGCTGGTGCAGATGAAGCGCCGCCGCAAGGTCAGCTGGTTCCAGTTTATTTTTGGTCCGGATTCCATGATGTTCAATAAAAAGGATTTGCAGGATTTTGTGGGAACCATCAAGTGGTTCCTGGGGCTGGGTCCCCGTCCGCAATATGGCCGCTGGACGTACTGGGAGAAGTTCGACTACTTTGCGGTATTCTGGGGCGTTGCGGTGATCGGACTTTCCGGACTGATGCTCTGGTTCCCGGAATTCTTCACCAAATTCCTGCCCGGATGGGCGATTAACGTGGCGATGATTATCCACAGCGACGAAGCACTGCTGGCGGTGGGGTTCATTTTCACCATTCACTTCTTCAACACCCACCTGCGACCGGAGTCGTTCCCGCTGGACCCGGTAATTTTTACCGGACAGCTTCCGCTGGATGAGTACAAAGAAGATCGTCCCGAAGAGTACAAAAAACTGAAAGAGACTGGCGAACTGAAAAAACGGGTGGTCTTCTCCAAAATCTCTCCCAAATGGATGCGCATTATCCGGGCGTTCGGATTTACTTTCCTGTTTATCGGTATAACGCTGATTATTCTCATCATCTACAGTATGCTGTTCGGATACAAATAGGCTTTTCGGTTTCACTCAGGGGGTGTATCGTTTGGTGCGATACACCCTTTTTTTATTCAGTTGCCATCTCACTTTATTTCTGCCCGGTGATTTCTGGAGTTTTACAGGATTTTTTCTTATATTGAGAGGTCATCGCGCTTTTCGTGGTTCAGAGGATGAATACCTTGCACAGAGCGATGAGAACAACAACTTTTTGATACCACAAAAACGGAAAACAGGCGAGTTTATTATGAAATTGTTTTATTTCCATCCGGGAATTGTGTTGACCGCTATTCTCTGGTTCGCCATACCTTTACTGGCGGTTACCGGACATCCGTATTTACTGCCGGAGCAGCACGACTATGATGTAACCTTTTACGACATTTCTCTGAATATCGATTTAACGCAGAGCCGGATTCAGGGCGAGGTGGTGGTACAGGGAACGGTGGTGAACAATGCCACCGAACATATTGTGCTGAATCTGTACCAGAACATGACGGTGGATTCGGTCCTGTACCAGAGCGCACCGCTGAGTTTTTCCCATCAAAATGATGTGCTGGATGTTAGTTTACCTCAGCCGCTCAATCAAGGGGATGGGTTTGCGCTGCGCATTTTTTATACCGGATTTCCGCAACAGGCCGGAACACCGGGCTACGGATTGATATTTAGCGGATACGCGGGAAATCATCTTGTGTACAGTTACAACTGGCCCTATTTTGCCAGTACTTTCATTCCCTGCAAAGATCATCCCTCCGATAAAGCCGATTCGGTTCGGTTGCGGATTACGGTACCCACTGGTTACCAGGTGGCCTGCAATGGAGTGCTGGAACAAACCACATCGCTGCCGGGAAGCCGAACGCAATTTGTCTGGATGCATCACTATCCCATTGTGCCATATAACATTTCCATCAACGTGTATCCGTTTTCGGTAACCACCGACTATTACAATTCCCCGGTTAGCGGAAATATTTTGCTGCAGTATTTTCTTTTTCCTGCTCATGCCAACGCTATTTTAACCAGTTTGCAGGTAAAAGTACCCAGAATTTTCCAGGCTTATGAGGATCGCTACGGGCCGTTTCCTTTTTCGCAGGATAAATACGGATTGTGTGAGGCTACTTTTGGCGGAGGTATGGAGCATCAGACCATTTTAACCATGGGGCAATCTTCTTTCTTCTCAGATATTGTTGTTCACGAAAGCGCCCATGAATATTTTGGCAATTTAATCAGTCTGGCGGATTGGGGACATATCTGGTTAAACGAGGGATTTGCCACATACAGCGAAGCACTCTTTCATGAATACTGGGATGGCGAAACGGTGTATTTGAACATGATTCGCCAGTTTATGGCCGGTTCTGGCGAAGGTAAAATTTTTGTGGATGATCCTACCAGTCCGGGTAACATCATTCCTTACAATCTGGTTTACCTGAAGGCAGCGGTGGTGGTGCACATGCTCCGCTACGTGATGGGCGATTCGCTATTCTGGCAGATGATTCATGATTATGTGGGGAGCTCCTCGTTCCGATTTGGCAATATCGACACCGAACAGTTCTGTCAGTTCTGTGAAGGATATTACGGAGCGGATCTGAACTGGTTTTTTCAGCAATGGATTTACGGAGATGGTCGCATGGCGGGTGAATATTATTATTTGCCCAATGCTTCCGGGGATTCGCTGGTAGTGCTCATTCGCAGTGTACCATCCAGCGTGAATGCCACCACCATCCATGCCATGCCGCTACCCGTGCAGTGGCAAACTGCCACCGCGAACGGGTGGGATACCCTGTGGGTGGATTCCCTCTCCCGAACCTATCACATGGCGGTTTCGGATACCACCGGGTTGCAGCTTCTGATTGATCCCAACGACCGGGTGTTGAAAGGAACGTTTCAGTTTCTGAATAGTCCCGTGCTGGAGGCGGTATATCTGGCGAACGACACCATCCATGTGCGCTGGCAACCGTTCTTCCAGGTGGATTCGTACCTGGTGCGCGTGGAAAAGCTGGATAGCGTGGGTAGTGCTCAACTGATTCTCACCACACCGGTAGAAGGTTTCACTTTTGAATACCAACCGGCGGAAGAAGGTACCTATCAGTTCGCCGTGGCAGCGATTCTGGATGGGCGGAATACCGCTTATTCCGCACCGCAACAGGTGAACTATACCACCTTTCCCATGGATCAGGGAGTATTCGTGGTAGATGAGACCCGCAACGGAAACGGCGGTAATATGTTGAATCCCACCGATGAGATGGTGGATGCTTTTTACGATTCTTTACTTCGTGGGATTCCCCATCAGCAGTTTGATGTGATTCAACAGGGCCGTGCCCCGGATGTGTTTGAATTGGCTCATTATTCACTGGTGATCTGGCATCATGATGTGGATTATGCTTCTCAGGTGTATTCGGCGGAATCGGCGCTCCGGGCGTATTTAAATGCCGGTGGCAGGCTGTTGGTAAGCGGAATGAAGATGTTGCAGAAATTCAGCATCGATTTCCGGCAACAGTATCTGGGTGTTTCGGGGATTCAGATAAATGCCGCACCGGATTTTGAAGGCGCACTCCCCGCATCGGAATTTCCGGAATTACCGGTGGATACCAGCAAAATCACCATTTCGTTTTACCATAATCGGCTGGCAAATGTTGCAGTGGTGGATACGGCCGGGAGCAGTCGGGTGCTGTACCGATATCGTTCCGCTACTCAGAATCCGCTGTTTCAGAACAAGCCGTGTGGAACCGCCTTTGCCCCCGATGCGGATACCACCCGGTACCGGGTACTCACCCTGGGCTTTCCGCTATATTTCATGGAGTTAGATTCGGCACGTCAGTTTATGCAGGCTGCCCTGCAGTTGTTAAATCTTCCGCTGGCCATTCCGGAGCCGATAAATTCTCTGCCCCGGGAGTTTGAACTGCTTCGCTGTTATCCCAATCCTTTCAATCCGGAACTAAAGATTGAGTTTATCCTATCGCATAAAAGTGCGGTGCAGGTGGATGTTTACAATGTGTTAGGGCAGCGGGTACGCCGGCTGAGGGAGGGAAATTTTTCTGCTGGCAAACACACACTGGTGTGGCGCGGACGAAATGATGCTGGAATTCCCCAGCCCGGTGGGCTATATTTCATCCGGATTCGCACGCAAAGCGGACAACAGGTAGCGAAAGTGGTTTTACAACGTTAACAGTGGGGGTGTGCATGATTCGGGTATATCAGCTCAAACATATTTCCGCCCGGGAAGCACTTCGTCTGGTCAATGAAGCCGGAGTCATTCCCTACCTTATCAATTGGGGTTGCAACATCGATGAGAAGGGCAATCGCTTGATTTTTCAACTCAAGCACGGTGGAGGCGATTTCCCTCAGGAGGAGGAAGCGGCTGCGCGGGAGCTGGATCGTTTCATTCGTTCCATCGATGTGGGAACCGATTAATTTCCTGGAAAAATTGCGGGTGTTGCCATCCGCGAGCACCATCCTGAAAATTTAATTATTTCTTTTTTCTTGAACTCACTTCCTTTTAAATTTCCTGCCTGATTCAAGCGAAGCAAACAAAATAAAGGGAAGACCTATGCCTGAACAAATTGTGGAATGCGTTCCGAATTTTTCGGAAGGTCGGGACAAACAGGTGATTGAGCAGATTGTTGGTGCGATAAAATCGGTGAGTGGAACGGAAGTGTTGAGCGTGGAGATGGGCGCGGATGTGAATCGCACGGTGGTTACGTTTATTGGCTCACCGGAGGCAGTTAAGGAGGCGGCATTTCAGGCAATTAAGAAAGCAGCCGAACTGATTGACATGAGCAAACACAAAGGTGCGCATCCCCGTATGGGTGCCACGGATGTGTGCCCATTTGTGCCGGTGGAAGGGGTAACCATGGAGGATTGTGTGAGGATCTCCGAGGAGGTTGCCCGCCGGGTGGGTGAGGAGCTGAAGATTCCGGTGTATCTGTATGAAGAGAGTGCGCGGACGCCGGAGCGAAAAAATCTGGCCAACATTCGCCAGGGCGAGTACGAGGGGCTGCCCAAAAAGCTGAAAGACCCACGCTGGAAACCGGATTACGGCCCGGCGGAATTTAATCCCCGCGCCGGTGCCACCGTGATTGGCGCCCGGGAGTTCCTGATTGCTTACAATATTACCCTGAACACCCGGGAAAAGATGTACGCCACAGACATTGCCTTTGAACTGCGCGAAAAGGGTCGCAGCGCACGTACCGGCAACATCCATCCCATTTACATGCGGGGCGATTTGCTGAAGTATCGGGAGAATCACTATCCCTGCGGCAGTTGCGACTTTGTGGGCAAAACGCTGGAAGAAACCGCCCGACACTGCCAGGAAGTACATGGCTACGATTTGATTGAATTGCTAAAAATGCACGGCACCGATCCCAATCATGTGATCGGAAAATCAGTGAAGAAACCGGGAATTTTCCCCCATTGTAAAGCCATTGGCTGGTATGTGGAGGAATACGGTCGGGCGCAGATTTCCATCAATCTGACCAATTACAAAATTACTCCACCGCACCTGGTGTTGGAGAAAGCCCGGGAGCTGGCGCGGGAGCGCGGACTGGTGGTAACCGGCAGCGAAATTGTGGGACTGGTGCCGTTCCAGGCCATTTACCAGGCGGGGAAGTACTATCTGGAACAACAGGGTAAATCCACCGGTGTTCCGGTGCAGGATGTGATTGAAACAGCCATTTATTCCATGGGATTGAACGATGTGGCACCGTTCGATCCGGAGAAGAAGATTCTGGGTTTGCCCAAAACGGATCGCGGACCGCTGGTATCCTTAAAAACGGCTGAACTGGTACACGAGGTGAGCCGGGAGACTCCGGCACCGGGAGGCGGTTCCATTGCTGCTCTGGCAGGTTCTCTGGGAGCTGCACTGGCTTCCATGGTGAGTAATCTGACCATTGGTAAAAAAGGGTACGAATCGGTATGGGAAAAGCTTAATCGGGTAGCAGAAGATGCCCAGCAGGTAAAGGATGAATTGCTGAAAGCAGTGGATGAGGATACCAACGCATTTAACGCTTACATGGAAGCACGCCGCATGCCCCAGAACACACCGGAGGAAAAAGCAGCCCGCCAGAAAGCGATTCAGGAGGGGTTGAAGCAAGCCGTGCGGGTTCCCCTGCGAACGGCTGAACTCAGTTTAAAGGCAATGAAGGTAGCTGCCGAAGCGGTGGAGCATGGCAATGTGAATTCGGTGACCGATGCCGGTGTGGGAGCGCAGATTGCTTTTACCGGCGTGCGAGGGGGCATTTACAACGTTCTGATTAACCTGCCGCAAATTGAAGATGAGCAGTTCGTTCGGGAGATGAAAGAGAAATGTGCCAGGATGGAGCAGGAAGCAGAACAAATGCTCACTGAGGTGCTGAAAAAAGTGCGGCAGAAAATCGATTCGCTTTCTGCTTAAATAGAGAAATCACCCCAGGTGAGAAGGAGCCCGGTTTTTCCCCTGAGGAGAAGCCGGGCTCTTCTGGTTTTATCCATGTGGCAGAAATTGTTATTCTGAAGTTTCCATCACCTGCACGCGATTCAAATCGATGGGGAAGGGCAGAGGAATGCCGGTTTCCTCCACAGCGTGTTGTAGGGCGGTTTGTAATTCCTCTGGCGATACGGGTCCACCGATCGCGATAATACTCCGGCGAGGATGGAAGTATTTTTGTGCTGTGCGACTCACACTTTCCGCATTGATGGAAGCCAGCCTGTCCGGGAAGGTGTCCCAGTGGTTCAGGGGAAAGCCCAGTTTGATCTCTTCCACCAGAATGCGCAGTACATCCAGAGGCGTTTCCATGGAAAAGGGCATGGTACCACGAAAATACCCTCGGGCTTCGTTTACCTCTTCCAGCGAAACACCATCGCGCCGCATTTTTTCAATTTCGTGAAGCATCAACAGTAAAACCCGCCCGGCGTTTCCCGGAGAGGTTTTACATTCCACCAGCCACCATCCGCCATGATTCCGGGCAAACAGCTTGCTGGTGATGCCATACACCAGTCCGTGGTTATCGCGAATGGTTTTCCCTAACCGGGAGGTCAGACTGTTCCCGCCCAGGATGTAATTGGCCACCA
>Ga0256914_1003283_pt1 | contig 12828 bp, 11 predicted proteins | sample HulkmetaG_FD_191571 | JGI IMG/M metagenome (GOLD analysis project Ga0256914, IMG submission 191571) | Hydrothermal chimney microbial communities from Main Endeavour vent field at the Juan de Fuca Ridge, Pacific Ocean - Hulk | ecosystem: Environmental > Aquatic > Marine > Hydrothermal vents ...
TTGAGTTCACCTACTTCCTGGAGGCGAGCCGCGCTACGGCGCCGGGCCCGTATGATGTGGCGTTCGTTGAGGGCTCCGTATCGACGCCGGAGCAGGAAGAGTTAGTGAAGCGCGTTAGGGAGGAGTCACGCATCCTTGTTGCTATAGGTGCGTGCGCTACGGCAGGCGGCATCCAAGCCCTCAGGAACTGGCTGAGGCTGGACGACGTTAGGAGGGCGGTGTACCCGAACCCCGAGTGGGTTAAGGCGCTAGAGCACTCTAAGCCCGTAGCTGAGGTGGTTAAGGTTGACTACGAGCTACGCGGGTGCCCCGTCAGTAAGGAAAGGCTGCTGAGCTTCATCAAGCAGGTGCTCGTCGGCCGGAAGCCTTACTTGAGGAGGGAAGCCCTCTGCATGGACTGCAGAAGGAAGGGCAACGTCTGCGTGATGGTGGCTAAGGGGATACCATGTCTAGGGCCCGTAGTCCAGGAGGGGTGCGGCGCCCTCTGCCCGTCCTTCGGGCGCGGGTGCTACGGGTGCTTCGGTCCAGCCATAGACGCCAGGCCCGAGGCACTAGCGTCGAGGCTGAAGGAAGTAGGTATGAAGGACAGGGACATTGCGCGATTATTCAAGGGCTTCACCGGCTGGTCTGAGAAGTTCCGTAAGGTAATTAACGAGTTGGAGGGTGGTGCGAGATGACGGGTGATGGGCGCGAGTCCCTTGAGGTGAGGGTGAGTAACCTCGCCCGGGTTGAGGGTGAGGGCGGGGTTTACCTGAAGGTGAGTGGAGGTAAGGTCGAGTACGTTGAGGTCCACATTCATGAGGCGCCGAGGTTCTTCGAAGCCATACTTAAGGGGAGGCACTACCTTGAGGTCCCGGACATAACTGCTAGGATATGCGGTATATGTCCCCTAGCCTACGTGATGAGTTCCAGCAGGGCTATGGAGAAGATCTTAGGCATTAAGCCGCATGAGGAGGTAGTTAAGCTCAGGAGGATAGCTTACTTGGGCGAGTGGATAGAGAGCCACGTGCTCCACGTAGCCCTGCTGCACGCACCCGACTTCCTCGGGTATGACTCGGCACTGCAGATGGTTGAGGAGCACGGTGACTTCGTCAGGGACTCGCTGAAGCTCAAGGCGTGGGGCAATAGAGTGCTTGAGGTCGTGGGAGGGCGCCCAGTGCACCCGGTGGCGTTCCGTGTTGGGGGCACGTACAGGGTCATAAGGCGCGACGAGCTGCTCCCGCTACTGAAGCGTGTTGAGGAGATGAAGCGCAGGGCTAGGAGAGTGCTTGAGTTCGTCGCCAACCTACCAATGCCCGAGTTCAGGCAGGACATCACGTACGCGTCAATAAGAAATGACGTGAGGTACCCGATACTGGAGGGCGACGTAGTAACTAGTGATGGGGAGCGCTTCAGTGAGGACGACTTCGAGAAGCACATCGAGGTCGAGCAGGCTAGGTACTCTAACTCGCTGAGGTACCGGTTAAGCGGGGGCAGGCCCTACTGCGTCGGCCCCCTAGCCAGGTTCAACCTGAACTACGACCTCCTAGCACCCGAGGTTAAGGACAAGCTAACGGAACTCGGGATCAAGGCACCCCTCCGAAACGCCTTCCAAAGCATAATAGCTAGGGCCGCTGAAGTCTACCATGCCGTCGTGGAACTTGACGAGCTAATAACGTCATACAGGGAACCACCGCAACCATACGTCGAGGGCGAGGTTAGGGCGGGGGAGGCCGCAGCCATAACCGAGGCCCCCAGAGGGATGCTCTACCACAGGTACAGAATAGACGGCGAGGGCTTCGTGCAGTACGCCAACATCATCGCACCAACATGCCAGAACTACGTCGCCATGGAGGAGGACATAAGGAGGTTGGCCCCGAGCCTGCTGAGGATGCCGCGCGACAAAGCTCAGTGGGTGGTGGAGCAGGCAATAAGGAACTACGACCCGTGCATCTCATGCTCCGTCCACTTCATTAAGCTACGCATAATTAACGAGTAACCGTTAACTGTCTAAATCACTTCAAACCGCGTTAAACTGCATCAAGAGAAAGCGTTTTTACGACCCTCACCAAATCACCTTGGAACACGTGTTCCGGCGGGTGTTTTGATGGAGGAGATCAGGCTCCACGGCCGCGGGGGCCAGGGCGTTGTGATGTGCTCTGAACTCATCGCCCTGGCGGCCCTGCACGACGGGAAGTTTTCCCGGGCCTTCCCCTGGTTCGGGATGGCCCGGAGAGGGGCTCCGGTAACGGCGTTCGTGTCGATAGGGGAGAGGAGCGAGTTCAGCAGGAGCATGATATACACGCCGAAGTACGTCATGGTGCTGGACCCGAGGCTCCATAAGGTGCTGCCGGCGGTCACTAAGGGGTTGAGGGAGGGCGGCGTGTACATCCAGAACATCCCTAAGCCTCCTAGGGAGGTGCTCCCGGAGCTTAGGCTGGAGGCTAAGCTATCTAAGGTGGCCACGATAGACGCGACTAAGTACGCGATGGAGTTCATGGGAAGGCCGATACCGAACATCGTCATGTTGGGGGCCTTCGCGAGGGTCACGGGCCTCATAACGCTTGACTCAGCGATCAAGGCAGTTAAGGAGAGGTTCCCTGAGAAGCTCTGGGACAGATACGTCAAGTGCGTGAGGGTCGGGTACGAGAACGTTTCTGTGGAGGTGTTGAGTAATGGCTGAGGAACTACCTGAAATACCCTTGATCAGGACGGACACCCTCTGGTCGGAACCCACGGCGAGCTGGAGGGTGCTTAAGCCCGTCATAGACCTTGAGAAGTGCAGGAAGTGCTGGCTCTGCGTCGACTTCTGCCCTGACGGGGTGATCTCGAAGGGTGAGGATGGCCCCGTGATTGACTACAGGTTCTGTAAGGGGTGCGGCGTGTGCGCGAACGAGTGCCCCGTCAAAGCAATAAGCATGGTTAGGGAGGTGTGAGGCTCATGGGTAAGTTAACCCTACTCTCAGGCAATAAGGCAGTAGCGTACGGCGTTAAGCTATCAAGAGTTCAGGTGGTGTCCGCGTACCCAATAACACCTCAGACACCTATTGTGGAGTACATAGCGGAGTTCGTCGCTAGGGGAGAGCTTAAGGCCGAGTACGTTCACCCGGAGGGCGAGCACTCAGCGATAGCTGCGGCGCTAGCGGCCGCCCTAGGAGGCGCTAGGTCATTCACCGCGACGTGCTCGCAGGGGTTCGGCTACGGCTTCGAAGTCATAGCGCAGGCACCGGCCTACAGGGCGCCCTTCGTCATGGCTGTGGCTAATAGGACTCTCGGGTGGTACTGGGCCTTAGCCTCAGACTACTCCGACACCATGACCGCGAGGGACTTGGGGTGGATCCAGTACTACGTTGAGGGGTGCCAGGAGTGCTTGGACGCGGTCATCCAGCTCTACAGGATAGCGGAGGACGAGAGGGTCCTACTACCGGCAATGATGTGCCTCGACGGGTTCCACATATCCCACTCATCCGAGCCCGTGGACGTTCCTGACCAAGCGGAGGTCGACGAGTTCCTCCCACCTAGGAAGGCCTACGACCACACCACGGATCCCGACTCCAAGGGATACGTATTCCCCGTGCTGCCAGCACCATACCACACGCCGTACAGGAGGGTGTTTGAGGAGATACTGCGCAGGACGAAGGACGTGATTAGGGAGGTGACGAAGGAATTCAAGGAAAGGTTCGGGAGGGAATACGGGCTAATAGAGGAGTACAGGGTTGAGGGAGCTGACCACCTCCTCATAACCATGGGGTCCATGACGACCGCTGCAAAACGCGCCGTGGATAAGGCGAGGTCGGAGGGCGTTAAGGTAGGTTTAGTTAGGGTCGCGTTCTACAGGCCCTTCCCGGCAGACGAGATTAAGGCGGTCGTTGAGAGGGAGGGAATAGAGTCCGTTGGCGTCGTGGATAGGGCGGTAGCGCACGGCACGCGTATGGGTCCCTTAGGCCTTGACGTCCTGTCAGCGCTATACAACCTCAACGGTAAGGTGCCCGTCACAAACTTCATTGCGGGAATGGGCGGTGATGACGTGTCGGTAAGCGACTTCAGGGGGATGATCGATAAGCTAACTAAGAGTTCCTGCCCGAGCGGCGGGTGTGTTAGGACGGTGTACGTTGAGCATAAACCGCCTCGGAGGAGGGGTTCGGTTGAGTTCAGGGACACGGTCTACGCCCCTGGCTGCCAGCTCTGCGCGGGATGTGGGGCGACGCTGGTTACGAGGCACGTGCTACGCGTTGTCGGGAAGCGCTCAGTCCTTGTCTTCCCGCCCAACTGTGTCTCAGCCTCCATAGCGATGCACTTCCCGAGCAACTGGATGGGGGTGCCGTGCGTCCTAGCTAACTACGCGGCGACAGGCGCTTACGCTAGGGGCCTCGTTAGGGCTTACAGGGTAAGGGGTAAGGACGACGTTAAGGTAGTGGCGTTCGCCGGTGACGGGTGTGCGGCAGACATAGGCCTGCAGTCGCTGTCTTCAGCCGCTGAGTGCGGCGAGCCAATACTGTGGATAACGTACGATAATGAAGCATACATGAACACCGGGATACAGAGGAGCGGGACCACGCCGGCTAAGGCATGGACCACCACGACACCCGTAGGCACGGTGTGGAGGGGCAAGCGCGAGTTCCCGAAGGACCTCATATCAATAATGATCGCGCATAGGGTGCCGTACATAGCCACGGCATCACCAGCGTTCCTGAAGGACATGGAGTCCAAGCTTAGGAAAGCTATGGAGGTAGTTGAGAAGGGCGAGGGCCTAGCCTACGTCCACATACACTCACCGTGCCCAACCGGGTGGAGGTTCCCCGAAAGCAAGACCGTTGAGGTAGCCAGGATGGCGGTGCTGACGGGTGCGTGGCCGTTGCTCGAGGTGGATCACGGGGTCTTCAGACTAACCGTTAAGCCAAGCAAGCTAAGGCCGCTGAGGGACTACGTTAGGCTTCAGGGTAGGTTCGCCCACCTGAGCGACGAGGACGTAGCCGAGGTCCAGAAAGCCATAGAGAGCAACTGGAGTAGGTTGCTAGAGCTCCATGGCAAGAAACTATTCTAGTTTTTCCACCCTCAAATGGGTGATCCCCGACAACCTTTCCTTTTCTCTTACCTATTCCTAACACGTTATCTTTAGTCGCTTAGCACCTAAGGCAGTTCACCATTTGCTATGTACCCTTAATTCTTGCGAACGCCGATAGGGCTGAGGCCGCGGCTGCGGCGTCCTCAGGTCTTTCGTAGGTTGGGATTCCGTTCTCCTCAAGTAACTTCCTTGATTCCTCGGACACGTGCCCGGCCATGAACATAGCTATGACTGGCTTCTTGATTCCCGCTTCTTTGAGTTCGTTAATGGCTTTGAGGGCACCCTCGGCGTGCTCGGTTGGGGTCATTCCGGCGAAGGTTGGGACCACGCACGCCACTATGAGTAAGTCGACGTTCTCATCGGTGAGCAATGCCTTAACACACTCGTAGTAGTCGCCGCCCCTAGCACCTGCGGTCGTGTCAACCGGGTTCCTCACCGACGCTATTGGTGGGAGGAAGCTCCTTAGGCGCTCCTTAGTACTGTCCTTTAGGTTAGCTAGTTTAAGCCCCCGTGCCTCGAGCTGATCCGTGAGCAGCACGCCGGCACCCCCAGCGTTGGTGAGGATCGCTACCCTGTTGCCCTTGGGTGGTGGTTGGGTGAATGCCCTAGCCATGCTGATCATTTCGTCGATAGTGTCCGCGATCAGGATCCCTGCTTGCTTGAATGCTGCCTCGTAGACCTTGAAGTTCCCGGCCAAGCTACCCGTGTGTGACGCAACTGCCTTGGAGCCCGCCTCGCTCCTGCCTCCCTTGAGGGCGATTACGGGCTTGACCCTAGTTACTTTCCTGGCCACCTCCATGAATCGCTTGCCGTCCTTCAGCCCCTCCACGTAGAGGGCTATGGCGGTCGTTTCGGGGTCGTTGGCTAGGTACTCCATCAGGTCCGCGAAATCCACGTCCGCCATGTTACCTACGCTCACGAACTTGGAGAACCCTACCTTCTCCTTCACGGTCTTGTAGATTATCGCCCCGCCTAACGCACCGCTCTGACTGATGAAGGCGACGCTACCCTTCTTAGCTGGCATTATGAAGGTGGCGTTCAGGTCGGCGCGCGCGTTCATAACGCCGACGCAGTTAGGGCCGATGATCCTCACACCGTACCTCCTAGCTATCGCCACTAACTCCTCCTCGTCCCTAGCACCCTCAGGCCCGGTCTCGCTGAAGCCCGCCGTTATGATCACTACGGCCTTGACCCCCCTCTCACCGCACTCGATTAGCGCCTGCTTAACGAACTTCTTGGGAACAACTATGACCGCCATGTCCACGGGGTCAGGCACGTCCAGCACGGACTTGAACGCCTTAACCCCTTGCACGTACTCCCTCCTAGGGTTAACGGGGTAGACGGGGCCTCCTCCATACACCCTTAAGTTCTTGAAGACCTCATACCCTAGTTTCTTAGGGTCGTCGGACGCGCCGATAACCGCCACGCCCCTAGGGTTGAAGAATGCTTTCAGTTCCGAGGACATTCGCTTCCCTTGAAGAAAATTGATGCGAACGTAATAAGTGATTAGCGGACCTGCGTTAGTCGCTAAACGTTTTTCCCCTGCGCTGAGGCCCTGCCTCCTCCCCCTCGACCTCGATCCAGTCTATTTCGAGGTAAGCCCTCCGCCTGTTTTCCTGGGTTACGTGTCTGAACACCCTCCCCGCATCACCTCTCCTCGGCTGGAAGACCGCATTATCTATCCATGCGTCGGCCCTACACGCCTTAGGTACCTTCATTTTCGTCCTGAGCCTAGCTAGTAGCTCGTCATTTATTAGGAACGTTGCTTCGTTGCCCGCCCACCTAACCTCATAGACGTTCCACTCACTTAGCTTGAGATCCTGCTTGACAGGCCTGCTCGACGCTATCCTCACGGGGGCCGCGAACGGGAATATCGTTAATGCTACCTTATACGTTGTTATGCTTGACTCCAGCCTCACAGGGTAGAAAACGTTGCCTAACTGCATGAAGAAGCCCTTGAAGGGGTAAGGGCCGTAAGCCCTCAGGTAGATGAACCATGCGGGGAAGCTCTCATCTACGCGCATGCTGTGGTTCCAGAACCCGAAGCCTGCACTACCGTAGTGATCACCGCTTATCCTCGCCCTGATCCTAAATGCCCCGCTAACCCATCTGAGCTCGTTGAACTCTCCGTCACTAATCTCGGCATTCGAGTAGTACAGTGCTTCGGTGGGGCCCATCCACATCCTGAGCACGCTACCAGATATCTCGAAGCCCGCCGTGCCGTCGGTTCTCCACCTCCAGTACTCGCTCCTCCTCGTGAAGTCATCCCTTACCCTACTCATGCGTGGCCGCCCCACGGCCTCAGCCATACTTCAGTAGCGCCTCTACCTCCTCATTGATTACGTGTGGCTTCTCGTAGAGTATCATGTGCCCGGCGCCCTTAACTATGAGGAGCTTTGACTCGGGCATTAGCTCGTGAAGCTTCCTTGACTCGTCGGGCGGCGTGACCGCGTCCTCATCCCCAACTATTATCACTGTCTTGGCCTTGACCTTAGGCGCGTACTTCCTCGCGTCATAGTCTAGGAAGCGGTACAGGTACTTGAAGGTGTGCGGTGGGAGCGACTCTAGGTACTCCTTATTGTCCCTTATGAATTCCTCGTAGACCTCGTCCGGCGTTTCCTTACTGAAGAACAGCTTGCGGTACATCCTCCTAGTCAGGAAGTTCTCCGTGAAGAATAGCTTCCTCCATATTGCCGGGGGTAGGTGCCGTATGAACCAGTCAGTAATGTCCGTTTTAAGCCTGACGACCGACCCTATAAGGCATAGGGCAGGTACCTCACGGTCAACCGCGTAAACCAGCGCAACCATCGTCCCGAAGCTGTGCCCTACCAGCACGGCCTGCCCGTCCTCAACGCTCAGCGCTTTGAGCACCGTGCTCAGGTCCTTAAGGTAGTCATCCATGCTCACCTCCACAGGCTTGCCTGACTTCCCGTACCCTCTCTGATCGTAGACTACCACCGGGTAGCCCTTCCCGACGAGGTAGTCGATCTGGTATCTCCAGTTACTCACCTGCCCCGGCGACCCATGGAGGAGTACGGCGACGCGGCCCTCAACACGCTTCCCCCACACGTTTGAGCATACGTTCAGTTCGATACCGTCGAATGACTTAATGAACCTGCATTCAAGCTCTTTGGGTGGGGCCCACATAAGCATCACTGCCAAACCTTAATTCACCGAAGAGAATTTAACGTTACCTCCCCCAGTAGTAACGGGAGTGATTACTTAAGGAGGGCCTCCACACCCTCCCTCAGCGCGCTTAACGCGGTTCTAGTCACTAGGATTAGGTCTGGGTCTTCGTAGAGCCCGTTTAAACTAACCTCCCTTAGTTCCTCTCCCGGAACCTCCTTCGGGGCTAGGTTAGGTATGCTCACGCCTAGGGCCTCCGACACTGACTTAACTGCTCTCCAGCTGTCGCTGTCCCACCTCAGGTAGGCCGCCACTCTCGAGTACCTCCACCCGTGCCTGCGTAGGTACGCCTCCAGCCTCCTTGCTAGGACCCTAGAGTAGCACTCCTTGATCTCCTCGGTCTCGTGTGCCGGGTTCCAGTCGTAGGCACAGTAAGGCCAGTACTCGTCCAGATCCCTAGGCACTACCCCCGCGTTCGTCACTATGACCTCGTGGATCCTCCCTGCCAGTATGTGTTCCTTGATCGCCGACCTTATCGCGTAGTGGATGAATGACTGGCTGTAGGGTTTCCCGTAGGCGCACGGGAGTATTAAGCATAGGTCGTACCTCTCCCTAGGAGGCACGTACTCCTCGATAAGCCTTCTCCACCCCGCCTCAAACGCCTCGTTGATGAGGTACCTTAACCCGACACCCCTGAAGTACAGGCGGGCACCTGCCTTAACCCAGTCGAGCTCCGACCCATCCCAAACGACTTCAGGAGTGTCTGGACATAAGGCCCTTAAACCCTGCACATCTTTCTTACCCATTCACCCACCCAGTAAACTGACTTCAGGATGACTAATAATGTGCTGGTTCAGCGGAACTACGTGCCGGGGCCTGCCCTATCTCCCACTCCTCACCCTCACCCCAGTCAACCAGGTCCGCGCTCTCCTCAAGGAACTTCCTGAGTTCCCCGCTAACGCTTACCTCCTCCGGGTGATTCGGGAAGTACCTCCTGTACTTGACGGCTATGACGCCGTCGAAGAGTTCCTTGAATCTCCTGACCGACTCCATGACTTTGTCCTCCGGTATCCCCTTAATGCCGAAGAGCACGTACACGTACACCTTAATGGGGAGTCCGAGTTCCCTGAGTTCCCGCCTCAACTTAGCGAGCCTAAGTACCTCTGAGTTAGGCATTCCCTTCCTTAAGTACCCCTCCCTTAACTCCTCGTCCCACACCTCGAAACCGACCCTGACTACCAGCTCCTCGGGTTTGAGCAGGTCTACTATGCCCCTGAGGGCATCCTCGGTTACGTACTCGCTCCTCTCCTCGATGTCGAGGATTCTTCCCTTTGCTAATGGCTTCAGCTTAAGGACCGTGTCTAGGGGGAGTTCATGGAAGCTGCTCCCGTTGAATACGGACACCCTCTCAACGTCCTCCTCAGCGAGCCTAGCTAGTGCCTCATTGATCACGGCGTTATTCGTCTCGATAATGTCCCTGATGTTTACGGACTGCTCTACCGCGAATGGGCAGAAGACGCACCTCCCCCATGAGCAGGGGTACGACTTGAGTATTACGATAAGCCTCCGCCCGAGCTCATCGTTCACTCTGAGGACGCCTATCAAGCTGGGAGCACCTCGTTAACGTGGTTGACGACCCTACGGCCGAGTAGCGCAACGCCTAGGTACACGAAGGGTGTGTCGAGTAACGCTATGATTAGCTTTACCACGTACTGGCCGAGGATCGTGTTGAGTATTAGTGCCCACGGCACTGACGCGCCTCCCATGATGCTGGGCAACACGCCGAAGGCCAGCGTTATGAATATCGCGGTATCTATTAACTGGCTGACAGCTGTGCTGGCGTTATTCCTTAACCACAACCACCTGCCCTTAGTGACCCTCCTCCAGAAGTGGAATGCCCACACGTCGTGGTGCTGGCTGACCAGGTACGCGGTGAGGGACGCTAGCACTATGTTGGGTGGCGACGCGACCAGCTTGTTGAAGGCCTCCCCCAAACCGGCTTGGAAGGGGGCTATGGGTAGGGATACCGCGAACCACGCGTATAGGAGTATCAGTAACTGCGTTGCGAACCCTACCCGGACGACGTAGTTTGCCGCCTTCCTCCCGTAGACCTCGCCTATCACGTCCGTGGCCGTGAAGGTCACGGCGTAGGCAAGCACGCCAGCAGGAACCAGTAGTTCGATGCCGAGCACTTTACCTAAGCTAGCTACTTTGGCGGCGAGGAAGTTCGCGGCTGTTAAGCTAGTTATGAATACCGCTGTTAGGGCCAGCAATCCCCCGTCAATGCCTGCTTTCTCGCTACCGCCGCGCACGCATCACCACCCCCTACCCTGCCTCAAATCGTTATTCGAGCCTCACGCATTCCTTGAAGGGTCGGTCTCACGGGTAAATAAGCTTTAACGCGTCCATGTTGAGGATTTACCGTATGTACTCAAATTAAATTTAACTTTACTAAAGCAAAACCAAGATCAGCAAGTTACCCCCGCTTAATGACTATGTCACCTACCTTAACCCCTATGTCCTCAGCAACTACCGGGCACTTAGCCATTAGGAGGAAGTACACTCCCCCCACGTCGCTTAGGTCCTCGTAGTTGCCCTGCCCCTTAGATATTACTAGGTCGTGGCTCCTTATCCACGACAGTACCTCGGGTGAGGAGCGCTCCGGCCCCGTGCCTGGTTTACCGCTCGACACCCTCCTGAACTCTATGTTCGGTAGCTTGTCTAGTCCTACGTAGAGGGCGTCCTCTATCGTGGCGTCGTTTATTATCGGGCCTCCCTTAACGACGAAGGATATCTTCCTGAAGGGCTTCCTCCTAACCCTGATCATCTCCTCTATTAGGAGCTTATCAAAGACTATCTCCCCAGCGTTATCGGCGAAGTACAGGAGGGTTTCCGCGCTCAGCACGTCCTCCCTTAACCTGCCGTAGTCGTCTATGGCTGGCTCCTGCCTCATGACCCTCTCTATCGTTGCCCTCAGGTCGTAGGTCTCGACGGCAGCGAAGTCAATTATGTTTCCTGCTATAGCGACCTTAACGGCCGCCCTTAACGGGTCCTCATGAGACGCTATCAGTGATTTGACCTCGTCCACCATCGCTAACGCCTCATCGTTGCTTGCCCTCTTAAGGTACTTGTACGGGTCCTCAACACCGGTTAACTCACCTATCAGCTCCGCAACCCTAGACGCCCTAACCAGCTGCGGGGGTGTCCCAACCCAGTCCATCTCCGTTAACCTCTTCATCACCGCCCTAAGGACAGCCTCATGGATCCTTGCATCGTCCGTTGCTAGCCTAGCCGCCTTGAGTGCCTGCTTAGCTATGCATACCACGCAGTCCAGCCTGAGCTTCAAGCCACTCACCACAACTAAGTGTGGCGCCACGTTATAGGTTTTGTTCAATCGAGCACCGTGCTGGCTTTAGTGTTTGACTGGGTTCTAATGTTGCGAACACCTCGCGTGAATACTGTTCTATTAATTATATTTATTTAAAATACATGCAAAGTAAGAATGTGAGGTGCTAAACGAACTTGAGGAAAGCCGTGCTCGTGGTTGCGGCCGTGGCCATACTGGCCGTGATAGTGGGTGTTGGCCTAGCAATTAGTTACTACGGCGCGAAAGCGTTGGCCAGCAGGTTAAGCGTGAGTAACGCCTCCTTCAAGTCAATCTCGCTAACGCCGCAGGAAGGAGGATTCTCTGTCGTGGTCTCAGCCAACCTAACGAATTCGGCGGGTAGCAGCATGGTCCTCGAGAACCCAATATACTACGTCTACGTTGATGACGTGCTCGTGGGCAAGGTTAACGGGGAAAAGGTAACTATCCCGGCGCACGGTGCGCTACCTGTTGAGCTAAGGTTCACGGTGTCCCCATCCGACACTGCCGCTAGGCAGGCCATGGCTAAGGTCGTTAGGCTAGGTAAGGCGAACCTAACGGTTAAGGTTAACGCCCTAATACCTGCTAAGGCGTTCGGGACCCTAGAGTTCTCCGCAGTTAAGGGAAGCGCTACCTGCAACAACACCGTTGACGTCGGTAAGGCACTCCAGCTAGGGGGCTTCACCGCCGTTAAGCCACCGACATCCTCCGCGCCGCCGGGTCTTCGACCCATAAACGACATCGAGGAAAAGGCTGGGGTCAAGGTGGTTAACGTTAAGTGGTACGTCAACGGGAGGGAAGTCACCTCAGTTACTAGGGGTATGTTCGTGCACGCTAAGTTCACCTTGGAGGCCGTTAAGGACGTCAGCGACTTGGACCTAGCGGTGTGCCTCAAGCTGGACATAAAGAACGCTCCTGACACCAAGTACGACGGGTGTGGGGACGCCATAGTGAACCTGAGGAAGGGTGAGTCACACACGTACGACATAATATTCAGGATCTCCGGGGAGATAAACCCGAATAAGGTTAGGGGCTTCTACCTAGAGCTCGGTAAGCCTAACCATGACCCCAAGTACTGCAAGCTCCACGGCGGTGTGATACCGATAATGAGTCCTGGGAGAACCAACGGAACCATAGTGGGGTCGTCGAGCGGGAGCGACGAGCACAACACGACTTGCATGTACATAATATACTACCAGCAACCCAACGGGTACCCGCCAAGACTCAAGCTGGAGCCAGACAAGTACAGCGTGTCCTCAGTAACGTGGTACGTTGAGGGAAATCCCGTGGACAA
>Ga0256914_1003284_pt1 | contig 12827 bp, 13 predicted proteins | sample HulkmetaG_FD_191571 | JGI IMG/M metagenome (GOLD analysis project Ga0256914, IMG submission 191571) | Hydrothermal chimney microbial communities from Main Endeavour vent field at the Juan de Fuca Ridge, Pacific Ocean - Hulk | ecosystem: Environmental > Aquatic > Marine > Hydrothermal vents ...
TCACGTCCAGCCCTTCGAAGGTGCCAATCTGGACCCCAAAGCGCTGGAGTTCACCGGCATCGACCCATGGCATCCTTTCCGCGGGGCATTGCCCGAGCGGGACGCGTTGAAGACCCTGTTTCAACCCATACGCCGCGCGGTGAAGCGGACCGGATGCCGGCGAGCCATCCTGGTGGGCCACAACGCGTTTTTCGACCTGGGTTTCATCAACGCCGCGGTGGAACGGACCGGCATCAAGCGCAATCCATTCCATCCCTTCAGCACTTTCGACACCGTGACCCTGGCCGGGCTGGCCTATGGACAGACAGTCCTGGCCCGGGCGGTGGCCGAAGCGGGCATCGAGTGGGACAGCGGCGAAGCCCACAGCGCCCTTTACGACGCTCGCAAGACGGCCGAGCTGTTTTGCGCCGTGGTCAACCGGTGGCAGGCACTGGTGGCGCTGGAGGCGCGCCAGACCGGCACGAAGGCTTAACGGCAGCGGGGCGCCGCCCGCGCCCCGCCGGAACCTCGTCCGGGAAGGTGTTTCAACCCTCCCCCTGCTCTTCCTCCTTGGGCCATTTCTTGGCCGCTTCTTTCACCATCTTCTGGAGCTCACCCTTCTCGAACAGCTCCAGCGTGATGTCACAGCCGCCGATGAGCTCACCATCGATATAGATCTGAGGGAACGTGGGCCAATCGGCGAATTTCGGCAGGTTTTCGAAAATCTCGGGATCGGCCAGTACGTTCACATAGGCGAATTTCTCACCGCACTGCTGCAAGGCGGCGGCCGCCCGCTGGGAAAAACCGCACTGGGGAAACTGCGGCGTGCCTTTCATGTAGATGAGAATGGGGTTGTTCTCCACCTGTTGCTTGATTCTCTCCAGAGGGTCCATGATCGTCTCACTCCCGTTTCATCGTAATGTTCCAGATTGGCGCATCTTGCGAACCCTGAATCCGGATCCGCCCGCCTTCTCGTCGACGGCGCCATTCTACTCCCCCACCGCCACCGGCATAACCCCACCCGCCACGGGGATGGGGAAACTCTGGCCGCCACGACCGGTCTTACCGTAGAATCCTGAAAACCTTGCACAACAGCCAAAGAGGAGAGAACGATCATGACGCGACTGGATCAAACCCTCGCCCGAAGTACTCACACCACTTTCGCCACCAACAAGGTCATCAAGAACACTTATCTGCTCTTGTCGGCCACCCTCTTGTTCAGCGCCCTCATGGCGCTGCTCTCCATGGTGCTGGCGGTGCCTTTGTGGACTTACACCGTCTCGGTCATCGTGGCCATGCTGCTGGGCATCTTCGTGCTGCCCCGCACCCAGGACTCGGCCGCAGGACTGGGCGTCATCTTCGCCATCACCGGACTCATGGGGTTCGGCCTGGGTGCCGTGCTCACCCTCTATCTGCAACTGCCCCACGGCCCGCAAACCGTGGCCCTGGCGCTCGGCGGCACCGGCGTCATCTTCCTGGGGCTGTCCGGCTATGCCTTGAGCAGTCGTCGCGACTTCAGTTTCATGGGCGGCTTCATCTTTGCGGGCATGCTGGTGATGCTGGTGGCGGTGCTGGCCAACATCTTCCTTCAGTTGCCGGCCTTGCAACTGGCCATCGCCGCCGGATTCATCCTGCTCATGAGCGGTTACATACTGTTTCAGACCAGCCAGATGGTGCACGGGGGCGAAACCAATTACATCAGCGCGACCTACGGGCTCTATCTGTCCATTTTCAACATCTTCATCAGCCTGTTGCAGATTCTCGGCATCTTCGGCGGAGACGAATGAGCCGCCACCGGCCCGTTGCATGCGCGCCCCGGCTTCGTGCCGGGGTTTTTTGGTTGTAAGGAGAGCGATATGGAATTGGCCCTGCAGATCGCCAGCGCGGTGCTGGTGGTGATCATGTTGGCGGTGCTCTGGCCGGCCGCCAAACACTGGATGCAGAACAGCCCTGAAGCCAAACCGGGAGACTGGCAGGCGGTGGGGCTGGCCCTGGCATTGGTGGCCGGCTTCATCGCCTTGCTCGTCTACCTGGTGAGATCCTGACACGGAAAGGCCCCGGCCGCCAAGCGACCAGGGCCTTGGTCGTCGCCCGATTCGCCGGAGTCCTTCCCGGTGCCGCTCATCCCTGTGCCAGCCCACCTTCCATGGCGCCTTCCGTCAGCGACGGCGCCATTCTGAACCGCCCGTCGGGCGGCGCCAATCGGACGAATCGCAAATTTTTGTAGGACGAATCCGACGCGGCGAATCAGGCGGTCGGCACGATTCGCTCTTGCCCCCCCATGTAAGGCCGCAGCACTTCAGGGATGCGGATACCGCCGTCGGCCTCCTGGTGGTTCTCCATCACCGCCACCAGGGTTCGGCCCACGGCCAGACCCGAGCCGTTGAGGGTGTGTAACAGTTCCGGCCTTCCGGTTTCGGGGTTGCGCCACCGGGCCCGCAGCCGTCGCGCCTGGAAATCGGCGAAATTGGAACAGGAAGAGATCTCCCGATACCGGCCTTGTCCCGGCAGCCACACCTCGATGTCGTAGGTCTTGGTCGCCGAGAAGCCCAGATCCCCGGCGCACAAAGTCACCACTCGATAGGGTAATTCCAGCCGCTGGAGGATCTGTTCGGCGTGGCCGGTGAGCCTTTCCAGGGCATCGAAGGCCTCTTCCGGACGAACCGCCTGCACCAGCTCCACCTTGTCGAACTGGTGTTGGCGGATCATGCCGCGGGTGTCCTTGCCGTGGGCGCCGGCCTCGGAGCGGAAACAGGGGGTGTGAGCCACCACTTTGAACGGCAGGTCGTCGGGAGAGAGGATGCGGTCCTGGAGCAGATTGGTGAGCGGCACCTCGGCGGTGGGGATCAGATACCAAGGCCGTTCACCTTCCAGCCGAAAGAGATCCTCCGCGAACTTGGGCAGTTGCCCGGTGCCCAGCAGCGCGGTGTCGTTGACGATGTAGGGGACATAGGTTTCCCGGTAGCCGTGCTCCCCCGTATGGAGATCGAGCATGAACTGGGTCAGGGCACGATGCAATCGGGCGATGTCTCCGTGCATCACCACGAAGCGGGCGCCTGTGAGCCGGGCCGCCGCCTCGAAATCCAGTCCCCCGAGGGTCTCGCCCAGCGCCACGTGGTCCTTTGGCTCGAAGTCGAACCGAGGCGGCTCCCCCCAGCGCCGCTCCTCACGGTTGTCCGCTTCGTCGGCACCATCGGGCACGCTGTCATGGGGCAGGTTGGGCAAGTGCAGGAGAAACCGGCGAAGCGCCTCCTGCACTTTTCGAAGCGCCTCCTCTTCGGCCTTGAGCTCCTCCCCGATGGCCGCCACCTCGGAAAGAAGCGGTTGAATGTCTTCTCCCGCCGCCTTGGCCTTGCCGATGGCCTTGGACTTGGTGTTTCGCAGGTTCTGCAGCTCCTGGGTACGCACCTGAAGGGCCTTGCGCTTCTCTTCCATGGCACGATAAGCGGCCAGGTCCAATTCGAAACCGCGGCGCGCGAGCCGGGCCGCCACCCCTTCGGGGTCACTGCGCAAGAGTTTGGGATCCAGCATCTACAACTCTCCGAACATGGTGAGGGAATCGAAGCGCCGATTCAGTCGCGCTCCAGATGGGTCCGTGCCGGCCAATAGACCAGGTGCCCCGGCTCCAGGACATCGCGCAGATGCTCCACCACCCGCATCGCTTTTTCCGTCCGGTCGAAAAATTCGATGACCACCGGCATGTCCAGGGACAGATCGACGAGAGAAGCGGTGTGCATGCGGCCCGAACGGCCGAATCCGGCCACCCCGCGAAACGCGGTGACACCGGCCACCCGCTCTTCGTCATGCAGGTAGCGCAACGTCTCTTGCAACTTGTGTTCTCCTTCGGTGCAGTAGATCCGCACCATGATCACTTCGTCGCTCATAACAGTCGCCCCAACATCACACCGAGCCAGGCCGCGCCCAGGCAGGCGGCCACGCTCAACCCCATGTTGAGCATCGCCTTCCCCGGTTCCCCCTGTTCGATGAGATTGAGCGTCTCCAGTGAAAAAGTGGAAAAGGTGGTGAAGGCGCCAAGGAAACCGATGAGAAGGAAAGCGCGGACCTCGGGGCCGGTGGTGAGCCGCTCCAGGAGCAGCACATAGAGAAACCCCATGGCCAGGGAACCGGAGAGGTTCACCGCCAAGGTACCCCAGGGAAAGCCCCGCCCCAACCAGCCATACACGGCGGTGGAGACCCAGTAGCGCATGAGCGCTCCGGCGGCGCCCCCCAATGCGATGGCCAATGCCTGCATCGGACCCAAAGCCGTTGGAAAGCGGAGATTCTACCCCGAATCGCCCTTGGCCTGTTCGTCCAAGGCCCGCAGATGGGCCAGCTTCTCACGAATGCGGATCTCCAGTCCGCGCTCCACGGGATGGTAGTAGCGTCGCCCTTCGAGCTCCTCGGGAAAATAGTTCTCTCCCGCGGCATAACCTTCCGGCTCGTCATGAGCATAGCGATAGGCTTTTCCGTACCCCAATTTCTTCATCAACCGGGTGGGGGCATTGCGCAGGTGCAAAGGCACCTCCAGGGTTCCGGTGTCGCGGGCCTCCTTCATGGCCGCCTTGAACGCGGTGTAAACGGCGTTGCTCTTGGGCGCGCAGGCGAGATAGACCACCGCCTGGGCGATGGCCAGCTCCCCCTCCGGGCTGCCAAGCCTTTCTTGAGCCTCCCAGGCGTCCAACGCCAGGCGCAAGGCTCGCGGATCGGCGTTGCCGATGTCTTCCGAGGCCATGCGCACCACCCGCCGGGCGACATAAAGCGGATCACACCCACCGTCGAGCATACGGCAGAGCCAATAGAGGGCGGCGTCGGGGGCCGACCCCCGCACCGCCTTGTGCAAGGCCGAGATCTGATCGTAGAAATACTCCCCTTCCTTGTCGAAACGACGCACCTGACCGGCGCAGACCTCGACCACCACCTCGTGTGGAATCCGCCCTTGCTCCACCAGCGCGGCCGCGTTCTCCAGAAGATTCAGCGCCCGCCGGGCGTCCCCGTCGGCGGCCCTGGCCATGAGCGCCAGATCGGCTTCGTCCAGCGCCAGCCCCCGGCCACCCAGCCCCCGGTGCTCGTCTTCCAGAGCCCGGCGCAGCACCGCTGTCAGTTCCGCTTCGGTGAGGGCCTTGAGCACATAGACCCGCGCTCGGGAAAGCAAGGCGTTGTTGAGCTCGAACGAAGGGTTTTCGGTGGTGGCCCCCACGAACAGGAAGGTGCCGTCCTCCACATGGGGAAGAAAGGCGTCCTGCTGAGCCTTGTTGAACCGGTGTACTTCGTCGATGAACAACAGGGTGCCGCGACCGGCGGCCCGATTGCGACGCGCCTTTTCGACCGCCGCCCGGATCTCCTTGACGCCCGACAGCACCGCGGACAACGAAAGGTATTCATGCCCCGAATGGCGGGCCAACATGCGCGCCAAGGTGGTCTTGCCGGTGCCCGGCGGTCCCCAGAAAATCATGGAATGGAGCCGACCGCTCTCGATGGCGCGCCTGAGGGGCTTCCCTTCGCCCAGCAGGTGGGTCTGGCCATGGAATTCCGACAGGGTGCGCGGCCGCATGCGATCCGCCAGCGGACGGTCCGTTTCCGCTTCCGCGGAAAAAAGATCATTGGTCGAGGATGTCATAACCCGGAGGCGGTTCGAACCGGAACAAGTGATCGGGCAGCTCGGGGTTCTTCCGCACATGGTGAAAACGAAAACGGCTGAACTGACCGAACCGGTCCAGCATCTCCAGGCGGGCCAGCAGATCCTGTGCGTCCAATCCAATCAGGATCTCCTCGAAGCGGCTTTCGGGATCACGCGGCACCAGCCGCAACCAGTCCAGCCCGTCACGTCGGCCGAGCTCCTCGACCTCGAAGTCCCGCTCCAAGTCCACCTGCTCGGCCAGCAGACCGGCGGGCGTCCCTTTCAAGGCCTTCTTCTGCGACTGTTGGCTCACCTGTTCCAGATCCGGCTCCACCAGCCAGAGCGTACGGCCGTCGGCAAGCACGTAGGTGCCGCTTTCCCCGTCGTAGACCCAGCGAAACCGTCCCGGCCGGGCCACGTAGAGGGTCCCGCGAGCATCACCGATCTCGCCGCTGTCGGTGTCCACGACCCGCTGCTCGAAATCGGCTTCCAGGGTGCGGAGGTCGGCAAGGAAGCGTTCCAGCCGCTCGCGCGGCGAATCCGCCACGGCGGCCCCGACGAACCCCACCAAGCCGAACAGGCAGACCAGGAAAATCCGGATGGTCATCGATCTTCGTCTCGTTTCTTAAGAGCCGATTCCAGGCGGCACCCTCGACTCAATCTTCCGGCGGCGGCGGGGCGAGCACCTCGCGGCTGCCTTTGGCATCGGGCGGGCTGACGATTCCAATTCGCTCCATCTCCTCCACCAAGCGGGCGGCACGGTTGTATCCGATCTTCAAGCGCCGTTGCACGCCGGAGACCGAAGCACGGCGGGTCTCCGTGACGATCCGCACCGCCTGGTCGAACAACGGGTCGGCCTCTTCGGTCTCCACCCCGGAGGCTTCGGGAGAGAGACCCGGAATCGCCTCCGTTGGTTCCTGCACGATCTCCTCGATGTAATCGGGTTCCCCCGACCTTTTCAGATACTCCACCACCCGGTGCACCTCCTCGTCGGAGACGAAAGCGCCATGGGTACGCTGCGGAATGGAGCTGCCCGGCGGCAAATAGAGCATGTCGCCATGCCCGAGCAGATGCTCGGCCCCCATCTGGTCGAGAATGGTGCGCGAGTCGATGCGCGAAGAGACCTGGAACGCCACCCGGGTGGGGATATTGGCCTTGATGAGGCCGGTGATCACGTCGACGGAAGGGCGCTGGGTAGCCAGCAGCAGATGGATGCCGGCGGCCCGCGCCTTCTGCGCCAGCCGGGCGATGAGCTCCTCCACCTTCTTGCCCACCACCATCATCATGTCGGCCAGCTCGTCGATGACCACCACGATGTAGGGCATGTGGGTGAGGAAGGGCGCCTCGGCAGGCTCGTCCTCGGTGAGGCCGGTGGGGTCGGGCTGCCACAAAGGATCGCGGATGGGCTGCCCCGCCTTCTCCGCCTCCCGGACCTTCTTGTTGTAGCCGCCGATGTTGCGCACTCCCAACGCGGCCATCAGCCGATAGCGCCGCTCCATCTCACCCACGCACCAACGCAGGGCGTTGGCCGCCTCCTTCATGTCGGTGACCACCGGCGTCAGCAGGTGGGGAATGCCCTCGTAGACCGACAGCTCCAGCATCTTGGGATCCACCATGATCAGCCGCACCTCTTCGGGACGCGCCTTGTAGAGCAGGCTGAGGATCATGGCGTTGATCGCCACCGACTTGCCCGAGCCCGTGGTGCCCGCGATGAGCGCATGAGGCATCTTGGCCAAGTCCGCCACCACCGGCCGCCCCGAAATGTCCTTGCCCAGGGCGAGCGTCAAAGGTGAGCGGGACCGGTCATAGGCCTCCGACCCGAGCACCTCGCTCAGATAGACGGTTTCGCGGTGTTCGTTGGGAATTTCCAACCCGATGGTGGACTTGCCTGGTATCACCTCCACCACCCGCACCGAGATCACCGACAGCGACCGGGCCAGGTCGCGTGACAGGTTGGTGATCTTGCTCGCCTTGGTGCCCGGCGCCAGGGCCAGTTCGAAGAGCGTGACCACGGGCCCCGGATGAACCGCCACCACCTCCACCTGGATGCGGAAATCCTCCAGCTTGCGTTCCACCAGCCGGGAGAGCGCTTCCAGGGCCTCTTCGGAATAACCGTGTCCGCTGTGGTGCGGCTCGTCCAACAGGGCCAGCGGCGGCAGTTCGGCACCGGGTGGCGGTTCGATGAGAGGAAGCTGTTTCTCCTTTTCCACCCGTTCGCTGGGCGCCACCTCGACCACCTCGGGCTCGATGCGCGGCGGGGTGCGCCGTTCCGCGCGCTTTTTCTCTTTCTTCAACGCTTCGCTCCGCGCCTGCCGACGCCGTCGCGCTTCGACCGCCTCCCCGCGCTGCCTCAGACGGCCGCGCACCCAGGCCACCCCACCCAAGATCAAGGCGCCGATCGCCTCCATGAGCGCCACCCACGAGAGGCCGGTGAAAAGGGTCAGACCCACCAGCAACAGGGCCAGCAGGAATAGGCTGCCGCCGGCAAAACTCACCACGGAAACCAACCCTTGGCGCACCGCCTGACCCAGAATTCCGCCCGGTCCGGTCGGCAGCACATCACTGGCCGGAAGATGCATGGCCGCCAGCCCGGCGCCGGCCACCAGCGTGATGAGAAACCCCGTCCAGCGCACCACCAACAGGCGGTAATCCTGCGCTTTGTCCGTGCCGCGATCACGGAACAGCAGCCAGCCGCTCCAGAGAATGACCAGTGGAAACAGATAGGCCAGCCAGCCGAACAAGGAATAGAGAACACTGGAGAACCATGCGCCGGCCGGCCCGCCCGAGTTGACGGCGTGGCTGCGTTCGCCCACGAAAGCCCACCCCGGATCCTCAGGTGAAAACGTGGCCAAAGAGAGGACGAAATAGCCGCTGACCGCCAGCAGCAACAAAAAAGCCCCCTCCCGCAATCTTTTGTTCAAGGCGCTGTTCACCTCGCCCTCCGCCCCGAGCACAGGCCCCGAAGAGGCCTTGCTGGCACACAATAATTACGTTGACTCAATTGCTTATGGCGCATGCTTTAAGAAGTTTGACAAATTATTTCACAGCCGAAGCCATGGCGCCAGTGGATACCCGCCCGCCAATGGAAAATCCAAGCCTGCACCGAAAGCAGCACTTTTCGGGCGGGTTTGGGGCTGATAGGATGCGCGGGTTGTGCAGCGAGCCAGTTCATGTGAGGAGTCCTTTCGTGAGTGAAACCAAGCATTGCAAACTGCTGATCCTGGGCTCCGGCCCCGCCGGTTACACCGCGGCCGTCTATGCCGCCCGCGCCAATCTTGAACCGGTACTCATCACCGGCATGGAACAGGGCGGTCAGCTGATGACCACAACGGACGTGGACAACTGGCCCGGCGACTGGGAGGGGGTCCAAGGCCCCGAGCTGATGGAGCGCATGCGAAAACACGCCGAGCGGTTCGAAACCGAGATCGTTTTCGATCACATCCACACCGCGGACCTGAAACACCGCCCTTTCACCTTGAAAGGTGATGCCGGCACCTACACCTGCGACGCCCTGATCATCTGCACCGGGGCGTCGGCCCGCTGGCTGGGGTTGCCGTCCGAAGAGAAGTTCAAGGGCAAGGGTGTCTCCGCCTGCGCCACCTGTGACGGCTTCTTTTACCGGGGCCAGAAAGTGGCGGTCATCGGCGGCGGCAACACCGCCGTGGAGGAGGCGCTCTATCTGTCCAACATCGCGTCGGAAGTGATCCTGGTCCACCGACGGGACGCCCTGCGCGCGGAAAAGATCCTGCAGAAGCAGATTCTGGAGAAGGCCGAAAACGGCAACATCACCATTCTCTGGGACCATGTTCTGGACGAAGTACTCGGAGACGATTCCGGTGTCACCGGCATGCGGGTAAAAAACGTCAAGGACGGCACCACCCGCGAAATCGCGCTGCAGGGGATTTTCATCGCCATCGGCCACAAGCCCAACACCGAACTGTTCGAGGGCCAGTTGGAGATGGCAAACGGCTACATCAAAGTGAAAAGCGGCACCGAGGGCAACGCGACCGCCACCTCCATCGAAGGGGTTTTCGCCGCCGGCGACGTGGCCGATCACGTCTATCAACAGGCGGTGACCTCCGCCGCCGCCGGCTGCATGGCCGCCTTGGACGCGGAGAAATACTTGGACGCTCAAGCATTGAAGAAGTAACGAGAGGCGCACGCCGGGTCGCGGAGGGCATCCTTGATCCACCTTCTGGACGGCACTCCCCCCGACCTGCCCTTTCCCCATCCGGACACGGCGGAGACCGAACCCGACGGCCTCCTGGCGGTGGGAGGGGATCTCTCCCCCACCCGTTTGGTGCAGGCCTACCGTCAGGGCATCTTTCCCTGGTACAGCGCCGGTCAGCCTATCCTCTGGTGGAGCCCGAATCCGCGCATGGTCCTCTTCCCGGAGCGGCTCCATGTGAGCCGCAGTCTGCGCAAGACGTTGCGTCGAGGGCGGTTCGACGTGACTTTCGACCGGGACTTCGACGCCGTGATACACGCTTGCGCCGCGCCCCGGAAAGACGAAGAAGGGACTTGGATCACGCCCGAGATGATCGACGCCTATCGGCGACTCCACGCTTTGGGCCTGGCCCATTCGGTAGAAGCGTGGCACGAGGGAGAGCTGGCCGGTGGCCTCTATGGTGTGACCCTGGGCCGGGTCTTCTTCGGTGAATCCATGTTCAGCCGCATGAATGATGCATCCAAAGTGGCATTCGTCCATCTGGTACGAACCCTGGAGCGCCACGGCTGGCCTCTCGTAGACTGCCAGGTCCACACCGCCCATCTCGAATCCCTGGGAGCGGAACGCCTGCCCCGCCGGCGTTTTCTCGATCTCCTTGCGGCGCACGTTGACCACGCCCTCCCTTTTCCTTCCGCCCCATGTTCCCTCTCGGACTGACCCCCAACCATCCGTGCGACTATCTTTCGGGCCGGGCCGCGCGCTCGCTGGTGGTGGTGGACGAAAGTCGACTCTCCCCGCGCGCCTACGACTTCTTCCTGGCGCAAGGCTTTCGCCGCAGCGGCACCCATGTCTATCGCCCCTGGTGCGACCGCTGCCGCCAGTGCGTGGCGGTGCGCATTCCGGTGGCGGATTTCCGCCCGGATCGAAATCAGCGGCGCACCCTCCGCCGCAACGCGGACCTCGACGTCCGATGGACCACGGCCGAAGCCTTGGACGATGACCAGTGGCGCCTCTATCAGGCCTACCTGCGAGCCCGCCATCCCGAAGGCGAAATGGCCCGATCCAGCCGACAAGCCAGCGACGCCTTTCTGTTCAGCCCCTGGGCCCGCACCCGCCTGCTGGAACTGCGCCTGGATGGCCGGCTGGTGGCGGTGGCGGTGACCGACGAGCAGCCCCGCAGCCTTTCCGCTCTGTACACCTTCTTCAGTCCGGAAGAGGCTCGGCGCTCCCTGGGGACCCTGGCGGTGCTGCTCCAGGTGGAAGCCGCCCGCACCCAAGGACGACGCTGGCTCTATCTGGGTTACTGGATTCCCGACTGCCGAAAGATGAGCTACAAATCGCGCTTCCTGCCCCTGGAAGCGCGACTGCCGGAGGCACGGATGGGTCTTGAGCGGTGGCTGAAACTCGAATCACCGGCGTCGATGGCAACGCTCGGCGAACGCGCACGCAGTTTTTTCGAGCGTCGTTGACCAAGCGACGACCCGACTCGAAATAGGAACCGCCGCATGGGCCTTTCGGCTTCGGCGGACCGTCCCCACCACGCCGAAGCCCACCCTGCGGCCGCCGAGCCCGTCAGAAATAGCGCGCCAACTCCAGTTGCAAGTAGTCGTCGCGCCGGAAAGGATATTGCAAGTCCCGATCGTCCACGTCCAACCAGGCCCGCAACTGGAGGCTCGCTTTCCAATGCTGCCCCAACCGGCGACTGGCCTCCACGTTGAGCAGGATGGAGCCATTCTCCCAGTCCACGACGAAGCCGCCCAGCAGCTCGCTGCTCTGTTCGTCGTTGGCGGTCCAGCGCAGGGCGAGGAAGGCGTCGTGGTTGAAGGGGGTGGCCGACTCGTCGCCGCGTTGGTCGTAGAGAACCTCCCCCACGAAACCCAGGTCCATGGCGGTCTCCGCCACCCCCACCAGGGTGTACTCGAACCCTCCGGTCCAGGCGTAAAAAGCGTCATGATCGCTGTGGCGATAGATGGCTTCCAGCTTCCACAACCATTGGCCCAGGGTGGCCTGCAGGTCGAGGCTCACCTGGTCGATGAGCTCGTAGTAGGGGGCCAGCACCGGCTCGCCCTTCCCGTTCACGGTCGGGAGGAACAGGGGATCGCGGCCGGTGCCGTGGAACAGCGACACGCCGATGTCCCACTCGCCGATGTAGTGGGACCAGCGCGCGGCCAGGTCCACCCGCCTCCGCCCGGCGCCCGACTGGTACTCCGTGAGATCGGTGTCCACTCGAGGATGGGTGCGGATGCGCCCCCTCTCGCCGGGGAAGGTGCGCTCACGGAAACCGGTGAGCAGGAAGAAGTCCAGGGTGCCCCACTCCCGCTCGAGGGAGAGCCTGACCATGGGCTGGCCCAGCTTCTGCTCGCCATCGGGATTCTCCACCAGGTCGGTCTGGTTGACGATGTCCACCAGGTGCCACGCCTCGGTGACCCCCCAGTAGACCTTGCTCACGCCGATGGTGGTCTCCCAGCCGTCTCCGGCATGGGTCCACTGGAGCTCGCGGATGTCCCAGTGGCTGCGCTCGCTGTCGCGCGCATCGAGGCGGCCGAAGGGGCGGAAGACGAACTGGTCCCGCCCGTCGTTCCATTCGTGGGCCAGCTCCGGTTCCAGGCTGATGGACCCGTCGTCGTCGTACTGGCGGGGATCCAGGGGCGACTGGAAGAAGGTGCGCCCTTCTATCGCAACGTAGCCCGACCACTCCCAGGCGCCGGCCGGCAGGGCCCAGAGAGCGGCCAGCAAGAGAACCGCCGGTTTCTTTCCCAGGGCGAGGGAGCGGTATCCGCCACTCCCCCCCACCGGCGAAACCCCATTCGTCACCACCGACCATCCCCAAACGTCAACGCGCCCGCTTGAGGCTGTTGCGCGTGAAGTCGGAGTCTTTCAGCCCGGTGCGGAAACGGTACTCTTTCCAAGTGAGCAGGGTGCTCTTGCCGGTCTGATGGTTCTGCATGAACATCTCCTCGGCCCGCCAGTAGCGGTCGAGGTACTGGCGGTAGCCCTTGAAGGTGAGGGTCTTGAGCAGGCTGTTCTTGCGATCGTAGAACTCGATCTTCAGCGGGATGTAGC
>Ga0256914_1003285_pt1 | contig 12819 bp, 10 predicted proteins | sample HulkmetaG_FD_191571 | JGI IMG/M metagenome (GOLD analysis project Ga0256914, IMG submission 191571) | Hydrothermal chimney microbial communities from Main Endeavour vent field at the Juan de Fuca Ridge, Pacific Ocean - Hulk | ecosystem: Environmental > Aquatic > Marine > Hydrothermal vents ...
GGGTGGCAACCAACCATATTCATGGGCCAAGGGCAGCCATGGGCGGTACCATTGGATCAAAGCCAGGGCGCTCAGCACCAGCGTGATGCCCAACATCCACATCCAAATCTCTTCCAACCAGGCGGGCTGCGTCCGTCGCATCCACCACACCCAGCCCCCCAGCGCGAAGAGCAAGGTCCAAATCAGCCATTGCTCCAGCGAGTAGCCCGCGCGCCAGCCGAGCAGGCCGCTCCCCAGGCTCCACAGCAGCCACAGACCAGCCCAACGGGCCAACGCGACCGAGGGTTCCGACCACGGCCGCGGTGCCGCGTAGACCGCGCCAAGGGCCATGAGCAACCACGCGAACCCCAGCACACCAACGCGCACGAGGGGAATCTGAAAGACCGCGTCGGTGAAGCCGATCCACAACCAGACGCCCAAAACGATGGCCGCGACGTGGGCCAGCGCTCGGCGTGGTCGTGCAGAGGTCATGCCCGTTCGCTCAGAATGGGTGGCCGGCGCTGCCGCCAAGCCGCATCGTGCGTGGCTTGCTCGAACGCGTGGGCCAAGCGCAGCAGAATGTCCTCGCGAAAGTCGGCTGCGAAGAACTGCGCGGCCAGAGGCAGCCCCTGGGCGTCAAAGCCCACGGGAATGGAAATGGCCGGCACACCCGCGTGGTTGGCCGCGACGGTGAGTTGGTCGGCATATTGCATGAGCACGCTGTCGCCATACACCGCGCCCACCGCGAACGCGGGCGTCGGCGTGGTGGGCGCCAGCAGGGCGTCGAGCCGATAAGGCCCTTGGGGGTCGAAGATGGCCTCGAAATCCCGGCGGATGAGGGTGCGTACCCGCAGGGCCCGCTCATAGTAACGCTCGCTGTACTGCGCCGCGCTCACATACATCCCCATCAGGATGCGCAGTTTGGGCTGCAGGCCGAAGCCCTGCCCGCGGGTCTTGCGATACATGTCGTGCAAGTCGACCACGGGCTCGGGGGTGCGATAGCCATATTTGACCCCATCGTAACGGTGCAAGTTCGAGGCGGCCTCGACGCGTGAGATCACGAAGTACGCCGGAATGCCGTAGCGGGTATGGGGCATGGGCACGTCGGGCACGATTTCCGCGCCCAGGTCGGCCAAGGTGTGGGCCACTGCCTCGACCGCGGCGCGAATCTCGGCCGCGACCTCCTCGGTGTGCCATTCGCCCGTGGTGGGGTCCACCCGGGTGATGCGAAAATAGTCGGGGGACAGGCCGACGCGCAGGCCTCGCACCCCTTTTTGGATCTCGGCCAGGTAGTCGGGCACGGGCAAGGTCACGGCCGTGGCGTCGTGCGGATCCGCGCCGGCCATGAGGCGCAACGCCAGCGCGGCGTCGGCCGCGGTGCGGGTGAGCGGCCCGGGCGTGTCCATGGACGACGCGAACGCGATCAAACCGTAGCGGCTGACGCGGCCGTATGTGGGTTTGAGCCCTACCACGCCACAGAAGGCCGCGGGCTGACGGATGGAACCCGCGGTGTCGGTGCCCACCGAGAGCGCGCCTTCGTACGCGGCTACCGCGGCTGCGCTCCCGCCGGATGACCCCCCGGGCACCCGGGTCAGGTCCCAGGGGTTGCGCGGGCTGGGCTGAAACGCGCTGGATTCGTTGGACGAGCCAAAGGTGAATTCATCCAGATTGACTTTGCCCAACATGATGGCGCCGGCGGCCTCCAGGCGGGCCACCGCGGTGGCGGTGTAGGGCGCGACGAAGGGGGCTAAGATGCGTGAGCCCGCGGTGGAGGGGGTGCCTTCGACGGTGAAAATGTCTTTGACGGTGAAGGGCACGCCCGCCAAGGGGCCGGGATCTTCGCCCCGGGCCAAGGCTGCGTCGACCGCGTCGGCCTGGGCCAGGGCCCGTTCGGCCGTCAAGGTGATGAACGCGTGCACGCCGGGTTCGGCCGCGTGGATGGCCTCGGGGTCTTGGCCGGGCTCCAGCAGGCGGCCCGGCGCGCCGTCCACCCGGGCGATGTGTTCCAGCACCGCTTGGGTGACTTCCCGGGCCGAGACTTCCCCGCGGCGCACCAGGCGAGCGATGTCCAGCGCTGTGTATTGCCAAAGAGGGGTCATGAGTCCTCATCCTTTTCGAGCCGGGTGGGTGGGCCGCTGTAAGGCGAGCGCGCGGGCCCGCTCATTCCAGTTCCTCGTGCGGAATATCGGGGACGCGCACATAGCCTTCCGCGTCGATCTCGGGTGCTTGGGCCAAAAGCGCTTCGCGGTTCCGATAAGGCCGCCAGCGGTCATCTCGCAGCGGCGCGCGCGACGCCCGGGTATAGGGCACACCGTGGGAGGTGATGGGCGTCTCAGGCGGGATGGGCGTGGCCTCTAACAAGTGAATGGCCTCTAACTGACGGTTGAGTTCGCGGCGTAAGTACTCGGCCTCTTGAGGCGTCAGTTCCAACGCGGCCAAGCGCACCAAATGGGCGAACAGTTCCGGTGTAATTTGGTCGGCCATGGGCATTTCCCTCGGCTTGGGGGTGTAGCGTGTATTGTAACATCGCTTGCGCTGGTCGTGCACGAGCCGAGCGCTTGGCAGGCGGCCCCGGCGGGGGCTGGGCGTGACCTTTGGTGCGGTGCGTGCATTTGGGGCCGAATCGTGGCTTCTCGGGCCGAAAAACCGTGTCGACCCGCGCGGAAGACGCCCCAAATGACCTAAAGCGCCACCAAAAGCCGCGTTCTTACTGTATAATGGGAAGTGTCCATCACGGCTCCCCATGGAGGTTGGAGTGACCACCGAGAGCGCCACAACCTACCGCATTACCAATCGTCTGCTGCGCTCAGCCCTGCTGGGTATTTCCGATGTGCTGGGCGATCGGGCATTGAAGCGGGTCTTGCGTGAAGCCGGTTTGGAAGACATTGGGTTGCCCCCCGACAATATGGAGCCGTCCATCACGTTTGAACAATATGCCGCGTTGGATGCGGCGGTGCGGCGGCTCTACGGCCCTCGAGCCAAAGGGGTGCTTCGCCGCATCGGCGCGTCGGTCTTCCAACACAATTTGCACGAGCAGGCCCTCATCTTGCGCCTTTTGGCCCATTCCATCAAAGCCCTGCCCGAGCGTCAGCGGGTCAAGATGTTGCTGCAGCAAATGGCCAAGGGCATCGTCGACAACACGGTGCCGAACCAAGAGGCGTGGGTCGAAGAGGAAGACGATGTCATCGCGTTTTGTTTGCGTCCTTGTGGCTTGTGCGTCGGGCGTAGCAGCGACCAACCGTTGGGGGACTTCCTGGTGGGCTCCATCCAAGCCGCGGTCAAGTGGGCTGTGGGGCGTAACCTGGAAGTCGTTGAGACCCGTTGCATGGCGCGAGGTGACTCCTATGGGCGAGTGGAGGTGCGCCTACGATGAACCGTTGCCGTTGGACAAGCACTGAAAGGAGGCGCTATGTCTGCGGATGCCGAGCCCACCTTTTACATTGCCAATGCGCTCATGCGGCAAGCCATGGTCGCCATTGCCGAAATCATGGGGGAACGAGGCCTGCGCATCGTGTTGCGCAACGCGGGTTTGGGCCACTATGTCAACCATTTGCCCCCTGACAACACCGAGCCGGCCATTTCGTTTGAAGACTATGCCCGTTTGAACGCGGCTATCGAAGAGTTCTATGGCCGGGCCGGCAAGGGAATGCTTCGCCGCATTGGGCGGGCGTCGTTTTATTATGGCCTGCGCGAGCAGCCCAAACTCTTGGGCTTGCTCGGCCGAGCCGTCAAGTTGCTGCCCGAGCGCCAGCGGGTCAAGACGGTGCTCACCCAAATGGGCAAAGCCGTCGCGGCCATCTCAACGCCCGAAACAGAGTTTTGGATCGAAGAGAACGGCAACACCATCGCGTATTGCTTCCGCCCATGCGCCATGTGCCGCGGCCGTGAATCCGATCATCCCTTGGGGCATTTGTTGGTCGGTTCCATTCAGACCGCGGTTCAGTGGGCCACGGGCAAGAGTTACCCGGTGGTGGAAACCCAATGCATGGCCATGGGGCACGACCACGGACGGGTTGAAGTGCGCCTTGAGGACGCGTGACATGGCGAGCCGGCCGCGCTCCCGCGCGTGGGCGATGGGGCTCGCCGGGTGGCTTTTTCTGCTTGGCGGGGCCTGCGGCCTGTGGCCGTGGCCGCGCGGGCAGCCAACGCCCACGGTGCAGCCCCATCCGACCGAGGCGCGCGGCATGGCAATGCCGCGCGGCAGCCCAAGCCCGCCGCCAACCACCGCGCGGCCGGCCACCCCCACCGCGTCCCCCCAACCGCCCACCGCAACACCAACACCCACCGTAGCCGCTACCCCGCCCGCGAACTGGGCGCGCATCGCGCCTTTGCCTGAGGGCCCCATCCGCCTCACGCAGTTGCATATGGTGGACGCTCAGCAAGGGTGGGCCGTGGGCAGTCGCCCTGATGCCCCAGTGCCTCGCATCCTGATCACCGATGACGGCGCGCGCACTTGGCGCGAGGTCACCCCGCCAGTCTTGCCCCCCGCGGCCGAGATTCGCGAGGTGCAGGCCCTGTTTTGGGACCGTGACACCGCTTGGGTGGCGTATGGCTATGAGACGAGCACCTTGGCCGTGCCGGGGGTGTGGGTGACCCATGATCGCGGCCAAACCTGGTCTTGGGCGCCCATCCCCTGGACGGAAGACATGGCCATGCCTTGGTTCAACCCTGGCCCTTGGTACGCGCTCGACGCACAGCGCGCCTGGCTGGTGGTGCACCTGGACGCGGGTATGGGGCATGATTACATCTTGCTCGCGGCCAGCACCGATGGCGGGCACTCGTGGCAGGTGGTGGCCGATCCCTTCGCGGACGCGGCCGCGGATCTGATGATCATGTTCACCTCGGGCTTGGCCTTCGCGGCCGATGGTCAGTATGGTTGGGCGACCAAGGACGCTGGCCCCTTGCCGGCCGCGCTGGTGGTGGTGACCGAAGATGGCGGGCGTTCGTGGCAGGCGCGCCCATTCTCGCCTTGGGGAGATGACCGCGCGTTTTGCAGCACCCGCGACCCGCACTTGTGGGGCCGGGGCCAAGGGGTGGTCCTGGTGCTTTGTTTGACCGATGACTCCAACGGCGGGCAGCGCGTGTTCGTGGCCTATTGGCAGCACGACGCCCCGCAGGCCGTGGTGCCCATCGACGCGCCCCTCGCGTGGGAGGCCTCGTTGGCCTTCCCCGCGCCGGGGGAAGGCTACTTGGCCGTGTATCCGCGCGGGGATGAAGGCATGGACGACCCGCCTTATCGCACGTATCTGTTCGTGAGCGCTGATGACGGCCGTTCGTGGCGCCTGGCCCGCGAACTCAATTGGCGTGGCATTTTCTCATGGCGCGAGGGCGGTGAAGGATGGGCGTTGGCCGACAACGGCCGCGAAGTTCGCGTCGTGCACACAACCGACCGCGGCCGCCATTGGGAACTGCTACCCGAGCCGCGCGTGATCACCCCCTGAGCCACGGCCGCGGGCCCGCCCCCGTGATACAATTGCCCCCGAATTCGCAAGGTCCTTGGTAGGAGGCATGGACATGTCTTCGTCGTCGCCCTTGGCGGCCCGCCGTGTGGCGCTGCTTCTCGGCGCGTCGGGCGGGCTGGGTCAGGCCTTGGCTCGCGAGTTGGCCGCGCAAAACTGGCGGGTCGCGCTGTTGGCTCGCCGCGCGGAAACGCTGCAGGCCCTGGCCCAGGAACTCAACGAACGCCACGGCCCTGACACCGCGCGCGCTTACCCGCAGGATGTGACCGCCTACGACGCGGTGGAGCCTACCTATCGGGCTGTGTTGCACGATCTTGGGCGTTTGGACGCGGTGATTTATGCCGCGGGGGTGTTGTATCCCAGCCGGCTGGACGAATTCGATTTCGCGCGCGACCGCGAGGTGCTCGAGGTCAATCTGACCGCGGCGGTCGCGTGGCTCGACCACGCCGCGACCATCTTTCGTATGTTGGGCCAAGGCCACATTGTGGGCGTTTCGTCGGTGGCTGGCGACCGAGGCCGGGTCGCTATGCCGGCCTATCACGCGGCCAAGGCCGGCCTCACGACGTTTTTGGAGTCGCTGCGCAATCGCTTGAGCCGCCACGGCGTGCATGTGTTGACCGTCAAGCCGGGCTTTATCGACACGCCGATGCTGCGCGCAGCCCAGCCCAAGAAATTGTTTTGGGTGGCCTCTCCCGAACAGGTGGCCCGTGACATCGTCCGGGCCATGCGCCGGCGGCGCCAAGTGGTGTATACACCGGCTCGTTGGCGGTGGGTGATGTTGGTCATTCAGCATATTCCGTCGTTTGTGTTTCGACGTTTGTCGTTTTGAAGGAAGGGCTCCGCGTACGGCCGGCCGCGGGCGCGACGGCGAAAGATGGCCTGCGCGATGGGGCCCGGCCCGTACCGGAGGGTTTCCCCCATCTTCACCCTCAGGAGGACCGTATGTTGGATGTCACTGAACTGCGCAAAGGTGTGACGTTTGAGTTGGACGGCCGCGTGTACCGGGTGCTGGAGTATCATCACCATAAGCCAGGCCGCGGCAAGGCCATCATTCGGGTCAAGGCCCGGGACCTCATGACGGGCGCGATCGTGGATCGAACGTTCCCGTCGGGGAATCAGGTGCAAGAAGTGCGGCTGGATCACCATCAAGCCCAGTATTTGTACAACGACGGCCGTGATTATTATTTCATGGACATGGAAACGTACGAGCAGTATCCCATCCCCGCGGATGTGCTGGGCGACGCGGTCTATTATCTGAAGGAGGGCATGGAGGTCAAGTTGACTTTTTTGAAGGGCCGGCCGTTGGACATCGAATTGCCAACGACGGTGGACATGGAAGTGGTGGAGGCCGAGGTCGCGGTCAAGGGCGATACGGCCACGGGGTTGACCAAGAAGGTCACCACTGAGACCGGGTTGAAGGTAGAGGTGCCGCATTTTGTGCAGGCCGGCGACAAGATTCGGGTCGACACCCGCACGGGCGCGTATGTCACGCGGGTGAAGGAGTAGCCTGAGTGGCGGCGACCGCGCGCGTAGGCCGGCCGCGGGGCGCCTGGGCCACCACGTGGCGCTCGATGTGGGTGGCTGCCTGGTTGGGGTGGCAAATTCATTTCAATTGGATGGGCCATCCCCTTTGGACGGTGGCCTATTTGGTGCTGCGCCCCTTGGCCACGGTGGGCATTTTGGTGGTCATGTATGGGGTGGTGACGCAGGGCGCGTGGCACGATCCGCTGTTCGCGTATCTCTATTTGGGCAACGCGTTTTACATGTACGTGGGCAGCGTTATGCAGGATGTGTCTTGGGCCGTGGTGGACGACCGCGAGCACTACTACACTTTGAAATACTTGGCCGTGGCGCCCATGGACTTGATGGCCTATTTGTTGGGCCGGGGGCTCACCAGTTTGGTCTTGGCCACGCGCAGCGTGTTGGTGGTGTTGTTGGTGGGGGTGTGGCTGCTGGATCTACCCTTGCACTGGCGCGCGGTGGACTGGCCACTCTTTGGGCTGAGCATGTTTTTGGGCTTGGTGGTGTTGTTGTTCATGGGCCTGATGTTGGCCGCGGGCACGCTGAACGCGACGCGTTACTTGTGGTTCCTGGGCGAGGCTGTGGGCAGCGCGTTGTACCTCTTCAGCGGCGCCATTTTTCCGTTGGAAGTGCTGCCGGCCTGGCTGCAGCCGGTGGGCAAAATCTTGCCAGTGACCTATTGGTTGGAATTGGTGCGCCGGGCGTTGCTGCCTGACCTGAGCGCGCGCTTTCCGACCTGGGCGTCTACGCCCACGGCCACGCTGGTGGGTTATCTGGGGCTGTCCAGTGCGATCTTGGTGGTTGTGGGCTGGCGCCTCTTTCGCTTAGGGGAAACCCGTGCTCGGGCCCGGGGGCTGTTGGAGCGCACTTCGGAATGGTGAACCCTTAGGCCGCGGCCGCGGCGTCGACGAAGTCGCCGAATTCGCGCAGCACCATGGTGGCGAAGCCGCCCTTGGGCAGCGTGAAGGTGAAGGCCAGCGCGTTGGGCGCCACGGCTTCGACTTGCAAATCGGCCAACCATAAGCGGCCCACGCGACGGGTTCCCTTGGCCCGCACCCGGCGAAACGCGTCCAGGGTCAGCCCTTCTTCGTCCAAGATGGCTTGTTCCAGCGCGCCGGCCTCGTGGCTGGCCATCCAGAGTTTGTAGCCAAAGATGGGGCCGGTGAAGTGGATGTGCCCTTGGGCATAGCGCTCGGCCTCGGCCGTGGGGTCGTCGACCACGAACAGCCCCCCGGTGTCGGCTTTTTGGGCGATGTCGCCTTGGAGCAAATGGGTGAACGCGCCTTGGGCAACGCGGCGGGCCAAGTAGCGGTTGAACAACTCGGCCTGATAGGCTGAAATCAGCAGATTGCGCAGCCATTTTTTGCGCGGGCCGCGGCCCTGAAGCAGCGCGCGGCCGCGCGCGGGGTTGTCGCCGCGACGGCCGAAGCGTTGGGGCCCGTAATAGTTGGGCACGCCCTGGCGGCGCACCCGTTCGGCAATGGCCTGGGCGCGCGCCAGCCCGTCGTCTGGCACATCGCGCACCACAATGCGAAAGCGATTGCCCCGCAAGTGGCCGGTGCGCAGTTTGTGGCGGTGGCGCCGGGCCCAGTGGATGGTCACTTCGGGCAAGGCGGCCTGGGCTTTGGCCCGCGCGCGCTCGGGATCAGCACAGGGGACGGAAAAGGTCTGGGTGGTGACCGCGTGCCGGTCTTTGAACCCGGCCATGCCGATGTGCTCGGCTGGCACACCGAAGGCCTTGGCCAAACGCTCGCGCACCGCGGCGCTGGTCAGCCCGCGTTTGGTCAGCCGCAGAAAGGTGTGCTCCCCCTCGTCCGCGGGCTCATACGCGGGAATCTCTTCGACGACAAAGTCGTCGGGGGTGACGCGTATGCGTCCGGTCAAACGGGGTAGGTCGCGCACACTGCGCGGCAGGTCCATCATAGGGCATAGTATAGCCGAAAGTCGGGGTGGGAGGGAAGGCTTGGATGGGCCGTCGCGCGGCCGTGGGAAGGGCCTACGCCGCGCTGAGAGCAGCCCAAGGCTGGGCTGGGCGTGATCTGCCGCACTTCGGCCGGTGAGGTTGAGCGCTGGGCACGGTTGGCGCGCCCATGGGGGGCGCGACACGTGGCGAGCGCCACGGCCTGGCTCGTCGACCTGAGCCGCGCGGCCTGCGCGCGCAGCGAAAAAACACCGGGCCGGGCTCATTTGCCCGGCCCGAGCGCACGTCGCTTTGCCCGCGTGCCTCAAGTGGGCCGCGGTTTACGGCAAGGTGCCGATGACTTCAAATGTGTTGAGGATGACCTCCAACACTTCGCGGGCATCCGAGGCCGCGGGATCCACATTCACGACCACCAACACCAAGAACGCGGTGGGGTTCTGCTTGGGGCGAGCCGCGACCACCACCGACGCGATGCGCCCGGCGTCGCCGCAGCGATCCCAGAGGTTGTAGGCGCCCTCGTACAAGGGGTCGTCATACGAGCCGCTCTCGCTCAAGGTGCACGAGGCGAACCAGCCGTTCGTGCCTTCGAGCAATTGGGCATAGCCGCCAATGCGGCCGAAGTCGCGCGAGGCGGTAATCCACACACCGGGGCCGTTGAGGTTGTTGAACGCGTTGATGTCGGGCGCGGCGACCACGCTGGCTGCGACCACGTCGTAGGTGCTGCCGTCGCCTTTGGTCCACTGCGTGCGCCACAAGGAGCCATCCACTTGGGCAGCCCAGGTCGGCGGCACTTTGACGCCGATGGCCTGCGTGTCATCGGTGACGATGACATAATCATCGCTGCCGGCGGTGCCACCGCCGGTGCCGCCCGTGCCGCCTTGGCCACCCGTGTTCGCGGTGGAACCGCCCAGGTCCAGCACACCCTCAACGGCGAGTTGTTGGTCGGTGTTCAGCGTGCCCACCAAGATTTCGCCTGTCTCCAAGCGCAGCACTTTCACCTTGATGGGGGCGTTGGCGCTGCGGCTGGCCAGGATTTCGCAGTACTCCTTCATCGTGCCCCGTCGCGACACCACGATGTTCTCGATTTCCAACAAGATGTCGCCGGGCTTGATGCCCAGCCGGTCCGCCGGTGAGCCCGACTCCACCGACGCGACCCAAATGCCCGAGAAGGAGCCGTCCTCTGTGATGATGGCTTCGCCGTTCAGGCCCAGCCAGCGGTAGGGTTGGCCTTGGCGCAGTTGTTCGACCACGGGGCGGGCCAACTCCGCGGGAATGGCCAAGTTGGTGTCTTCGATGTTGTCGCCCGCGTAGTTGACGCCGATGACCTTGCCGTCGGGCGTGATGAGGGGACCGCCCGAGTTCCCGCCGCGGATGCGCGCGTCATGCAGATACACATACTCCATCGAGGCCCAGGTCATATCCCCGTCTTCGTGGGTCTTGGAGATGATGCCTTTGGTCAGGGTGTATTGCCAATGGTCCCCGATGCCGGGGTAGCCCGCGGCGTAGACTTCCATGCCGACATTCACGGGGCCGGTGTACCACTCCAAGTATACGGGGAAGGGCCCGCCTTCAATTTGGATCACGGCCAAGTCCATGCATTCCGAGGCGGCCACCACGCGGGCCGGAAATTCCTTGTTCACTTGGCCGCCAATGAAGACTTTGAGGGTCGCGGCACCGGCCACCACATGGTTGTTGGTCACAGCCAAACCCGAAGGGTCGATGAGGAAGCCGCTGCCAATCCATTGGCCGTTGTAGACGGTACGGCCTGCTTCCAATGAGGCGAATGTGCCGGTGGCCAGGATCTTCACCACGGCGCTTTCGGCCTCTTGGAAGGACTGCGCCGGACGGCTGCCCGTGGCGGGCGCACCGCTGTTGGCCGCGGCACCGCCCAAGGCGCCGCTGGGGCCGGTGTTGCCTTGATTTTGGCCCTGGGTTTGCCCCTGGGCCGGGGCTTGGGCCGGGGCTTGTCCGCCGCCGGTGGCGCCGCTCAGGCCGCTGCACGCTAACGACAATAGCGCCCACAAGCCGAGAAAGAGGAAGAGAAAACGTCGGGACATGGCAAACCTCCCTTAGGTTTATGGATTGGCAAATTCGGTCGTGAAGGAATATCGGACGGAATAGGTGCTGCTGCCCAACATGTCGACAGCGTCGACGACCAGCATGCCGGCTTGATCGGTGCCGGTGATGTAGCACACGGCCACGCCCGTGGCGATTTCCGATTCAGAGACATCCAGGCCGGTCTGCATCGCGTTGGCGATGAGGTCACGGCACTCGGTGGCCGACAACTCGGGCAAGCCACCGAAGACGGCGGTTCCGTTGAGCCCCACGACCGCGACGATTTCTCGGTCATGATTCGCGTGGTAATACCAGACGAAGCCCACGTCGTCCATGCCGTCGCAATCCACATCCGCGTTGACTTGGGGCGTTTCAGGGCCGACGATCAACTGATCCCCGCCCACGCAACCCACCACGGGCGGGGGCTCGGTCGCGAGATCTTCCACCGTGATCCAAACCTGCGCGGTCGCTACTTCGGGCGTACCGCTGCAATCGCCCCCGCGGGCTTCTAAGGTGAAGAGGATGACCGAGCCTGGCATTTGCGCGAACGCCGCCGGGTAGTACGACACGCTCTCTTCGACCCATTGGCCGTCGAGATAGACGCCGCAGGTCGCGTTCTCGGTTCCCCACGAGAGGTAGATTTGCTCCCCGACCGCAACCGTGTCGTTGGCGTGTTCGCTGCGGAAGAAGACAATAGTCGGCGGCGGTACCTGGGCCACGCATTCTTTGAGTTGGGCCACGACCACGGGATGCGGGGTGTAATAGGTTTGGCCATCCTTGCCTTCGACCTCAATGGTGACCACCAAGTACCCATCGCCGGTATAGGCGTTGTTGAATACGCGGGTGTCTAAATCCGCGGCATAGTCGCCGATGCCGAGCAAGTACATGGGCACCGCCTGGTAGGTCATGGGCGCCTGTTGGGGGTCGGGCGACCAGCCGTAGAACAGGGTCGCGGAGGCCACGGCATCCAGTGGGTCGATGGTCGCGGTCACCTGCACGGTCTGGGGGTCGTTCGGGCCGCACGCGGGGCCGTAATACAGCGGATCGAGGCCCGCTTGGACGTTGTCGATGAGAATGGGCCCCGAGGATGACGGATTGCCCTGCGCGGAGCGCGCGCATTTGCGAATCTCGACGGTTTTCACCGCCGACGAGATGGTGCGTCCATCGTTCAGGGTGGCGACGACTTGGTAATAGATCGTGTCGTAGTTCGCGGCCTCGTCCAGCACGCTGGCCACATCAAAGGTCACTTGATAACGGCCGTTGCCTTGTTCGAACAGCAACAAGGCCTGCTGCAGCGGGGGCTGGCCCGCGTTAGCCTGGCCATATTCGAAGTACATGACCACTTGCTGCACATCTTGCGGCCGGTCGACCTGGGCTTCGACGACGAACGCGCCCGGCTCGGACGCGGTGCACTGACGCCCATAGAACACGCGCGCGGGCGCGTGACCCACGTGGGTGAAACGCACTTGAGGTTGACCCTGATTGGCACTGCCCGACGAAGGTGGCTTTTGCGTTGCCGGCGGCACGGCCGCGCCTTGGGTGCAGGGTTTCAAGGAAACCGAACCTTGGGCCGTGCTGTTTTGGGGCGCGACGGTTTGATTGCCTGCCGCGTCGTTGGCGATGAATTGGTACGATACCGTGCCCGGCTGGCCTTGCAAGAAGGCTTGGGCTTCCGACGAGAGGGGCAGGGTGACCGTGTAACGGCCTTGTCCCTGGGGCTGCATGGGCACTACCTTGGGCGTGGTGGTCTGCCCTTGCGCATTGCTCAGCCAATATTTCACCGCGACCGCGACTTGGCCAGAGTCGTCGCGCGCGGTGACGCCCAAGGTGAGGGTGACCGGGCCGCACCCTTGACGGCCGTAGAAAATCGTCGAGGGGTGAGGC
>Ga0256914_1003286_pt1 | contig 12816 bp, 4 predicted proteins | sample HulkmetaG_FD_191571 | JGI IMG/M metagenome (GOLD analysis project Ga0256914, IMG submission 191571) | Hydrothermal chimney microbial communities from Main Endeavour vent field at the Juan de Fuca Ridge, Pacific Ocean - Hulk | ecosystem: Environmental > Aquatic > Marine > Hydrothermal vents ...
GAAAGATGGGATATTAACTATAGTCTCGCCTATTGAAGGTACACCAGCTTATAAAGCAGGATTAAAAGCTAATGATAAAATCTTAGCAATAGATGGAGTCTCTACTAAACATATGACTCTTATGGAGGCGGTAAAGAGACTTAGGGGGCCTAAAGGTACAAAGGTAACCATAACAGTTATGAGAAAAGGTTGGAAACAACCTAAAAAGTTTACTCTAGTTAGAGCGGTCATTCCTATAAGAAGTGTATATTCAAAGATGTTTGATGATGGATATGGCTATATAAGAATCACAAACTTCCAAGCTAATACAGACTCAGAGTTAAAGAAGGCTTTAAATAAGTTAGAGAAACAACACAAGTTAAAAGGATTAATTTTAGATCTTAGAAACAATCCTGGTGGATTACTTACACAAGCTGTAAAAGTAGCTGATGAATTTATTGATAAAGGAATAATTGTATCTATAAAAGGAAGAGTAAGAGATCAAAAAGCCATATTTAGAGCTCACACAAGTAAACACCCTATTAATTGCCCTATGGTTGTATTGGTAAATGGTGGCAGTGCTAGTGCATCAGAAATTGTTGCTGGTGCACTACAAGATCATAAGAGGGCTTTAATTTTAGGAACTCGCACTTTTGGTAAGGGCTCTGTACAAACTATTATACCTCTAAGTGATGGTTCTGCTGTTCGTCTAACCACAGCTCTTTATTATACGCCAAGTGGTAGGTGTATACAAGCTGAAGGTATTACACCAGATATAGTTATCCCTTTTGTACCACCTGCAGAAGAAAAAAAATTAAGTGAATTCCCTAAAAAACATCCATTTATTTCTGAGAGAGATTTAAAAGGACACTTACCTCCTGTACAACCACCCTCTAAATCAACTAAAAAATCGAAGAATAAAAAGAAGTCCAAACCTATATTAGATAACCAATTAGAAGAGGCATTAAGAATATTAAAAGCATGGAACATATTTTCTCATGCACAGAATAGTTAGAAGGTAGAATGGGTAAATATAACAAATGACTAAATCATCTAAAAAAGGAGGTAGTAAAAATAGTAAAACCAAAAAACGTAAAACTAATACCTCTAAAATCAACAAAAAATTACAACAAAAGTTAAAATCCTCAAGCTTGTTTATACTGTTATCGATTTTAGGAGTAATTGGAGCTATAATATTACTAATTCTTTGGTTACCTCCTCCTGGGGGAAAGTCTCCAAGTATTAGACCCCCTTTTGAAGAAAAACATTTATTACCTCCGCCTCCTAAAGTTACACCAAAACCGCATCCACCTTCTGTAATTAAAAAGCCTAAAGTAGCTATTATTATTGATGATTTAGGATATAACCGAGATATAGATGATGCATTTTTACATCTCCATGCCCCCCTTTGTTTCGCCTTTTTACCCAAAGCGCCTTATACAAAGTTTTTAGCAAACGAGGCTCATAAATTAGGAAGACACGATATCTTAGTTCATATTCCAATGCAGCCCCTTAATCCTATAATTAATACAGGACCCGGAGAATTACGTACTAATATGGATATAGATACCCTACTAGCAGTATTAAAAGATGATCTTAACTCTGTCCCGTGGGCAATTGGTGCCAATAATCATATGGGATCAAAATTTACTACAGATAGAAAGGTTATGACTTGGGTGCTTGAGGAGATAAAGAGAAGAAATATGTTTTTTGTGGATAGCAGAACTACAGCTCTTTCTGTTGCTTACAAAGTTGCAAAAGAGTTAGGGGTTCCCACAGCTAAACGAGATGTATTCTTAGATAGAAATCCCAATCCAATGGCAATCAGAAAACAACTAAAACGCCTTGTAAAAATTGCCAAAGAAAAAGGCTATGCAATTGCTATAGGACACCCTTTTTTGATTACATGGAAAGTATTATATAGAGAATTACCATGGCTAGAAAAACAAGTCAAAATTGTCCCTATCCATGAGTTAGTTTCTTAGTAAGCAACTTCTATATTTTTTGTTAATTTTTAACTTAAAGTATAAATTTCTTGGCGCGCCCGGAGGGATTCGAACCCCCGACCTACGGATTCGTAGTCCGTTTTTTATTGAGAAGACAGGAGTTGGCCCAAACAGTCAGAAGTAGAAAAAATGTTTTATTACCCTGATGCTTACAGGTCCAAGAGGCCCATAGTAACTTATCATGTCAGAGAATGCCGCTCTGTGGTTACCGATGGGGTACCACTATGGGGGCAAGCTATAGCTGGGAAGTCGAATCTGAAGACCTTAAAGAAATTTACTGGCGTCTATTTCAGGGAATCCAAGACAAAGAAGTGGCGAGGGGAAACCTGATCGATATTGCTGGATAATCTTCAAAGACCCGATAACTGGAAAGCTCCATAAGGAACGCTGTGGCCTCGCATCATAGGGATGGACTCCTGAAGCAGCCCAATACTCCTGAAGGAATACCGGACGGACAGTTACAAACCCAAGAAGGAAAGACAAAACGAGAAGCTCACCTTTGGAGAGCTTGTTTAGAAGTATATTGAGTGGGCAAAAGAGAGCAAGAAGAGCTGAAAGGACGACAAGCAGCGATACGGGAAGACTCTGGCTCTGGTGCTGGCTAAGGACATCCTCAAGGGGTCTCGCTTCTCAAGATAGAGAAGCTCAAGCGGGATCTGAAAAAGAAGGGTTTTGTACCGAGTACTGTGAAGCACTGCCTGCTCCTAATTCGTCAGATGTACAATAAAGCCCCTGCCTAGGGGGCCTCTAAGATGGCCTCAAGCCCATTCGACAGGTTAAATTCCCCTTCTCAAACAACAAGCAGACCCGGTTTCTGACTACGAGGAAGCAGACAACCTGTTAGAAGAGATAAAGAGGCAATCACAGCAGGTCTATGCCAGGTTTTCCTTTCCCTACATTGTGGATTAAGGTTTGGGGAAATTGCCTCTCTCAAATGGAGAGACCTGGACTTCAAGAACGAGATCATCCAGGTGAAAAACTCCAAGGCAGGTGAATTGAGGCAGGCTTCATGACCGAAACGGTAAAAGAGATACTGCTTGACCAGATGCAAGAGGACTTTCATCCTGGTAACTTGGTTTTTCCTGGCCATGGAGGTGTGAAACAGAAATCGGTCTCCAAGGCCTTTTTAGGGCAGTGGACAAATTGGTTAGTGGACATTAAATCCAAAATAACGCAATATTTTGTTGTTCTACCATTAATGACTGGTAGTTCTTCTTTATTGTGCTAGACTATTAACTCTTGAACATTTGCCTGTCCAAAAACATTCATCTTATATTGGGGGTTAAAATTTAATTTACCATACGCTCAATTATGTCAGCATTACTGTGAATTAAATAGTTAAGCTTTCCTTAATTCGACTTAGGTCATTCTTCCCAAGAAATTCTTGCTTTAGAGTATCCAGATTACCAGGATAAAACCTAAACTGGTCATGGATGAATGAAGAGCGCAAAGTGCAGTAAAAATTTCGTCAGCATTTACCTCTGAAATTGAACTTTCTGATGCAAAAATATTTATTACTCTTGGATGAGTCTCATTAAGATTATATTCTCAAAGTGTGGCCAAAGCGTCTGGTGCCATTTTTCTACTAACTTATCTTATTATTTTGTGGTTCTCCAAAAACAATAGGTGTTTTCTTTCAGCTATCCCTTCTTGCATACCTGTCCTTTACAAAACTTATGAAAGAATCAATTTCGAGTCGCAGAGGTATTTTTGTTTTAGGTATCTTTCTTTTTCCTATATTTTCATAAATTTGACGGATTGTATTGAAGGCGCTTACTGATTCCTGATATGTTTTTTGATAATCCTCTATAAAAATATTCTTTTTCGATTGTTTGGATTTTTGTCTTCCGATATTAAAGCCAACGACTTTACCAATTCTTTAGTAGATCTCTGTTTTAAGGTTAGCAACATCATAGGGTAATGATTTCAATCTATCATAAATTTTTTTGTAGTCTTCAACGGTTTGTTTCGTCACTTCTGGTAGTGTAAAGAATTTAGTATAAATTTTAGATATAGAAAAAGGTATATCCTTCTGTAGGATGGGTGTAAGGAAAAAACTATAAAACCCATTCCAGAAAAAATTTTTGCTATGATTAGAAACCAGATTAAAACACCTATCGCTGATTTTTTAAATAATCTCATGGAACTAGAAATTACTCTTTTTTTAGGAAGACAAAAATATGAGAGAATTAAACATACGGAGAAAAATTGGAGGAATGGCTATAGAGACAAGAGATTTATATTAAAAGGCATAGGAGAAATAACGGTAAGGGTTCCAGGGACAGATTAAGTAAATACAATAATGAGATAACCCCTAAATATAAAAAATAAGTATGAAGAGGGAGTAACCTAAGATATAGCCCTATTATTTTTAACAAGGATAAGTACCAGGACATTATCTTTAATATCCAAGCACTTATTAGGAGATAAAATAAGTGCTTCAGAAGTATCTAGATATAGTGCAAAATTAATTAATATGGAAATTGTGGAAAGAGAGCTAAGTTGTTATCTTCTCCTTTCTTTTATAAGTCTAAAAATAGAAGTTTTTAGAAAGTCCATCCTATAGGAGAAATTAATAACAACGTTAAAAACCTTAAATATATTAATAAAATTTTTAAATTTTTACACAAAATTATTGATACTATCCCGTTGGACAAATTTCTGTCGAATAATCAGACCTTGCTTCAGCAAAAATCCGCTTTAATTTATGTGGCAGGATTCATCGCAGTAGATATTAAAAATTTGGTTCATGACCCCTTTCCTTCCGATGTAAAGTCGATGCCAACCACTTCCAATCTTTCCACACCTGCTTCTTGAGATTCGAGTTCATGAGCTATAGCATCTAAATGGTTTAACAGGGCCTTAAAGTCTAATTTTCTACTCTCAAGCTTCCAGGTTCTCCCTGGTTTGGCATTTACTAAAAGAAATACTCCATGGGTGCTATCAACGGCCCTGAGATATTTTTCAACAAGCTGTACACGAAGTGCTGATTCTAATTTAGTAAGAGACCATTTATGAGCCCATTTGATTTCTATTGACACTGGCGGCAGGTTTAGGCGGAGTAATCGAATATCTGACTTTTTTTGGTTGTCAACCTCTGATTCACGTTCTACAGAGTAGCGGTCTCTCGATAATTCCTTTAATCGCTCTGCCATAAATTTCTGCAGCAGATCTTCAGAGGTTGAGTCGGAAAACAACTCTCTTAGGCTGTAATCACCTGTCTCCATCTTATTTTTTATTTCAGCGAGGCGCTTGAGAGCGATTACAAATAAATCGTCTATTGTTTTTGGTTCATGTTCATGGTCGGTTTCGAAATCCAAAACCTCCTGTTCCGACCAGATTAAAGGGGTTTCTCTGTCAATTTTTTCCTCAATGGTTCTCAAGAGCCAATCTTTCACGCCCTTACGTGCCGTGTTTTCCCTGATTTTTAGTAACGCATTAAAAGAATCTTTACCTGGAATTCGGGCCAACTTTTCAATTAGCTCGTTTCTAAAGCCCTCAGCATGGTCTCGCATGTCAGGTGTCCACGTGCCTTCACGTTCCGGGTCGTCCTCAAAGCGGATATGGTCAAATACGATTTTAATCAGCCTTGTTAAGGCTGGAACCGTGTAATAATCAGGAGGGCCTTGAAATCCGGTTCCTTCACCATGGTGATGATATAGAGTATTGGCCAAGTGCAAGATTGCATCGTCCGCCTGCCGAGGCTCTATTTTCTTCAAAGTTGCCTCAAGCCAGTCTAATGCCTTTATGGCGTCAACCTGTAACCATAGAGCAAGCCAGAAAACATCATCAACATGTAATTGCGCTTTTGGCCTAAAATATGAGGTGGCCAATGAGGCCAGGAAATCCCTGCAGGGCTCATGAGAAAAAGCCCTAACTATATGTAAACGGGTATTCTCGGAAAGGGGCATGTTCGATTTGGCCCACTCGAACAGGTCCTTATTTATCAGATCAACCGCTTCAGGTAGCTCATGGACGATACTAGCAAAAAGAGAGGGGTGGCGTTTTTCATTATTTGAGGTGTGTGCTTCAGATTCATCAAGTTCTCGTAAGATTAATGGCTTAATGTAGGCTGCTACAATGGTGGGGTGTTCTTTAAACAATTTACTAAACCACTCAGGAAACTCGAATTCCTTTAAAGCTAATTTTGTAAGTTTTAGGATCTGAGATTCATCTAAGGTCTCAAAAGATAGTCCCTCCTCTATGGCGAGCCCTACCCCTAAAAGGGCCATTTCTTCTCCCAGCCTTCTTGGGTCATCGGGTTCCCAGATTTCTAAGAATTTAATAAGACCTGAACGAAACGCAGAGACGCCTTTTTCGCCTAGAAGAGGAATCAGGGTATTTAAATTGGAAGGAATTCGCTCCCGCGTTATACGTTGAAGATAGTGAAATGTAGCTATTAATCTTCGTTCATCTGTACCTGATGCGATTTCTGAAATGTACGGCAGGATGTGCTGCTGAAAGGAAATAACTCGCCATCTTTCCTTCAATTTTTTGATTTTCTTCCGCAACCTTGAAGCAAGTTCATATTGACTGACAGGTGGATTAAGCATCTTCTCAAGATGCCCTTTAAGTTCATGATATTTTTGAATTACTGAGTTGACTCGCTCCCTTGGATCGCATTTGTCCTTTTCAGAAATACAAACCCTTATGGCTGCATCAAAGGCTGTAAATCTGTATTTGGCATCTTCAGTGCTAATGGCATCTTCTATCAGCCATTTTGAGTCATGATATGCAAGTTCCAGTATCCCATGATGATTGAGAAATTGGAAACAGTAAATCTCGTCACGTTTCTCTTTTTGAACAAAAATATCAAAGCGATGTTTGAAATATGCTTTCCTTAACGTGGGAGATTCCTGTGTAAAGGCTGTCCTTATCCCACCAACCAGATCCCTTTCCTGGTGCTCAAATGCATATTTTTCTTCAAAAAAATCTAAAATATCAAATAGTTCTTCAAAATTACCGCCTCTAATTTTAAACCAGTTGCAAAGGCCTTGTCCCAGAGCCTCAATGAGCCATGAATATGAATTTTCATCCAGACTTTGGTCTTGATTTGCCTGGGAATCTTTTATGAATTGCCACAAACCAGGAAGAAGGATTTTGAGCCTTTCCCGGTCAGTTTCTTTTTCTAGGATGGCATTTATCCTCTTTTTAAAAGAGCTTGTCCCTGAAAATTGCCTTTTGGGTATGGCCTCGATAAGTTCAAGCAGTTTCCCCGGGCCAATAGCAACTGGGTAAAGGGCATAAAGGGAGCAGGCATAGATGTCTTTGGGAATATTAGAAGTGGCTTTTAGGTAATGGTATATCTGCCCTAGCTCTTTTTGGGCTTCATATATCTTAAGGGCCAAAAAAGCGCTTACCCGTATATCACTATCCTCTTCTTCATTTAAAGCTATTGAAACAAGCTCTTCATTGCATCCTGGTATCTTCCCAGTCTCTACCAGATTTAACAGCAAGCGCTTGGCACCTGTTGTAGTGCTCGGTCCTTGTAATAAACCTTTTATGCAATCTGCTAGTCCAGGTTCTGCAAAACGTCTCAGCTTTTGAAAGTCGTACCAGAAGCTAGTATAGGTCCGGTCAGAATACCGCTCTACAAATGCCTTCAGGATCTTTTTCTTAACATCAAGCGGCAGGGTTTGAGGGTCTCCCTCATCTGGCAGGACCTCTGGGTTATGACGACAAAGTTCATCTAAGAGTTCAGGGAAAGGTGGAGCTAGCCATGCAGCGATTGAGGAAAATTTGCGTCGAATAACCGTTTTGCCATAACGGGTAGCAAAGAAGATATCTACGATTTCTTTTGCTGGACAGCCTTTTTCATGCCGTTTTTTTAGCCATGATGCTGTTAGGTATTCCCTAACTGTCCTAGTATGAAAACGGACCCGTCCATATGTGGCCTCATCAAAAATAGGGCGTCTGAGTAGGGCCTTTATATCTTCTTTAGTCCAATCAGGAAGCAATTTGTAAGGATCGAGGGCTGGCAGGGAATCTCTAATATCTTCTTCATGAGGAGTAAACCTAAAGGCACTTTGCCCACAAAGGGTAGCTGCTGCCGCCAGCCGTTCGGCTCCGAGCCTCGTCTTCTCTATGGATAGCCTGGCCTCATAGACTTCGCTTTCCTCTTGAAGTTTTCTGCAGACATCTTGCTTAGTAATCTCAGTCAGGGTGCCTAAGCGATGTTCACGCTTCCACAAATCAGCTAGCTCAATTGCATCTCCAGGGCGACCTGCGAAGTCAACAGCGCCTGCACTTTTAAGCTCTTCAATGAATTTGGAGGTCTCTGTTCTGTTTAGTCCCCTAAAATGTGCAATCTTTTCGATCTGGGTTTCATTCAGGGGGCAGAGCTGGACAATTTGAATTTCCTGGGCTCCTCGTGCATCAGATTCCTCCTCGCTCTCCCGTTTAAGTGCATAGCAAAGCCTTTCCAAAGGAGCATTGTCAGTCCTCGGACGCCATTCCGTAACCCTGCACGAAACAACAACCCTGCATCTGTTCAAATGAGGTTTCAATAACTTATGGAAGGTTCTGATGGCCCTTTTATAATCGTTAGGATTTTGAAGTTTTGCCTCATCTACTGCATCCAGGAAAAATATTGCTTCTTGGTTAGTCGCCAGCCATTTTTTGAATTTATCTTCTGCTTCAACTTCCAAGGCATCTAAGATGGCATCAGGGCTCCTGGAATTGAGGCCTTTCAGATCTTCCAACTGTAGGAAAAAGGCATATCGTCCCTCTTTATTCAACTTTTGGGTGGCAACTTTAAATTCAGTGGTCTTTCCGCTTCTGGCTTCGCCAAGAACCACTGTCAAAGGCTTCTTCAAGAGATCGTAAATTGTAAGTCCAAAAGTTTCGCCTGATAAAAGAGCAAGCTGGCTTTTAAGGGCATGAGTCTCTAAATCTTCCTGGCTGAGAGAAACTGGCACATATTTTCGATCAAGATCAATGACATCATTTCCTTTAAGAGTGACATCAATCATAATGCCTAATCCGGTTCAACGGCCCTCAACAATAGCGATTTCTTCTTCATTAAGGCCGTAAAGATCATAGACTAGGTGATCTATTTGCCTTTCCAAGTCTGGAACTTCAGGGCTGTCAGGATCAGCAAGGATTTTTTCAACCAGGGAAATAATGGGGGCTTTTTGAGAGGGAGTGACTTTTGGAATAGGGATTTGCTCCATATAAAATTTTTTGAAGCGAAATGTTTGCCCGCGTACAGAGGCACTAATTCTTAAAAAGAAAAAAGTTAATAATCTGGAGTTTAATAATCCCAACAAAAAATAATCGCTGCTAGTTAAAATAAACGCAGTCATATCTGGAAAAAATTTATTTTTATCTATTGCAAAACGGGGATTGGGAGATAAATCTGGAACTAAAATCTTTGGCCTTTCAAACTCCTTGTAATAGGCGCACGACCTCAGTTCCCACCAGAATTTCCCCTGATCATCACGCTTTTTAAGCTTTTTCTCCCATTGCGAGAGATGATCGTGAATCGCAGGAAAAGCCTGCCTGAACAATTCCCTTGCTTCTATCTCTGTCTTAGCATGGGACCAAGGCCATTCCCTATTGGCACTACTTGGGATATTAATCACATAAAGCCCGGCCCACTGCGCCTTCCACCGCTTTATGTCCTTTCCTCTGAGCCAGGGCTTTATTAGCTCTTCGCTCTTGGGGTCTTCTTCTATCAACCGTTGCCTTGTGGCCTGATCTATGACAAAAGCCCTGTTGAGGCCGGTTTTTATACCAGCAAAAATAATGTCCTTACTAAGAGGTTTTCCTCTTCCCCTCAGCTTTTCCATAAGGGCAAGGACTTCAGGTCGTTCAAGGTTCCAACTCTCCTCATTAAGGGCAGAGGTTTTCACCTCAAAGGCTATTTGGGAAAGGCTCTTTTCTATCTGGTCAATCTGCTCTCTGTCTGTGAATGTGGCTGCCAGAAAGGTCTCATCTTGCCCTGGCTCTTTCTTTTCTACAAGCACAATTGCCGGATAGGTGGTGGCATCAAAAATGGGGAGATCTCCGAAATCAATTACCCGTTTTGGTTTGACGGCTTTTGAAAGAAGCTTTCTGGTATTTTTTCCATACTTTGCCCGCATGAACTTGTTAGGAGCAATGAAACAAAGATGTCCTCCGTCATGTAAAATCTCAATTCCTCGTTTGTAGAAGTAGGTGTAAAGATCAGCGGTTCCGCAAAAGAATTTCCCAAACTGGGCCTTTAACCTCGGCTTGATGTCCTTGATGGTTTCCTGCCGTACATAAGGCGGATTTCCAATAACCACATCAAACCCGCCTTTTTCTTTGAATACATCTGCAAAATAAAGCTTCCAGGGAAAAAAGTTCCTGGGGACATTGCCGTGGGTCATCTCCCTGAGTTCTTTTTCAAGTTCCTGAATATCAAGCCCATACTTTCTGTCCAGTTTAGCCTTTTCAGTCTTAAAATATCGGGTGCGCTCAGATCCTTCAGGGAAATGGGCTGCCTTATCTTTTATCCGTTTAAGCTCACTGAAATATTCGTATTTCTGGCGCTCTAGCTCATACCTGAAAATGGCGATAATCGCTTCTTCAACTTCTCTTCTTAGATTTTTTTTATCATCTGCACGAACAGCGTTGAAAAGATCCTGCTGTTTTTGATGAAGATCCTGTATCAGCCTTTCAAGTTCAGTATCAGAAATCCAGGAAGTCTGTGACCCTGCTTTTTTACTTTTAAAATCAAGGGATATGCCATGGAAGTCCTCTATGAGGCTATCACCCTGCATGATTTTGTAATCAAGATTGGGAAGAGGCCTGATTGAATGATAGTCATCTTCATCCACCACAAGGGAGAGCCATAATCTAAGTTGTGCAATGTCAATTGCACCTGGATCTATATCAACGCCATAAATGGATTCTTGAATGCAGGCCCTTTTCAGCTCATAAGTACTCCGGCCTGTATGGTCTTCAATGTAAGTGGAAAGTACTCGCCGCGCCTTTACTATTTCGTGCATCATGCCAACGGCAAAGGCCCCTGAACCAATGGCAGGATCACACACCTTTATGTTGGCAAGTTTTTCATCAAGAAGCTTTGCATTTTTCCTGACGGATTCAGGCACCTGATACTGGTAAGACTTCGTACCTTTGATTTTGGCAGCATCATATTCAACTGCGAATTCGCCCCTTTTAATGAAGGCCTCTATGTCCCTTTTGGGAATTATTTCTTGCTTGACAATGACTTTAAGAACTTTTTGCTTTGGTTTTTCCCTTACAAACAACTCTTTTTGTTCTGGTATTTCTGATGAAATAGGCTTTCTTCCTATATTTACCGCTGAATCCAGATAATTGATGAGAGTTTCTTGGCACATGAAATGGACAATGGTCCTTGGGGTATAGTAAGCGCCTTGCCCCTTCCTGAGATTTGAAGGGAGCAGATTTTCAAAGACCTTCCCAAGCATCTCAGGGTCAACGGCCACTTCCTTTTCAAGGGGTTCATCCTCGCAGACGGTGAAGTTGTAGGTGTCAAAGGTCTGGAAGAGGTCCTCAAAGAAGCTATTGTCTATTAAGATGTCTGTCTCCTGCCAGTTATAACCGTTAATGGGATCGAAGAGTCCGCCATTTAAAAAGGGGATTCGTACGTCAAGGCGGTCGTAATAGTCATTCTCCCTCTCTATGGCAAGGGCTGTATAAAAAAGCGGTTCAAGGATATCATTAAAAAAGTTGTCGTAATCTATGTATTTCTTTTGATAAAGTCTTCTTAGAAAGTCCTTTGGGCCATGGCCCCAGGATTTGAACCGGCCATGCTCATCCCTTCCAACCCCAAGCCATCCTTTCTTTTGAAGGAAATACAAAAAGACGATTTGTCCCAGGAGTTTCTTGGCAAAATTTGCCGTGTCAATGGATCTTTTCTCAAATTCTTCCCTGACTAATTTGTCTTTTGCCTTTATGCCCTCAAGCTCCTGGGTGAGCTGTTCAAATAGTTTTCGGTATTCCTTATAGAAGCGGTCTGTTACTGTTTCTACGCTAAAGGCCTTTTCTATCTCATTAATGGTAGGATTATTTTGGAAGTCTTCTACTAGGGGAAGAAGTTGTGCCTGGGCAGTGTGACTAGGCTCATTTTGGCCGACAAGAAATGAATATCGCCTTGCTGGGGTAAGCTCTTCCCTGACGCGAACTTTCCCAGACTCATCAAGCTCCTGGCGGTATTCCATTCTCACAAAGGAAAACCGCCAGTCTTCAGGATCATTAGTGTAATAGGCTACAAGGGCAGCATCCTTGTCCCTTTTTTTGAGATACCATGCTACGAAATTTCGCTGGGTGGTCCTGGCACGCCATAATGACTGTTCGCGGGCAAGGTGAACTGTCAATATGTCAATTTTATTGCCTTCTGGATCAGTATATGTGCCAAGGCGCTTGTACCGTTTTATATGACCTTTAAAGGCATCTGGTATGTAATTGCCGTAATAGTCAAAATACTTGGACTCATCTATTTCATCATTTAACAGGTTGCGTATAAAAATGGTAAACTGGCTTTCATCAAAGGGTTTGGTAAAGGTGTTTGAGATGATATGAGCTGCTGCTTGCCTATTCATATTTTAATTACCTTCGCCCCGCAAAAATGCAGACAAAATGATCTCCCTTTTGACAAAAGGTGTTACGCTTGTGGTCTCTTTTGCATTCAGGAGAGACTCTGGGATAAACTGCTTCAAGATGCCGAGTACCTTATGAGGATTTATCTCTTTTTCAATGGCTTTTTTGATCTTCTTGGTGGTGTTCTTAGGTATGATTCCGGCTTCATAGGCTGTGAGTGCACGTTTTATAAATTCTTCATCTTCATCAGTAAACCCTTGATAGTGTCTGATTTCCTTGGCCT
>Ga0256914_1003287_pt1 | contig 12814 bp, 10 predicted proteins | sample HulkmetaG_FD_191571 | JGI IMG/M metagenome (GOLD analysis project Ga0256914, IMG submission 191571) | Hydrothermal chimney microbial communities from Main Endeavour vent field at the Juan de Fuca Ridge, Pacific Ocean - Hulk | ecosystem: Environmental > Aquatic > Marine > Hydrothermal vents ...
TCACCACCCTTGCCGCCACTGGCCCCCGAGGCCGTGATACACAGCCGTGTGACGCCGGTGGGCACGGTAATGGTTCGACTTTCCCCGCCCCGTGAAAGGGTCAGGGAATAGGGCGCTGTCGCCTGGGCGTGTACTGGCAGGATAACCGTATCAACCGCGGGCTTGACCCATTTGGAAGAAACAACGGCAGCGGTACCGGCAACCGTTGCCGTTGTGGCCATGGTTTTTAAGATCTTTCTCCGTTCATCAGATATGGGCTCTTCTCTTTTTTTCACCATACGATCCTCCCCCGAAAAAATGAACCAAACAGCGTCGACACCCTCCCGCTGCAGGAAGATCAATTAAACCCCAAACATGGTCTTACTGTCAAGGTATCGTGTTCATTTCTTTCCATTTTCTGGGGAATTGAGGCACGGTACAGCAGTTGCCCGGCCCGGTTCCGGTTCCTGCCGTTTCCATATCAGACGTATATCCAACGGGAGAGAAAAGAAAAAACAATCGATCTATCAATGAGATAAGACAGGGACGACTGCTGCGGGGCCATAGGAACCACGGCAGCCTTTTCCCGTATTCTGCTCTGATGCCCAGCTACGCGGGCCGGAGAGAAAATGATCAATGAAGCGCGCAACCCTCAGGGGACAACGGGAAGAAGAGCAATGGAATGGTCCGGAAACCAGTGATTCCAACTTCAAACCGCCCCAGATTTTGATTTCCATCGAGGACGCTTTTGGATGCATAAGCTGCAGGCATGCCTGCTCCCGGGTCATACCACAGACCACCGGTACGAATGCAAGACAACGATACGTCTCCCCCGGCTCTCCGGATAAACCAGCATGGCTGGACCAGATTGGCCAGCCACAACAAACAATGAAAATCTGTCACTTCGGCATGGTTGCCCCCGTGCTTCGTGGCGATTTTCGGATAAATAGTCAGCCTGACACGGAACAGGGCCGCGAACCGGGCTGTTCCTTAAGCGCGGTCATGACCGTAGCCAGCTCGATGAGCACGCCCAGCCCTTCCTGGACCTCGGGACGGCGCAGGGCAGCCATCATGCCGAACACGCCCCGGACCGGTCGGGTGTTGTCAAAGTCGATCTCCTGCATCCTGCTACCCACCCGCTCGGTCACGGCCAGGACCTGTTCAAAGGCGTCAAAGACCCCGCGCTGCTTGAGGCATTCCAGCCGCTCGATGGCGTCGTTAAAGGCCAGCTTGGAGAGCATGGCGGCGTCGGTCTTCATCTCCATGACCGAACCGAGCATCTTCAGACCATCGGCCAGGTTACCCATGTTGACGATGAACTGTTTGAGCAGCTCCTGCAGCTTTTCCGGCTCAAACCCGTGCAGGGTGGTCTGGAGCTGTTCAACCAGCTCCCTGAACATCTCCTTGGAGTAGGGTTCAAAATCCTTTTTGAACTCCATGAACCGGTTCAGGCTCTGCAGGGCATCGGTCAGGCTTTTGCTGGAGATCAACAACTGGCCGATCATCTCCACCACGTCCTCGGCCTCGAAACGCCGGTCCAGGCCGGAAAGTTTGTCGATGGCGCAGATCACCATGTCGTTGACCAGGGGCTCCATCTCCTGTTTCAGCTCCACGTAGGGACGAATGGCCGCCTTGGCCGCCCGTACCTCCTCGGTCAACTCGTCAAGGCGGGCCAGAATCTTTTCTTCATTGGTCATGGCAGCCCCCCTTAATCCTGGACCTTTCCGGCCAGGGACATCTGCGCCTCAAGGGGCAGCTCCTCGCCGGAAACCAACTTGTTCCAGTAGACCCACTTGAACATCATCTTGCCCCAGTGATTGGCCTTGGATTCACCAAGCAGGGAAAAAGGCCCCAGGCCGGGCAGGGGAAATTTGCCGGGCAGGGGTTCGTAATCGTAGTTGAAGTCGATCAGGGCCGCCTTGTCAAAACCGGTCTCGATAAAGCAGTTGGCATGGCCGTCAAAGTCCTCCCGCAGCGGTTCGTCCTCGATCTCGCGCAGAAAGTTCTCCACCAGGACCTCGCCGGCAAAATGGGCCACTGATCCGGCCTTGGAGGTGGGCAGGGTGGTGGTATCACCAAGCACGAACATGTTCTCGTGCTGCTCGGCCTTGAGGGTATGGTTATTGGTCTTGACATAGCCGATCTCATCCATGGCTATGGAGGACTTGACCAGGAAGCGGGCCCCCACATTGGGCGGGATGGAGACCAGCAGGTCAAAGTCGATCTCCTCGCCGCTGGCCGACATGATCTTTTTCGCCTGGCAGTCCACCTCGGCCAGGTCATAGCTGGCCGTGACCCGAATGTTCTTCTCCTCGATGAGCCTGGAGAAAAAGGCCGAGGCCTTGGGTTTGGTAAAGGCGCCCGGCAGGGGTGTGACCAGATGGATATCCACCTGGTCGCGCAGGCCACGTTCGGTGAAATAGGCGTCGGCGAGATAGACAAATTCAAGCGGCGCCACCGGGCATTTGAAGGGAAACTCGGCAATGTTGAGGACCAGCTTGCCGGAGCGGAATTTGCGCAGGGCCCGGCTCAGGTTGACCGCGCCTTCCAGGGTGTAAAAGTCAAAGGCCACCTTCTGCCATCCCTCCATGAGACCGGGGATTTCCTCCGGAGCCAGGGAAACGCCGGTGCAGACAATGATCTTGTCATAGACATACTCGCCGGTGGCCGTCTCCACCACCTGCCGCCGGGTATCAACTGCAACTATCTCGTCAACGACAAAATTGACGCCCCGGGCAATAAACTCGCTGCGGCTGCGCACCACATCATCGGCCTGGTAGATACCAAAGGGAATGAAAAGCAGGCCCGGCTGATAGATATGTTTGTCATCCTTGTCAATGATCGTGATCGACCACTCATCCCGCCCCAGCTTTCTGCGCAGTTTGTTGGCCACCATCGTACCCGCACAACCCGCACCGAGAATCACCAGCTTTTTCACGTTGCACCCCCTTTTTTGATGTTTTGCAAGAGACAATCATTCTTTTCTGGGAATCAATGTGACACATTGTGGTTGCAGAGTCAAGATATTTTACCACTTAGTGGTATATGGATTGGCAAGCCACTGCCTCAAAAAGAAAAACGGGATTTCAATAGAAAAGTGGAAAGATGGGGTGAGAACAGGCCTTCAGCGCGGGAAATCAGGTACCACAAATATCAGTCACGGACAAAGAGAAGCTGGTCAGGCTCGATGACCAGGACAACCTGGTCGCCCTCGGCAAGAATTTCCTTGCCGCGCAGATGATTTTCCTCGGTCTGAATGACTTCGTTATCCACCTGCATCTGATAGCGGACCGTGGAGCCGAGAAATTCCCTGGCAACCACCCGTCCATCCAGGTTGACACCATCCTCGGGTATGGAACCCGGGTTGACCCGGACGGCCTGAGGGCGGAATATCAGGGCACCCTCACCTTCATGGGCAGTCTCGGCCAGGGGCAGAACCAGACCGCCGGTGGAGGTAAAAAGAAAAGAACCATCCTGTGCGCTCACCACCCCTTCCAGCATGTTGGTGGTGCCGAGAAAATGGGCCACAAACCGGTTGACCGGATGATCATACAGCTCCATGGGCGTGCCCACCTGCTGAATAATCCCCTTGTCCAAAACCGCCATCCGGTCCGATATGGTGTTGGCCTCTTCCTGGTCATGGGTGACAAAGATGGTGGTCAGGCCGAGTTCCTTCTGCAGGTTGCGGATATCATGACGCATCTGTACGCGCAGGTTGGCATCCAGGTTGGAAAGCGGCTCGTCAAGGAGAAGCAGGCGCGGCCTGACCACGATGGTCCGGGCCAGGGCCACCCGCTGCTGCTGGCCGCCTGAGAGCTGCGAGGGCCGTCGACCGGCAAGATGGGCCAGCCCCACCATGTTCAGGGCTTCTTCGACCCGGCCGCTGATCTCCTTTTTGGGAACCCGGCGCTCCTCCAGGCCAAAGGCGACATTTTTCCAGACCGTCAGGTGCGGCCAGAGGGCATAGTTCTGAAAAACCATGCCCACGTCCCGCTGCCAGGGCGACTGGCTGGTAATATCTTCCCCATCAATGAGGATCCGTCCCTCGGGAATGGGGCCGAAACCGGCCACTGCCCGGAGCAGGGTGGATTTTCCCGACCCGGAGGGGCCAAGAAAGGCGAAAAACTCACCCGGCTCGATTTCCAGGTTGATGCCGGTCAGCACCCTGGTGGCGCCAAAGGAGATATGCAGGTCTTCGATCTTCAGCCGTACGGGCTGGACATGGGCGGAGATGGTCATTGTTTACTGTCCTGGCGCAGTTACCTGCAGCCGTTTGTTTCGTTCAATAAAGTGATGGGCCAGATAGCTGCCCACCGCCACCACCACAACGGCGATCAGCCCCAGGGCCGCTCCCGGCCCGCGGCCCGCGGCCGACTGCATGAATACATAAATCCCATAGGAAAGGGGCGCATCCGACTCCGAGGTGACCAGCATCAGGGTGGCGGAAAGCTCGACCGCGGCCGTTGCAAAGGAGGTGACAAAGCCGGCCACAATGCCGCCGGCCATGAGCGGCACTACGATACGGCGCACGATTTTCACCCGGGCCGCGCCCAGGTTTTCGGCCGCCTCTTCCAGGGAACGGGAAACCTGGTGCAGGGCAGCGGTACAGGCCCGCAGGGCATAGGGCAGCCGCCGGACCGCCAGGGCGATCACGATAATCACCCACCAGCCGGCCAGGGGCTTGCCGATAAAGGGGACGTTAAAATCATTAAAGGTGCGCAGATAACCGATACCGAGCACCACGCCGGGGATGGCCAGGGCGCCGGTAGCCGTGTAATCGAGCCATTTGCGGCCGATAACCGTGGTCCGGGAGACCACATAGGCAATGGCCACGGAAAAGGCCACGTCAAAGGAGGCGGCCAGGCCCGCATAGAGAAGCGTATTGGTGATATATTCCCGGGCCGTGGAAAAGACTTCCAGGTAATGGGCCGTGGTAAACCCGTCCGGCAGCACCGAATAGGACCAGATGGTACCGAAGGAGAGCAGCAGAAGGGCAATATGCGGCGAGAGCACCAGGACCAGGATAAAGAGGATAAGCGCGTAGGCGCCCGCCTTTTCCCAGCCGCGCATATCCCTTTTCAAGAGACCGCTGGCCCCCTTGCCGCCGCCTGAATAATCCTTGCCCCTGGAGGCAAGCATGGAGGCCCAGAGGGAAAAGAGGGAAAAAATCACCAGGATCACCGAGATCACATACCCCATGGGATCGGAAATACCGATGGAGGAGATACGCAGATAGGCCTGCGGGGCCAGCATGTTGTTGACGTTGAGCAACAGCGGCGTGCCGAGATCGTCAAAGGCCTTCAGAAAGACCAGCGAGGCCCCGGCCAGGTAGCCGGGCAGGGCCAGGGGCAGGACAATGCGCCGGAACAGGCGCAGGCCCGAAGAGCCAAGATTCTGGGCCGCCTCCTCCATGGAACGGTCGATATTGTTGAGCGAGGCGGACAGGTTGATGAGGATGAAGGGAAAGTAATGGATCGATTCCACCAGGATCACGCCGTTGAGCCCCTCCATGAAGGGGATGTTGATCCCGAACCACTGATCAAGGAGCAGGTTGATGGAGCCGTTGCTGCCAAAGAGGAGCTGCATGGCCACTGCGCCGACAAAGGGCGGCATGATGAGCGGTACAATACCCAGGGTCTGGATGAGAATGGAGCCGCCGAAGTTGAAACGGGTCGTGAAATAGGCCAGGGGCATGGAAACCAGGCTGGCCATGAGCACGGCCATGGAGGCCACGTACAGCGAGTTGACAAACGACTCCTGAAAAAGCGAGGTCTTGAAAAAATCAACAAAGTTGACCAGGGTCAGCGCGCCGGTGGAACTGTCCTGAAAGGCGACATAGATCACCTTGCCCACGGGAATGACCAAAAAAACAAGCAGAAACAGGGCCAGAAACGAGGCAACAAGATAGGCGGAACGCTGACGAACCATGATGAAGGCCGGGGAAGGCGAACAAATGAGGTTTTCCGGACAGGGCCACTGTCCGGAAAACCTGTCTCAACACAAAAGATTACAGCATGGATTTGGCCTTGTTGGCCAGCTCAATGGCCTTTCCATAATTGGCCTTGATCATCTTATCCCACTGCTGCTCCACCTCGGCCTGGCGGCCGGTCACCTTGTCGGTGGCTTTTTTCCGTTTTTTCTTGAAGATGGCGGCAAAGTTCTTGTCCATGGATTGTGCCTCGGCAATAGGCACAGCCGCGATCAGGGCGCGCGCCTCGGCAATCAGGGCCGCGGCTTCCTTGTTGTCCTTGCCGGCCAGCGCCTTTTCCGCCTCCTGCACGGCCCTGGTCGCCTTTTTCAGGTCATCGAGCCGGTAGGTGATCATGACATCGAACATGGAGTTGACCAGGTTATAGCGGTTCTTGGACTTGACCACGTCGAACTTGACCTTGGAACCGATGGAGGAATTTGTAAAGGGATTGGGAAATCCCTTGGGCGCCTTGGCATAGACCTCGGGCCGCACCGGCAAACGCATGATTTTGGGATCAAGGAGCAGTTCCTGGCCCTCCTCGGAGAGCAGAAACTCGATAAAGGCAGCCGCGGCCTCGGGATGGGGCGCATTCTTGACAATGGCGATATTGGCCGGCACCAGGGTGGTGACCGTGGGATAGACAAAATCGACCGGAAAGCCGGAGGCCTTCGAGGAGAAGCCGAAAAAGTCAATGACAATACCGATGCCGAACTGACCGGAGTTGACGCCGTCCGGCACGCCAAAACTCCGCTCGGTGACGGTATTCAGGTTACCGCCGATCTCCTTCATGAGCTGCCAGCCCTTTTCCCAGCCCTCGCCCTGGAGGATGGTCTCCACGGTGAGGTGCGTTGTACCGGAGCGGGACGGGGCCGACATGCCGACATGGTTGAAATAGACCGCCCTGGTCAGGTCTTCCCACTCCTTGGGCGGCGGCAGGTGTTTGGCCTTCAGGTAACGGGTATTCCACATGATTCCGTAGCCCGATCCGGCAAAGCCCTTGTAATAGCCATCCGGATCATTGATGGGATAGGAGCCGATCTTCTCCGGAATGCCGGTGGCCTTGACCTGGTATTTCTGGAGCAGGCCATCGCCCTTGAGGACCTCAAAAGCATCCGGGGCAGAGGCCCAGAACAGATCAGAGGAGTTGTTGGAAGCGGTCTCCTGTATATATTTGACGCCGGCGGTGGTCTTTTTCTTGAGCATCTCCACCTTGACGTCGGGATGTTTTTTCTCAAAGGCCTTTTTAAAGGCCACGGTCAGATCCTTGGGATAGGAGGTGACCACGGTCAACTGTTTTTCAAGGGCCTGGGCCGGAACCGCGAGACACATGACCAGGCCGGCCACCATGGCAAGCCCGAAAAAGGTTACGGATCGTTTCTGCTGCGTGCTGGAAACCATAACTTCCTCCTGTACTGAAAGTGTGCAACGACATTATTGCGATTTTCTCTTCTATACCAAGGCCAAAGGAAAATACAAACCTTTTTGATTGATGGCTGACGTTATCGAGCTTTCCATCCCTTCCAAACGGCATAACCGGCAGCAGACCTTGATTCGGACCGTGGTCACATTTTCTTTTCTTTTCCCTTGTAATCGACGAACCATGGTGTATAGTGAACTTGTTGTTCGTAAAGGAAAAGCATTTTCTTGCCCGCCTCGCGGGTTCAGGTTATCCCACCTTTTTTTCGGGTACCGCACAAGTTACTGCTGATCACTTACCAATGAGAAGCAGCGTGAGCCGGTAACCCGATTTCTTTTTTTATCCCTTCTTGCGTATCGCAACAGGATGCCTCGCTTGCCGTTTTTCCGGCCAATGGTCGTTCATTTTTGAACGGTCGGTCCCAGGCAAGAGCTGGTTGATCCCGATACCACCTGGCCGCTCTCTTCTCAAACGCAACCCAAACACATCCGGTCGTACGGTAATGACCGGCACAGACAGAGAGCTCCTGTCTTCATGTCGAAAAGGCTGAAGACACGGGCCCTGCAACCATACGGGACAGGCGACCCTGAACAGGAGCGGTCCTCACTACAAAAAGGAGCAGTATGCAGTTTAACGAGTTTGATTTTCATCCGGCAATCAGCCAGGCCATTGACAGGTGCGGTTTCAAAACACCCACCCCGATCCAGGCCCAGGCCATGCCCCATCTGCTGGCGAAAAAGGACCTGCTGGGCCTGGCCCAGACCGGCACCGGCAAGACAGCAGCCTTTGTCCTGCCCACCCTGCAGAACCTGAGCGAGGGGCCACGCAAAAAGGTGCGCGCCCTTATCCTGACCCCGACCAGGGAACTGGCCGAGCAGGTTCACGACAATATCCGCGAGATGGCGGGCAAGACCGGCCTGAAAAGCCTGGCCATTTATGGCGGGGTTTCCAAAAACAACCAGATTCATGCCCTCAGGCGCGGCGTGGAGATCGTGGTCGCCTGTCCGGGCCGGTTGCTGGATCACTGCGGCTCCGGCACCATTGATCTCAGTCAGGTCGAGATTCTTATCCTGGACGAGGCGGATCAGATGTTTGACAAGGGCTTTCTCCCCGATATCAGACGGATCCTGAAATATGTTCCCCGCCGGCGGCAGGCCATGGTCTTCTCGGCCACCATGCCCGGCGAGATCCGTCACCTGGTCGAGGAGATCCTCGATAACCACGTGACCGTGCAGGTGGACCATGAAAAACCGGCCGATACCATCAGCCATGTTCATTTCCGGGTCGCCCAGAGCAGGAAGACCGCTCTTTTGAAGAATATCCTTCAAAGCAAGGAGATGGATACCACGCTGATCTTCACCCGCACCAAACACAAGGCCAAAAACCTGGCCAGGCAGTTGCAGAATGCCGGTTACCGGGCCACCTCCCTGCAGGGAAATATGTCCCAGGCCCAGCGCCGCACGGCCATGAACGGCTTTCGCAGCGGCCGCTTCAACATCCTGGTCGCCACCGATATAGCGGCCCGGGGCATCGATGTGTCCGGTATCTCGCATGTGGTCAACTATGATGTGCCTGATACGGTCGAGGCCTATACCCACCGTACCGGCCGCACCGGGCGGGCTGAACAGACAGGCGAGGCACTGACCTTTGTCACCGCGGACGATCATGGCCTGTTGCGGGCCGTGGAACGGCGGCTGGACAAAAAAATAGACTGCGAAACCGTGGCTGATTTCGACTCGGGTTTTGAGCAGTTTGCGCCCCGCAGCCGGAAGAAAAAACCTTCCGGATACGGCCACAAAGGTCCGCGCGGCTATAAAAGCGCGTCCCGCAGGCGGCGCTCCGGCGCATCCAGGGCGTAGCCGACAGAGGCGTATATTTATTACGTAACCCCCATCCCGGCACACCGGGACAACGAAGGGATGAAAGCCGGTGCCCTCAAAACGGACCTGGCCAGGCTTTCATAGAAAAAGAATTGCAGTCGGAAAAGACTGTATGCTGCCCTGCAACAGTTGCAGAACAGCGTTTTTGAAAAAAAGTAGCACAAGGAGTACTACAAATGGCAGAAGGAACAGTAAAATGGTTTAACGATTCCAAGGGTTTTGGTTTTATCGAACAGGATGGCGGCAAGGACGTGTTCGTCCACCATTCAGCCATCCAGGCCCAGGGCTTCAAAAGCCTCCAGGAAGGCCAGCGCGTGACCTTTGACGTGGTCGAAGGCGCCAAGGGCCCGGCAGCGGAAAATGTTGTCGCCCAGTAACCCTGGCATGTAACAAACCGGAAACTCTGCCCGAGGCGGAGTTTCCGGTTTTTCATTTCATCTTCCAAAGGAGATCATCATGGCACGAAACAACTACTCCTATGCCAAACGGCAGCGGGAACTGGCCAAGAAAAAGAAAAAAGAGGAAAAACGGCTCCGCAAGCTGGAGAAAAAGAATCGGGCAGCCGAAGAAGTGGAAAATCCGGGCGCCATTGACGAGCAATAGCCCTCTTTCATTTTCGACATTTTTTCTCCTGGGCCGTCTTTGTCAACCGTAATGCTGTCCATTCGTCCGTATGACGGCGCTCCTCCGGCCGGCACCCAAGCTCTTCGTACACCCTGACGATATTCTCCTCCTGTTCTCCCGCCAGAATACCGGCCAGAACAAGCCGGCCACCGGGGGCCAGCCGCACCACCAGCTCCGGCGCCATCTCCACCAGCACGTTGTGGATGATATTGGCGCAGATCAGATCAAAGCTTCCCTCCGTATCAGTCAGGCTCCGGCCGCTCACCCGGATCGTCCGCGTCAGATGATTGGCCGCGATATTTTCCCGCGCCACCCGCACCGCCTCGGGATCATTGTCAATGGCCAGCACGGTTTCGGCTCCGAACAGGGCCGCGGCCATGGCCAGGATGCCGGTGCCGCAGCCCACATCAAGCACCCTGGCATTCTCCACATTCTGCAACGATATCCGCAGCAGGTCCAGGGCCATGCTGGTCGAGGCATGCTGACCCGTGCCAAAGGCCTGCCCCGGATCCATCATAATGACCTGCTCTCCTGCTGCCGGCGCATACTCTTCCCAGCTCGGCCGGATAACCAGGCCGGGAACAACCTCAAATGGCCGGAAGTACTGCTGCCAGCTTGTGGCCCAGTCCTGATCCGGGAAAAATTCCTGAACAAGAGAGGGCATGGGCTGATCATAGAGGGCGAAAAGCTCGGCCAGCCGCGCCCGCAGGTCGGCAAGCAGTTGTTTGCCGGCATCCGGGTCTGCCGGGGCCTGGAAAAAGGCGCTGATCCGGACCCCGTCCCGATTCTCCGGGCTCAACTCCACACCCGCACCGGAAAGAACGCCGAGCAGGTCGGATACCGATTCGACAAGGGGGGCGGGCGTCATGACACCAATTTTCAGCCATTGCCCGTCCCGCCACGTGTCACCGTTTGTCTCGCTCATTGCCTTCCCTCTGAATTTATGGTATAAATTGGCCTCTCAATCACGAAAAACCCTCTCTTTTTCCCGGAGTTTTCATGAAGCATACCATTTCCTTTCAGCCCGACAACATAACAGTCAAGGTTGAGGAGGGCGAGAACTTACTGTCTGCCGCGGCCGAGGCAGGGGTCTACATCCACGCCTACTGTGGCGGCGACGGAGTCTGCGGCAAGTGCAAGGTCAAAATCGATGCCGGCGAAGTGCGTTCCGACAAGGCCAACCTCAAGCAGGAGGACTGGGACCAGGGATTCCGCCTGGCCTGCCTCTCCTCTGTCCAGTCGGACCTCACGGTCACCATCCCGGAGATGACCACCAAGAGCGGCAAGGCGCTCAAGCGCAAACCCAAGACCACCCGCACCATCTCGGCCCGTTCCCTGGACTCGCTCATCGGCGAATGGAAGGTGGATCCGCCGGTCTCCAAGCTGTACCTGGAACTGCCGCCGCCCACCATGGAGGATAATATCTCGGACATGCAGCGGGTCATGCGCGGCATCAAACAGGTCATGCCCGATCCGCGCGAGCCCTCCTACGACCATCCCGAACTGATCAAGATCCTGCCCCATGCCCTGCGCGAGGCGGAGTGGAAGATCACCCTGCTGCTCCTGCGCGGCAAGAACAAGGGCGAGCCTTTCCGGATCATCGACGTGGAGGCGGGCGATACCACGGCCCGGCTGTACGGCCTGGCCGTGGACATCGGCACCACCACCTGTTCCGGCGTCCTGGTCGACCTGAACACCGGCAAGATAATCGCCGAGGCGTCCGGCTATAACGGCCAGATCAGCTATGGCGAGGACGTGATTTCCCGGATCATCTACGCGGGCCGGCCCGGCGGCCTCCAGGCCCTGCAGGAAAAGGTGGTGGCCACCATCAACACCATCATCGAGGATATCTGCCGGGAGATGATCATCAGCCCGGCCGATATCTCCTATATCATGGCCGCGGGCAACACGGTGATGTCGCACCTGCTGCTCGGCCTGGACCCCAAGTATATCCGCGAGGCCCCGTACGTGCCCTCGGTGAGCCAGTTCCCCCTCACCAAGGCCGCCGGCCTGGGCATCCACGCCCATCCCTCGGTGCGGCTTTTTCTCTACCCCTGTATCGCCTCCTATGTGGGCGGCGATATTGTCGCCGGCGTGCACGCCTGCCAGATGGCCAAATCGGAAAAGATCAGCCTGTTCATCGATATCGGCACCAATGGTGAAATCGTGGTCGGCAACAGGGAATGGATGGTCTGCGCCGCCTGTTCGGCCGGGCCGGCCTTTGAGGGCGGCGGTATCCAGTACGGCATGCGCGCCGCCAACGGCGCCATCGAGAACTTTCAGATTCACCCGGAGACCTTTGACCCGATGATCGTCACCATTGGCCGCATCAAGCCAAGCGGCATCTGCGGCTCGGGCCTGATCTCCATTGTCGCCGAGCTGCTCGAGGCCAGGGTCATCGACCAGCAGGGCAAGTTCAACCGCACCCTGGACCATCCCCGCATCCGCGAGGGGCGGGAGGGCTGGGAGTATGTCCTGGCCTGGGGCCAGGATTCGCTGATCGGCGAGGATATCGTCATCACCGAGGTGGACCTGGACAACCTGATCCGGGCCAAGGGGGCCATGTACGCCGGCTACCAGACCCTGCTCGACTCGGTCGGCCTGACCTTTGCCGATCTGGACCGGGTGATCATGGCCGGCAACTTCGGCGCCTATATCGACCTGGAAAAGGCGATCTGCATCGGCCTGCTGCCCGACGTGGACCGGGACAAATTCTACTACCTCGGCAACGCCTCCATGCTCGGCTGCCAGATCAGCCTCTCCGACGTGGACCGGTTCCGGGAACGGGTCCAGGTACGCCAGCTCATCACCAACCTGGAACTGGCCGAGAACCAGGAGTTCATGTCCTACTACATGGCCTCCCTGTTCCTGCCCCACACCGACATGAGCCTTTTTCCAAGCGTGCGCGACAAGCTGGCGGAGTAATCTACCTGTAATTTGCAG
>Ga0256914_1003288_pt1 | contig 12809 bp, 13 predicted proteins | sample HulkmetaG_FD_191571 | JGI IMG/M metagenome (GOLD analysis project Ga0256914, IMG submission 191571) | Hydrothermal chimney microbial communities from Main Endeavour vent field at the Juan de Fuca Ridge, Pacific Ocean - Hulk | ecosystem: Environmental > Aquatic > Marine > Hydrothermal vents ...
GAAGGCGAGTGCAAATAGAAGTGAATAGCGGGCAACTGGTTTAAGATCCTGGACTTTGAATACGTGATACAAGGAAGATACGATGAAAGCCCCAGCGATGATACCTGTGATATAAGGATAGAGCACAATCATTAGGCTCCAGTGAACGTGAAGATCGTTGGGGAAGACATAATTCATAATATTGGCTGCCATGCCTGTATGGACTGCTTCTGTCATCAGACCACCTCCCTTCTCAGGCCCTTGTAGTAGAGGGCTGGATGGTTACCCATGTCTGGCTTCAACACTGTGATAACTTCAGGGCTTGCCAGTATCTTGCTAACTTCTGACTCTGGATCGTTTAAATCCCCAAACTTCCTCGCTTTGGCTGGGCATACATGGACACAAACAGGCAAAAGCCCTTTCCGCACTCTGTGATAACACCATGTGCACTTGTCTGCGGTTTTAGTCTTTGGATTGAGGAAACGAGCCGAATATGGGCAGGCTTGTATACAGTAGGCGCAGCCCACACAGTAGTCTTTATCGATCAGGACAAATCCATCAGGCGTCTTGAAAGTTGCTCCCACAGGGCAGACCTGAACACAGGAGGGCCTTTCGCACATGTTACATAGCTTGGGAACAAAGAAAGTGTCCCTTATCTTACCAGGAATGTCTGTGCGCGGCTTTTGATAGCCGTCAAGGCCACCGTTTGGACAATCCACATAGACATTGTCGTCAAAATCCTTGATGTAGCGTTCGACCCATGTCCTGTAATGGCCATCTGGAACATCGTACTCCCGTTTGTCAGCTACACAGCATGAGCCACATCCTATGCAGCGCGTTATATCAACAATAAAGGCAAAGCGCTGTTTTTCCATGTCATACTTTTTCCCCCGAATTCCTGGGATTTGTTCGGGTACTTGAATTGCGCCTTCACCTCCCATTGGGAGCACCAGAAACAAGGACCCTGCTATGGAGCCCCTTAGCACTTTCTTTACAAACTCTCTCCGGTCTTTATTGATGGCAGCCTTAACGTCTTTCATTGCCTGCCTCCTCGACTTTAAGTAACCCAAGAACCTTTTTGGCCCTGTTGATGTATCTCAGAGGAGCATGCACATGGTGGCACTGATTGCAAATGTGGTCTTCGCGCACGTGCTGGCTCTTCAAGTGATCGGGCATTTTTATGGTCTTTATGACATCCTTGGGTCTTGCTTTGATTTCCTTGTTGTGGCAACGAATGCAGAGGGTTTTGATCTCCTCTCCCTTTTTGACTGGCAGCTTGGCCACATATTTGCCGTCTTTTACATGGTCTGCATAAGGGCCATGACAAAATTCGCACGATATGGTTTTGTGTTTTCCATATTCGTGGATTTCCCACTCAAATGCATGACACTTTTTGCAGGAGTAGTTTGTCATGTGTTTGAGCGGCCTATTGGCCTCTTTATCAATGGCTGCTGCCCTGTAGTGACCATACTTGCCGAAAGTCTTGGGTGTGAAAACCTTTTTGGCGCCATAGCCGACGATGGCTAAAATTGCCAACAATAAAACTATTCGTTTTACGTGTGTGTTGTAAGATTGCACTTATGGCCCTCCTCGCTACCAGTGCCTGTTTCAAGATAGGCTCCTGTTAAAAAATCCACAAATGCCTGGTTAGGTCATATCGGACTATCTCTTATAATACTAATTTTAAAAAAACTATACAAATATTAAAGTAAAAATTAGGTTAAATATGTTACAAAAATATTACAGCCCTTAAATGTCTTTAGTGTCCTGGAAAAAATGAATCTCCATTCAATTTTGTGTTGACAATCACAAAGTGCTGGAATATAGATAAACCAGTTTGTGATATATGGTGCAATCTAATTGATTGTGGGCTTTTTGGTAGGGAGTTTAAAAAACGGATGTTGTTTTAGCCTTGAAAATCAGAATGACAACAATTAGAATTATAATTACTTGATTAGTGTTGTTTCTGATGTTTGGCTGAACAGCGCTTCTGCAGTGCCTTTGGGAGGGAGCAGAAGGTGAACGGATTTGAGACCATCTTTCTATATGTGGGCATGTCCTTTTTGGCTGTTTCGGCCATGCTCATTATATCCGCGTTGTTGGGGCCGTTTCGGCCAGATCCCCGGAAGCTAGAGACATATGAGTGCGGTGTACCTCTGTTGGATCCGGCACACAAGCGCTTCAGTCTACGGTACTATGTTGTGGCCGTCCTCTTCTTGGTCTTCGATATAGAGACCATTCTGCTTTATCCCGTGGCCGTGCAGTACCGCATGTTCGCCCAGCAAGGGTGGGCCATTTTCTTCGAGGTTTTTGTTTTCGTGGCAATTCTTATGGTTGGTCTCTTCTATGCAATTATAAAGAGGGGCATAGAGCGTGAGTAAAGGAGGCGGCGATATGGCTATAGAGGCCTATACAGGAGACGGCTGGCTTCTTACCAAGCTGGAACAACTCATAAATTGGGGAAGGAAGCGTTCACCCTGGCCGCTTCCATATGGCACCGCATGCTGCGGTATCGAGATGATGGCTGCCTTGGCTTCTGGATATGACATGGCGAGGTTTGGTGCAGAGAGACCGAGTTTTTCCCCTAGGCAAGCTGATGTTTTGATTGAGGCTGGCACCATAACTAAGAAAATGGTGCCCATCTTGAAACGCATTTATGACCAGATGGCAGAGCCAAAATGGGTGATAGCCATGGGGGCTTGTGCATGCAGCGGAGGAGTATTCCGCACCTATTCAACCTTGCAAGGTATTGATCAAGTGATACCAGTTGATGTCTATGTGCCGGGGTGCCCGCCTAGGCCAGAAGGCCTTTTGTATGCCCTTTTAAAGTTGATAGAAAAGATTGAAAGGGATCATCCTCTGCATAAAAAAGCGGTTCAGCTCAAGGGAGAATTGCAATATGGCGCTTAAAGACAGCGTATCACAAGTGTTGGGCAGAGACGCTTTGGCCTTTGATGAAACTGCCGGATGCCTTTTTGTAGAGGTGCCAAAAAAGAGGCTCTTAACCTGCTTGACGTTATTGAGGGATGAGTTGGGCTTTGATTTTTTGAGTGACCTTTTTGGGGTGGACAACAGCGCATTTTACGAAAAAAAAATGAAGAAAAAGAAGAAAAAAGAGGACGATACTGAAGAAGACAGCAGATCCGGGCAGGAAGAATCCTTACCTCCCAGGTTCGAAGTCATCTATCTTTTGCTGAACCTGGAAACGAATCAGCGGTTGCAAGTGAGGGTTAGAGTTCCAGAGAACGATCTCACGGTAGAAACTGTAACCAGCCTTTGGAAAGGGGCAAACTGGCCTGAGCGGGAGTGTTTTGACATGTTCGGTATACGATTTAAGGGCCATCCCTATTTGAAACGGCTTTTGATGTGGGATGAATTTCCCGCCCATCCCTTGCGAAAGGATTATCCGCTGGAAGGAAAGGGTGAAGAGAGATCCTTGGTATATGAGCCCGAAGGTGAAGGGCATTGGACATAATTCAATGTTGACAACAACGAATTGTTGATTGCATTCCCCGAGAGAGGAGGAGGCCTAATGGGACCAGTAAAACAGAGAATAGCCAATGAAGATTATGTGACGATCAATGTTGGTCCCTCTCATCCGGCCATGCATGGTACCTTGAGGGCCATTGCGTATGTTAGCGGTGAAACAGTCCTGGGAGCCGATCTCGAGATAGGCTATCTGCACCGGGGGGTCGAAAAGCTGGGGGAAAATCTGAGTTATCATCAATTCATACCCATAACGGATCGCTTAAACTACTGTTCTGCTATTGCCAACAATGTGGCCTATGAAATGGCGGTGGAAAAGCTCATGGGCATTGAGGTGCCAGAAAGGGCTCAGTTAATAAGAATCATAATGACTGAGCTTTCAAGGATAGCAGACCATATAGTTTTAATTGGCATACTTGGCGTGGACCTTGGTGCCTTTACCCCATTTTTTTATCTTTTTATTCAACGCGAAGAGATATACGAAATTTTTGAATGGTACAACGGTGCGCGCCTCACCAATACTTTTGGGCGCATTGGCGGAGTAGAGGCCCCCCTGCCTGATGACTTTGAAGAGCGTTGGAGCGAATTGAAAAAAGGGCTTGACAAAGCCATTGATGAGACAGACAAGCTCCTTACCCATAACCGCATATGGATGGACCGTACAATTGGAGTAACTCCCATTTCAGTCCAAGATGCTCTCAGCTGGGGTTTTACAGGTCCATGCCTCAGGGCATGTGGCCTGAAGCGTGATCTGCGTAAAGACGAGCCATATTCATTGTATCCACAATTTGATTTTGAAATTCCCACGGGAAAACATGGCGATGTCTTCGATCGGTACATGATACGGATGATCGAGATGCGGGAATCAATGAAGATCATTGACCAGGCCTTTGCAATGTATAAGGAGTTGGGATCCGATGCGCCTTTGATGGCCAAGGTGCCAAAAATAATAAAACCACCAGAAGGAGAGGTGTACCATGCTATTGAGTCGCCCAATGGTGAATTGGGTTTCTACATAAAGAGCGATGGCACTGATAAGCCATACCGTATCAAGATACGTCCTCCCTGCTACATGATATTTCAGGCCTTTGACGAATTGATACAAGGCGAAATGATATCCGATCTCATTGCCTGTTTGAGCAGCCTGAATATCATTGCCGGCGAGCTCGACCGCTAAAGGAGGCAGGCCTGTATGAATGAATGGACAATAGCAATCATCAAAGTAGTGTTTATATGGTCTTGGACCTTATTGATAGCAACTGTGATGACATGGGTTGAACGCCGGGGTTCTGCTTTAATTCAAGACAGGTTGGGCCCAAACATAGCCGGCCCTTTTGGTCTTTTTCAGCCCCTTGCAGACGGAATCAAGCTCTTTACAAAAGAAGAGTTTGCACCAAAACATGCCCATAAGATATTGTTTACTTTGGGACCGGTTCTTTTTGCACTACAGGCTTTTTCCGCTTACGCAGTCATCCCCTTTGGAGACAAAATAGTCATCAATGCTAAAGAGATTGTGCTACAGGTGGCAGATGTAAATATTGGTTTTCTGTTCGTCTTAGCTGTGGGTTCATTGGCGGTTTACGGCTTTGTAGTGGGCGGATGGGGCTCAAACAATAAATATTCACTTTTAGGCGGTTTGCGTGCTACGGCTCAGCTCTTGTCTTATGAAGTGCCTTTGGGTTTAGCAATGTTGGCCGTATGTATGACCTATAGTTCATTCAGCCTTAGAGAAATTTCCCTTGACCAGACTGGAACTTTCTTGGGATTTTTACCGAATTGGGGAATTTTCAAGCAACCTCTTGGTTTTTTGGTATTCATAGTGGCGGCTTATGCTGAGGCAAATCGGGTTCCTTTCGACTTGCCAGAGGCAGAGAGCGAGCTGGTGGCAGGATATCACACTGAATATGGAGGCATGAGGCTTGGCCTTTATCTCTTTGGAGAATATGTAAACCTCTACACGCTGTCCGCCCTCATGGTTACTATCTACTTTGGGGCCTGGCATATTCCTTACATTGACATGAGTGCATATTTAAGTCCATTTGCCTACGGAATTGCCTCGTTTTTTGTCTTCTTCATCAAATGTGCCTTTTTCCTGTGGCTTTTTGTTTGGGTCCGCTGGACCATCCCGAGGTTTAGGTTTGATCAGCTCATGGGTCTAGGCTGGAAATCGTTGATTCCGCTTGGCCTGCTCAATCTGTTTGTTACAGCATTCTTCATACAAATTTCTCTGTAGGAGCCTGGAATAATGGCCAAACCAGTAGTACAACGAAAATATACACTCAGCGAAAGGATCTATTTAGTAGAAATCATCAAAGGCTTGGGCCTCACCTGGAAGCACTTTGTCTTCAACTTTAGGGCCTCCTTGAAACGCGGCCCCCATACCGTACCTACTTGCTGGCAATATCCATGGGACAGGCGGGAAATTGCCCCGATTTTTCGTGGCGAACATATGTTATCCTTGGATGACAAAGGCAGGGAAAAGTGTATTGCATGTGGCATGTGCGCCCGTATTTGCCCGGCCCAGTGCATCACAGTCAAAAAAGGAAAGGTCCAAGAGGGAGAAGAGGATAGATATGCTGGAAAATTTTATCCTGTTTCATTTGAGGTGGATCTTCTGAGATGTATTTTTTGTGGTTTTTGCGAAGAGACCTGTCCTAAAAATGCAATTATGCTTGGACAAGGATATGAACTGGCTCAGTATCAAGGCAAGGACTGCATTCTTACCAGAGATAAGCTCTTAGAAAATTACAGATCGGCCCTTGAATCAGGCAACCTGAAACCACCTAGGAAAAAGGTTCCTGTTGTAGGCGCAAAAGAGAAAAAGCCTGCAAAGTCCAAGGCCCAGGAAAAAACCGAGGCGCAGGAGGCTTAATCACATGGATTGGTATTTTTGGATTTTTGCCATAATGGCCCTTGGAGGAGCCCTGTTTACCATTTCCTACAAAGATATCCTGCCATGCGCCATGGGCCTGCTCACAGTTTTTATCGCCATGGCCGCATTATATCTCCATCTCAACGCTCCTTTGGTGGCTGTGTTTCAGGTAACTATTTATGCCGGGGCCATCCTCGTGCTGGTGCTATTTGTCGTCATGCTGCTTATGAGTCCAGGCGAGAAAATTAAAAAAGCACAAGTCAACTGTGCCAATAGGTTCATGGGCGCTGTACTAACAGTGGGACTTGTTCTTTTGCTTGGCCTTGGAACCAAAGGACTTTCCGAAGTTTTAGGAAGCAGGGAGCTTAGTGAAAATTTTGGGTCACCAGGCCAATTAGGTGACGTGTTGGTCAAAAAGTTCATCCTGCATTTTGAGGTGGTATCGGTCCTGCTGCTAGCTGCCTTAGTGGGAGCCATCTATTTGGCGAAAAAGAGGATTTAGTTATGGACATAACCACGGTCACATTGAACCATTACATTGCATTGTCAGTCTTGCTCTTCTGTCTGGGAACCCTTGGTGTGTTGGTAAGGAGGAATGCACTGCTGATCTTCATGTCAATTGAACTGATGATGAATGCTGTAAACTTGATGCTGGTGGCCTTTTCCCATTACAAGGCCGATCTTGCCGGCCAGGTGATGGTTCTGTTCATATATGCCGTCGCCGCAGGCGAAGTGGCAATTGGTTTGGCGATTTTGATTGCCCTGTTCAGGCACATTAAAAATGTTGATATAAACAATTTCAACATCATGAAGGGTTGATGGCTATAGGGAGCTATTCATGGCAGACTATTTATATCTAATTCCCCTTTTCCCTTTGATAGGTTTCTTGATTAACGGCCTATTGGGTAAGAAAATGGGTAAGCCCATGGTCTCTATGGTGGGCTGCCTAAGTGTAGGCGCTGCATTCCTTGTCGCACTGCTTTCTTTTAACGAGCTGCTGAAACTTGATCCAGAGCACCGACAACTCATCAACACTTTGTGGACGTGGATGGCAGTTGGGGCTTTTCAGGTGGATGTCAGTTTGTTGCTAGACCAGCTGTCAGGAGTAATGATCCTGGTTGTTACAGGCGTAGGCTTTCTGATCCACATTTATAGTACGGGCTATATGCATGAGGATGAATCTTACTGGCGCTATTTCGCCTACCTGAACATGTTTGTTTTCTTCATGTGCTGTCTCGTGCTGGGCGCTAATTACTTGGTCATGTTTGTCGGTTGGGAAGGTGTCGGCCTTGCTTCATACCTGCTCATCGGTTTCTGGTATCAAGGCATGGAAAACGCTGTGGCTGGCAAAAAGGCGTTTGTCGTTAATAGAATTGGTGATTTTGGCTTTGCCTTGGGGATGTTCCTGATGTTTTGGACCTTTGGTTCTTTATCCTATTTCGATGTATTCCCAAAGGCCTTACACATGTTTGAGCAGGGCCATTTAATGCTGAATGCTCCGGTAATGGTGGCGATTTGCTTGTTGCTTTTTGTGGGAGCAACAGGCAAGTCAGCTCAGATTCCCCTTTACGTATGGTTGCCAGATGCCATGGCTGGCCCGACTCCTGTCTCGGCCCTTATCCATGCGGCGACCATGGTAACAGCTGGCGTTTACATGGTAGCCAGGAGCAATGTTCTTTACACCCTGGCCCCCACAGCATCTTTGGTGGTTGCGCTGATCGCCGCGGCCACTGCCCTTTTTGCCGCGACAATTGGAATCCTCCAAAACGATATCAAAAAAGTGCTGGCATATTCCACAGTGAGCCAGTTGGGTTATATGTTCATTGGCGTTGGGGTTACTGCCTATTGGGCAGGAATATTCCATTTGATGACGCATGCATTTTTTAAGGCCTGTCTCTTTTTGTGTTCTGGCTCTGTAATTCATGCCATGGGTGGAGACCAAGATATGCGGAACATGGGAGGGCTGGCCAAGAAAATGCCTATTACCTATGTGACCATGCTGCTGGCTACCTTAGCCATAGCTGGAATTCCTCCTCTGGCGGGTTTCTTCAGTAAAGACGAAATCCTGTGGAGAGCTTTTACGTATCCCTATTTTCCAGTGATGGGAAAAATTATCTGGTTTATGGGAACTTTGGGAGCTGGCATAACGGCTTTTTACATGTTCCGCCTAATCTTTATGACATTTCACGGAGAGTTCAGGGGTACACCAGAGCAAGCTCGTCACCTACACGAATCGCCGCCTTCAATGACCGTACCGTTGATTATTTTGGCTGTTCTTTCTGTAACGGGGGGCTGGCTTGGTATTCCTCACTTGATTGGGCATGCACTGAATCACCATGCTCCTATACCCAATTTGCTTGAGACTTTTCTGAACCCAGTCTTCGAACATTCAGAACGAATAGTAGCCTTAAAAGGCAAGATATACCACTATTCCCATTGGCTAGAATGGTCTCTCATGGGATTGTCGGTGGCTGTGGCTTTAGGTGGCATTGCCATGGCATTCCATATTTACATCCGGCGTTATCACGAGCTTCCAGCAAGACTAGCCAGGAAATACGCAATTCACTACCAACTTGTCTACAACAAATACTATGTCGATGAAATTTACTACTATCTGTTTGTGCTCCCCATTTACTACTTTTCACTGTTTCTCTGGAAGATAGTAGATGCCTTGTGTATAGACAGGGTGGGAGTGAATGGACCTGCCTGGCTAGTTAGGCGAATTTCAGTCGGTACAAGCTTGATTCACGATGGTTATATGCAAACCTACGGAGCCTATATGCTTCTGGGATTGGTAGCAATGTTGGCCTTTTTCTTGGGCTATCGTTAAAAAAGAGGTGAGAGACAGGGTGCAGCTATGACACAGCCAATATTGACATACGTTACTTTTCTTCCCTTGATAGCCATACCTTTCATAGTGGCTATTCCTCAAAGGAACGACGCCCTCAAAAATGTGATCCGCTGGATAGCGTTGTTGATCTCGGTTGTAGTTTTTTTGGTCTCTTTGAGAATCTATTTTGGTTTTGATCCATCAGATCCTGAATTTCAGTTCGTGGAACATCACCTGTGGATAAAGAAATACGGCATTTCATATTTTATGGGTCTAGATGGTCTCTCTTTGTGGCTTGTATTGCTGACCACCTTTTTGACACCAGTGACCATTATATCGACGTGGAGCGCGATAACTAGCAGGGTAAAGGAATTCATGGTGGCTATGCTGGTTCTTGAGACGGCCATGCTTGGCACCTTTGTTTCCCTTGATCTTTTTCTGTTTTATGTCTTTTGGGAAATTATGCTTATTCCCATGTATTTAATCATAGGTGTTTGGGGTGGGGAGCGCAGGATCTACGCAGCAATAAAGTTTTTCCTCTATACGGCAGTGGGTTCCTTGTTGATGCTGGTGTGCATAATTGGGCTTGTTTATTTCCATAAGGAAGCTAGCGGTGAGATTACCTTTAATCTTTTATCCTTATATGGCACCCATTTGCCGCGAATCTATGAGATCCTCTTTTTTGCAGCCTTTGCCCTGGCATTTGCCATCAAAGTGCCAATGTTCCCCTTGCACACATGGCTCCCAGATGCCCATGTAGAAGCGCCTACAGCTGGTTCGGTGATTTTGGCGGGAATTTTGCTAAAAATGGGAACTTACGGTTTCATAAGATTTGCTATGCCACTTTTTCCAGTAGGTTCAGCCTATTTTACACCTCTCATCATAGTCCTATCAATCATAGGAATAATCTATGGGGCGCTGGTGGCCATGGTGCAGCCAGACATCAAAAAACTAGTGGCCTATTCGTCAGTCTCTCACCTTGGTTATTGTATGCTGGGCTTGTATGTACTTACAGGTCAAGGAGTTGAGGGCTCAATTTTGCAAATGATCAATCACGGCATTTCCACTGGAGCGCTTTTTCTTCTGGTTGGAGTTATATACGAAAGAAGGCATACTAGGCTAATTGAAGAATATGGAGGAATAGCCAGGATTATGCCCATTTATTCCACTATATTTCTTATTGTTACCCTTTCTTCCATTGGTTTTCCCACTACAAATGGGTTTATTGGCGAATTTTTGATACTGCTGGGTGCTTTTAAAGCAAACAAGGCCGCCGCTGTTTTGGCTGCCACAGGTGTGGTTCTTGGTGCAGTCTACATGCTGTGGATGGTGCAGAGGGTCTTTTATGGTGAGATTAAAAATCCTAAAAACCTGGCTCTCAAAGACCTTAATTTAAGAGAGTTTGCATATCTCGCGCCCCTTGTGGTTTTGATATTTTGGATAGGCTTATATCCAAACTTCTTTTTGGACAAGATGCATGTATCTGTGAACAAATTTATAAGGCAGGTCAAGGTTGAACTTCCAGCCGACCATGCAGTAGTCAAAGATATCAGGGGTTTCAAGCTCATGGCTTTTGATTTTGCCGGAGAGGAGAAATAGGAGCGATCAAATGGGTGCTTTCCCTTTTACATTGAATGAACTCTGGCACGTGGCAGGGGCTCAAATAATTTTGGTTTTCATGATATTGGGCATGATTTTGTTTGATCTGAGATACACTTATCATGGTAGGACAGACCACATAAACAAGTTGGGATGGCTGACAGCAGTTTTCCTAATTGCTGTGCTTCTTCATTTGATATACCAAAACTGGCACAGTACCAACGTTGTGCTTACTGGTATATTCTCCATAGAAAAATTTGCTGTTTATGTCTCAGGCCTAGTAGTTTTTTCTGGCCTGATAGTTACCCTCCTGAGCATAGGCTACCTAAGAAACAACCAACTTGTACGAGGCGAATATTACATTCTTTTGCTTATGGCCATATATGGAGCAGTGGCCTTTATACAATCCATTGACCTGTTGATGATGTTCATTGCACTAGAGATTATGTCACTGGCCGTGTATGTGCTGGTAGCCTTTCTGAAAAGGAATGTGAAATGTCTAGAGGGAGCTATCAAGTATTTTCTGTTGGGTAGCTTTGGTTCAGCCTTTTTCCTTTTCGGTTTGGCATTGCTCTATGGATTCTCAGGCACACTCAATATCGGGGAAATCGCAATCTACATATCTGAGGCCGGCCGGTACGAGCAGTTGCCTGTTTTAGTGGCCTTGGCAATGATCATGGCGGGTTTGTTCTTCAAGATGGCGCTTGTTCCGTTCCATATGTGGACTCCTGATGTTTATGAGGGGAGTCCAGCGGTAATAACAGGTTTTATGGCAACCGCTGTCAAAGCATGTGCATTTGCAGTTTTTATAAAGGTATTGTTTGTTACATTTTCGCCTTTGTTGAGTAAAAGTGGCAACCCGGAATTTTACGCAACTACGAATTTGGCAGCGCTTGGCGCCTACTGGAAGCCTTTGCTGTGGTGGCTTGCTATTATCACTATGTTTGTAGGCAATGTTACTGCAGTGTCTCAAAATAATATAAAGAGGATGCTCGCTTACTCTTCTATAGCCCATGCAGGCTACATGGCTGTAGGTTTGGTGGCTGCTAACGACGATGGCAGAATGGGTGTGCTATTTTATCTCTTTTCTTACACTTTGATGAATCTTGGAGCCTTCGGTGTACTTTATATATTGGATGGTCAGGAAGGTAGGGCCCAAACATTGGCGGATTACCGGGGCCTAGGTTACAAATATCCAGCCTTGGCATTTTTGATGTCCCTTTTCTTGGTGGCCATGGCTGGATTACCCCCTACCGCAGGCTTCATAGGCAAGTTCTACGTTTTTTCAGCAGCCATCAAAGAAGGCTACTTTCTGCTGGCGGCCTTGGGCGTGCTTACCAGTGTTATAGCCGCCTACTACTATTTAAGAGTCATCTACATGCTTTATATGAAAGAGCCCGTGCATGATGTTACAAGGGGCGAAGTAGCAGCGCCGGCGGTTATTGCATTGGTTGCTACTGCCCTCGGTGTGTTGTACCTTGGTATATTGCCAGAAGGACTGGCAGAGGTGGCGGATGCAGCACAAAAAAGCCTCTTGATGATTTTTTAAGAGCATTTCCTGTTAGAAAATATAAAAAGACCAGTTTGCTTTTGTAGCAAAAAAAGGGTGTTCCTTCTGTTTTTTGGATCCACCAGCCATGAGGTCGATCCATTTGGCACCCGGGTAATGGGTTAGTGTAAGACAAAGTGACCGGTCCTGTGCCGGAAGCATGTCTTCAAGCTTTGCTGCTTCTTGTTCAATCTCCTTGAAAACAGCCTCTACTGGCTCTTCGGAGAGCTGGCTGGTTATCCAGCTGATGGCAGCTATTACAGTTTCGCGTTCTTTCTCGTCAACTCTGGAAAGGCTTGCGAGACCAATTTTGAAAATTTCTAAAGGAAGTTCTTTGCCCATGGTCGATTCATACGTTTCATCAATCACATCTTTTACTTCTATTCCGACTCCAAGAGGCGAGGCAAAAAGAGCACATTTTTGGCAACATGCCATATACAGGCGGAACCACGCTTCCAACCTTCCTTTAACTTGAGTAATTCTCCGATGAAAGG
>Ga0256914_1003289_pt1 | contig 12807 bp, 11 predicted proteins | sample HulkmetaG_FD_191571 | JGI IMG/M metagenome (GOLD analysis project Ga0256914, IMG submission 191571) | Hydrothermal chimney microbial communities from Main Endeavour vent field at the Juan de Fuca Ridge, Pacific Ocean - Hulk | ecosystem: Environmental > Aquatic > Marine > Hydrothermal vents ...
CGAGACCGGGAGTTTTGGCAAACTCTCACCATGCCGGAAGATGGAAAATCAAAAATGCCGTTGAGATTCCGGGATTCGAGCATAAACTCGGAGTTATGGGACTTGGAGCTCCTTTATACGAAGTAGTGATGGACGGTAAGATAGGAAAGCTCAGAGTTAAAGAAGGAATAGCGGAGGGTATGAAAAAGAGACCTAAAAGCTGGCAGTTTAAGGAGATGAACAAAGATCTTGACAACATTTGGTGGAACGGTCTTACCGGAGCTTGGCAAAACGCGGTAGCTCCCGTTCATCCGGATCCGATAGCCGGAAATCACGCTTGGCATCAAAAAGTCATCATAGAGAAGGCTAAAGAGGGAGACGAGTTCGGAGACGTTTACGTCAATTACGAAAACAACTTCAAAACCTATAAGGCGTGGAGAGACAAACTGACTCGTCCGATAGACGAAAGTATGAAATACAGAAGACCTATGTGGATAAAAAGACCGGCCACTCCGCTAACCGAGAGAGCTTATAAAAATCCTTTGTATAAAGGGTAAAATTCAAACGGGGTTATTCCCCGTTTGTTTAAAATCCATCAAGAGCCGCAGCTGCTTCCCGTTTCGAACTCTTCGTAATATTTCTCTTGCGTATCCGTTTTGATTTCGTGTAGGAATTTGGCTAAAGCCTCTATCTCTTTTTTAGTTAAAGGTTCGGCGAAAGGTTTCATAATGTCCGCTCTTTTGGATTTTACTTTTTGGAGTTTGTATTCCCAAAGTTTTTTTTCTATGTAACTTTCGGGAAGATTCGCGAGTTTCGGGTATCCTCCCGTTCCTTGGGCGTCTATTCCGTGGCAACCGTAACATCCGTATTTCATAAATAGAACTTTTCCGCTCTCTTTTGAAAAAAGAGAGGTGATAAAAAGAGTAAGAAGCAGCGTTTTTTTCATTTTTTCACTTCCTTGTCGTATAATTTTTTATAATATTATATCCTCTTTTTCCGTTCTTAGAAAGAGGATTGAAAATCGTAGTTTGCTATTACTCTGATTTGAGAATAGTCCTCTTTTGAGGGAGTTTTGTTCTCTATATATGCGTAAACGGCGGTTAAAGAGAGATTTTTTGAAGAATAGTTTAAAGAGATGTCGGTTTCGAAAGTTTTGTAGTCTCCTCTATCGGCTCTAAAACCTCCGTAAGCTCCTTCCAAAACTACTCCCTTTAGTCCGAAATCGGATAGATCTTGAGAGATGTTCGTCATCCACGAATAACCTTTTTCTCCTATCGCGTCTATCGTCTGATCTTCCATGGACGTAAAAAACGGTCCTCCGCCGAAACTTACGAAAGCTCCGTCGTCTTCGCTTTTGTTATAAGCCAAAGTGATTGAGAGCCCTTTTTTTAGCGCCGTCGTTACGCTTATTCCGTATGTTTTGCTTTTTATGTCTCCTTTTAGGGATTCTCCGGTGTCGGTTGCCATATCCGTTTGTAATCCCAATGTGAGAGTTTTTTCTCCTATATCGGTCTCGTAAGTTGCTTCAAGATATAAGACGTTCGCCACTTCGTCGATATTGTAAAACCATCCTTGCAAGGAGAGATTTTTAACTCCTTCATATACGGCGGAGGCGAAAAGAATGCCGGAAGTTTTTTTCTCTATATCCAATATTTCGCTTATTCGTTTGAATTTACGAGCGTCCACTCCGTTTTCCCATCCCGCCATATGGGTTATTTTTCCTATCGTAACGGTGAGATCTTTTATCTCTCTATTTTGCAGAATATATGCCGTAAAGTAGTTCGGCATCGTTTTTACGTCGTCGCTATCGGCGTGGGGCGTATCTATTAGTTGTCTTCCCATTTTAATTAAAGTATTTTTATGTTGTGCTTCCATATATATTTGGGATAGGGTTTCGAAAGATTCTCTTTTGCTGTTTAAAATTTCTTGCATCGTTTCGGAATCGGTTTTTAATGCTTTTAGCAGATAGAGTTCCGCTCCCGCGGAAATTGCGGAATTTAATTCGGCTTTCAAACCTATTTTGCCTCCTATCGCCCAAACTTTGTGCTCTTTAAAAGGGATTTTGTAACCTTCGTCCAAAGATAGAAACGCCCCTCTTATTTGATAATAAAATAAATAATCATTATCATTTGAAAAGAGGGAAGAAGCGAGCAAAAAAAGCTTCCACAGAGAGATTTTTGCGATTTTTTTCATTTTTTTCCTTTTCCGATTGTTTTAACTTTGAAATATTAACCGATTTTCTCTTAAAGAATATTGAATTTGATATTTATTATCAATTATTTGAGATATTCGGTTCGATATGCGGGAATTTCGGTTCCCGCATATCTTCCGTTCGAGATTATTTGTTGTTTAAATCTTTTATAAATCTAAGATAGAGTATCGGTAAAATTATAAGAGTTAGTATCGTAGAGCTTGCGAGTCCGTAGATTACGACTATCGCGAGAGGTCTTTGAATCTCGGAGCCCGGTCCGGTTGCGAACATCAGAGGCAAAAGTCCCAAAGCGGCTATCAAAGCCGTCATAAGCACCGGTCTTAATCTTCTTAAGGTTCCCGTTATTACGGCGTCTTTAACTTTCATTCCCTGCAATACGAGCTGATTGAAGTAGTTTACCATTACGACTCCGTTTAATATCGCTATACCAAGAAGCGCTATGAACCCTATTGAAGCCGGCACCGATAGATATTCTCCGGTAAAGTAGAGTCCGGCGATTCCTCCCACAAGTGCCAACGGAATGTTTACGAGCACCAAAAGAGCCTGAGTTATGGAGTTGAAAGACATAAAAAGAAGTATGAAGATCATAAATACCGATATCGGAACGATAATCATAAGTCTTTTTGCCGCTCTTTGCTGGTTTTCGAACTCTCCTCCGTATTCTATGAAATATCCGGCCGGAAGCTTTATCTCCTTCTCTATGGCTTTTTTGACCTCTTCTACGTATCCGACAAGGTCCCTTCCCTCTACGTTGCTTTGAACGACGGTTTTTCTAAGTCCCTTTTCGTGCTCTATCTGCACGGGACCTCCGGTTTGTTCGAAAGTTACAAGTTGCGTTAGAGGTATCGTCTCTCCGTTTGATAGGATATAGTTTAATTTTTTTAGTTTAGATATGGATTGCTGAAGATTTTCTTCTCCTTTGATTACGAGATCGACTCTCCTCATGCCTTCTTGAATGATTCCTATTTTGACTCCGTTTATCAGCGTTTTAAGGTATGAAGCCACTTCCGCTTCCGTAACTTTGTATAATCCCAAAGCGTTTTGGTTGAAAGTGAGTTTAAGATATTCGAATCCTTCGTTCGCTTTTTTATATACGTCGCTGCTGCCTTCGATCTTTTCCAAAATCTCCTTTATCTTTTTGCCAAGTTCGTTCAATACGTTCTGGTCGCTTCCGTATATTTTAACGGCGAGATCTCCCCTGACTCCGGTTAACATTTCGGAAACTCTCATCTCTATCGGTTGGGTGAAACTGTACTCTATTCCCGGAAACTCCTCCAATACTTTTCTAAGCTCGTTAATAAGCCACTCTTTATCCGGTTTTCTCCACTCCTCTTTCGGTTTTAAAACCAAAAAGGTATCGGTATCGTTCAATCCCATGGGATCGAGTCCGAGTTCGTCGCTCCCGGTTCTTGCGACTATCGAAACGACTTCCGGCACCTCTTTTAGGATCTTTTGCTGTATTTTAAGATCCATGGCTTTGCTTTCGTTTAGACTGATGGAGGGATTTTTTTCTATGCCTATTATGATGCTTCCTTCGTCCATGGTCGGCATGAAAGTTTTTCCGACGTGCATAAACATATAAACCGCGCTTAATAGAAGCAAAACGGCGCTTGCTACGACTATCCGCTGATGATTTATGGAGAACAAAAGAGCCGGTTTGTAGCTTTTTAGAAGGATTTTCATCACGAAGGACTCTTTGTCGGGTCTGATTTTAAGTATCATGTAGCTAAATACGGGAATGAGAGTTAAAGAGAGCACGAGAGAGCTAAATAGAGCGAAAACTATGCTCAAAGCCACGGGCTTGAACATCTTCCCTTCCAGTCCTTCGAGCGTCAATAGAGGCATAAAAACTATGATGATGATTAAAACTCCCGTTACGATTGAGGGAGCGACTTCTCTTGCAGCTTTTAGAATAATTTCCACTTTCGGTTTTTTTCTTCTTTTTTCTCCCTCTTCTCCCAATTCCGCCGTTATGTGTTCGACCATCACCACCGCCGAATCGACAAGCATTCCCACCGCTATGGCTAGTCCTCCCAAACTCATAAGATTCGCGCTAAGTCCGAATATTTTCATCGCTATAAAGCTCATAAGTAGAGCGAAAGGGAGAATAAGAGCCACCGATACCGCGGAAGCTATGTTTCCGAGCATCAAAAGAAGTATGGCGATGATGAGAATTACGGCTTCTATAAGCGCTTTTTTGACGGTGTGGGTGGCTATGTTGACAAGTTCGCTTCTATCGTATAGAAGTTTGACGGAGGTTCCTTTCGGCAGAGACTTCTCTATGTTCTTAAGCTCTCTTTTGACCTCTTTGATGACTTTTGCCGCGTTAGCCCCTTTTAGAGAGAGAACTATTCCCTCTACCGCCTCTCCTTTGCCGTCTTTGGTGACAAAACCGGCTCTCGTTAGGTGTCCTATCTCCACTCGCGCTATGTCTTTTATTTTGATTATTTTGTTTCCTATCTTTTTTACGGCTCTGTTTTCGATATCTTCTATATCGTTTATTTTTCCTACGCTTCTTACGTAAAAACTTTCGACTCCCACCGTAACTCTTCCGGCGCCGTCGTTTATGTTGTTTTCTTCCAAAGCCTTTTTTATCGATTCCATATCTATTTTAAAAGCCTGCATCTTTTTAAGGTCGGGAGTGACTTGGTAGGTTTTTACGAAACCTCCGAGAGAGTTAACTTCCGCCACTCCGTTTATGCTTCTTATTTTGGGAGCTATGATCCAATCGAGTATGGTTCTCTTTTCCGTTAGGGAGAGAGAGTCGGATTCGATCGTGAACATCAAAATGTCGCTAAGAGGAGTGCTTATGGGAGCCAATCCCCCTTCTATGTTTTTAGGCAGTTCCTCCTTTATCGAATTTAATCTTTCGCTTACTTGTTGTCTCGCCCAGTATATGTCGGTTCCCTCCTCGAAATCGATAGTGATGTCGCAAAGACCGTATTTCGAAACCGATCTCACTATCGTTTGATGAGGTATGCCCAGCATCGCAAGTTCTATAGGCGTCGTTATTCTCGATTCGACTTCGTTCGGAGTCATACCGCTTGATTTCATTATTATTTTTACCTGAGTCGGAGAGATGTCCGGGAAGGCGTCTATGGGTAGCTCTTTGTAAGATTTTATCCCAAATCCCAAAATCACGAGAGCCATAAGTATGATAAAGAGTCTTTGGGAGAGTGAAAATTTTATAATTTTATCAATCATTTTCTTCCTCCGCCATTCCTTTTAGAACCATTACGCCTTCCGTGACTATTTTTTCTCGATCTTTTAGGCTTTTTGGGAGATAAGCGTAGAAATAGTCCTTATCTTCCGATATTATCTCTATTCTTATCGGTTTGAATTTCGTTCCTTCGCTTTTAAAGACGTAATATTTTTTCGAAATGTAAACCGCCGCTTTTTTGGGTATCTTGAAAGCTTTTTTCATTACGAATATTTTTGCGTCTCCTTTGTAGTTAAGAGGAAGATCTTTTAGGGGAAGATCGAATCTGACTCTTTGGGTTTGATTTTGTCCGTTTAGTATCTCCGCTTTTTTTAAAACTTTCGTTTTAAATTCGTAGGAAGCCAAAGAGATTTTGACTTTATCGGATACGGATAGATTCTCGGCCGCTTTTACGGGCAGATCCGCATCCAAAACCTTTTTTTTCAAGGAGATTAGGAGAAATAGAGGATTTGACGCTTCGGTAACGGATCCGGCGTTTACGAATATCTTTTTTACGACGCTTTTTACGGGAGCTTTTATCGAAAGAGTTTTTTTAATCCTTCCGGTTTTTATGATCTTTTCTATCTCTTTGTCGGACAGTTTGTAGAGTCTAAGTAGAGATTTTTGGTTTTTAAATTCGTTGGATACGGTTTCGTATTCGGCTTTTGCGAAGAGGCACTTTTTTTGGGGAATTATTCCTTCTTGGCAGAGACTCTTTTTTCTAAGATAATCGGATTGTGTTTTTTTAAGTTTTATATTTAACCGTATGAGGGCGTTTTGAGCCTCTATGAAATCCTTAGAGGTTACGGAGGCTAAAATTTCTCCTTTATCTACCGTATCGTATTCTTCCGTTTTCACTTTTTCCACGGTTGCCGAGAAGGGAAGGGAAACGGAATAGAACATTGAGGATGGAGCTTTTACTTGAGAGAGATAATCTCCTAACGGAACGAATTTCGTTTCTTTTATCGTTTCGGTTTTTATCCGCCAATTTTTTATCTGCTTTGGCGTTAAAGATATTTCGTTTGCAAATAGAAGCGTTAAACTTGTTATTAGAATCGGTATCAATCTTTTCATTTTATCTCCTTTTCTTCGACGGATGCGGTTTTGTAGAGGTTAAAGAGGGTTTTAAAATACTCTTTTTTATACTCTATGCTTTTTAGTTTCGTCTCTATAAGTTCTCTTTTTGCGTTTAAAAGCTCCACTATGGAGCTTTCTCCGTTTAGGTAGCTTTTTTCGACCATTTTATTTAGTCGAAGAGTTTCTTGTCCGATTTCGTTTATGGTTTCGTAATTTTCGTAGATGCTTTTTAAGCGCGTTTTTAGCCTTAAAAGCGATGCTTTCATGCGGGCCGTTTCGTTTTTGAGCCGACTTATTTCCAAGGAGAGGGTTTGCAAGATCTCTTTTTTTTGAAGCTCTCTTTTTTCGGAAGAAAAATAGAGAGGGAAGCCTATCGAAGCTATATATTTTTTAACTCCCGTTTCGTCGCTATACTCTACGCCGAGAGAGTATTTGTCCGAAAATAGAGAGTATTTTTTAAGCAGTTCTCTTAACGCTTCGATTTTGAGTTTTCGGGCTTTTATCGACGGGGACTCTTTTATGAAATCGTCGGTATTTAAGTTCGGATCTTTTATCTTTAGATTTTGTTCGCAAGATATGTCGTCAAACTCGATGTTCGAGGAGGAGATTGCTTCTTTGAGGCTCATCAGAGAGTTTTTTATTTCGTTTTTGCTTAGCGAGAGCTCCTTTTTCTCTTTCTTAACCTCCATATTCAAACTTAGCAGGTCTTTTTTCGAGATTTCTCCGAGTTTGTAAGCTTTTTTCATTTTATCGGTAAAAGATATTAGATTTTTTAGATTCTCCTTTTTTAGGAGATACTTTTCCTTGTTTAAACAAGTATCGTAAAATCTCTCTTTTATCGTGTAGATAAGGTCGTAAAACTCCTTTTTCAGGAGGAGTTCTTTAGCTTGTCTCATCTTTTTGCCGCTGTTTTTCAAAACGCCTTTTGCGGAAGGAGTTAAGAACTCTTTCGACAACGAAAAGGCGAACTCTTTCGTACTTTTTCCTTCGTCCTCTTTCGCTCTTATTGCCGAGATTTCCGCGGATAACTCTTCGTTTGCCACCGAAAGCTGCGTTTTCGTTTTAGCAAGTTCCCGTTTAGTTTTCATAATCTCCACTAACGGGTGGCTTCTTTTGACTTCCGATATTATCTCTTCTACGGTCGCTTCTTTTGCGAAAAGAGAAAAGAGGGGTATTATTAAAATCGTTATGTAACGCATCTATATTCCTTTATCATTTATTTTTTCGTTACTTGATTGGGGTTAAAATAGGATAAATTTATGAAAATAGCGTGAATGCGGGAAGTCTTATGCGGCCGGAGGTCTGAAAACGGAGCGGAAGGAGGGTTTTTCGTAAAGAGTTTTTTTGTAGAAAATCTTTTCGCTCTTTAGTGAGGGAAAAAGTATTTTCATATCTTCAAGCAAAAAAGGGTGGTTGTGAATGTCGGAGTGAAGTTGACAAATCGTATCGCCGTTTTTTTTCTCGACGTCGAGCGTGCATAGTACCGTTTGTTTTTCGCACGGATCGAGATATTCGAATACGAAGTCGTGCAAAACGACGAAAGAGAAACAGACTAATAAGAGAGTTATTATTTTCTTTTTGAAACTCATTACGACTCCGAAAGATATTTACTTCCGTAATTATAGCAAAAGAAAATAATATTCCGACGAAAAAAGATATCAGAAAGGCTTTTTTGAAGAGAAAATTGAAATTTATCTATTTTTTGGCTTTTTTCTTCTCCTTCATTCTTTTCTTCCACTCTTTTTCGAACTTCTTTCTTTTTAAAAAGGAGAGTCTTTCTATGAAAAGATGTCCTTTTAAATGGTCCATCTCGTGTTGGAAGGCGATGGCTAACAATCCGTCGCACTCTTTAATTATTTTGTTTCCGAAACGATCGAAATACTCCACTTTTATCTCTTTCGCTCTCTCCACATCATCGTAATATTCGGGAATGCTAAGACACCCTTCCGTATATACGGTCGTTCCGTTCATCTCCAAAATTTTAGGATTTATAACTTCTATCAGATCCTCTTTGTGCTGTTTTCCCTCTTCGTCCGTTAGATTTATGATAAGGGCGTTTATGGGGACGGCGACTTGAACGGCGGCTAAGCCTATGCCGTTTTTGGCTATCATCGTCTCATACATATCGTCTAAAAGAGTGTGAAGCTCCTTATCGAATCTCACTACCGGTTTGGATTCTTGTTTTAAAATCTTGTTCGGATAGGTTATTATCTCTCTTACCAAATTTTCGTCCTTGGGATTTTGTTTTCGATAGTATATAAAATTTGAGGAGGAAAATAAAGAGGAAAAAAGTCTCTTATTTGAAACTTTTTTCCAAAACTTTGTCTATAAGCCCGTATTCCACGGCGTCTTTTGCGCTCATAAAAAAATCTCTTTCCGTGTCTTTGGCTATTTTTTTGATGCTTTGTCCGGTATTTTCGGCCAATATTTCGTTTAGGATGTGTTTTAGTCTGAGAATCTCTTTTGCCTGTATCTCTATATCGGTGGCTTGCCCTTGAGCTCCTCCTAAAGGCTGATGAATCATAATTCTCGCATTCGGAAGAGCGTATCTTTTGCCTTTCGCTCCGGAGCTTAGGAGGAAAGCTCCCATAGAGGCGGCTTGACCGATGCATATCGTGCTAACTTCCGGTTTGATGTAGTTCATCGTATCGAATATGCTAAATCCGCTTGTGATGACTCCTCCCGGAGAGTTTATGTAAAGATAGATATCCTTGTCGGGGTCCTCGGCTTCCAAAAATAGAAGCTGGGCTACGATGGATGAAGCCACCGCGTCGTTTATCTCCCCGCTTAGCATAATGATTCTATCTTTTAAAAGTCTTGAGTATATATCGTAACTTCTCTCTCCTCTTCCCGTTTTTTCGATGACTATGGGAACGTAGCTCATTTATTTTCTTCCTTTTTGCTTTCTTTCAATTTATCATCGAACAATTTCGCAAAAAGTTTATCCTCAACCATTGCCATTTTAACTGCCGGAAGCAATCCTTGCTCTTTATACATATCAAGAAGCGCTTTAGGCTCTCTTCCCGTTTGCAACGCTTCCAGATATATGGTCGATACCAACTCTTGATCGGTAACTTCCACTCCCTCTTTTTTTGCGAGTTCATCGACGATAAAAGTCAGTTTTACGCTGTTTTCCGCATTTTCTCTCAATTCTTCTCTCTTTTCTTTGACTTTGTCGGTGTTGTCTTGATACTCTTTTCTCTCCTCTTCGCTCATTTGAGCGTAGGCGTTTCTAAAAGCCATATCTATCTCTTGCTCTACGATGTTTTTAGGAAGATCGAATTTTATGTTTTCTATCAGTTTTTCTATTAAGATCGGTTTTAACTCTTCGTTGTAGAGTTTATTCATCTTCTCCGATTTGATTTGCTCTTTCGTTTTCTCTTTTAAAAGCTCCACAGTCGGATTCTCTTCTCCGGGAAGAAGTTTTTTTAGAGTCTCTTCGTCTATGTTCTCTACGGAAGGAACTTCTTTTTGCTGAATCTCGTGAAGAGTTACTTTGAAAGTAGCCTCTTTTCCGGCAAGATCCTTAGCTCCGTAATTTTCCGGAAAAGTAACTTTTATCTCTCTCGTCTCTCCCGGTTTCATTCCTATCAATTGATCTTCGAATCCCTCTATAAACTGTTTGCTTCCTATCTCGAGAAGATATCCTTGGGCTTTGCCTCCCTCAAAAGGTTTTCCGTCTATGAAACCTTCGAAATCTATCAAAACGAAATCGCCCTCTTTCACCTCTCGCTCTTCCTCCACTTTTTTAAGAGGAGCTACGGATTTTAACATCTTCTCTATTCTCTCTTCGACCTCTTTGTCGGTTACCTCCGGCTCTTTTACTTCCGGAACGAGAGATTTGTAATCTCCAAGATCTATCTCCGGTCTGTAAGAGAGAGTCATCTCTATCTCTATCTTCTCTTCGGTATCTTCGAATTTATCGAATATCGGTTCTCCTATTAGAGCCTCTCTTTCTATTTTAAGCTCTTCCAACGCCTTGGAATAGAACTCTTGAATCGCTTCCGTTTTGGCGTCTTGCTTTATTTTGTCCTTATATCTGCTCCTTACGATCGATGGAGGAACTTTCCCTTTTCTAAAACCGGGAATGCTCACCGTTTTCGCGATCTCTTTGACTATTTTGTCCTCTTTTTTAGATAAAGTTTCGTTTGTTATCGTTCCTTTTGCCGTTGCGTTGGCTCCGTCTATTTTCTCTACACTCACTTGCATATATCTTTTTCCTTTATATTTTGTTGATATAATGTTTTGAATCAAAGGGATGAATATACCAAAATTTTGCTTAAAGAGTTCAAAATGTTGACCTCGGAGAGGCTTTTAAATCTTCCAAAGCGGTAAAATCGCCGTTTTTGTAAGCGTCTATCGCGTATCTTCCTATCATGGCGGCGTTGTCGGAGCAGTATTTTAAAGGTGCGGTATGGAGTTTTATGTGAAATTCGTTGCATAGGGATAAGAATTTTTCCCTTAAGTATAGATTCGCGCTGGCTCCTCCCACTATCGCGAAATTTTTTATTTCGTTTCGTTTGAAGTATTTTCTACATTTTTGTATCAAGTGAGAAACCGCCGCTTTTTGAAAAGAGGCGCAGATATCGGCTATATCCTTTTTTGAGTTTTTATCTATCTTTTCTATCTGAAGTCTCACTTGATTTTTTATTCCGGAGTAACTGAAAGCCAATTTAGGAGAGTTTGATAAAGGAACGGTAAAAGGAAATCTCTCCTCATCCCCTTCTTTAGCCATCTTTTCCACTATCGGACCTCCCGGATATCCGAGATTTAACATTTTTGCGACTTTATCGAAACTCTCTCCGAAACTATCATCCATCGTCGAAGCTACCGTATGCATATTTTTATACGATTTCGCTTCTATGATTTGGGTATGTCCTCCCGAAACCAACAGTACGGTTAGAGGAAATAGAGTCTCTTTTTCTATAAATAGCGAATATATATGTCCTTTTAGATGATTTACGGCTATTAGCGGAAGATTTAGAGATATCGAGAGAGCTTTCGCCATGGTTATGCCCTCTATCAAAGTTACGGAGAGTCCCGGCTCGTTGGTTACGGCTATCGCTTTTAAATCTTTAAAGTAGATTTTTGCCTCTTCCAAAATTTTCGGCAAGGTTACCGCGTGGAGTCTTGCGGCGAGTTCCGGCACGACTCCTCCGTATCTTTCGTGTTCCGTTTCTTGAGATATCTTTTTATGAAAAAGGAGCTTTTTCGTCTCTATTTCCGTAATCGCTATCGAGCTGTCGTCGCAACTGCTTTCTATGCTAAGAATCATTTCCTCACGTTCCAATATAAAATTTTTATAAAAAAATTATACTATATTTTTTTATAAATTATTTTTTTAATAAAAATATTTCATATTTACGAAATTTTTTCTTTTATCATATAAAATGAAAGCTCAAAACTTCCTTTAAAAATAAAAATTTTTTCCGATATACAAATAAGCTAATCAAAAGGGCAAATCTCTTTTGTTTAGCTTAAATAATATTTTATCTATCTTAAATAGGTAAAATATTAAAGGTATATTGAGTAATATTTTACTTAATAAATTAGAAAGTAATATTTAATTTACTTAAGGAGAAGAAAAATGACTGTTGAAGAATTGGAGTTGCTCGGAGTTCTTAGCGAAATAGATATAGAAAATTTGGATGACGATACGATGGCTTCTTTGCTTGAAGATGCTTTGGAGATAACGGACGGAGATCCGTACGAAGCGATAACTTTTATTACGGAAAATAGCGAGATTCCTTATGCGGAGCTCGAGAGAGTTTACAATACTTTTTTAAGTTAAAAAAGGCGGTAACTTTCCGCCTTTAAAAATCATTGAATATTTTTTCGAAAAACATCTTGACAAGAGAAAAAATTTGGGATATAATTCCAACTCAAAATTACAACGCATTCCGGATTAGCTCAGCGGTAGAGTAGGCGGCTGTTAACCGCTTGGTCGCAGGTTCGAATCCTGCATCCGGAGCCATTCTTCTTATCAGATTTTAAAATCCTTTCTTTATTTTAAATCATTTACTTATATCCGTCGTCTTCTTCATAGTTTAACTTCCTAAATAACGACATCCGAACCGTTATCCGATATAAAAATCAAAAAGTGCGTTTTTAAAACTCTTTTTGCCTAGATATCAGCGATTTTGCAGGGCAAAGTCCTATAACGGTTGCGGCGGACGATATCGAAATCGGTTTTGGAAATAAAATCCCTCTTTGGCTTTTTGGTTTTTTGTATTAAATAGCGCTAACGCCCTATAAGCAAAAGCCGTTTGAAATCGTAAGATTTGATTTGCATATCGAATTATTAATATAAAAATTTGACTCTTATATCAATTTTGTGTAT
>Ga0256914_1003290_pt1 | contig 12803 bp, 8 predicted proteins | sample HulkmetaG_FD_191571 | JGI IMG/M metagenome (GOLD analysis project Ga0256914, IMG submission 191571) | Hydrothermal chimney microbial communities from Main Endeavour vent field at the Juan de Fuca Ridge, Pacific Ocean - Hulk | ecosystem: Environmental > Aquatic > Marine > Hydrothermal vents ...
GCCGTCATCGACGGGATTTTCCCTTATCGAGCCCAGATCACCAAAAATTATGTCCAGGCCATCGTCAGTCGCATCAATGCCGAACGCCTAAAGGACTTTTTCCTCCAAAAAGGCTTTCCCGAAGCCCGGGCCGAAGCCATGGTCGAGCCCGTGCGCCTTGAGGTGCGCTACGTCTATAACGAAGAGGCCAAGAGCACCTGGTCCATTGCCTCGGCCCTGATCGGGATGATCCTCCTCATGGTCCCCCCCATGCTCACTTCCGTGGCCATCTGTCGCGAGAAAGAGACTGGCTCCATCTACAATATCTATGTCTCTACCATTACCCGTGGAGAATTTTTGGCCGGGAAGCTCCTACCGTATTTTGTTGTCTCCGCGGTAAACGCCTTTATCCTCTTTGCCTGGGCCACGGTGGTCTTTAAGGCCCCGTTTCGCGGAAGTTTTTCTTTTTATCTCTTGGCGGCCTTTGTTTACGCCGCCTGTTCCCTAGGGATCGGACTCCTGGTCTCCTCGGTGGCCCGGACCCAAATCGCCGCCCTGATGATCTCCCTAGTGGTGGCTATGATTCCCTCTTTTCTCTACTCCGGTATGCTGGTCCCGGTCTCCTGTCTGGATACCGCCGGCAGAATCGAGGCTCATCTCTTCCCGGCCATGTATTTCGTCAACATTCTCTACGGCACCTTTCTCAAAGGCCTGGGCCTCAAAGGGCTCTGGCGTGACTTTGTAGCCCTCTTGATCTACACCCTAGTGGTCTTTTTCTTGGGCTATCAAGCCTTTCATAAGAGGGTCAAACGATGAAGGTCCTTTTGCGTCGCCTCTGGGTCCTGACTATCAAAGAATTACTCCAGCTCCTCAGAGATCGCGTCCTCCTCATCGCCACGGTCTATCTCTTTACTCTGGATATCTTCCTGGCTGCCTCTGGGGTAAAACTCACCCTTCACCACGTCAATTTCACCGCCTTTGATCAAGACCGCAGCCATGCCTCGCGGGAGCTTTTATCCCGCTTCAGAAGCCCTTATTTTGAATTCCGGGGCTTTCTTTCCAAGGAAGGTGAAGTGTTCTCCGGCTTTGATCAGGGACGATTCCTGGCCTTTTTTAATATCCCAGATGGCTTTGAAGAAGACATCAAGAGTGGACAGCAGACCAATGTCCAACTCCTGGTAGATACTAGTAACTCCATCATGGGTTATCTGGTGGCTGGCTATAGCGCCCAGATTGTCGCCGATTTTTCCCGAGAGATGATGCTTGATCGCCTGGGATTAACCGAGGAGATGCTCGAACGCTTCCCTCTTATCTCCCTTGATTGGCGGGTCTTTTTCAACCCCAATCAGGATGAACCGTGGTTTACTTCCATCTCCGAGCTCCTGACGGTCATCACCATGTTGACCATGCTCCTTCCAGCCGCAGCCTTAGTCCGTGAGAAAGAACGAGGGACGGTGGAACAACTCCTGGTCTCTCCGGTCTCTCCTTTGGAGGTTTTGCTCTCTAAGATCCTGGCTATGACGGTCGTCATTTTAGTCGGTACGGCGGTCTCGGTAGGGTTCATTATCGAGGGGATCTTTCACGTCCCTGTCCGCGGAAGTCTCCTGGCCTTTTTCTTGATTACCACCCTTTACGTCTTTACCACCTGTGGATACGGCCTTTTTATCGGCACTTTGGCCCGTAACTTGGCCCAAGTAGGGCTCATGACCATCATCGCCATCGCCCCCATGGTCTTCCTCTCCGGGACCTGGACCCCACCGGAGGCCATGCCTATTTGGCTCCGTAGCCTAATGGTCTTTTCTCCTCTCTATTATTACATCCAGGCCTCTTACGGGATCTTTTTAAAGGGCACAGGTTGGTCTTTCCTCCAAGGCAAGGTCTTGGGCATGGCGGTCCTCGGTTTCTTGGTCCTTGGCCTTGGGGCTGCCCTTTTTAGGCGTGAATTCCTCAGGCACTAATAGACCTCACTTAAGAGATGGCGGTTGCCGAGGTTTACCCGCTTAAGGCCGGCACTCTTCGCTATGGAAAGGGCCATCTCGGCATGACGGCGAGAGGTAGTGGGTAGATCATCCAGATAGAAACAGGGATAAAAAGCAAGTAGCGACCACGGAATATCCGGATTTAAAGAGGCGATGAATTCCGCCAGGTGGGTTAATTCTTCCTCATCTACATAACCCGGGACCAAAAGAGTGGAAGCAATAAGGGGTGGTGGTTCAGGGCGTATCTCGATAAAACCGGCCAAGAAGGAAAAATTCTCAAGTGTTTGTTTGTTGCTGACTCCGCAAAGACTTATATGGATAGGCTCAGAGAAGGCCTTTAGGTCAATCTTTACACATCCGCCGGATTCAAGACTAAGACGCATCATCTCTTTGATGACCGCTTGGTTTTCCGCCCCATTAGTCTCCCAACAGATGCGCAAGATACGATCCCGGTGGCGTTTTCGTGCCTCCCTTGAGAACCAGAGGGCATGAGGGCTTTGAGGGCCGGGGTCGCCACCAAAATAGCAGATACAAGAGACATGAGGAGCTAGGTCTTTAAACAAACTATCTCCTGAAACACCTGGGTGGCCTAAGGGTCGTTTTTTGAAATGCCAGTTCTGGCAATAGAGGCAGTTGAAATTACAGGCTTCATAGAAGACGGCCAGATTGGCATACCCCCTTTCTGGCCCGGGTCGATAGGCATATTCAGGGTACCCGGCACCAGTCCCTCCCGGGCAGACAAAGTCAGCTACGCAATTGGTGGGCAGAGGGTCCAGATACCAAGAGACATAAGCGCTTTGGCGCGAGGCACCTATCAACCTTCCTCCTTGGTTTTGCCAGACCCCACAGTAGCCAAAGGCCCCTTCTGGAATCTGACATCGGTGAAAACAAAGACGACAAGGTAGACCTTCTTTGGCCTTTGGTGCTTCTTCTGGAAGACCGAAAGGAGTACGAGTCTTTCGATGTATTTCTTCAATTTCTGACTTTACCTCTGACCAGTAACGACGGAGACAAGAGGCACAATACCCCAAACGATCCGAAATGGTCACCCTTGTCTGACCGCATAGCCGACAGGTACCCATTTATAAAAGTTTACCAAAGATTTTCTTAGTAAGAATGGACAGTGGTCTTACTTCCTTAACCCTTTTCTTCCTTCATAAATTTTTTGACTTGTTCGGCCATTTGGCGAAGCTTCTGATCGGCTAGATAAAAGAGGGTTCCTTCAGGATAAGTCCCATCTGGTTGGCGTTCTCCGGCTGGTATCCCGGTAAGGATCTCGATCCCTTCTTCCACCCGTGAAATGGCCCAGACATGAAACTTGCCCTCTTGGATGGCCTGGACCACTTCTTCCTCAAGCATGAGGTCCTTGACGTTGTCCTTGGGAATGATCACCCCTTGGCGACCGTTAAGGCCCTTGGCTTTGCAGACCTTAAAAAAGCCTTCCACCTTCTTAGTCACTCCACCTACCGGTTGAATATCACCTTTCTGACTGATAGAGCCGGTAACCGCAATCCCTTGGTAAATGGGTACCCCAGAGATAGCGGAAAGGAGGGCAAAGAGTTCGGCGCTTGAGGCCGAATCACCCTCTACCAAGCCATAACTCTGCTCGAAACAAAGGGTAGCAGAGAGGGTAAGGGGTTTATCGTGGGCAAAGCGTTCCTTGAGAAAACCAGAAAGGATCATGACCCCCTTGGTGTGAATCTTCCCTGAGAGTTCGGCCTCGCGTTCAATATTAATGACCCCTTCACGTCCAATGGAAATATTGGCCGTGATACGTGTGGGGCGACCAAAGGTGTAATCACCCAGATCATAGATAGAAAGACCATTAATGCTCCCGATCAATTCGCCATCGGTATTGATCTTGATGAGATCCTTTTCGATCATCTCCTGTAAGTGTTCTTCAGGCAGAGAGGCACGGAATCGACGCTCATCGATGGCCTTTTGAACATGACCTCGGGTAATTCTCTCGGCCCCTTCCCTTCCGGCCCAAAAATCCGCCTCTCTTAAGACATCGCGAATCTCTGGTAACCTGAGCGAAAGCTTGTCCTGGCGGCCAGAAAGCTCACAGGAGAACTCGATCAAACGGGCCAGACCGGAGGCTTCTACTGGGCGGAGTTTATCCCTCCGAACCATGCTGGCCACCGCCCGCAAGAACTGATTGGTCCTTAGCTCATCCCGATCAACCCAGATGTCTAAATGGGCCTTGACTTTGAAGATTTCGCGAAAGGTTTCATCAAATAAATAGAGTAAGTGGTAGATAAAGGGGTCTCCGATAAGGATAACTTTACCGCGAAAGGGAATAGGTTCAGGCTTGAGGGTCTTGGTGGTTAAGATCCCGAGTTGTTCGGCTAGGTCTTCGAGGTAGATCTTGCGTGTCTTGATAGTACGCTTAATACCATCCCAGCTAAAGGGGCTCCGAAGGACATCTAAGGCTCGCACGATAAGAAAGCCACCGTTGGCTCGATGGACACTTCCGGCCTTGAGCATGGTGAAGTCGGTGAAGAGGGCCCCGAATTGAGCCTTGCGCTCGATGGCTCCAAAAAGATTCGTATAGGTAGGGTTTGGTTCAAAGACTACTGGGGCCCCTTCCCTCTCGGAATTGTCCACAAAGACATTTACTTCGTAACGGGTAAAAGACGGTTGAGGCACAGGCATGGGAAAGGGCATAGGCGGTGGCGGAGAGGGTTTATGTCTGAAGTCGTCGAGGTGCTTAACAATGTCTTCTTGAATCTCTTCAAGATAGGTCAAAACGTGTCCTAAATCAGCGTATTTTTCCCGTAGTTCCTGGATAAAGGAACCAACTACCTTCAGGGTAATTTCGCGGTCTAAGTCTTTTAAACGCTGGCGAAGTTCCTTTTCCATCTGTTGAATCCGCCGGGCCGTGGCGTTTAGTTCCTTTTGAAGCTCGGCACTCTTGCGTTTTAACTCTTCTTTGCGTTCCTCTGGGAGATGCTGGACGTCTTCTGGGGTCATGGGGGTGCCATCTTCCTTGGCTGGGATAATCATCATCCCCATGGGCTCTACGTTTAGGACAAACCCCTCAGCGCGGACCTTTTGTTCCAATTCTTCAAAGACCTTAGCCCGAGCCAGATTAAATTCGCGGATGATGGATTCTTTCCGATTGAGATAGGCCTCGCTCTCAAAGGCCTCAGGGATACGCTGACGAAGGTTTTCAATAAGATCGGCCATGTCTTTTTGAAACTCACGGCCTTTGCCCGGGGGGAATTCAAGGGCCCGTGGACGATCTGGATCTTTAAAATTATACACATAACACCAGTCCGAAGGACGAGGACGAGCCTTGGCCTGAAGCTCTACCAAGGAGCGGGTGATGAAACTGGCTCCTAAGGCCGAAGAGCCAGCTACATAAAGATGAAAATCGAGGTCTTCAAGATTAAGACCAAAATCTAAGGCCCGCACGGCCCTTTCTTGGGCCATGATTTTTTCTTCCAGTTCCGGTAACTCTTCGGTAGAGGCGATACCTAAACTCTTTGGATCAATCTGGAGCCGTACCTCTTCTGCCCTTAATTCTTTGACCATAGATACCTCCGGGCCTACTGAGACATTTAATGTGACCAGATTCTAGCATCTTTTAACCTAAATCAGAAACATGTTTTGATCTTTTTTGACTCGTCTTTACTACTTCAACAGAGGTTGCTTTTTCTTTTTTACGGAAAAAATAAAAGAGAGCCCAAATAGAGGGACTTGAGTAAAGCAAGGTATATTAGCCGAGGCTGGCTACCAAGGAGGCCAACGCTTTAGAAGGCGCGTAAAAATAATCTAATTAGACCTTAAACTCTCCTAATAATTTCCTTAGCGCATCGGAGAGTTCTCTTAACTTATAGGCCGTGGTTTTTACCTGCTCTGCACCTTGAGCGGTTTGATTCCCGGCAGCGGCGATGGTCTCGCTCATCTGTACCATATCGTTTACCTCGGTGCTTATCTTCTGGGTATTGGCACTTATCTCGTTGGTGGTAGCGGTTTGTTCCTCTATAGCAGCGGCTACATTGTTTGAAAACTCGGCTACATGCTGGATTACCTGGGATATCCTGTCTACCGTGGAAAGGACATCGGTTACGCCGGATTGAAGATCCTTTAACATCTCATCGATTTCGGTCACCGAATTCCCGGTCTGTTGGGCCAATTCTTTGACCTCATTAGCCACCACGGCAAAGCCCTTACCGGCCTCCCCCGCCCGGGCGGCCTCGATGGTGGCGTTTAGGGCCAACAATTTGGTCTGTTCGGCTATAGACCCGATGATCTTACTTACTTCACTTATTCTGTTCGAGGCCTCGGCTAGATTGCGGATTACCTCCTGGGCCTTGGTCGCCTCAATATTTGCCTCTTGGGCCACCTCATTGGCCCGGGCGGTATGCCGAGAGATCTCTTCCACCGTGGCGGTCATTTCCTCCATGGCTGCCGCCACAGCAGAAATACTCTCAGAGGTCACTCCCACGGCCTGACTGACCTCTTCGGCCTGGGCCTGAGCCTCTACCGCACTACTGGCCAACTGTTCTGATACCGAAGAAAGCGATTGTGCCTCCTCGGCCACCTCTTCTCCTTGAACCTTGACCTTGGCCACCAGCTCACGAATCCTCAAGATAAAGGCGTTTACTAGGCTGGCCACCTCGTCAAGCTCGGTATCCAGGGCCTGTTTATAGACCTTACATTCTTCGCAGGAGGAATATTCGCCGTTCTTGATCTTAGAACAATAGATCTCCGGGGCATAGCTCCCGGCCTCATACCAACAATGAGCTTCCTTTCCGTAGACCGGACAGTCTACATTTCCGCAACTTATCGTCTGAGAACAATTTATGGCCCTAACTGCCAATTGCTTGGTGAGATCTGCCTCTCCAGTAGCCAAATCTTTAAGCCTGATAATTAGTTCTTTTAGCTTGGTGGTGATTCCACGTGCTATAAAGCCCCCGGTGACCAGACCAAAGACAATGGCCACCAAACCTATTATCCCCAGGCCGGTAGAGGCCTCCTTTTCATGGGTATCCGCCGAAGCGAGTGACTTCTTCAAAAACCACTCGGCCTTCTTTTGGTACTCCTCAAGTCTTTTGTCTAACTCTTTGACCTCTTGATCGATTTTTGGGGCCAAAAGTTCTGCTTGTTTTAGATTTCCCTGTCTAAGCTCGTCAAAGAGTAAGAAAATATGATTTTCATAGGCGGCATATTGGGCCTCTATAGCCATCAGTTTTTGGCTTATCTCCTTAAAGGCCTGACGTTGCTCTTCAGTAGAAACTTTAGCTACAGCTTCATTGGCCAGCCGTCTCGCCTTTTCTATTTCATTTCTTACCAAATGGGATTTGTTTTTGATTTCCTCTTCTGCTCTTTTTAGCAATTCTTTGGCCTTTTCTCTGGCAGGAATAATCTCTCCGTAGCGAAGCGCCCTTTCCAGCCATACGGTTTGTTCTAGTTGATAAGTGGTAATTTGGGTCACTAAGTTGACCATAGGGAAATCTTCGTTTACTACTTCGTGAAGTTCTCGACCGATGTGTTTCATCTTGTAAAGGGCATACCAAAAACAACCTATCATAAGGACTAAAAGTACTATCACTAAGCCCATAATTCGGGGACCGATTTTTAATCTAATTCTAAAAAAGCGCATAATATACCCCCTTAATATTGTTTACTAAAATAAGCAAAGTTGGACAATTATACTTGGCTTCAAAGATATGCAATTTTGCATACTTTATCCTTTATTTTTGTTACTCTTCTGTTCGGTTAAAAAGAGAAAATCTTAAATGGGAGCTTTTTCTTTAAAAAACGAAAAAATTTCTCTTGTTAATCAAAAAATATTCTAACGTTTTAGTGATATCAATCTTCCTGGTCGGGGGAGAGATATAAAAACAACGGGTTTGACAAAAATTTTTCCTTTCAGTTATTATCGCCCAAATTGAAGACAGAAAGGAGGAATCTATGAAAAGGTGGACAATCCTTTTTACCGTCTTTCTTTTGCTCGTTTCCCAGGTATGGGCGGCCAAACCATACAAAATTGGGGCCCTGTTTTCGATCACCGGTCCCACCTCCTTCATCGGAGAGCCGGAACGAAACACCCTTCTCATGTTGATTGAAGAGGTCAATAAGGCCGGAGGGATCAACGGCCATCCGATCGAGGCGGTAATTTATGATACCGAAGGTGACGAAACCAACACGGTCAAAAAGGCCACTAAGCTCATTATTCAAGACAAGGTTTTGGCCATAATCGGCCCTAGTCGAACAGGGACTACACTGGCAGTGATCCCTTTTGTCGAACGCTATCGGGTACCGCTTATTTCCTGTGCCGCCGGGATCAAGATTGTCGAACCAGTAAAACCCTGGGTCTTTAAGACCGCCCAGAGCGATCGTTTGGCGGTCAAAAAGATCTACACCTATTGTCAAAAACATGGTCTTAAGAAGGTAGCCATTATTACTGTTTCCAATGGCTTTGGCCAAAGCGGACGCGAAGAACTCAAGAGATTGGCCAAACCTTTCGGGATCACTATTGTGGCCGATGAACTCTATGGCCCTAAGGACGTGGACATGACCCCACAGCTCACCCGTATACGGGCCAAAAACCCTGAAGCGGTGATCTGCTGGGGTACCAATCCCGGGCCAGCCATTGTGGCCAAAAACATGCAACAACTTGGCATGAAACAGCAGCTTTTCATGAGTCACGGGGTGGCCTCAAAGAGGTTCATCGCTCTAGCCGGTAAGGCTGCCGAAGGAATCATTCTTCCGGCTGGTAAGATCTTGGTGGCCGATCAACTCCCGGATACCGATCCCCAAAAGCCTATTCTCCTTAAATACATCGCCAAATATAAGGCCCGCTACGGTGAAGAACCTTCAACCTTCGGGGGGCATGCCTACGACGCCTTTGCCTTACTCAAAAGGGCCTTGGAAGAAGTCGGGCCGGATCGGGCCAAGATACGTGAAGCCCTTGAACACATGAAAGGCGTTGTAGGTATCCATGGTATCTTCAACATGTCCCCAAAGGATCATAATGGGTTGGCGGAAAAAGAGGCCTTTGTCTTGGTCCAGATCAAGAACGGAGATTGGCATCTTATAGAAGAATAAAGGCAAGGGGGCTTGGCCCCCCTTGCTTATTTCCCAGCCTGTTTTAAAGTCAGCCCCGCTTGATCAGGCGGTTATTTATCAGAGTTGTTCTTATTTCCAAAAACAAGTTCTTTAGTAGGAGAAGTAACACGGCCTTTATATATGAGTGAACTCTTACAATTTTTGATCTCAGGCCTGACCAGCGGGGCTATTTATGCCCTCATCGCCCTTGGTTTCACCATTATCTACAACGCCACAGAGGTAATCAATTTTGCCCAAGGCGAATTCGTCATGTTTGGGGCCATGTTTATGGCCACCTTTATGGGTAAATTGGGCTGGCCCCTACCGCTTGCCTTTGCCTTGGCCGTCTTTTTGACCGCTGGGATCGGTATCCTGGTTGAAAGACTGACCATCTATCCGGCCAGACATTCAACCCCCATCACGCTGATTATCATCACCATCGGGGTCTCTATTCTGCTTAAAGGAATAGCTATGTTTGCCTGGGGTAAGGACTCTTTGCCTGTACCGGCCTTTATCAGTGAAAGACCCCTTCGAATCTTCGGGGCCACTCTTGTTCCTCAAAGCCTTTTGGTCATTGTCGTTGCCTTGGTTTCTGTCTTTCTGTTGGAAATATTTTTTCGTAAGACCATTCGCGGCAAGGCCATGCGGGCCTGTGCGGCCAATCGATTGGCCGCCCGCCTCCTTGGTATCAAGGTAGAACCTTTGGTCCTCTTTGCCTTTGGGCTGAGTGCCGGCCTTTCGGCCATTGCCGGGGCTATCATCTCGCCTATTACCTTTGCCACCTACGACATGGGCACCATGCTCGGGCTCAAAGGTTTCAGCGCCGCTGTCTTGGGTGGGCTTAGCTCCAGTATAGGTTCGGTGGCTGGGGGGTTTCTCCTGGGTATTCTTGAGTCCTTGGCCGCGGGTTTTATTTCTTCGGCTTATAAAGACGCAGCGGCCTTTGTCATCCTCCTCCTTATGCTCTTCATCAAACCAGAAGGGCTTTTCGGACTCAAGGAGGCCAAAAAGATATGAAAGGTCACTATCTCGGCCTAACTCTATTGACCACGGCCTTTATCCTCTTTGGCCTCTTTAACACCAATGATTATCACTTCAATGTCCTAAATATCGTTGGTCTACACGGTCTCATCGTCCTGGGTTTGGCCTTACTTATGGGTTATGCCGGGCAGGTTTCCTTAGGGCACGCAGCCTTTTACGGGCTTGGGGCCTATACCTCTGGAATCCTGACGGCTAAATACGGCTGGGCCCCTCTTCCGGCCCTTTTAGCCGCCCAGGGGGTGACCATCATTTCAGCCTTAGTGATTGGGCTTCCGGCCTTACGTCTTAAAGGACATTACTTGGCCATGGCCACTCTGGGCTTTGGAGTCATTATTCATGTCCTTTTCAAGGAAATGATCACCCTTACCGGTGGGCCGTCGGGCTTGGTAGGCATTCCGCCGTTTGAGATCTTTGGTCATGTTCTGATGCAAAGTCGGGAATATTTTTTTCTAATCTGGGGTCTTCTTTCGCTACTCCTCCTGATCTGCCTCCATTTGGCCCATTCTCCTTTTGGACGGGCGCTTTTGGCCATCCACGATAGTGAACCAGCCACCCTTTCCCTTGGTTACGATATAAGTCGCTTAAAGCTAGTCGTCTTTCTCATCTCGGCCTCGATGGCCGGGCTTGCCGGAAGCCTTTACGCCCATTTCGCCATGTTTATCAGCCCTACCAGTTTTACCTTTCTCCATTCGATCAAATTAGTGACCATGGTGGTCATTGGTGGGGTGGCTAGCCTTTGGGGAGCCTTGGTCGGAGCCGTAGTTCTCTCTATCTTGCCTGAGGTGCTAACTATTTTTGAAGATTATGACGTATTAATATTTGGGGCCATTTTGGTCAGCATCATGATCCTTTTACCTCAGGGATTGGTAAAGGGTGTGGGGGATTTCTTTATTCGTTTTAAGAGACCTGTTGATAAAATTCAGTCGCTATAAACTTTTAAAATCTTTCTAATGTGTTAAGTTGAAGATGTTTATTTTCATGTCGTAAAGTCTATTCCTCTTCCGGGGAGATAATCCTTAAAATTTTGAAACGTTCGAGAGCCATGAGCAAGAGAAAGATTCGCATCTTAGGTGATCCGGTTCTCAGGGAAAAGGCCCGCCCGGTCCAAGAAATCGACGGTGAGCTCCAAAAACTCATCGAGGACATGGCGGAAAGCATGTACGGAGCCAAGGGGTTGGGGTTGGCTGCCAATCAAATAGGCGAGACCCAACGCCTCTTTGTCCTTGACCTCGGCCAGAGGGAAAACAAACCAGAACTTTTGGTCTTCATCAATCCGGAGATCATTGAGGCCGAAGGAGAACTCTACGAAGAGGAAGGTTGTCTCAGTATCCCCGGGTATTCGGCCAAGGTTAAGAGAAAGGCCAAGGTCTTGGTCCGGGCCTTTGATCGCGAGGGGAAAGAATTCGAACGGGAGTTCGAAGGCTTAGGAGCCAGAGCGGTTCAACACGAGATAGATCATTTAAACGGCATCCTCTATGTGGACTATCTATCCACCCTTAAAAAGACCCTTTTTAAAAAGTGGTGGAAGAAACACCGACCTAAAGGTTAAAAGAAGCACCAGCGGGCCTCCTTGTGCGGGAGGGGCGGGCTCTTTGAAGGATCGGCCCGCTGGTGTAAGACCAGACACCATCCCCCACCTTGTTTTTAAAGCCTACAACAAAAAAAGCCCTTGGGAGATCCCAAGGGCTTTCATGGCCCTGTCCTTAAATATTTTAAATACGGAGAAATTCGGGGCTTGTCAACAATATTTTCTCAAATAAGAAATTAATGGCATTTCAAAAAACGGAGGGAGATAATGAAAATCTATCATCTTTCATCCAAAGAAGGCCAGAATTTCTTGGCTAATCTCTGTCATCGTTTCCAAGCCTTACCCAAAGACTATGAAGAAAACGTAATAAAAATCATCTCTGAGGTGAAAGAAAGGGGTGACGAAGCCCTTATAGCCTATACTCAACGTTTTGATTGCCCTGACTTTGCCCTTGATCAGCTTAAGGTCTCTTCGGAAGAGATAGAAGCGGCTTATGATCAAATAGATCGTGATATTTTGGAAAGCATAAGGCTTTCCATCAAAAACGTCCGTTGTTTTCATGAAGAACAACGTGAACGTTCTTTTATTCAGACCAAGGCCAACGGAGCCATTGTCGGCCAATTAGTCCGCCCTATAGACCGGGCCGGTCTCTACATTCCTGGAGGCACGGGGGGAGAAACTCCTTTGGTCTCCACGGTGATCATGACTGCGGTGCCAGCCAAGGTAGCCGGGGTCGAACAGGTAATCATGACCAGTCCTCCTAACAAGGAAAGTAAACTCCACCCGGCCCTTTTGGTGGCTGCCGCCGAGGCAGGGGTAGATGAAATCTACCGTCTAGGCAGTGCCTGGGCCATTGCCGCCATGGCCTATGGTACCGAGAGTGTACCCAAAGTGGATGTTATCTGTGGCCCGGGGAATATATACGTCACTTTGGCCAAGAGACTCCTCTCTGGAGAGGTAGGCATAGACATCGTGGCTGGCCCTAGCGAGATCCTTATCGTGGCCGATGAAACGGCCAAACCGGATTGGGTGGCGGCTGATCTCCTTTCCCAGGCCGAACACGACCCTTTGGCCACCGCTGTCCTTGTAACCCCTTCGGAGAAATTAGCTAAAAAGACCATCAAGGAAATAAGCAAACAACTCCCCAAACTTCCTCGGCAGAAAATAGCCAAAAGGGCCCTGGAAAACCAAGGAGGTATTTTAGTGGTAGCCGACCT
>Ga0256914_1003291_pt1 | contig 12802 bp, 13 predicted proteins | sample HulkmetaG_FD_191571 | JGI IMG/M metagenome (GOLD analysis project Ga0256914, IMG submission 191571) | Hydrothermal chimney microbial communities from Main Endeavour vent field at the Juan de Fuca Ridge, Pacific Ocean - Hulk | ecosystem: Environmental > Aquatic > Marine > Hydrothermal vents ...
CTGGGAAAGTTGTTCTACAAGGCAGTTCTGAAGAATTGCTTGAAGATAGCGAGATAAAAAGAGCCTATCTGGGCAAGGACTACTCAACCATTACAGAGCGGTAGGAGGGATCTCATAAAGTGGCCGAAAATAAAAATGTGGAATATCTGTCCACACAGGAATGGCAACAATGGCAGACAGAACTTCTGCAAAGCACGTTGAACAATGTTTACCGGAGGGTGCCTTTCTATCAGCACGCTTTCAAAAAATCCGCCATAGAGCCCTCAGATATCCACTCCTTGGATGATCTTCAAAGACTTCCTTTTACCACCAGGAAAGATCTGTCGGAAAATTATCCTTACGGCCTATTTGCCAGACCTCTCAGGGACATTGTCCGCATTCACACGTTGCGCGGGAGCCTTCAAAAACCAGTAGTCATAGGCTGTACTGCCCAAGACTTAAAACACAGGCATGAACTTGCAGCCCGGCTCTTCAAGGCCTGTGGAGTTGATCAAGACGACATTGTCCAGATCTGCCTTGATCAAGGCCTTTCCACCCTCGGTCAGGAGCTTAAAGAAAGTGCTGAGGCAGTCGGTGCCCTGGTCATACCGCCTGATCCAGTACCTTCCCCTACCCAGGCCAGGGTAATGATGGATTTCAGGACAACGGTCCTTGTCACTACCCCATCTTATGCAAAACGGATAGTGAAAGAAATCGAGATGGGGGGGCTTCCCTTGAGCGCATTGACCCTCAAAATTGGAATATTCGTTGGAGAACGTCTCTCTGAAGAGGACAAGGCCTTCTTCAGGGAATTCATGTCTATAAATTCATACTCATCCTATGGAATACTGGAAGTCTCTGGCCCGGCCTTGGCCTATGAATGCGAGATGCAAGAAGGGCTACACATTGCAATGGACCATTTCATAGCTGAGATAGTGGACCCAGATACAGGGCAGCCCCTTCCCCAAGGAGAGGAAGGAGAATTGGTAATCACCACCTTGACAGCCCGGGCAAATCCGCTGATTCGCTTCAGGACAGGTGATTTGACCCATATAATGGAATCGCCATGCAAATGTGGCCGGACTACCATGAAGATAGCGCCCATAAACGGCAGGTGCGACAACATTATATCCATAAGAGGCATAAAAATAGATCCTTCTGAAATAGGTGAATTGATAAAGATTTGCGTGCCAGGCGAGGTCCCGCCTTATATCCTTGTGGTACATACAGAAAATTTTCTGGAAAAACCCGAAATATGGTTGGCCATGAATGAGCAGCTCTTTTCAGGCAGCCTTCCCCAATTGCACCATCTAATCAGTAGGCTTGAGGATGCGTTTGAACAGAAAACGGGCCTTTCGTGCAAAGTAAGACCAAGGGAATATAGGACTATAAAGCCTTATCTAAAAAAAGGGGAAATGGTGGTATGGACCTGATTCTAATCCCTGGGGACAGCCATCATCCGTTCCACCGCCTTTAGTGCCTTTGTCCGTATCGCCTCTTCCACTTCAATTACAGGCCGTTCGTTTTCTAATGCCTTTAGTACCTCATCCAACGTGGTCTTCTTCATGTTGTCACATATCATTTCAGGAGAAGCAGCATAGAACTCCTTGTTCGGATTTTGCTTTTTCAATGGATACAACAGTCCTATTTCAGTGGCCACGATAAACTCCTGGGCGTCAGACTGTTTTGCATAAGCCAACATGCCGCTAGTGGAACGCACCACGTCTGCTATATCCAGCACCTCGGGTGGACACTCAGGGTGGGCCATCAACACGGCATTGGGGTGTTTCTCCCTAGCCTGTCTTACCTGGGCCACGGTTAGTTCATCATGAATTGGGCAGCATCCATCCCAGTAATAGATTTTCTGATTAGTATGACGCTGGGCCCATTTGGCAAGATTTCGGTCAGGGGTCATAATCACTTCTTTGGAATCAAGGGATTTGACCACCTGGACTGCATTTGCCGAAGTGCAGCAAATATCACTTTCTGCCTTGACCTCTGCTGTTGAATTTACATACGTAACCACTGGCACACCGGGATGTCTTGCTTTGAATTCCCTAAGTTGCTCCGCATTCAACATGTCAGCCATTGCGCATCCAGCATCTTTAACTGGAAGTATGACTTTTTTGTCTGGACAAACAATGGCAGCGGTCTCTGCCATGAAGTGAACGCCGCAGAAAACTATTATTTCCGCATCCGTCTTGGATGCCTCAATGCTTAGGGCAAGGGAATCCCCTGTGAGGTCGGCCACATCCTGGACCTCTGGCAGCTGATAGTTATGGGCCAAAATTATTGCCTTTTTTTCTTTTGCCAATGAACGTATCTTATTAAACTTGTCATTCACAGGGACTGCTCTCCTTCACATGGTTTTCAAAATCAGCATTTGTCAAAACATTTTTATATATTTTCGCTTTTATAAATTTCAACCCCTGCTGGGCACCTGAATTCAAAAATCTTGGGAGATAGCCTGGTATTGACGGCAACATCGGAAAAAATGATGTGCGTCCTGGTACCAAGGCGGTCTTCCATCCACACTTCTTTTATTATTCCTGATTCTGGATCCAGACCAATCCACATTGTCTTTATCTGTAGATTGTCTTTTATCGGCTCCAACCTCAAATGTCCCTTTCCTTTTAGCCAGTCTTCGCGGGCCAGTCGAACTCTAAAATATTTTTCCAGCTTCCCCTTTCCAAAAAAGAAGGCCTGGCTGATCTCAGAAGATAGGAATTTTTCCCTCGGAATTACCATCACTTGCGCTGCCTCTTGTTCATATACATAAACGTCTTTCCCAGAGGTCACTATTATCTGCTTTTCAGGTTCCTCATACTCCCACCTCATTTTGCTGGGACGGGCAAAATAGACCTTTCCCCTTGCCTTTATCCCCTCCTTGGAGCCTGCTGGAATGGTTTCCTGCTGAAAACTTGCAGAAATATTGCTGGTCTTCTCATAGGTCGCTTGTAGTTTCTCGATCAGCTCGTTCAATTCATTTTTGTCAGCGTACGAAACGCCGCTCAACAAACTCGATACCAGAAATAGAAGCAGTATCAATTGCAGTGATTTTTTGAAGATGTTATTCATAATACCATGATAGCCTTTGATCTATGTTGTAATCAAGACCATACCTTTGAGGCATGGTTTCAAGACAGTCAAGCATTTAAAGAGCAATTGAGCAAGGGGTTGATAGAATGCCCTGTATGTGGCAGCCGCGAAATAAGTAAAGTTCCTTCGGCAGTAGCAGTCCACATCAAAAGTGGATCAACGCCCAAACAGCATGACAGCACCCATAATCAGGCCATCTTGGAACTGCTGCATGAGGCCTATGAATATATTGAAAAGCATACGGAAGATGTAGGGCCTGCTTTTGCAGAAGAAGCTTTAAAGATGCACTATGGCGTCACTGAGCAGCGGTCCATAAGAGGTGTGGCAACCGAGGAAGAAGAAAAGATGTTGGAAGAAAATGGCATCAAATTCTCTAAGATTCCGGTTCCTTTGAAAAAACAAAAAAACAAGGGCCATTGAAAAGGTAATCATGAAAAAGGAGACTAAAGTGTCTGTAAGAGTGGAAATCGGTAAACTGGTGGTCATGGATTACCAGGTAAGACTGCCGTCTGGAAAGGTGGTGGATTCATCTGAGAAAAATGGGGGGCCGGTGGCTTTTGTTTGCGGATCAGGGGATTTTCCGAAGCCTGTGGAAGAAGGGCTAGTGGGATTGGCCCCAGGTGAAAGACGGGTTATTCCTGTGCCACCACAGCATACCTATGGTGATTATGATCCCAAAAAGGTGTGCCTGGTGGCAACCGAAAGGATTTCTGGTGAAATCGAAATAGGTAAGGTGGTCAAGGCGCCCGATGAATTTGGAATAGTGAAGCCGGCTCTGGTGAGGGCCGTTTGGGAAGGTGCCCTCATGCTTGACTTCAATCATCCTATGGCAGGCAAAACGCTCCATTTTGAAGTAATAGTGAGAGACGTGAGAGAACAACACCATGTAAAAATCCGACCTGCCAGTGAACATCAAGACGCATTGGCCTCTCAAAAAGATGTTCAACAAGGAGAGGTCCAGTGACTGACTCCCTTGAACAGGCTGGGCTCCTTGATATCTACCACAAGGTAACCAACGGTGAGCGGCTCAGCCCTGAAGACGGTGTAAGGCTTTATAACACTGCCCATCTTCCCGCATTGGGCTACTTGGCCAACCTAGTAAGGGAGCAAAAAAATGGCAACAAGGCCTATTACATCTATAATCAACACATAAATTATTCAAACGTCTGCTCAAATCTGTGCAAATTTTGCGCCTTCGGAAAGGAAAAACAGGCTCCAGGCAGCTATGAGATGTCTATTGAGGAAATTGAAAATAAAATCAAAGAAAGGCTAAAAGAGCCCATTTCCGAGGTACATATTGTAGGAGGCATCCATCCAGACCTTCCCTATTCTTATTACACCAATATGTTGCAGGCCATAAAGAGGATAAGGCCACAAATCCATATCCAGGCCTTTACTTGCGTTGAAATAGCACATCTGGCCAAACTGGCTGGAATGAGCGTAGAGGATACCTTGAAAGATCTTGTAAGAGCAGGCCTCGGGTCTATCCCTGGAGGAGGAGCAGAGGTCTTCAGTACCAGGATAAGAGAGAAATTGTGCCCTGAAAAACTTCCTGGCAAAGAGTGGCTTGAAGTAGCGAAAACAGCCCACAAGTTGGGCATTAAAAGTAATGCAACCATGCTCTATGGCCACATTGAAACCGTGGAAGAACGCATAGAACACTTGGTTGCCCTTAGGAAAGCCCAAGATGAAACCGGCGGTTTCATGTGTTTTATCCCCCTTGCCTTTCATCCAAAGAATACCGGTTTGGAAGAAGTTGCCCCTACCGGTGGGATAGACGACCTCAAAAACATCGCTGTTTCCAGGCTCATGCTTGATAACTTCCCCCACATCAAGGCCTATTGGGTGATGCTGGGTCCCAAGGTAGCACAAATTGCGCTTTGGTATGGAGCGGATGACCTTGACGGAACGGTACTCGAGGAAAAAATCACCCACATGGCCGGGGGAGAGACAGCCCAGGCCATGACAAGAAGCGAAATCGAAAGGTTGATAAGAGCTGCGGGCAGGGAACCAGTTGAAAGGGACACCTTGTACAATCGCATATGATGGGACACCAGAAACTCGTGTCAGATATTGCTGCCCGGATTAGGCAGCAAAAGAGGATATCCAAGGAAGAGGCCTTGGAGTTACACCGTCGTGCCGACATAAATCTTTTAGGCGCCCTTGCCCACGAAATCAGGCTCAAGAAGCACCCAGACAGATTTGTGACATATGTTATCGACCGGAACATCAATTATACCAATGTGTGTATCTCAGGATGTAAATTCTGTGCCTTTTTCAAGGCACCTGGCCATAGTCAAGGCTATGTGCTTTCCAAAGAAGAGCTTGCAAAAAAGATTTTGGAAACAAAAAAACTTGGGGGCACACAGATCCTGCTTCAAGGTGGGCTGCATCCTGATCTGTCTCTGGAGTTTTATGAAGACATGCTGTCTTTTATAAAGAAGGAATTCGGGATACATTGCCACGCCTTTTCACCGCCTGAAATAGTTCATTTTGCCAAAATCTCCAGCAATTCCATTAAGGAGGTTCTCCAGCGCTTGAAGCTTGCCGGCCTTGATTCCATTCCAGGCGGTGGCGCTGAGATTTTGGTGGACCGGGTGCGCCGGCAGACATCACCCAACAAAGCCACTTCTGACGAATGGCTCGATGTAATGAGTACAGCCCATGGGCTTGGGATCAAAACCACAGCCACCATGATGTTTGGACACATCGAAACAGATGAGGAAAGGATCGAACACTTGGATAAGTTGAGGAGCCTCCAAGATGCGACCAATGGTTTCACAGCATTCATACCGTGGCCTTTTCAACCAGGAAACACGGAAATAAAGTGTAAACCAGCCACTTCCCATGAATACCTTAAAGTACTGGCTATTTCGCGTATTTATCTAGATAATTTTCCCAATATCCAAGCTTCATGGGTGACCCAGGGTCCCAAGATAGCCCAAATATCACTTTTTTATGGAGCCAATGATTTCGGTAGCACCATGATAGAGGAAAACGTGGTGGCTGCCGCTGGTGTTAGCCACAGGCTTTCTGAAAACAAGATAAGACAGCTTATCACTCAGGCAGGCTTTGTGCCCAAACAGAGGCTCATGGATTACACCCTGGCAGATGAAAGGGATCAAAGTGTTTGAGATCCAATTTGGATTCAAGCAACTTTCACCACTTCAGCTGCATGTGGCCAGGTGGGTGGTACCTGTATCTGCACCTCCCTTGGAAAGAGGAGCAGTGGCCATATTCGGCAACAAGGTTGTTGCTGTTGGTCCAGCAAATGAATTACGTGCGGCCTTGATCGACGCTGAGCAGATAGACCATGGAGATGCTGTGATCATCCCCGGTCTTATCAATTGCCACAGCCACCTGGAGCTTTCTCCGCTTAAATGGCGCCTTTCACCAAGCGGATCCTTTACAGCATGGATATGTAACTTGATCAAGGCCAGAGAGAACATAGAACCCCATGAATATGAAAAGGCCCTTGAAGAGGCAGTCAAAACGCTCCATGGTAACGGTGTCGCTGGCCTGGCAGACACAGGCAACACATCTTTGGTGTGGGAAAAGGCCTCTTCTGAATCAAGCCTGTGGCCCTTTGCAGGTATACACTTCAAAGAGATCCTACACCCTGAAAAAGGCCGTATGGAAGAATTGATCAGGGATCTAAGAATGGGTTACGAGAATAATGGCTGGTTCAATTTTGGCTACTCAGCCCACTCGGTTTACACAGTGGCGCCGAAGGCTATACAAGCCATAAAAATGCGTGATGACCAGCTGAACCTTCCTTTTTCCATCCACGTTGCTGAATCTAAAGAAGAGATAGAATTCGTGAGAGATTCCAAAGGGCCCATCTACGAGTTGCTAATAGAGAAAGGAAGAAATCCGGAAGACTTCAAAATGGATTCGTACTCTCCGGTAAAGCTGCTCAAAGAACTAAATGTACTGGACGGCAGAACAATCTGTGTTCACTGTGTGCACATAGATGAACATGACATTGAAATACTGGCTTCGTCCAAGGCGTCTGTATGCCTTTGCCCTCGAAGTAATATGTTCTTGGGCGTTGGGACCCCTCCAGTAGAAAAGTTAATAGAGGCCAACATCAACATAGCCCTTGGAACCGACAGCTTAGCCAGCAATGACAGGCTTTCCATCTTTGCTGAAATGGCAAGCCTGGCTAGACAGTGTCCCAGCTTAGATACTGCCACCATCTTCAAAGCAGCAACCAAGGGCGGTGCTGCTGCACTCCATCTAAAAGGACTAGGTTCCTTGGAGCATGGCTCTGCTCCCCTTTTGTATGTCATTAAATCTGGCCCGTTGAATTCAAAAGATCTTTTTGACTACCTCGTGTTAGAGGTAGCTGAAAGCCTTCCCGAATCTTACTGGGCAGTGGAGGAAACTGACTGGATGGAAAGTTATGGCTAATCCTCAAGAAGAAAAACCATGCCTCAAGCTGGGCATGGTGAATTTTATCAATACGGCACCCATTTATATTCCGTGGCTAAAAAAAGGACCGTTACCAGGTTGGAAGGTAGTCGAAGATCATCCTGCTGCCTTAAACAAGATGCTGCACAACGGCGAACTCGATGCTGGCCTCGTGTCATCTTTTGCCTATGGAGAAGGCTATCCAGATTATTTGCTGCTACCTGGATTGTCCATCAGTGCCTCAGGCCCAGTAGGAAGTGTGCTTCTGATAAGCAAAGAAGACCCAAGAAATCTCAGTGGTAAAAGGATTGGCCTCACCCAGCAGTCTGCCACTTCCACCAGGCTGTTGCATATTATTTTGGAAGATTTCTGGGGCCTGAGCCCACGATATCTTCCAGATGCCCCCTACGAATGGTTTAAAAAAGGTAAATGCAGCGCGTACTTGGCCATAGGAGACGAGGCCTTGAGATTGAAAAACAGATGCTCCAGCTTCCACATAGTGGATCTGGCAGATATTTGGCTAAGGGAAACCGGTCTTCCCTTTGTTTTTGCAGTATGGGCCATAAGGAAGGCTGCCTTTAAAAAATCCAAAGAGCTTTTCGATCTACTTCAAAACCGCCTTTTGGCATGTTTAAAGACAGGCATGGAAGAATTGGAAGAAATAAGCGGTACAGTCGCACCTAAAATCCCCATGGGCAAGGATGAATGCCTGTTGTACCTGAAAGGCATCAATATGGAACTAAAAAAAACGCATCAAAAAGGCTTGAGCCTTTTCTTTTCAAAACTTTACAACAGAGGAGACCTATCCAAGAAGGTGAAACTAGAGTTTGCTACTATTGCATGAAATTTAACCACAGGAATTGATTCCAAACCATGAATCACACTATCCCAGATCCCAATCAAAAAGGGGAATTTGTTCAAACCAAGTTTGCCTCTGTAACCAAGCGTTATGATCTGCTCAATTCCTTGTTGAGCTGCTATATTGATCACTATTGGAGAAAGGAAGCAGCCAAAGAACTCTCTAGCTGCTCCAGCGGGCCGATTCTTGATTTGTGCGCGGGAACGCTTCCGCTTTCCCTGGAGTTGGTCAAACAAAAAAACCGCCCTGTCGTAGCCGTGGACTTCTGTTTTGATATGTTGGCCTTTGGCGCCAAAGAAAAGTTGAACGAGAAAATGCAGATATTACCCATCTTTCCTATTTGTGGAGATGGCCAGGAACTACCACTCAAGGATGAGTGCGTAGGTGGCATCACCATTGCCTTCGGCATAAGAAATTTGAGTGATATTCCCAAAGGTTTGAAAGAAATGATAAGGGTCCTGGAACCGGGAGGGAAATTAGTGATTCTCGAATTTTCAAGACCAGCCAGCCCATTATTTGGCCCCCTCTACAAATTTTACCTCCACAACATCCTTCCTGTAATTGGGGGCATCATATCTAAAGACAAGGAGGCCTACAAATATTTGGCAGAGTCCATAGAGGCCTTTTATTCACCAAATGAACTCTGTTCCCTCATGCGCGCAACCGGATTTCTTGAAGTTACCTGCCGTCCTCTCACTAAGGGAATCGTCACCATTTACACAGGTGTCAAGGCAGAATGAAAGAGCAGACTATAGTTCACATATACACTGATGGCGCCTGTTCCGGCAATCCTGGCCCAGGAGGTTGGGGAGCCGTACTGCGCTACAACGAACATGAGAAAAAGATCTATGGTTGGGCCTCCTCGACCACGAACAACAGAATGGAACTCTTGGCTGCCATAAGGGCGCTTGAAGCACTCAAAAGACCTTGCAAAGTAGTCATCACCACGGATTCCCAATATCTGCGTAAGGGAATTACCGAGTGGATAAAGAACTGGAAACACCGCGGCTGGAAAACCGCAGCAGGCCGGCCTGTAAAAAACAAAGACTTGTGGGTTGCCTTGGATAAACTCCAAAGGATTCACGACATTAAGTGGAACTGGGTGAAGGGCCATGCCGGACATCCTGAAAATGAGATTGCTGATTCCTTGGCCAGGCAGGCCATTGAGCTAGGAAAAGCAGGCAATCTTAAAGAAGATAGTGCTGGAAAAATAAGATAGTGGGGCAACAAGGATGGACTTTGCCATTCATCAACCTTCATTCATCCCATGGCCAGGCTTTTTTCTCAAGGCCCAAAACGCCCATCTATTGATATTGTTGGATCTTGTTCAGTTCCCAAGGGGATTTTCATGGGTTAACAGAAATAGAATAAAAGGACCCCAGGGTGAAATATGGCTTACCGTGCCAGTTTTGAAAAAAGGACGTGGATTACAGGCCATCAACGAGGTAAAACTTTTACCAGAAGGCAAATGGCGCAAGAAACATTTGTCTACCTTCGAACATTGTTACAAAAATGCGCCCTACTTCGATATGCTATTTGAAAAAATCTCAAAGACATATGGCAGCTCTACGATGCTTGCGGACATGAACTATGAATTGATTGCCCTTTGCAATTCAATATACCAAACCGGAACAAAGATCATTCGCCAGTCAGATCTGGGGGTTAGAGGCACCGGAATGGAATTGTTGGTAAACATTGCGCAGGCAGTTGATGGAAAAAGGTTTGTCTCTCTCTCCTCTGCAAAAAGGCATATAGACCAGGCTGTCTTGGCCAGGCACCATGTAGAAATGAAATGGATAAGATATGAGCCCCCTGTCTATCCGCAACTTTGGGGCGATTTCAAAAAAGACCTTTCCATATTGGACCTGCTTTTCTGTTATGGCCCCACTGCCAAAGACATAGTCCAAAGATTCAATCACCCTTTTGTACAAGCTTGGGAGGCTAAGCCATCTTGAACCCTAAGCGACACATAGCTTTCCTAACGGATAAATTGAGCATAGGCGGAGTTGGAAGGGTACTGGTAAATTTTGCCAATGAATTGTCTTTCCGCGGCTTCAGGGTTGATCTGGTGGTTGGCAAGGGGACAGGACCATACTCCGAGCTTCTCTCTACGCAAGTGAAGATCTTTGAAATTGGCACAACAAACCGTTTAGGCGCCCTGCCGAAACTTGCGGCCTATTTGTTGCTCAATCGTCCAGCCGTTTTGGCAACAGACAGACTGCGCCTCAACTTTCTGGCCTTGGATGCCACACGGCTCACAATGTCAAAGGCGAAGGTGGTAATGACTGCCCATGTTCCACTTTCAATGCGCCTTGCACGTATTAGTCCTTCAAAAAGAAAAAAAATGGCCAAAAGGATAAAGGCCTATATTCCACGCAACCACAGCCTCATCGGAGTCTCAAAAGGGGTCGCTAGAGATATGGTGAATAGCTTGGGTTTTCCGCCAGAGAAAACGCATGTAATCTACAATCCAATAATCACCCCTAAAATGCTGCAAATGGCAGGTGATCCTGTAGATCATCCATGGTTCAAGGAGAAGACCCTTCCCATTTTGCTTTCAGCAGGCAGATTTTATGATCAAAAAGATTTCCCAATGCTCATCAATGCCTTTGAAAAGGTGTGGAAAAGGCAGAAGTGCAGGCTTGTCATCCTTGGAGAAGGAAAAGAAAAAGAAAATATTGTGAAGTTGGTAAGGCAAAAAGGCCTTTCCCAATTCGTCTTTATGCCTGGCTTTGTTATAAACCCATATAAATTCATGGCCAAGGCCAATATATTTGTTCTTTCCTCGAAATGGGAAGGCTTTGGCAATGTATTGGCTGAAGCCATGGCATTGGGCACCCCTGTAGTATCGACAGACTGCCAATACGGACCCAACGAGATACTCGAGAATGGAAAATATGGCCCACTAGTCCCAGTTGGTGACACAGAGGCCATGGCTAAAGCCATTGAAGAGGTACTCAGCGCACCTCTTCCGAAACAACTCCTAAGAAAGGGAGCTGATCGATTTGGAGTGGAGCAATCGGTACGAAAATTTACTAAGGTTCTGGGATGGGAGCTTGATTGAAACATGATCAAACCAGAAAAACAGAAAGAATGGACTGCACTGCTCTTGATCCTCACCTTTTCCCTTTTTCTGAAAGGTTTGCTACTCTGTTTTCACGGTTCAGACACAATCAACACCGATGGTGTAATATATGTGTCGGCGGCACAGGCCATTTTAGCAGGCAACTGGGAGCTTGCGCTCTCAATATATCCAATGCCGGCCTATCCTTCATTGATAGCCCTTATCCATTTTTTGGTTCCAGACTGGACATGGGCTGGCAGGGTGCTTTCGGCTCTCTTGCTGACTTTTGCCATAATTCCGCTTTTTTTTATGACTGCTAAGCTGTATGGCACCCGTGCGGCGCTTTTTGCAGGACTGGCAGCAGCGGCTTGGCCCACTGGCAATACCATGGCATTATATATCTACCGCGATCCCTGCTTCGTGCTCGTAGGAGCCATTTCGATCTACTGGTTTCTAAAGGGGGTGTCGAATTCCAGTCTAAAAGCAATCTGCTTTGCCTTTTCGGCAGCCTGGCTATCCCTACTTTTCAGGGTTGAAGGTATAATATTGCCTATAACCCAATTGACATACCTCGTGGTCGTAACACTTCGTTCAAAACTTGCAAGACTTGACACCAATGACCACGGGCTCGTATTCGCCGGATTCTCAATATCCTTCGCTGCCATATTCCTGTTTCTCTTGGCAATGAAAACTGAACACTTGGAGATAAACAGGATCAGCGAATATGTTCAGCTCATCGAAAAGATCGTCAAAGGAGAGCTTTTTACAAATCTCGAAAACATACATGCTCAGCTAAAAATAATGGAGCAATACTCACCTTTTCCTCAGGGAGGTTTGAATTTTGCCGAAATTGCCCGGCACTATGGATATTTCATATATTTTATGGGAGCAGCTCATGCCTTTCTGAAGGCGCTTTTCCTGCCATATGCTGCAGGAGCTGTGTATGGCGCTAAAGATAACTTGAAAAACCACCGCTTATTTCTCATCTTTTTTGCATTTATTTTCTTTATCATGGCCTATTTCTTCCTTTTGGAACGTGATTTTTTAGAAGAACGTTTTTTGCTCCTCCCAGCCTTTGCCTTGTTGCCTCTAACAGGTGCTGGACTTGCCAAGGGAGTTGAAAGAGGAGTAATGATGGACAAGAAACACCCTTGGTTCCTAATTTCGATTGCAGTCATTCTGCTAGCACTCCTTGCAGACATCAAAGCCGTAGCTGAGCCACCTGATATCTTGGTCAAAAGGGCTGGACAATGGCTTTCGAATAACCATCGAAATCAAAGAATTGTCACCAATGATATCCGTATTGCCTACGAAGCTGGACACAATATCTTTTCACCGGAATCAAAGGCCATCTATTGGGACAAACCAGTGGGGCAATGGAATGCCGT
>Ga0256914_1003292_pt1 | contig 12797 bp, 10 predicted proteins | sample HulkmetaG_FD_191571 | JGI IMG/M metagenome (GOLD analysis project Ga0256914, IMG submission 191571) | Hydrothermal chimney microbial communities from Main Endeavour vent field at the Juan de Fuca Ridge, Pacific Ocean - Hulk | ecosystem: Environmental > Aquatic > Marine > Hydrothermal vents ...
GCCAGGGGATTGACCCGGCCGTCGCCCGGCGCCTGCTCGAGCCCCACGTCACCACCAAGGGAGAGGGGCACGCGGGACTGGGCTTGTACGCGGTGCGCGTGTTGGTGCGTGCCTTGGGCGGCCGGCTGCAATTCGGCAGCCGGCCCCAAAAGGGAACCGTTTTCCGGATTCTGCTGCCCGTATGAGCCCCCCGGCGAAACCGCCCGGGATTCCCGGTCCCCGCCGTATTTTTCCGCGAGCGATTTTCGTACGATCACCATCGCAGGTAATGCCCTTTTTTGCCCGGAGGCGTTATCTACAGGACGGACCCCATTGGGGACAGCCATCTCCTGCGCCGTGTGAACCCCCGGGGACCAGCACATCTTTTTTCCGCCGGTCCGTCAACTGCGCCCGGCCGATGCGATGCCCGCCCGTCCCTCCCGTCTGCGGACGAACGCGGATTGCGCAGCAAACCCGCAACACGTCTGCCGGCCACTGGATTGCCCGGTTTTTCGACCAATAACCGGTTGACATCCTTATGGGTCTTTTATATACCCCCCAACTAGTACATTGTGGCCGGAGGCGGTCTCGATCCCGGATCTCACAGGAGAAGCGTGCATGAATTTTTTACCAAAGGTTTTGGTAATCGACGACGAGCTGCGCATTTGCGAGAGCATCAAGGCCTTGCTGCAGAGTCACAACTACCAGGTCGATTACATTACCTGCCCGGCGGAGATCGGAGAGGCCCTCGGCAGGAAACGCTACGATCTTTTCTTGCTGGACCTGTGTATGCCCGATATCAGCGGATTCGACGTGCTGGAAAAGATCCTGGCCGATGATCCGGAGGCTTTCGTGATCATGATCACCGGCTACGCGTCTATCGAGACCGCCGTCAAGGCCCTCAAGAGAGGAGCCTGTGACTATCTCAAAAAGCCCTTCGAACCCGACGACCTGCTCAAAACCGTCCGTAATGTTCTCATTCAGAAGAGGCTGCGGGAAGAAAACCGCCTGATCAACGAAAAACTCCGTAATTCGGAGCGCCGCTACCGCTTCCTCGTGCAGAACTCCCCGGACATCATCTACACCCTCGACAGCGAGGGGCGCTTCACCTTCGTCAACGACGCCATCGAGAGGCTGCTGGGGTACAGACGTGAGGAACTCATCGGAAAGAGCTACCAGACCATCGTGGCACCCGAGGACCGGGAACATTCCCGCTGGCTGCTCAACGAGCGCAGAACCGGCCGGCGTGCCTGTTCGGGAGAGGAACTCAAGCTGCGTTTCAGCCACAAGGCCGAGAAGTACCGCCAGTGTGAAGTCCAGCACCTCACCATCGAGCTGAAGGCAACCGGCATCTATGCCAACTCCGCCAAAGCCAAACGCGCCGGTAAGTTTCTGGGTACCTACGGGGTGGCCAGGGACATCAGCTACCGCAAGCACCTCGAGTCCCAGCTGATGCACGCCACCAAGATGGAGTCCATCGGGACGCTGGCCGGCGGCATCGCCCACGACTTCAACAACATCCTGATGGGCATTCAGGGATGCGCATCGCTGATGCTTTACGACATCAAGGACAAGAACGACAAGAACTACGTCAGGCTGTCAAACATTGAGCAGTACGTCCAGAGCGGCGCCGAACTGACGCGCCAGCTGCTGGGCTTCGCGCGCGCCGGCAAGTACCAGGTGAAGCCCACCGACCTGAACCTGCTTATCGAGAAATCCACCAGCATGTTCGGGCGTGCCAAGAAAGAAGTGGATATCCGCAAGCTGCTGCAGGAGGATCTCTGGCCGTCCAACGTGGATCAGGGACAGATCCAGCAAGTGCTGCTCAACCTCTACGTCAATGCCTGGCAGGCCATGCCGGGAGGCGGCGTGCTGACCATCGAGACGCGCAATGTCAGCCTCTCCGCCTCGCAGGCGCGGGAGCTGGATCTGAAAAAGGGGAGCTACGTCAGGATAAAGGTTTCGGACACCGGCATCGGCATGAGCGAAGAGATCCTGCAGCGCGCCTTCGACCCCTTCTTCACGACCAAAGAAAAGGGGCGCGGCACCGGGCTGGGGCTGGCCTCGGCCTACGGTATCATCAAAAACCACGACGGCACCATACGGGTGTACAGCCGCGTGGGAGAAGGCAGTACTTTCGAACTCTACCTTCCGGCCACCGAAAAACAGCCCGCCCCCCAGGAGTCCCCCGCGCACCGCGCCAAGACGGGAAGCGGCTGCATCTTGGTGGTCGACGACGAGGAACACATCGTCGAACCCACCCGTGCCATGCTCGAGAGTCTGGGCTACGAAGTGCTCACCGCGCGAAGCGGCCTGCAGGCCGTGGAAACCGTCCGGCGACACGCCGAAAAGATCAGTCTGATGATGCTGGACATGATCATGCCCGGCATGAGCGGCAACGAAACTTTCGTTAAGGTCAAACAGATCAATCCCACTCTCAAGGTGCTGCTGTGCAGCGGCTACAGCATCGACGGCCAGGCGCGGGAGATTCTGAACTGCGGTTGTGACGGCTTCATTCAGAAACCATACACTCTCGAGCAGTTGGGCGAAAAAGTCAGCAGCATTCTCTCCGGCGGCGGCCGCGTCGACATCGCTTCCTGACCGACGCCCGCCGTCCCCCCGTCCTTTTCCCGCCGGAAGTTGATTTTTGACGCATGCCAGGCGTCGTTCTTGCAGTGTTTCCCCCGGACGCGTTGCCCGCCGGCTTAGGACAACTGCCACCGGAGCTGCGCCCTGCGTGGCAGGGGGCGGCGAGCGGTTCTTAACGCCCGGGCGGCTTGGTGGTATTCAGGGGCGCAGCAGGTCGATGGCCCCCTGCAAGTCGATGTCCACGATGTCCTCGCGCCCCGCGACGGCCGCATCGGTATCCGGGCCGTATCCCCAGGACGCCCGGTAGAGACGCAGCCGGACGCCGGGTTGGCGGAAGCCCTCCCGGAGCCGGCGCAGGTTCGGCAGCAGGTCGTCGATGAAGACATACTCCGATGCGGCAAACCGCCGGTGGAGGGTCACCATGTGGGTGGTTTTGGCGGTGCCCCCATCCCCCGAGTAGATGTTTCCGGAGTCGATGTCCAGGCCGAAATGGCGGCATAGCGCCGTGACGGCCCGGCGATTTTTGGTGGTCAGCACCACAAAGGCCCGGTGCCGGCGGCGGGACAGGAAATTCCACAGGGGCTGAAAGGGGCGGTTCAGGGATAGGAAGGCCTCGGGGTGTGCCTGCCACAACCGTTGCCTGGCGGCGAAAAGACGCTGCCGGCGGACGTCTGCGGGCAGCGGGCTGGACCGGCAGCAACGTTGGAACGTGACCGCATCGAGGCGTGGGCACTTGGGATGCGACAGGCTGCTCAGGCACCAGCGCATCAGGGGAATGGCCTCGGAGGGCTCGCGCATGAAATGGCGGCAGCGCCGGAAGGCCTCCAGCAGGCCCCCGGGCAGCGCCGCAACGTCGGTGACCAGCCGGTCCAGGCAGGCGTTGTAGGCGCTGACGGCCACCTCGGGCAGAGAGTCCATCAGCACGCCGTCGAAATCGAGGAGAATCATGGTCGCTACCCGTCGTCACGGGAATTTTGCTCAATGAAGGGGGCGGGTCGGCCGATATAAGCGGTGAAAGACTGTTCCCCGGCTACGGGCCTGTCCGGGGTGCCCGGAGCCGCCCTCACGATGACCTGCGGGCGCAGCCCGGCGGCTTGAATCCGCCGGATCCCCGAGGAATGCCGTGCGGACGAACACTGCCGGCGGACATCAGCTTCCGGACCCGGGGCGAATGGCAGTGAGGACACTGCGGCGCCTCGCGTTCACCGGGAAGCACCAATTTCTCGAACCGGGCGTTGCAGGCGCGGCATTTGAATTCGAAAATGGGCATATCCAAGACTCCTCTACTCCGGGCCGACACGTCGAGGATGGAATATAGGGAATCGGATGCGGGCTGTCAATCGATCACTTGTGGCGGGTTTGCTGCCGGCGCTCTGCCGTCGGCAGCCGAGAACAAGACGTCTCCCGGACGAGGGGCGAACGCCTTTTGGCACCCGTGATGCCGATATCGTAAACTCCATACCGCTGCCTGAAACGGCGGGTGCGGAGCTTCGGCGGAGCACGGGCAACGGGCCACGGTGCGGCATGAATCTTTGCGGCGAGACACGATGAGCACTACCGGCGACTTCGATATCCGGGAGGTGATCGCCTCCTCCTTGGCCGAATTTTTCGAGCGGATCCTCTCGATGCGGGTGGAGCTGGACGACGGCGATCTGCTGGCCGTCTTGGAAGGCGAGGGATTCGTGGTCACCGTGGAAGTCACGGGCGGCCTGGCCGGTCGCTTCGAGATCAAGGTGGGCGGCGAATTCGCACTGCTCATGGCGGCTTCCATGCTGGGCGGCAACATCGAGGACGTCGACGCCGAGTTCGAGGTGCCGGACCTGCTGGGCGAAATGGCCGCTTTCCTGGGGCGCAAGCTCAAGGAGTGCGGCAGCCGGGAGGGGTTGTCCTGCGAGATCGGCGAACCCCGCATCGCGCCCCGGGACGACATGCTGTCCGTTTCGGCACCTCTCAAGCGCGGGGCGCGCTGCATGTTTCGCCACGGCAAACACGAGGGCTGGGTGGACTTTCGCCTGGTGGCCGGGGCGCCCGGTGAGGAACCGGCAACCGCCGGTCAGCGGGCGGCGGCGGGAGCGGCGGATGCCACCCCGCCGGCCGGCTCCACGGACGAAAACGAGGCCGGACAGGCGGCGCCGGAAACGGTGGCCGCCTCCGATGGGGAACAGTCCTTCGATCTGGAACTCGAGCCCCTGGACGAAGAGGCGGCGCATACCGGGCAGGATTTTGCCGGCCTGTCGGAGGAAGAAGACCTGCCCGACCTGATGGCCGACATCACGGACACCGGAGAAGGCGACACGGACCCGTCGGCCGCCGCCGCCGAACGCGGAAGCGCACCCGCGCAAAGCGACGGGCAGGCAGTGCCCCGCGGGACGGAACAGGGACCTGCGGCGCATACCGGGGAGCAGGCCGCGGCGAAAGACGCCCGGGACGCTTCGGCGGGGGATTTTAAGGGCCTTACCGAAAAAGAAGCCGATGTCTCCGCAACGACGGACACTCCCCCGCCCGAGGATGACGCGGCGGCCCCGGCGCCGGAAACGGAGACCGCCGCATCCGAAAAGACCGCCGAACCCCCGGTGCCGGAAACCCGTGCGCCCGACCGGGAGAAATTTGTACTGCGCCACGATATCGACGCGGCGGACGAGACCGTCCCCGGCGGGCCGGATGAAGCGCCGGGCGAAGAGGATCATCGGGAGACCGCCGGGCGGCGCAGAGGCGTTTTCTGGCTGGCCGCCGCCGTACTGGCGGCCGTGGCGGCGGGTGGATGGTTTTTCATGCTGCACCAGCGGGGAGCCGAACCGGTGCCGGCGCTCAAGGCTTCCCGATCGGTCAAGGTCGCGGCTCCATCCGAACCGGCGGCGTCGCCGCCGCCCGAAACGGAGCACGCCGTCCGGCGGCCGCCTGAGGAGACCACACCCGAAGCCCGGCTGGCCCGCAAGCTGGACGAGGCCGGCCGGCTGAAAGACGCCCTGCTGGGCAAGCTGGAAGAGGTCCTGCGGCTGAAACGCTATTTCCAGGACGGCATTGAGGACGTGCGCAGCCAGCTGGCCGTGCGCATACAGAACAACGGACTGCGTTCCTACCGACAGGCCGTCAAGGATCAGCGCATCGAGCTGGACCTGCGCACCATCCAGCGCCGGTTGGCCGCCATCGACGAGCTCGCCCGGCCCATCGGCTGGCTGGCGCACGCCGCCGAGGCCGTCGATTACGGTATTCGCCGGACACGCATCGACATGGCCATGGCGCCATACACGGCCGGTGCGGACCTCCAGCGGCTGTATGCGGAACTCGACCTGCTGACGCGCCGGTTCGCCCTGACCGATGACCGTCTGCTCATTGACGACCAGACCGTCGAAGCGCGCCCCTTGGCGGTCATCTGGCAGGAAGTCAGCTCTCCCGTCAAAAAGGCGGCGCTGGTTGAAGGCTCCGGCGAGAAAATCAGGGGCGCCTTCGTGGACTGGGCCGGCAGTGCGGCCGACCGGCGCATCTGGAAGGAACTGTGCCGCGGTGATTTCAGCAATGCCGCACAACTGACCATGATCTCTTCGGAAGCTGCGGCCTGTCTGGCCAGCGACCAGGTCAAGGACCTTTTCCTCGGTGGGCTCAAAGAGCTGTCCGGCGCCGCGGCCCGAAACCTCGTCAAGTGGCCCGGCAGATGGCTGGTGCTCAATGGGTTGCGCAGCATCTCGCCTGCCGCCGCCCGTCAGCTGTCCCGCTGGCGGGGCGCCCGCCTGTCGCTCAACGGGCTGGAGGAGCTTTCGCCGCAGGCGGCGACCGCACTGGCCGCCTGGGGGGGCAGGGAACTAGAGATGGTCGGACTGACAGTCAAAGACGAGCGACAGGCGCGCCGCATTCTGGCGCCGCTGGGAAAATGGGAAGCCACCGGACGAAAACTCTTTGTGTCGCCGGGGCTGCGCCGCGTGCTGGATGCCTTGCGCGCGGACGGGGCCGGGCGCGGCGCGAAGCCCGCGGGCGGCAAGAAAGGGTGAAAGAAGTGAAAACACCACCGCCGACAACCAGACGACATCCATCCCGGGGACGCTGCGCCTGGCCGCTGGTGATACTGCTGGCGGCGCTGGTGCTCCTGTCGGCGCCGGCCGCGGCCACCTCGGGAACGCAGCAGCTCGAAGAGAAGATGAACCAGATCATCGCGCTGCAGAAGAGAATCAGTGAAAAGATCACCCTGGCGGAGGGCATTCTGCGGCAGCTCGACGAGCAGCTGGACGGGCTGGCGGTGGAAATCCAGGACCAACGGTTGCGCGCCGGCGTGCTCGCCTACCGCGACGCCGTTCGGCTGCAGGGCCTGGACTACCGCCTCAGGCTGGCCCAGCAACTGCTCTCCTACATTAGGCAGCTACAGGAAAAAATCGCCTTGTTCCGGGACGGCAGCCGGCAGCTGACCTTTCTTTACCAGGAAGCCACCGACGACCTCAAGATCATCCAGACCCTCAGCCACCTGCGGCTCGACGACTTCATTGCCCGCACGGACCGCGTTGTCGCGTACCTGCAGGGAGAGCTGTCCGCACACCTGGTGAAAGCCGCCGGGGTGCGCTACCAGCACACGGCCGCCACCTGGGAGGCGGTGCTCACACGCCACTGAAGCCCCAGTGCCGTGGACGGTGGTTCCGGCACCCGGCGGGCGGCCGCCGCCATCGGTTTTGCCGGTACCGCCTTCGAAGCGTGAAAAAAATTTGAGAAAGGAGGCCTTCCTGCCGAAAATACTTCAAGAAAGCTCCTCTTGGGCGAGCGATGTCCACTTATTGCGTTTCAGGGTACGGGCATGACCAACCTGGTACAGGAACTATACGATCTCGAAGGCCTGCTGGAAAAGTACGCCGAGGCGCTGAGCCGGCGCATCGGCTTCAACCGCGACGAGATCGACGACATCCCAGTGGAATTGCAGAAGGGCCTCGGCCGGCTGCAGAATCACATCGACTACCGGATCGCCTTTATCAACAAGAAACTGGTGCGCCTGCAGCGCAGGGTGGCCGACATTGAGGCCCGCCTGAAGGCGGACGAGGCCGGCGAAGCGCCGGCGGCCGGTCCGCAAGAGAGGGAAACAGCATGAGTTCACCGGCACCCGAAGGGCATGACACCGGCGGCGAAAAAACAGACGAGCGCCGTACGCCGCAGGAAGTGCTCAATGCCTTCGAGGAACAGATGAAGCGCAAGGTCAAGCAGTTCGATCTGCGCGTGCTGGAAAACAAGCGCCGGCTGCAGAAAATCCGCGGGCGTCTGACCGCCTACTTGGATGAGTGCCAGAAGGTGCTGGAGCGCCGGCTGGCCGAACTGGACACCCGGGTGGACAGCCTGGCCGACAAGGTGGACATCTGGGAAAAGAGCTTGTCGCGCCGCCGGGCCCTCAAACAGGGAGCCGAACGATGAGCAAGATCCTGCGCGAGAGCTTCGAGAAAACCGTATCCCGGCTGGCCAAACGCTTCAAGAGCGAGGTCACCGGCATCCGGCTGGATATCGAAGAAAACGAAACCCGCATCGAGGGCCTGCCCGAGGAACTCAAGGTCCAGGTGGCGGAGTTTGAACGCATGATGGCCTACAAGCTCAATCTGCTGGAAAAGAAAATGTCGCGCATCGACGAGCGGCTCCGACGCCTGGACGCCGGCGAGGCGGCCTGACTCCCCCCTGTTTTCCACGCTGGTTTCCCGTAAAGTCCGAGAGCGCCTGTGCCCGTTTCTATAGACCCCACAGGTGCTGCCCCACCGCCCCGAAGCACCCCGATCGATGAAACACCAACTCCCTTACGGGCGGCCCTCAACCCGGCGGGCCGGGCGCCGGGCAGCCCCGCCACCCGGAAGTTTCCTTTGCGACCCGGATGACTCACGCCCAAGATCCCTGACGACGGACCTTCCAATGTTTTTGACCCTCCATCCATTGGTCGGCCGTTGAACGGCCGCCGGCAGGTACCCATGGCGCGAAATGCGGCCCTCCGGCCCCGGTCCGGCGGCGGTGCAGTTCAGTTGGGGCCCGGCGGTTCGGCCTTGAGGTTGAACAGGACATCGTTCTCCAAGTAAATGCGTTCCAGTTTCTCCTGGTGGGCCTGGAGCTCCGCACCGTTGCGGCCAGCCAATTCGATGACCAGGTAACTGGCGATGCAGGAGATGACCGTGGGGCTCCCGATGAAGGGGATGTGCTTGAGGGGAGCGACCACCGCCAGGTTGGCGAAGGGCAGCAGGGGGCATAGGGAACTGTCGGCGATGACCGCCAGGGTGTGCTCAAGCCGGCGGGCCAGCTTGGCCACGCGGATGAGTTCGTTGGGGTAGCGCGTGGTGGCGATGACGATGACCAGGCTGGGAACCGGCGCGATGGTCAGCCAGTCGATGGTAGTGCTGTCGCTGCCCCGCAGGATGTGCACGTCGGTGCGCACCTTGGTCAGGGACCAGCCCAGGTAATAGGCGTAAGTGTAGGAAATTCTCGAGCCCACGACATACACCGGCTGCGGTCGACAGAGGTCGTCGACGATGCGGCCCAGCACTTCCACGGGGGCGTTATCGTAGAAGTGTTTCAGGTTGTCCATCTCCTCGGTGACCACTTTGAGCAGGCGGTCCGCGCCGCGGCTGTCGAGCCTGGAAAGGCCGGCGCGGTCGACGAGGGTCAGCTCGGTGTCCACCACTTCCCGCAGGGCCTGGAGGAACTCGCCGTATCCGCCGTACCCCAGCTGATTGACGAAGCGAACCACGGTGGCCTCGCTCACGCCGCAGGTGTCGGCCAGTTCACGGGTGGTCATGAACACGGCCTTGCGCGGGTGGTGGATGATATAGTTCCCCAGGATGCGCCCTTTGGGCGTCAGGGAGTCAAGCTGTCCGATGAGGTCCCGGATGACCGGGTGGGAAAGGCTGCTGTCCATGGTCGGCTCCTGGTGGTCTGTGCTGGGTTCAACCCGGGTTCAGTGTGTCATCGGGCAAGGCGGGCTGTCAAGTCCATGATGGCCGGAAAAACCCCATCGATGAAATAAATGTTACATACCGCCAAAAGAAAGCAAATCAAAAAAAATAAAAAATACAATATGGTATGACGAAATACGCATGAGGTGAAAATAGTTGTGTTTCAAGAACAATTTTTCTGCTTGACATAATTTGTTACATTTTGCATAGAGGCGGTATGCAGGAAAGCAAAGGGCCTCCGCCGGGAGGGGGAGGCCCGCCACGCCAGCGCAACCAACAGGATGGGAGCATTTCATGTTCGGCAGAACCAAACCCCTTTGGGACCCCCGGCCCGATCTGAAGTCCCGTTATGACGCCGTGATCGTCGGCGGCGGGCTGCACGGCCTGGCTACCGCCTATTTTCTGGCCAGCCGGTACGGCATGCGGGACGTGGCCGTCATCGAAAAGCGCCACATCGGCTTCGGCGGCGCCGGACGCAACACGGCCATCGTGCGGGCCAACCAGCGCACCCAGGAGAACGTGCCCCTTTACAAGGAGGCCTTGGACCTGTGGCCGGTGCTGACGCGTGAGCTGGACTTCAACCTGATGTTCAACAACTGCGGCAACCTGAACCTGCTGCACAGCGAGGCGGCCGTCAATGCCGCGCGCATGAACATCGCCACGGCCCAGTTCCTGGGCGTCGAGAGCCACCTCATCGACGCCCGCCAGGCCAAGGAGATGATGCCGGCCCTGAACATCTCCGAGGATATCACCTATCCCATCATGGGTGCCATGTATCACCCGCCCGGAGGCATCGTGCGCCACGACGCCGTGGTCTGGGGGCTGGCCAAGGGGGCCGCCGCGCTGGGAGTGGACATTCACCAACACACCGAGGCCACGGCTATCGAGTCGCGCCACGGCAAAGTCACGGCCGTTGATACCACCCGCGGGAAGATCGTGACGCCGCGGGTGCTGGTTTCGGCCGGCGGCTACTCGGCGGCCGTCATTCACCGCATGCTGGGCCTGAGGCTGCCCATCAGCGTCCTGACCATTCAGGCCATGGTCACGCAGCCGCTCAAGCCGCTGCTGGACCACGTCATTTCCTCGGGGGCCTACCACGTGTACGCCAACCAGACCCTCAAGGGAGAAATCGCCACCGGAGCCCACATGGACCCTTGGCCCAATTACACCACGCAGAACACGGCCTATTACGTCAAACACCAGGCCGAGGCCCTGGTCGAGATTCTGCCGTGCCTGGCTGGCGTGCGGTTCATGCGCACCTGGGCCGGACTGGCCGACATGACGCCCGACATGGCCCCGATCATGGACGGCAACCACCCGCTGGAGGGTTTTTTCATGGACTGCGGCTGGGGATACTTCGGCTTCAAGTCCTGTTCGGCGGTGGGCAAGTACATGGCCCAGTACATGGCTGAGGGGCGCTGCCCGGAAATCCTGAGGCCTTTCGCCCTCGGGCGCTACGAGCGGCATCACCTCATGGGAGAGACCGCGGCGCTGGTCAACTACTCGCCGGACAACTGAAGCGGGCGGGGCGCGCCACCCGTCCATGGGCAGACGCCGGGGACGTACACGGTTTTCTTCCGCTCCCCCCGCGATCCGCCCGACGATGAACCGCTGAAGACCGATGCCCGCTGTTCCGGCCGATCACACCGGGGCACGGGGCATCCGGCAGGAGAAGGCAAAATGGCACTGACGATCACCTGTCCCGTCTGCGGCAGGCGCAACGGCTACGAGTTTCGCTACGGCGGAGAGGATAAGGGCCCCCGTCCCGCCCAACGGGAACTGTCTCCCCGGGAGTGGTTCCGCTACGTTCACGCCAACGACTGCGTGGCCGGGATCCAGAAGGAGTGGTGGGTGCACCGCGACGGCTGCGGCGTGTGGTTCACCATCTACCGGGACACCACCGTCAACCGGGAGGTGCCGCCACCCGAGGAGGACGCATGAAGAGGCTCAGGACGCTGCCCACTTTCAGGATCGACCCGGCCAGGCGCATCGCCTTCCGCTATCGGAAACGATCCCTGTACGGCGTCGCCGGGGACACCGTGGCCACGGCGCTCTACGCCAACGGGGTGCGCATTTTCGGCCGCAGCCTGAAGTACCACCGCCCCCGGGGGCTCTACAGCCTCGACGGAGAGTGCAGCAACACGTGCATGCAGGTCGACGGCATCCCCAACGTGCGCACCGAGAACACCCCCTTGCGGGAGGGCATGCAGGTCAGGGAACAGAACGTGGTGGGCTCGGCCGCTTTCGATCTGATGGCTTTCATGGACAAGCTGGACCGGCTGATGCCGGCCGGCTTTTACTACCACAGCCTGCACAAGCCGGCCCGGTTGTGGCCTGTGGCCATGCGGCAGGTGCGCCGGGCCGCCGGATTGGGAAAGATTTCCCCCGACTTCCGCTACGAGGGGCGCTGCGACGAGGTCTACCTCAACGCCGATGTGTGCGTTGTGGGCGGCGGCGCCGCCGGCATGTCGGCGGCCCTGGCCGCCGCCGAAAACGGCCTGCGCGTGATCCTGCTGGAAGCGCGGCCGTGGCTGGGGGGGTGTTTCGATTACCGCACCGGTCCCTCGGTGGACGGCGAACCCCTCTACCGACAGAGCCGGGACCTGGCCCGGGAGGTCGAGGAGAGCGCGCACATCCGGGTCTTCACGCACGCACCCGCGGTGGGCCACTACACCGACCGGCTGGTGACCGCCTTCCAGACCGGCGGCCCGGAGGAGACTTTCGACTACCGCTACATCGAGATCCGCGCCCGCAGCGTGGTGGTGGCCTCAGGGTGTATCGAGCGGCCGCTGCTTTTCGAGCACAACGAACGCCCCGGCGTGATGCAGGTCGGCTGTGCCCAGCGCCTGGCGCGCACCTACGGACTGCTCGCCGGGCAAAGGGCTGTTTTTAGCGTGGGACACGACCTTGGCCTGGAAGCCGCCGCGGATCTCAGCGAACTGGGGCTCGAGATCGCCTGCGTGGCCGACCTGCGGCGGGACGGGTACGACGAGCGCCTGGTGGCGCGGCTGGCCGACCGGGGTATCCCGGTGCACCATGGCTGGGTGGCGGCCCGCGCCCACGGCGGACGGTGCGTGCGCGCAGTGACGCTGTCCACCGTTGACGGCACCGTGCAAAAGCGCGTGGAGTGCGATCTGCTGGCGGCCTCGGCCGGGCTCACCCCGGTGATCGGTCCCCTGACCCTGGCCGGGGCGCAAATGGGCTACGATCCGCACACCGGCACTTTTCTGCCGCGCGAGCTGCCGCCGGGTGTTTTTGCGGCCGGTCGGCTGCTGGGCCTGCACCAGGCCGACAGCGTCGTGGCCTCGGGGCGCTTGGCGGGCCTGCAGGCTG
>Ga0256914_1003293_pt1 | contig 12796 bp, 5 predicted proteins | sample HulkmetaG_FD_191571 | JGI IMG/M metagenome (GOLD analysis project Ga0256914, IMG submission 191571) | Hydrothermal chimney microbial communities from Main Endeavour vent field at the Juan de Fuca Ridge, Pacific Ocean - Hulk | ecosystem: Environmental > Aquatic > Marine > Hydrothermal vents ...
AATGCAATAAATGAAGATCTAAAACAGATGAGTTCATATTCTAATGCATTACAAGGATTAATCAACGCATTTATGACTCAATTATATCACAAATCATTACAAGTAAATATAGACGCAGATTCTTCTACATATTGCTATAGGTCTGAATATCCAATTTGGAAAGCCTCGGAGATTAATCATAATATAACATTTGTAATCTTTGATATAAACTCTACTACAAGTATATATGCAAATGTATTTTACGAGCGCGCAATATTAATCACAATCCCGTGTATTAGTATAAGCGTGGCAATAATAATTTATAGTATGAAGAAGAGGAAAATCAAAGCATCTTAAGTTGGCCCTCTTCTTTTATTTTGTTTTGTCAAGAACAATTTTAATTGGTTTTGGCTTTACTTGTGTGGAATATAATGGACAGCCAGCACCACAAAAGTTGAAAAGTTCACATTCTCTACATTCTTTTGGTGCCCATTCATGACCTCTGATACTTTTTGCCAGTGGATGATCCCATATTGAATCCCATGAGTCTTTGAGGATGTTTCCAAGTGGTGAAAAGTAGCTCTGGCAGGGTATAACGTCTCCATTCGGTTCAATTCCCATACTAGAATAGGCGGCACTGCATCGCTTAGTTCCAAGCCCATACTCAAGGGGATTAAAATGGCAATACCAAGTCGGAGTATACCATATCATTTTCATTTTGAGAGGTCTAGAGGTCATTAGTATATCTAGTATAAGGTCGTCCAGTTCGTCTTCAGGAATTCCAATTTCATTCGCAACTGCTATGCCAGATCCAGAATAAATTAAGCCATTCATCGCAAAATCTTTTTGTCCTATAGAATGCAGGAATTTAACAAGATCTGTCGCAGTATGTTTATTTATTTGAGTTAGCGTCGTATTTGTAAGAATGTACATTCCTTTTCCTTGAGAATTCTTTATGCCATTAACTGTTTCTTGCCATGCCCCTTTTACACCAACCATACGGTCATGAATTTCAGGATCTGAGGACTCTAAAGTAATCTGTATATAGTCTAAACCTGCCTTAGACAGAGCATCAGCAAATTCCGAAGTTAGTAATCGGCCATTAGTAATGAGACCCGAATACATTCCAAGATCTTCGGCATATTTTATCAATTCAATAAGGTCCTTGCGGAGAGGGGCTTCACCGCCAGTAAATGTAACGTGTGGAACGCCAACTTCAATTAGTCTATCTAGAACCTTTTTCCACTGCTCAGTACTCAATTCCTTGGATTTAGGCCATGCTCTTCGTTCGGAATCTACATAACAATGTGAGCAAAAATTATTACATCGATAAGTTAATGCAAGATCAACTCTATAAGGTGCAGAAGGCTCATGAGTGAATGGAAGAACTTCCTCAAAGCCAAGGTCTGTTGGATAGATCTCAGGATGCCGAATATAATCAAGAAGCTTATTCTTAAAATCCGTAAAATCCTGCCGAATACGATTTTCGTCTTGTTTGAATCGCTTTGCAACACCTTCTATTATACGTTCGTCAGATTCGCCTTCTATAATTCCTTTGGCAAAATAATATGCGGAGTCGTTCAAAAATAGCAAACGTATTGCATCAATTACCAGGACCCCACCATGTTTATCCCTGCGAAGAATAAAACGATGATTTTTCAAGTCATCTTTTCCAATTTTAAGCTCAATTTTAGTCAAAGTTTCGCCTCCACATGAACCATAATAATGTCTTAACGAATATAGAATTTTTGGAAAAAGCGATTATGGATTTCAGTAGAATCTGATTGAGACCTATCAAAATTGCTTTATAAACACTCTGAAAAAGCATCGCTTTTAAAAGCGTGATAAATCGCATAAAAGTTCATAACAGTGTTTGTACATAATGGAATTGAGCAATTTGAGAGCCTAGAATGGATTGCGACTTGAATGTACACGGCGCATCCAAAATCATCACCGGAAAAAATTGGGCAATAATAAGATCCTCGCCGAGCACCACGAGTATGTGCATAAAGGCTACCACAAGGTAGAGTTACGCAGAACCCACGCAATTCAATATAGGGCATATGTCAGAAAATTAAGAAATAATTTAAATATAATAATATAAAACAAAGAATGGTGATATTAATGGCATTATATGCTATAATTAAAACTGAAAAGGGAGACATAGAAATCGAACTTCAACCTCAAGAGGCTCCAAAGGCTGTCGCAAGTTTTGTTTTTCTGGCAAAGAAGGGCTTTTTCGACGGGCTAACATTTCATAGAGTTGTACCGAATTTTGTAATTCAAGGTGGAGACCCCTTGGGAAATGGACGCGGTGGTCCTAGAGATGTCGGAATAAAATCATTCCCATTTGAAGGTAAGGAAATTCCGTATCCTTTTGAAGATGAATGGCATAGCTTATCATATGACCGTCCGGGAATCGTCGGAATGGCAAATGCAGGACCTAATACCAATGGGAGTCAATTCTTCATAACGCATAGAGCAACCCCACACTTAACAAAGAAACACTCGATTTTTGGAATCGTAACAAAAGGTATGGATGTCGTAAATGCGATAAAGCAGGGCGATAAAATGCTTAAAGTTATTATAGAAGAGAGATAGTATATATAAATCTCTCTTATTTTTACGCCAATATTTGTCTCAGGAATTCTGGACACTTTTCTACTTTACTTCCAAAAGAGTAGAACAAATCATTTACAATTGGATTTTCCAAATTTAGCATATATGCAAAAAATCTTTGTTTGGTAAATACCCGTTGAAGGAATTTGTTTTTACAAAGAAAATCAAAGACATGCGAATTTCTAATTTCGTCTTTCTTATAGTATTTATTCAATATTTCATAGTTTTTAATAGAGTTACATTTTATCTTCGATTTTCGTATCGTATTGTATATCAACCACGCTTTACTCTTGGAAAGAGCACCAAATGTTCTAACTAATTTTTGATAATCATGAGCTTTTAATGCATGAAAATATATAATCAATAGTTGAATTATTGCAAAATGTATTGATTTCAAGTTAATGATCTCTTGTTGCGGTTCATCGATCATATTATTCATTATCTCACTTACTATTTCATCACGGGACTCAAAAATTAATGATTTCTCAAATGCATTTAATTGTGAGATGTATTTTGTGAATTTTTCAGTGAGTTGTACATATCGGGGTTTATATTTTAGATATTTTGTAATTTCTTCATAACAAATTGCGGTATCATGCGGGAGAATCCCACCAATCTCATAATAAAGTGGATTCAATGAACCATATATTAAGTAAATTATATTTCTTAAGAATTTAATTGATTTTTCTACGGATTGGTCTATATTTATACTAGAATCGTTTGACTTTTTTACGAAATGTTTTGTATTCCTACCTTTAATAAAATACGAATTTGCATGAGTCAATATATAATACATAATATAAAAGTGACTCACTGCAAGTTGTGCCCCAAAAACGATTTTATACTTATTTTGATAATGTTTGTTAGATATATTTATTCTATAATATGATTGATTAATATAATTGATTTCAAAATTTTTGTCCATATTAACTTTGTTTATCTCAAAAGTATATGGGTCACTTTTTACAAATTTTATCGATTTGTCTATTCCATTCAATCCTACGTAAATATTTTGAAATTTCGCAAATTTACGATTAACAAAATCATGAATATGCAATATTTTTTTGTATATTGGATCTTCTTCAAGATAATGAATATTAATATCGACCGGGTCTTCGAAATTTATAGAAGATGTTATTAATGCGAAACCTTGAAGGAAAACCTCAACAGTTCCACCGATACTTCTTATGTTCTTATCGAACCACAAATTCGGATACTTGGCTTTTTTCAAATCGATATATCCTACAAATGAATATGGTGGAAAGAACTTTGCATATATATACTGATTGAACTTGTGAACCATCTCTTTTGTCAAATATCTCTTGCGCCATTTGAACTGTGAAACATTGTTTATATAAAAGTCCTTAATCGTATGCGTGAGTGGATCAATCTTATTATAAGTATCAATATTGCATATATATGAAATTGTTTCCTTTAGTTTTCGCCTATCGAGGATATGATCTATCAGATTATATATTGTAATTGTCTTAAATAACATTTAGCTCATCTCGAGCAATTGATTATTAAAAAGTAGTTTAGAGTAAAATAAAAATATTTTGACATTTTTGTAAAAATTACAATAAAAAAGATATTTTATAGAATTTTTGTTTTTTAATCTTTCAAGATTGAATGATACATAAATAAAAATCCATGATAAAAGGCTGGAATAGGGGCCGAGACTACGAGACGCCCTCACGGGTGTCCCTTCGTGGACCTTGCTTACGCATAGTATTGTTAAGGGCTCAAATCCTTAACCTGTCCCCGCGTGGGAATTAACTTCCCGCCGGATTATTTACTACTTAGGTTCGCCCCTATTCCAATATAATTAATTAAAAACAACTATAAAAATATATTGATAAATCTATAAAAATGTAATTTCAAATTATAATAAAAGTCGGTTTTAGCATCTACAAAATAGATTTGACAACAATTTTTTTAGATATTTTAGAAAAATCAAAAACATAACCATAAAATTTTATTGAATAACAACGACGTCACACAAAGTTTATATTTGGGTTTCACGCAAAAAAATAGTGAAAAAAATAAAAAATGGGTGTTGGTAGTAGGTATTACCAGCCACCATCGCCAGCGGGTGGAAAGATAGGATCCATCCTTCAATTTCACCTCCGTATTTTTTATTCATGTAAATATATGCAGGGCATGAGAAATTTGTTTAACGTAATTTTTGATTTTTTGAATGTTTTTTCAATCTCAAAGATGAAAATAAAGAAAAATATAGTACTTTCAAAATAAATGATAAAAATTATAGAAATCATGAATTATCGATACAAAAAATTTCGGGCAACAGGTATGGAAAAAAATTTAATTCTTGATGAAGAAAATTAATTTTATTAAATCATAAGGAAATAAAACAATAATGTGCGATATGTAGGAGAATTCTATGATCGGGTGTTTGGAAATCCTCGTGATGATTATTGGGTTAAGGTTCAGAGAATGGATAATTGAGAATAGTAATGGAGTTCCACGAACTATGGTGCTAATGGCACACAAACTTGCTAATATGGGTTTCGACTATGTAAGGCAAGTGGGTCTTCATGCTGCGATTCGTGAGTTAGATGCTCAAATGGTACAAAGTATCGATATATCTATTATTAATGACTTGCTTAGTTTGAAGAATGGCAGGGAGATGCTCGAATGGATAGTATGGCGTTCATTAATTGAGAAGGAAATCCCGATTCTAGGCATACGTAGGATACAATTAGATGAAGCGGAACGGGAAAATATTTGCACGATTGATGATCTAATAGATAAGGGTGTAGTACATCTATTGAATGGAAGCGTTGAAATTCGGACTAATTATTACTTGTTATCTTTAAAGAATGCATTAGGTTTAGACCATATTATGCTGAAAGACTTGCTGGATATATCCGGTCTAACACGAGATGAGGCATTAGCCTTGAGTAGTTGGCAGGTGAATGTGATCGGTGCTTACTTTGAGATGGCGGTTGCTCTCGCACTATTTCGCTTATCTCAACAAGGTATCTTTAACCTTGATAGACTGTTTAGCAATTCAAATGAGACAAAAGTAGTTGTTCCGAAATTCGAAAGGATTGAGAAACTGCCCTTTTATAGTAGTGAGTTAATCAAACCTAATGTGATATATGCAATGCCGAGAGTTAAAGGCGTGGATATCACGTTTAAGGATGTAGAAGGAAACATGGTTCTCATAGAATGCAAGAACTGGGAGCGAGCCATCTCAAGTCTAGAACTTTCAATAATCCACAGGAATATATTGCAATTCGAGAAAGAAATTGGCAGATCCGGAATTCACATTCTGGTGACTACATCGCAATTATCCGAAGAGTTGCTAAATCAGGCAAATAAACAAAAGCTATTTGTAATAAACGAAATGGACCGATTAGTCGGACGAGATATCATGGACTTCTTCGAGCAAGCTCTCCAACGTGCACGAAAAGTTGAACCCCTTATGGTCCGCACTGCCGTGGGTGGATTCCAAAGTATATAGACCTACATGAGTTATTCAATGTGTTTGTTATCGGATTAACATAATCAAGCTCGGCAAATTCCAAAGTATATCAACCAATATGAGTTATTCAACATAATTCCGAAATTAAAATACGAGGTTTTTGCAAATTTGCTGTTTAAAACAATTCTTTGTATATAATATTGATTATATCATACACAGTGATCTTTTTCTGACATACTCCCCATATTAAGATGTGAGGATTCTGCGTATAGTCTATCTTGTCATAACAATTTCGAGCATACACTCACCGTGTTCATGTGAGGAAACGTTTGTTACCGCCGCGATTTTCTTTGAGGAACTTAGAAATCAATGAATTTCAAGTCTGGATCCATTCTAAATCATCAAATTACTTGATTTATGCCGTATGCCTATACATTTTAAAAATATTTGACGATTCATTATTGTTTTAAAAAGGATGTGTATAATTAGGGGTGAAAAATGAGAATAGAGAATAAAAATCAATGAAGTTGTTAAAAATCGTCTTTAGATTAAACAATCGTTTGTACTCTCGTTTTATGAAAGACATGGGCAGAAAGCCCACGAACTTCAGTCGTGGAAGTATGTCAGAATGGAAGATATTACATTTTTTCATAAAATAGTGTGACTATTTTTTAAACTGTTGGAAAAAATTAGGAGATAATTAAAAAACCTTAAATTGATGTAATATGAAATTATTTAATTGATTGCGAAATTTTAGAATTGTATGTTTGTAACAAGGTGTAATTAAATGTTATATGCAGTTTGGGTAATAGACAAAGGCGGACTGCCAATTATTTCGCGTGAATATGCTAATTTTGGAATAGACTCAAGCTTGGTTTCAGGTTTTGTTGAAGCCCTCTATACGTTTGCCCTCGAACTTGGTGCAAAAGGGGTACGCGAGATAGATGCGTTATCTTTTAAATTGATTATTGAACGAAATATTGATGGTTCTTTGATCGTAATTGCTGCTGATAAGGATGACAAAGCATCATATTATGAGGATTTTATGACAGCCATTCGAAATGAAATTCTAGATGTTTATGAAGATCTCGGAGAGAATCCTGCAGCTAAAAAGATAGTTGATTCTGTTTTTGATAGATTAATTCAGCGATATATTGTTAAGAAAAGTCCGTGGCAAGCGAAACAAGCTAAAATTATATCGAATCCGAATGTTGTTAAGCTAATCAAAATGATGATAAATGGTGAAATAAAAAAAATTACGCCTACAACATCGAAAAACACTCCCGGGTTCAATTATTCAGTTGCAGAACTCGTACTTCATCAAGATGTGGAAGAAACTGTAAAGACCTTGGAAAAATTAGTAGATTATAGCATTTTACGAAAGAAACCCGTCATGAGCATTTTAACATGCCAGAATCGTAATGAGCCGGTCATCGTTAAACTTGTATGTCCAAAGTGCAATAAGAGTTCGCTTAGGCAAATTACAATCCTTGAACATTTTGATTGTGGTTTCATAGGAGAACTTCTTGATCCGCCTTTTGCCCGTGTAAAGCATTGCCCTAATTGTGGAGTGATTTTAAATAGAGAAGGCATAGATTATATACAACGTCGTGGATATATTTGCGAAAATTGCGGAAGCACAATTGAAACACCAATCATAAGCTATTACTGTAGGAATCGGAATAAAACAATTAAGCCTGATGAGGCAACTGTCACTCAGATATACGAGTATGAATTGAATGAACAATCTGTAAAAGAAACTAAATCGCTTCTGGCTTCAATTGAACTTGAAGAAGAAATTGCAAAGGCGAAGAAATATAAGAAAAAGACAAGCAAGAAATCTAGCATCCAAAAGGAAATCTTGGATCTTGAAAATCAAATTAAAATGATTGATGAGGATTTCAGGCTTGGTAAGATTTCCGCATCAGAAAGAGATAGACGATATATTGCAATTAGACGAAAAATTCGTATGCTTAGAAATGTATCTTCTGAATAATTTTCTTTTATTTATTTTTTTGCTTATTGAAAAACATTTAATTTATAAGATTATATGCTTTTTCTGTTAATTCATAAGTAAAAACTTTATATTTATGATAAAATATTATTAAATATTAGAAAAAATAAAATTTTTAAATTAAGATATTCATGAGGTGAATTTAAAAATGAAAAAAGCAATATTGCTGTTTCTCGTGCTCATAATGTTCATGAGTTCAATGGGACAACCTCTGAATATCCATGAAGCACAAAAAAACTCGAACCCAATAACACATGTAGGAATTCCAAATCTCGTGTCCGATACAAATAGCTTTGGCGATCGAGATGACGAATGGTGGAATGGAACCTACATGTGGCGAATACCGATTTATTTTAATGCAAGTGGATATTTTCGTGTGGATTATACCGCTAATATGGTGATTAATTTTACAGAGAAAATGCAAGAGGTTGAACCTGGAAATTCTTGGACATTTGAAGATGGTTCTATCCGGCTGATTGAATATGATTCATCAGGAAACATAATCGGAGAAATCCCATACCAATTTGAAAAGGCAAATGATTGGGACCCAACTCACAATGCCGTCGGAACTCTTTATTGGACAGTTGATGGATATCTTGCACCTAATGATGCTCGATACTACTACGTTTATTTCTCAGTGAATGATATATATAATCACACTGCTCCTTCATATGCAGATGATTTCATTCCTCTGACAAACTATGGTATCGGTGCAGCGACTACATTCTATGGATATATATTTCCAACAGGTACGCCTAGAAATGTGTATGTTGTTGGTATAAATGATACAACAAATGTAAAATTCTATGTGTGGAATTCTACAACGGAAAAATATGATTTAAGAAATGATACAAATATTAATCGAATGGATGTCGTAATATTTAGTAATTTAGATCAAAGTATCTATTACAAAGTAGTAGCAGACAAACAAGTAGTTGTGGCACAATATAATGGTCCATATAGTACAGCATATGGTACGTTCTTCTATCCAGCTGTAAATGGTAAAATGTCTGGAAAGGAATTTATATTTTACACATTTGATGATTATTCACCCTACACCGTTTATTTCAGTAAAAATGCTGCCCATGTAACCGTATATGATTCAAATAATGCCATTCTGGATAGTTTTGATATTTCAGCGGGACATTATGTAGCAAAAAACTATCCATTAGGTTATGTTTATCGCGTAGTATCTAATACAAGTATTGTTATTCATAAGTCTGGAGGAAATGCATATACACAAGTCCCTGCTATTGATGGTGCAGCTGCTGGAAAAGAATTTTGCTTAACTCTGTCAAACTGGGCCCATTACGCTATGTATGTAATCGTTGCATTAGAAAATGCAAATGTAACTGTATATGACCTCCAAAATAATGATGCTGTTTTTGCAACACATCAGATCTCTGCCGGCAGTTACGTAATTAAAGCACCAGATGCAAATGAAATATTAAGAATTGTCTCAAATGCGACAATAATGGTATACGGAACATGTGGTGAAGGCGGAACAACTATTAACAGACTGGGAGATGATTTTACAAATCTACTTGGTATACGTGCAAAAGAATTTTGGGCAACCCTTACAACGGACACATATAGTGATGTTGTTGTCTTTGCATATTACAATGATACGGTTGTCTCTTATAATGGGAATAATGAAAAATTGGATGCAGGTCAATTCTGGAATATCAAGTTGGTTGATGATATTGGCAAAATTACTGCGGATAAACCAATTAGCATCCTTGAAAAAGGCAAAGATGGTGCATACAACGATATGGTTGCTTATATTGCAGGTATGACTCCTGAACCAAACATCACAGCTGCTACAGCACAAGAATATTACAGAATTCAAGTCCATGTGACAGACGCTGATGGAAATGCATTCCAGGGTGCAAATGTTACTCTATATAAATCCGGTCAAAAGATTCGGTCGTTAATTACTGATGAGAACGGAAATTGTACTTTCTACAATATTAATCAGGATACGTATACCGTTAAAGTCTGGAATTCCACGGTGTGGCTTGAAACTTCTTTGATTGTGAGGAATCAAACCTCTGTAGATGTAAATGAACCAAAAGAAGAAGTTGTACTCAAACTTAGCTTAAGCAGACTTACTGTACATCTTACCGATCTCAGAAATAGAAACATAAATGAAGCGCTTATTAAATTATACAATGCTTCAGATGGTTCTACAATTTATGGCGGAGTACTTACAAATAGTACAGGATACTACGCATTTCCATTGATACCGCAAGGAGTCTATTGGCTCAATGTATCCTATGGTGGATATAGTACAGAGGAACTTCCAGTGTATTCAATAAATCTTACGCAATCAATGGTTAAAGAAATTCAGATTCCACTGCTTGATTTATTAATTCATGTAGTATCATTAGATGGAGATTCAGTACCTTCTGCTACTGTTAGATTGACTCATACGACAATTAACAAACTAATTGTAAAATCAACTAATGATACCGGATACTTATACTTAACACAAATTCGTAATGGCTCTTGGGATATCGAAGTAACTTATACTAATGCGTACGAACAAGTTATCATAAACTCTAATAATTACATTTTAACTCAAGGCTATGAATCTTTACAAATTACTCTCAATATGACAACTATGACTGTTCATGTGACAGACGGAGATCATGATATTTCTTCAGCAAATATAACAATTTACTATTACGGTGAATCTACAAAAACTGCTTCTCAAACCACTAATGGAACTGGATATACTATATTTAAGTGGGTTAAAGGCGGAAATTATACAATAAACGTTACAGGTGTAGGATTTGATTCATCTGAAGATATTTATCATGTACCTCAAGGTACCATAGAAATTCAAGTTGTTTCTAGTTATGCAAAGGCAGATACAATTATTTCGCTGTATAATTCAACAGTAATAACAGTATATTGGAATGATACAATTTATTTCAAGATAGCCTTCCAGAATCTTACTAAGGTCGGGTCAGATTTGATCTCCACTAATGTATTAAATACAACTGGAGGAACAATATTAGACCCAAACACTATAAGATATGAAATTATGAATTCTAGTGGCTACGTAATTATGTCTGGAAGCTTAACTCAAATTGGTGATACTTGTAATTGGAGCTTAAGTTTCAATATTGCAGATCTAAACCTGAATGCGAGTGATACTGCATATATTTTAAAAATATATGGTAATGAATCAATTATAACGAATCTTGGATATAATACACCAAATGATGTCAGTATATCAATTGTCGTAAAACGTAATCCAACAATGATCGAAACAGCATCTACAACTGCGAATGTTATGTGGGGTAAAAACATAACAATCCAATTCTTCTACAATGATACGCGTCATTTGTGTGGTATTACTGGTGCGACTGTAGTGGCATATTGGACAGAATATAATGCGATTCATGCATCAGTTACGGCAATCGGAAATGGCTTTTATCAAATTATGATAAATAGCAGTTATGTCCCTGCTGGAATTAACGATCTATATATTAGTGTGTCTCGTATGAATTATGAATCTAAATCAATTACAATTACAGTAAATGTTACAAAAGCAATTGCAGTGCTAACTCTTCAACAGAACAGAATAACTGTCATTTATGGAACGCAATTAACGATCAATGCTACATATAATTGTACTCAGTCTGGATATACAATTAAAGTAAATCTACCATGGGCTGGCGTGTCTGATCTAACTTTCACTACGCTTACAATTCCAAATACATACATACTTCCTAGAAACTTCACTCTAACCGTATGGGCACAACATGAGAACTTTACTTACAGTGAGCAGAAATTCTATTTAATGGTAATTCCAAGCACGACGATTGTTCTAACATCAAGTCCATATGGCTATTATGATCACAATCTCACTTTACAGATAAAAGTCAGAAATGAATTCAATGGAATATATGTGGCAAATGCTAGCTTGAATATGTTTTACAACTGGACTGCTGCAGGTATTACAAATGCTGCAGCTACTTTGGTCGGAGACCATTATGAGATTACGCTAAATCTAAATCAGTCTCCTGGAGATTACGATATTGTTGTTTGGACTTCGAGCAGTATTTACGTTAATACATCAAAGACAATTCAGATCCACATTCTTAATCTGCCAATGGAAGCTTTAACCAATAATTCAACTGCTGTCATCGTATATTGGGGTGATGTAATTTCATTCTATTACTCGCTTAATAACACCTATGATAACTTCCTTATTCCTTTCACAGAAGGAGCGGCGACTTTGACATTATATGAATATGCGTCATTCAACTACAACCCATTGACACAAGTCCCTGCAAAGGTTATGGTCAATGGAACTTGTATGAAAATAACAGTCGATACGAAAGCATTGAAACTCAATACTACTGCAGTTCATTATCTATTAGAAGTTATTTTTAGCATTCCGATGTATCAGGATACAACTGCATACATTTACATTCAAGTTCAGAAAATGCCCGTTGTAATGCAAGCATCCAATGTCGAAGTAACGTGGGGTGATAATTTCACAATTCGTGTAAATGTATCAACGGCTCCATTAAATGGTAGAACACCATGGTTTGTTGAAGAGGGATCTGTATTAGTCACTATTGGCACTCACATCTATCAAGCCACATTTCTTGGTAATGGAACCTTTGTCATTTCACTTAACTCGACCATATGGAATGTCGGTACACAAACTGTAAAATTAGATTATGCTGCTACCAACTATGGTACAATGGCAACGTTTC
>Ga0256914_1003294_pt1 | contig 12795 bp, 8 predicted proteins | sample HulkmetaG_FD_191571 | JGI IMG/M metagenome (GOLD analysis project Ga0256914, IMG submission 191571) | Hydrothermal chimney microbial communities from Main Endeavour vent field at the Juan de Fuca Ridge, Pacific Ocean - Hulk | ecosystem: Environmental > Aquatic > Marine > Hydrothermal vents ...
TAAGAAGTAATAATAAATTTATTGTTGTTTTTAAATATCTAAAATATTCACTTTTACCTCAAGCGAGGTAAGAGTTTTTTTTAGTATATAATTTTTTGACCAAAAGTTTCTGAAGTCATAAAACTCAAAGAAATATCTTATATAAAATATTTTTTATTCTTTAACACATACAAATATGAAAAATATAAAAAAATATTCTTGTATTTTACTTGCTACTGCAGTGGTAGTGGGTGGAGTAACCAGTGCAACATTTGATTTTTCTACTCTTCCAGGAGCAGATAAAATTAAAGATGGAGCAATTATTCAAGCAAGTGATATTTTATCTTTATCAAACGCTTTATCAGAGCTGGATCAAAGAACAAATGGAACAGCTCCATCGGCTGATACAGATTTGGTAAATAAAGGCTTTTTGGATACACAAATTGCCAATAATCCTGGACCACAGGGAGCAACAGGCGGTACCGGAGCTACTGGGCCGCAGGGGCCGAAGGGTGAGAGTGGGGTTGTGGAACCGCCGGCAGGAGGTGATGGGAATTACAACCAGACTTGGAGGTTTACAACTCTAAATAATATATTTATTACTAAAACTTTATATAATGGAAATTTAGGTGGAATTGACGGTGCGAATGCTAAGTGCGAATTAGAATTTCCAGGTACTAAATTTGCAAATATTAAGCCTTCACTAATCGGTAGATTACAGACTTGGGGACCAAATACAGAAGGAAAAATCCAGCTTTTTAATGAAAAAAATCAAAGCCACACATGGATAAATTACACCGATGATAACTGCAACAATTGGACAGATCAAACTGGAAACTATAATGGGTTCGAACCACGCTTCGTCTTTTCTTATGAATATGATGACAACTATCTAGTACATCAGGATCTCGAATTAGATACAGATTATCCAGATGTTGCTGGATGCTACTTTCAGAAGCATTTACTCTGTGTTCCAGAATAACCCTCCGTCCCACCAAAATCCCCCCACCCAAACCCTCACAGGCTTTCACTTGGCGGAAAACAAAAAAACAGAATCGAGAAATCGGTTCTGTTTTTTTATATTTTTTTATGTAAGCTTTGTTAATTCTTTTGTTGTTGCTTGTGTTATTTTTTCATTTGTTTTATCTGTATTTTCCCCTTCGTCTTTCACGCTTGCAACTAGCTCATTTCCAAATTTATCAACAGAATCAACGGCAGAATCTGCATAGTCTGATACTGATTCCTTTTTATTATATATTTTCTCCATTTTTTCAGAAGATGTTAATGATCTAATAACCGTACCAAATCTATACCCTGTTTTTAAAACTCCATTCTCTTCATAGGTATTTTTTTTTCCTGCATCATCTGTAAAAATAAATTTATCCGCCAAATATCTATAACCATTTGTAGGATTCCCTCTTCCATCTCCAGCATTTGGATTTAATTTTAATGAAATATTTCGTAAGTATAAATCGACAAATGTATATGCCGCTTTTGCTTCATCTTCTTTTCCTTTCCCTTCTCCAACATTTCCAGATGCTTCATAAATAATACTCATTGTTTTTTTTATTCCACTAGGAAGAACTTTATTATTATATATATTTTTTACACTATTCTCTTCAGAGTTATTTGATAATCTATCACATTCATTATACCAAATTAAAACCTCTTTTAAATTGGCAGAACTTACACATGTTCCCGCTTTCATTAAAATATCTTCACTAATAATTTCTTCTCCATTTTCATCTTCTCTTAATTTTTTATCATCTATTTCATTTTTTGCATATAATGTAGGATTTCCTTTGTATTTATCATTTCCAATAATTAAATCAGTAACCTTTCCTACCATATCTACACCAGAAGCATCTTTTATAAAATAATTTGCACCACCTACCACACCAGCAGTAACCAAGCCTTTTTTTAACCAACTCATCCAAAATGGAGTATCATCAGAAGATGTATTTTTTAACAATAAATACCCCAACCCAGCAAATAACCCCATATATGCAACATCTCCATCTGTAGCCATTTCCCATGCATATGAAACAGTATCTGAAATTACATCAGTATCACCTGATATTTTTTTCAAAGAATCTTGAACTGCTGCATATGTATTTTTCAAATTATATTTTTCTTCAATATTTTGCTGTACTCCAAATTCCGATTTTAATGTTTTTACAAATAATAATATACCTGTATCATTTTTTTCCCAATCTTTATCTATAATACTTTTATAAACAGACTTTTTCTCATCACTAATTTTTAAATTATCAATTTTTTCATAAACATCTCCCCCATTAATATTTTCTAAAATAGATTTTAATAAATCTGATAAATAATTTTTCATTTCCTCAGAATCATTTATAGACTCTTTTCCTGATTTAATATCTCTTGTTATCCACAATGAAACATCTAATGCATTTGCATTAATTTTTTTATTATTTTGATAATCTATACTAATAGGATTTACTGTTTTTGTTTTTGATTCTTTATAATGCTTATATGCTAAATTTATATTAAATCCCCATTGTTTTTCAAAAGCTTGAATACTGTCTGTTTCTTTTAATGTTAATGGATGATTTTCATCTAATTTATATTTATTCCCTACTAATTCTGAGTTATTCCAATTTTCTGCTGATTTCAAAAGAGAAGATTTCATATCATTAAATGAATCTGGAAATTTATCATTTAAAAAATCTGTTAATTCTTTTAATACTGCATCTGCTTGTTCATTTTGAGAATCAGAAATTTTTAAAACTATTTCATAAAATATATCTTGACTCTGTTTATCAGATAAAGCTAATAATAATTTATTTAATTTTTGCGGAGAAAAATCCCCTCTATATGCACTTGAAACTAATATTGCTTTAACATCTTCATTGGAAGGAGGAGATACACCAGCAAACATTTTATCTATAATCCATTCATGATATTTTCGTAATTCAAAAATTGTACTGGAAACATTTTTTACTTTTGTAGCGACTATTTCTCCATCTTTTGTAATGTTTTCAAAAATTTCATTATATGCTGTTTCATTTGGATAAAAAGATGATATGTCATCAAATATACCTGAATATATATCCAGTTCTTTATTTAAATAAAGAATATCTTGCTCTAAAATCGCCATGCGATTATGATTTATTTTTGGTTTATTTTTTATATTGTCTATTTCTTTCTGTTTTTCTTCAATTTTTAATTCAATATTTTTTTTCTTTATTTGTATCTCCAATATTTCATTAGGATTATTTTTTTCATAAAACGATTGAACTTCTGTATATTGAGAATCATTTAATTGTTTAACTAAAACTTTTCTATATTTTTCCAAAGCTTTAGTTTCTTTATTTAAAAGTGAATGCGTAACATTTCCAACAATTACAGCTTCATCATTTAAAATAATATTTACTTTTTTTAATTCTGCTATTGTTTCATTTTTTGATAAATTAAAAGTATATTCAAATGAAGAATTTTCGTTTTCTGGAGATGAAAAATCTAATTGAGCAGTCTCTTTAATATTAAATTTAGTATCTAAAAAACTTTCTAGAAAAGGTAATGCTGTAAATATTTTTTGGTCAATATCATTTTTTATATTAAGATTCTCTGTTAAAAATTTATCATGTATTTGTAGCATTTCTGCTTTATTTTTTTTTGCATCTCTTAATACATCTTTTTTAAGATTGATAATTTCTTCGTAAAGTTCTGATGATTTTGCACCATTTTTTTTATATTCTATATATGTTTTATTTGTAATTTCTCCTACACCTACACCATTTTGATTTGGATGAATTGCACCAAACACACCTACATCTTCACCTTTTTGCCCTAACCATGTAGCCTGTAAATTTTTAGTAGTACTTTCTCCATTAAAATCTTCTGATAATACTGCATAAAAATTTTGCAAATCTGGCTCTTGTTTTGGATTTCCAAGTTTTCTTAAAACCGAATAAATTTGAGGAGAAGATTCTGCATGAGCTAATTCTTCAAGTGTAATATTTACATGTTCATGTTTTTTTGTATCTTTTTGTTCTAAATCTTTATTATCAAATAAATCATCAGTATCTATTTGATCAAGATTTATATCTTTTTGTAAAATATTTAGATTTGATTTTTGACGACATTTTAATATTTTTTTATCAGTATCTCTTTGAACTCCCACTTTTACTATATCCAAATCACACTGAATTCCCTCACTATCAATATAAGCCTCTTCCTGAGCCCCTAAACCTGTAAATTCATCATCTCCAAATTTAGCACTTTTTTTAGAAGTATAAATCCCAAATATCACCCTTTTTTCGCCAAAAAGTGTAATATTTTTATTTATATGCCAATCATGTAAATATGTATGTTTTATATTTTTTGTGTATAAAAATTATATTATCATGTCATTATACACAAAGAATATCTATATATCCAATAAATTAGATATATAGATAAAAATAGAGCTTGATTTATTTTATATTTGTATTATATTTGTATTATTTTACAGTAACACTTTTTGCCAAGTTTCGTGGCATATCTGGGTCTAAACCACGAAGAATTGCAAGATAATATGATAAAATTTGAATTGGTAATACAGATGCAATAGAAATTGCACTTCCCGCAGATGGGATTTTTAACCATTGATCAAATAACACATTATTTTCATGTGCAACACCAATAATTTTTGCTCCTCTCGATTTTAATTCCATAGCATTTGAGATTGTTTCATTATCACCCCCCAACACAATACATGGCGTTCCTTCTTCAATTAATGCAATGGGACCATGTTTCATTTCTCCAGCTGCAAAACCCTGTGCATGAATATACGAAACTTCCATAATTTTAATAGCTGACTCCAAAGCCATTGGAAAAAGCGAATTTCTTCCAATAATAAAAATATTTTTTTGATTATTTAATGTTTCTGCTACAGATTTAATATGCTCTTCATAGCGAGGATTTAATAAATCATTTACACTCGATGCTAAATCTTGAAGAACCAATCGTCCTTCATTCAATTTTCCTGCATCTGCATACGCAAGCAACAATAACAACGCCATTTGTGAAGTTGTGGCTTTTGTAGAAGCCACCGCTTTTTCTTTTCCTGCACGAATTGGCAAATGATTTTTTGACATTCTAGCAATAGAAGAACTTTCAACATTTGTAATTGAAATTACCTTTGCACCTCTTTTTTTTCCAAGCTCTAAAACCTCTAAAATATCAGCAGTTTCTCCACTTTGAGACACTGCAAATAAAACTGTTTTTTCATTTATAAAATGTTCAAATGCTGGCATTTCTGAAGCTGGAACTACATTTATTTTTCTTTTTGCAATTTGAGAAAAATAATATTCTGCTGCAACACTTGCTTTATGAGCCGTACCACATGCAATCATATACACACCATTTCCTGATTTTAACGCCGAAATAAATTCGGCAATTTCTTCATCTGAATGGTTAATTGCCGACATTAACGATTGTTTTTGGTCAAAAATTTCTTTAATCATAAAATGATTATAATCCCCTTTTTCTGCAATTTCTTCTTTCCATGAAACTTCAATATTTCGTTTTTCTACCTCTTCACCAGAAAAAATATTAAAGAATACTACTTTCTCATTTTGAATTATAGCCAATTCATCATCATCAATATAATTTACAATATTTGTATATTCTAAAAATGCAGGAATATCAGATGCAATAAATGTTGTTTTTGAAAATTTATCTTTTCCTCGTCCAATAATTAACGGAGAACCTCGTCTTGCTACAAATATTTCATCAAATCCTTCAATCATTACTACAATTGAAAATCTTCCTGTAATTGATTTTGCAACATTTTGAATTGCTGACTTTGGATCATGTGATAAATCTAATTGCTCTTGAATTAAATGAGAAATAACCTCTGAATCTGTTTCAGATATAAATTTTTCACCTTTTTCCAAAAGTCTTTCTTTTTCCAAAAGATAATTTTCAAAAATACCATTATGTACTAATGTTACTTTTTTATATCTATGCGGATGAGAATTTTCTGTTGTAACTCCGCCATGTGTTGCCCATCGAGAATGCCCAATTGCCATTGTATCATTTTGAAAAACTGCATTAGAACATGAAATTTTTCCTACTTCTTTTATCATTTCTTGCGATGTTGCAACCCCCCAAGAATCATACCCTCTATATTCCAATTTTTTTAACCCTTCAATCACTTTTTCACCAGCATCAGTTATATCAGCACTTGAAATTGCAAAAACTCCACACATCTTATATTTTGGTAAAATAATTATTTTTCTAATATTTTTATTGCTTTTTCCAATTGTGGATCATATTCATTTGCAAATTGCTCATCTGTCATTTTACTTCTATCCCATTCTACAATTTCATCTGGAATAATTGGATTTTCATGTGTCACATTTTTTTCATTTGGTGTTAACCATTTTGCAATAGTAATTTTTACAAATTCTTCAGTTGCCAAATCCAAAGGAAAAATTTGCTGAACAACCCCTTTTCCAAATGTTTTTTCACCCAAAACAGTTGCTCTTTTATGCTCTTTTAAAGCGGATGTAAAAATCTCTGACGAACTTGCCGTTCCACCATTTACCAAAATTATAATAGGAGTTGTAATATCTTTTTTCAGTCCAGAAAAAACTGATAATTTTTTAGATTTTAACACACTTTCAATTCCTTTATTTGTTTCAATTTTTAAAACTACAGCATTTTCTGGCAAAAAATATGATGCTAAATTTACAGCTCCATCCAAATATCCACCACCGTTATATCTTAAATCTATAATAATTCCTGATAGATTTTTTTTAACAGAAAATTGCTTATATGCTTTTTCAAATTCATCATTTAATGTATCTCCAAATTGAGCAATGTCGAAATATGCAATATTTTTATTTTTTCCAATAAAATCAAATGTAACATTTTCTACATGAATATTGGCTCTTGTAATTTTAACATCTTTAACTTCTCCATTTCTCACAATTTTTAATACAACATCAGTTTCTTTTTCTCCTCTAATTCTTAAAATAGTTTCCCAAATAGTTTCATCTTTTACAGATTTTTCATCTACTTCAAAAATAATATCCCCAGGAAGAAGACCTGCTTTTGCAGCTGGTCGTTTTTTTAAAACCTCCGTTACATATAAATTTTTCTTTCTTTTTTCCAAAACAGCTCCAACTCCTTCAAAATCTCCTTTCATCTCATCTTTAAATTCATCGCTTTGTTCTTCGTTAAAATAATCTGTATATGGATCTTCAACAGAATACAAAAGCCCTCTAATCAACCATTCTTCAATTTTTTCATCAGTAATGTCTTCTGGTTGATAATAATTTCTTTTCAACAAAGAATACACTTTTTTAAATTTTTTATCTGATAATTCTTCAAATAATTTGTTAGATTTTTCAGATTTTTCTAAATTTAATGGAATTAAAGTTTCTGAAGGTTGTGCAGAAGGTAATACGTCATTATTAGACTTTATATATTCTTTTTCAATATCTTTATCTAAATCAAATCCTACAAAAAAACTAATAAATCCAGCTCCTAAAACTCCTATCAAAACTCCAAATATAAATCTCATTTTTTAGTATGTTAAATTATTAATTTATTTTTTATTATCTTTTTTTTGTTCCAATTTTTCTTCTCTCAATTTTTCTTGCTGAGCTCTATATTTATCTGCAGCTTTTTGTTTTTTTAATTCAACTGCTCTTTTTTTTTCAATTTTTTCTTTTTCTTTTGCCAAAAAATTATGAAGTCCTGTTTTCCAATCTGGTAATTTTTCTGCGAATGTATTGTTTAACGCTGTAGACATTGGACGTTTTGCAATTGTTTCAAATGTTTTTACTGGTGTAATGGTTGTTTCAAACCCTAAATAATTTTTAATTTCTTTTACAAATTCTATTCGAGAAACTCCACCTTTAAATTCTTCTCCTCTTTCGTTTACAATATGTAAAATTTTATTTTTGGGAAGATTATCGCTTTTTGCAATATTTATAACACTTTCGGCAACATCTTGCGTAAATGAAGGACTTCCCCATTCATTTTTTAATACATTAATATTTTTTACATTTTTCATTAAATGAACCATTTTATTCACAAAATTTTGACCATAAGGACCAGCAAGCCAAGCAGTTCGCAAAACAAATCCTTTTTCATATTTTAAAATTTCTTTTTCTCCAAAAAGCTTATGCATTCCGTATTTATTTATAGGAGAAAATCCATCTGTATCATCATTTTCATCAAACGATTGATTTGTATCTCCAGAAAATACATAATCTGTAGAAAAGTGATATAATGGAACATTTTTTTGACGACATGCCTCTGCAATATACTTGGGTGCCACTGCATTTATAGCCATAGAAAGTTCTTCACCTCGCCCTTCTTCACATTTATCAACAACCGTATATGCTGTAGCATTAATAACAGAATCAATATTTTTATCCTCCAAAACTGAAACAATTTTATCCACAATTTCTTCTTCTTTTGTTAAATCTACATTAAACCGAGAATATGGAACAATTTCGATATCATCTCGCTCTAAAGAAATGTTAAAAATTTCTGAACCAAGCATTCCTTGAGCTCCTAAAAGTAATATTTTTTTCATGTATTTTTTATTGTAATTACAAATTAATATATATTTATCTTAACAGATATTTTTCAAATATAACAATTAAGTTTTATAGACGAAAATAAAACTTATATGAGACCATAAAACTAATATACTTCTTATTATTTTTTCAAAAGCTTTATTGCTTTTTTACAAATTAAAATGTGATAATATAACAAAAATTATTTTTTAATTAAAAACACCAATGTTTATTTTTCCTCAAATTTTAGATTTAATAAAAGATGTTTCTACAACTCTTCCAAAAGATGTTCAAGATGCGTTAAAACACGCTAGAAAATCTGAAAATATAAACAACACTGCTGCAAATATTTCACTGGATATTATCAATAAAAATATTGATATTTCTGCGTTTGAAAAAGTTCCAATGTGCCAAGATACGGGGTTTCCCACTTTTTATGTTGCGTATAATCCAAAACTTCAAGCAAATAGAATTGATGAAGAATATATTATTGAACAGATTGAAAAAGCTGTAAAAATGGCAACAAAAAATGGAATTTTACGACCAAATGCTGTTGATTCTTTAACCGGAAAAAATTCTGGAACAAATCTTGGAGATGATTATCCAAAAATTATTTTTGAAAAAAATTTCGAATTAAAAACAAATGAAATTTTATTAAAATTAATTTTAAAAGGAGGAGGAAGTGAAAATGTTTCGGATCAGTTTGCAGTACCAGCAATGACAGATTTTGGACGAGCCAGCCGAGATATGGAAGGAGTAAAAAAAGTTGTGTTGCAAGTTGTTAAAAATGCAGAAGGAAAAGGATGTGCTCCTGGAATTTTAGGAATTCATATTGGTGGAGACCGAGGAACAGGATATGACAAAGCAAAAAAAAATTTGTTTAATCCCCTTTTTGAAACAAATAAAAACGAAATTTTGGCAAAACTTGAAGAATATATTTTGGAAGAAGCAAACCAACTGAATATTGGACCCATGGGATTTGGTGGAAAATCTACCATTCTATCATGTAGTGTTTCGGCTTCACATCGGTTACCTGCTAGTTTTTTTGTAACTGTAGTTTACAATTGTTGGGCGTTGCGACGAGCTGAAATTATTTTAAATTTAGAATCTGGAAAAGTTCAAAAATCAGAAAAATATAATAATCCAAAAAATAATATAATAAATAATCTAGCAAAAAATAGAACTGAAAATAATACAAAATTAGATTTTTCAAATGCAAAAAAACTCAAATTTCCTATTACAAGTGAAGATGTTAAAAAATTAGAATTTGGAGATATCGTTTTACTTTCTGGAAAAATTTATACAGGACGAGACACTCTTCATCACGCAGTTGTAGAAAAAGGATTAGAATTACCTATAGATATTTCAGGTTCGGCAATTTATCATTGTGGACCAATTATGAAACAACATGAAAATGGTGAATGGTATGCGTATTCAGCAGGACCAACTACATCAATCCGAGAAGAACCATATCAAACAGATTTCATTGAAAAAACAGGTATTAAAGCTGTTATTGGAAAAGGAAACATGGGAGAAAAAACGCTTGCTGGATTACGAAAAAACAATGCGGTATATCTCCATGCCATTGGTGGGGCTGCAACAATTTATGCAAAAAGCATTACAAAAGTGCATGATGTGCATTTTTTAGAAGAATTTGGAATGCCAGAAGCGTTATGGGAGTTGGAAATTAAAGATTTTCCTGTGAGAGTGAGTATGATTTAAAATAATTTTTTATTGTATCACACTTTATTTTGGACTTGCCACCTCCACATGATTTCCCTGCTGTTTTATTGCATATAATCCTTTTTTTAATAATTCAGATTTTACATCTTTTGACATTGTTAGAGATGCTAGACCTCCGTAAATAGTATAATCTTTGTAAATTGGAAAAAGTTTTTTGAAATTTTTTACTTTTTTTTCTAGAGAAATTACATCTTCTGGATGAGCTTTTACTTTCACTTCTATTACCGCTATTGCGTTTCCGTTAGTCATTATTATGTCATATTCTTCTTCTATTCCGTCTCGTTCTTTTTCCCAATTTCTTCCAATATCATCATAATGTAAAGCTCCAAGAATTCGTGTTTTGGAAAATGAACTATAAAAAAACTCTTCGGCTATTTCCCCGTTATTATTTGACATATTACCGTAAAGTCTTCCTAGTTTATTGAGTTTTCTGTCGGTTTCTTTCATTTGCTCGTCGGTTTTCTTCATTTGCTCGTCGGTTTTCTTCATTTGCTCGTCGGTTTCGGCAAATTTTGCAGATAAATCTGATAAAAACTTATCTGTTTTAGCAAATTTTGCAGATAAAAACTTGTCTGTTTCAGCAAATTTTGCAGATAGCATTTTATCTGTTTCTTTTTGAGCTATAGATAAACTTGCGACGAGTGCCTTTAGTTCTTCGTTTGTCAGTTCCATGTGATTTTTTTATTAAAAAATAATTTTTTATATTTTTAGTATATCACAAAGATAAATCAAAAATAGAATTTATTTTTTCCTGTGAGAGTGAGCATGATTTAAATATTTACAAGAATGGCAAATTGAAGGCGTAAAAATACAAAATTATTTTATAATTTTTTGTAATCTTTGAACCAGTATAATTTCTTTTTGTAGCTGAATTCGAACAGCATTAACCTCTTTATCATCTATTACTTCGTCATTTGTTATAAATCCTAGATTCTCTAAATTTGCATTTAATGCATTCAACAAATTATTTACTCTCTTCTTTATAGGTTTCGACCTCTGCTTTATAGGTTTCGACAACAAAGGTTGTAAAATTTCAAAAATTTCATCTCTGTTCGAAAAATTTACGCAGATACTTTTAGAAGATTCCCCTAAATTTTGAAATTTTACATCTGGGTTTTCAATTAATGCATTGGCTCGTTTTAGACTTTTAGAAAAATCAAATTCCTTTGGTATATTTTTTAATTCTTCTAAAATTTCAGATTGATTCATTTCTTCAGCTCGTGTTTTAAAATCGGCTATTTCTACAGTAAAATTAGTGTAAGCATTTAAATCACTCTTAAACTTATTCTTATTTTTTTTATCAAGATCTTGGATATATTTTTTAACATTTTCACTTCCAGAAATTTTTTTATTTTTATGAAAAAGAAAAACAGCAAGTCCTCCACCATCAGGATATACCTTAATCATTTCATCTTTTTCAACTGCCAATGTTGAAAAAATACCGTCACTATCAACATTTGGATAGTAATACCTTCCATTTTTAATTGTTAAGCTTTGACCTTTTAATATAGCCTTTGCTTCTGCATAATTATTGCAATTTTCTAATTTTTTAAAAATTTCAGTATTTGATAATGTTTCAACTTGTTCTCCTAATACTGTCTGTGGATCTACTACTTCATTTTTTTTTACAGTAATACTAGCTAAATCTGAACCTGGTGGATGGCTTAATTTAATTTTATCACCAGAATCAGTAGCAATAATAAATTCTCCATTTCCATCCTCAAGATCAGGAGATGAATAGACAATAGTCTTTTTCTTTATAAATCTATCATAAATATCTGATTTTACAAACCCACTATCTTCTAATGCAGTTTTTAACCCTTCATAATCATCTTTATATTCACTTAATTTATTAAAAACTTCAGAATATGATAATGTTGATAAATCTTCTTCTGCATATGGCACTAGTTCTTCATACTCTTCTTCTCCTGATGCTACATACCCTCCTGCGGGGTCTTCAATACCTCCTTCTAAATTTGGAAACAAACTCACAGTTTTTCCATGTATCGTAATTTGTGCATCATTTGTAACTGAAATTTTTTCACCAACTTTCAATAAATCAATATTTATATTTTTTTCTAATTTCAGATTGACCAAAGCCATCAATAAATATTTTCCAGAAAGTCCTACTCTATTTTTTAAGATACCAGAAAGAGTATCATTTTTTTTAACACTATAATTATCTAAAGATTTAATTGATGATAACTGAGTACTTAAATTATCATTTGTAATACTATCTAAAGTATTTTTATTGTTTTCTTTGATTTTAGCCCAATATTCATGCTGTTTTGTCCAACCCTCAGTTGGAATATTCTCAGCTTGATTTGTAATTTCTGAACCAAATGCTTCTGAAAATTTTATAATTCTGCGTTCGCAGAAAGTTGAAATAATATACATAATTATAAAAAATAAATAAGTTTCTATTTATTATAATTTAAAAATTTATATTTTGCAAACCTTTTTATTTTGTCTTACTACTCGAATATATCGACGCTACAATATAAAACACCAAAACAAATAGTAT
>Ga0256914_1003295_pt1 | contig 12792 bp, 15 predicted proteins | sample HulkmetaG_FD_191571 | JGI IMG/M metagenome (GOLD analysis project Ga0256914, IMG submission 191571) | Hydrothermal chimney microbial communities from Main Endeavour vent field at the Juan de Fuca Ridge, Pacific Ocean - Hulk | ecosystem: Environmental > Aquatic > Marine > Hydrothermal vents ...
GTGTTCTCTTTTTGGAGCGTAAACATTGCTAAGATACTATTTGTGTGATGTTCAACACAAAAAAATGCCAAAAGTAGACTCATAATTAGTATAAATAATAAGCTTAGATGTTTTATCATATTTTCCTCTTCTTTAATAAAATAACATATTTTTCATCTGTTTTTACCTGTATAGTATACAAGAAAAATTGTTAAATAGATGATAAATTAGAATATTTAAAGAGAAGAAGAGGGAAAAGAAGTAGATTAACCCTCTGGGTTTATACTATTAATGCCTACTGACCAGGGTTATATTCAGCATAGTAGACACTTCCGTCAGAGAATGTATTAACAGTTAATTTTGAGAAACTCTCTAAGTACGCCCAAAAATTATCTTTGATTCTCTGTTCCATATCTACTTTACGTAGTGCCTCTTCCATACAACCCAACCACTCATAACGAGATTTATCATAGATAGAGAAATCATCATGCAGACGAATCATAAACTCATCTAAATCCATACCACCCGTCTCACTCTCATACACTTTTGGACCACCACAAATTTGTACAAAAAATTTAGTATTTTTGACTTTTACTTTGTGAAATTCATCCTCATCTTGTGGAAAGAAATGGGCAATATCACTTTCATAGATAATGTCATAGAAGTCGTACATTAACGATTTCATTCCCTCTTCTCCACCTACAGCCTCATAAAATTCTGATGCTGGATTTGTAAAATTAACATTTTCACCTTTTTCTACTTTTGTAATTTTGTAACTCATGAGATTCTCCAATTTTTAATGATTTGTATCTATTATAATAAATATAACTTTGAAATGCTATGATTCGTCACAATATCTTTTGGTCAAGTCGCCATATGTATCAATTCTTCTATCACGTAAAAATGGCCATATATCCCTCACCTCTTTGGTTCGTTTACTATTTATATAAGCGTAAAGGATACTCTCCTCTTGATGATTGGCATGAGCGATTAGTTCTCCTTGTGGGTCACAGACAAAAGAGTTTCCCCAAAATTGTATGCCATCCATAACACCTGAGCTATCTTTTTCGAATCCTACTCGATTACAGGAAATTACAGGGAGTCCATTTGCAATGGCGTGAGAGCGTTGGATGGTTATCCATGCATCAAGTTGTCTGCTCTTCTCATCTTCACTATCTTCGTCAAACCAACCAATGGCAGTAGGATAGATAAGCATCTCTGCCCCTTTAAGAGTCATAATCCGTGCTGATTCGGGATACCATTGATCCCAACAGATAAGAATGCCCAGTTTCCCCACTGAAGTTTGGATGGGTTCAAAACCCAAATCCCCCTCTGTAAAATAAAATTTCTCATAAAAACCAGGGTCATCAGGAATGTGCATTTTTCGGTATTTTCCTGCGATGCTTCCATCCTTTTCAAAGACCACCGCTGTGTTGTGATAGAGTCCTAATGCTCGTTGCTCAAAGAGAGAGGTGACCAAAACAACACGGTTATCCTCTGCGACCTTTGACCAAAAAACTAAATCATCTTTCCAAGAATTTGCGTAATCAAAAAATTTGGTATCAGCACTTTGACAAAAGTACTCTGTCTGATGAAGCTCTTGAAGAACGATTAATAAAGCACCATCTTGAGATGCCTTTTTAATTGATTTAAGCGTTTTCTTAATGTTTTGTTTTTTTGATAAATATGATTGTTGTTGAATAAGTGCTATTTTCATATGAGGGATTTTAGCTGATAAATTTCAAAAAACAGCATAAAACAGTTAAAAAGTGCAAAAAAATCAAAATATTATAATATATTTTATTTTATTAAATATTAATAAAGTTTTATACTGTTATACTCTGTTAGTTAAAGTTAGATAAAGGATTTATTATGACACTCTCTAAAATTTTTCTTCTCATTGGATTGTTCCTCTTTACTGCTTGTGGAAACACAGGAGGATCTTCTTCTACATCAAGAGATTTTCGAGCCGTGTCGGATATAACACCCGTTCTTAAAAGTCAAAATAGAGAGATACTTCAAGCATTAAATATAGCAAGAAGTGTTGCTAGAGATTGTCAGGATGGATTAGGAGTAGTTGGTCCTAGTAGAGCGTTAAAATGGAATGATGAGCTTTATGCTTCTGCGTATGAACATAGCAGTGACCTTGCTCAAAGTAATACTTTTTCACATCTTGGTTCAGGGACAGAGTTTGATATTACAGGAGCCAACAATGGAGGAGGAAAAAGTCAATTTTTTGAGAGAATAGAAAGCAGTGGATATACCAACTATCATACCTTAGGTGAGAATATCGCAGGAGGACAAAATGATATAGCAGAAGTGATGGAGGCTTGGTTGGCGAGTCCTGCACACTGTACCAATATTATGAATGATAAGTTTGAAGAAGTTGGCGTTGCTGTAGTGGTCGCAGAAGATACTACTTTTGAAATCTACTGGACACAAAATTTTGGAGCAAAATTTTAAAGAATTTGCATTGTTGAGCAGTGTAAACTACCTCCCTGCTCAATTAACTTTGAACACTCAATGGGGATTATCTCTCTATCTCTAAACATCATCTTAAATATCTCATAAGCCATCTTATCCTCTTTGACAGAGTAAGTGGGATAGAGCAGTGCTTTATTGGTAATCAAAAAATTGGCATAGGTGGCAGGTAGACGATTATGATATTTATCATATTTCGCTGATACCATTGGTAATGCTATGAAATTATAAGGTCTCCCATCAAATGTTTTAAAACTCTTTAGCTCCTCTTCCATTTTCTGTAATTCAATATAGTGTTCATCCTCTTCATCCTCACACTTCACATAAACAATGGTATCCTCACTCACAAATCTGACTAATGTATCAATATGAGAATCGGTATCATCCCCTGCAAGATAACCATGGTTAAGCCATAAAACTCTTTTCGCTCCCAAATACTCCTCTAATTTTTTCTCAATCACCTCTTTGGATAATCCTCCATTACGATTTTGATTACACAAACAAGTAGTAGTGGTTAGAACAGTCCCCTTCCCATCAGACTCAATCGCACCTCCCTCTAACACAAAATCAATACTCTCCAAGGGAGTTATTCCCAAATATCCTTTTTTATGCAATATTTTATTCAAACCATTATCCAAAGAGGCTTCAAACTTACCACCCCATCCATCAAATTTAAAATCAAGTAGCCTTACCTCTTCATCATGAAGAATAGAGATATATCCATAATCCCGTGTCCATGTATCATTGGTATCTATCTCTATAAAACTCATATTTTGTGTGGAGCAGAAGAGGTCTGATATTGTCTCTCTATCATCACAAATAATATAGACAGCTTGGGCATAGGCAACGGCCTGAGCAATGCGTATAAATGGTCTTAAAGCAGTGTTTAAGTCCTCTGCCCAATCGGTGTTTTTATGTGGAAATGCCATGAGTATGGCTCTCTGTTTTGCCCATTCGGGAGGCATTGTTCGTTTCATCGTCTCTCTTTTACTATTTTGATAAAATAATATCATAAATATAATCTCCAACCAACTTTTGCTTTGACAACTTCACCCCCTAAATGAGGTGGTTTTTCGCTATACTTTGATAAAAAGACAAAGGATAAAATTATGAAAAAACAAATTATCATCTCATTTTTGGGATTGACCCTGTTAATAAATGCAGGTGAATTTTACTATTCAAATGGTAACAAAGTTGAACTTAGCAAAGTAGAAGTGAGCCAAACCATAGGAAGTAGAATGCTCAATAGCCGAACCAAATATTACAAAACAGCCACAGGAAAAAGTATCGGTGTACGAGATGATATTTTGGTTGAGTGTGTTGCCAACAAAGATTGTAAAGAGGTACTCTCTAAATATGAGATTACCGAAATTTCACAACTTACAGATTCTATCTATATTATAAAAATTTCATCAGATAAAAATGTATTTGAATTTGCACAAAAACTCTATGGTGATAATAACATAAAAATTGCTCATCCCAATCTTAGAAAAATCAGAAATAGGAGATAATCGTGAGAAACAGAACAGTAACAACCCTAAGTTTAATTGTGGCTACACTTCTTTTTAGTGCATGTGGGGGAGATGGTAGTACAGAAAAACGCTCTTCTCTTAGTGAGGAGAATTCAACAAGAACACCAAGAGAGAACAAAGTTGAGCAGTGCTTCATTCAAATGGATGAGATTGCACTAGAAGATTGTGAATCAAAATACACTACAGATTCCAAAATCGATGTCTGTCTTGATGAGTATGAAGATGAAATTCTTGATACCTGTATGCTAGAAGAGAGCCAAGATACGTTGCTAAACAATGATGACAATACAGATATTATTAGTGATGATGAGTGGTGGAGTTGGATAAAAGAGCAAGAGGAGAACAATGCTATTGATGAGGAAGAGAATAGAGATGATAAAGATAAATCAACAGCAACAAACACAATAACAGAAGCCAAGGCTGAACCCTATTTTAAGTATGCTTGGCATCTGGATGCATCTAATTCAATCCTTAATAGCAAAGGGTATAAAATTAATGAACACGCCGATATCAATGTAACAGGTGCATGGGGTATCACTATGGGTGCAGGTGTCAAAGTTGCTGTTATTGATGATGGTGCAGATGTTAACCATGAAGATTTAAAATCAAATATTCTCATCGCTTATAATGCAGATACAGGGGGAGAGAACATACAAACAAAAGAGTCTCATGGAAATACCTGTGCAGGATTTATAGTTGCACCTATTAATGGGAAGGGAATCGTAGGAGTCTCTCCTGAATCCAAGATGATTGCCATAAAACTCGAAGATAGCTCCGATGCGTATACGATAAGAGCCTTTGAGTATGCAAAAAAGCATGGAGCAAAAGTTATCAGTTGTAGTTGGGGAAGCAATAATGTCTCGGATGCTGTCGTTTCAGAGCTAAAATCACTCTACAATGCAGGAGTTACCGTTCTTTTTGCCTCTGGGAATGAGGGCGTTTCTCTTGATGCTCAAGGAACCAATGATGAGTCTGAAGTAGAGTGGGTTATTGGTGTAGGGGCAAGTGGAGAGAATAATGATGTCACAAGCTACTCAAACTATGGTAAAAATATAGATATCATTGCTCCAGGAGGTGATACACAGGAAGCTATAGGCGTATTGGGCTTAGATGATATGGGTGAGAGTGGATATCCTGACGAGACTGGATTAATCAATAACAACTACCTATTTGCGAATGGAACAAGCTTCTCTACCCCCATAACAGCAGGAGTAGTAGCAATGATGTATGCCGTTAATCCCAATATTACACCCAAACAGGTAAAAGAGATATTGACCGCAACAGCAACCAAAGTGGGTAAAGAGAAAAATGCCTCTTACGATGAGCAAGGGTTTGACAAAAAACGAGCTTATGGTAAAATAAATGCAGGTCGTGCAGTGGTAGAAGCAGAAAGAATTAAAATATAGTTGTCCCACAACTAGCTCAGCAAAAATCTCCTCTTTAGATATCCCCTCTAAAGAAGAGACTCCGAGTTATAACGCAAAATATGATAAAATATCCCTTAAATTTTATAAGCTAAAGGCTAGGAAATGAAAACGTGTGATGTATTGATAATTGGTGGTGGTCCCAGTGGTGCTATTGCAGGAGCAAATTTGGCACAAAAGGGTTTTTCTGTAGAGATAATTGAGAAGTTAGATTTTCCTAGATTTGTGATTGGGGAGTCTCTTCTTCCCCACTGTAATGCTATTTTGGCAAAAAATAATCTGCTTGATAGAGTAACCAAACAGGGGTATATGTTTAAACCAGGTGCTATTTTTATAAATGAGAAAAAAGAGTATGAGCAGTATGATTTTAGATTTAATATTGGGGAGAGTCACAACACCTCTTTTCAGGTAAAACGAGAAGAGTTTGATGATGAGCTTCTAAAAGGTGCGTCCTCTTTTGGGGCGACCGTGCATCATGGTGTGGAGGTAACAGGGTACAATCAAGATGAAAATATCATTACAGCCAAAAATAGAGAGGGAGAGATAGAGGAGTATAAGGCGAGATTTGTTCTCGATGCCTCAGGGTATGGTCGTGTTTTACCTCAACTGCTCGACCTCGAAACTCCATCTGAGCTTAAACCTAGAAAAGCGATATTTACCCGTATAGAGAATGATATTCGACCTGAGGGTGAACTGGCAGGATATATCACTATCTTTATTCATGGAGATAACGATGCTTGGATTTGGGTGATTCCATTTGCAGATGGCACAACCTCGGTGGGTGTGGTGTGTGAAGATGAGTATTATGAGAAAATGAACATGACCCCTGAGGCGTTTTGGAATCATATTATAGAGAATGATATCAATGCCAAAGAGCGATTTAAAAACGCTAACAAACTCCAAGAGGTCGGCAAGATAGATGGCTATTCAGCCAATGTAAAAACCATGCATGGCAAAGGGTTTGCCTTGGCAGGAAATGCTACTGAATTCCTTGACCCTGTCTTTAGTTCGGGGGTTACTCTGGCACTGGTGAGTGGGGATATGGCAGCTGATTTAATTGCCCGTGAGCTTAATGGAGAAGAGGTCAATTGGCAAGTTGAATATCAAGATGAGATGATGCTAGGGGTAAATGTCTTTAGGGAGTTTGTCTTGGCATGGTATGATGGACGGCTACATGAGATTTTCTTTGCCAAAGAGAAAAAAGAGATGTTTACACGCTCGGTTAGCTCAATTTTGAGTGGGTATGTTTGGAATAAAAAAAATATTTTTGTGGAGAACTCTAGGGAGAAGATAGATTTACTAATAAAGATGATAGATGCAGAGACTGACTAAAGATTTTTATGGCGTAAAAGAGCTAGAGAAAGACGCGTGGGAGGTGACATTTACCGATGAGACACACCCTGTCTTCAAAGCCCATTTTGAGGATTACCCTTTGGTTCCTGCTTTTCTACAGATAGATATTGCAGGGGAACTTCTCTCTAAAGAGTTGAGTAAAATAGAGAGATGTAAGTTTAAACTTCCTATCTTGCCCAATGATATCGTGGTATATAAAATTGTCAAACAGGTAGAGAACAACTATAAGATTAAAATTTTTAAACAAGATGAAGAAGTTAGCGAATTAAGGGTTGTGTATTAGATGAAAAAAGTATTGGTATTATATTATTCCCAAACAGGTCAACTCACCGATGTGGTAAAATCTTTTACAGCCCCACTTCAAGCCGATGAAGAGGTTGAAGTGGTCTATCAAAACATAGAGCCCAAAACCCCCTACCCTTTCCCATGGGGTTATTTGGAGTTTTTTGATATCTTCCCAGAATCGGTCTATATGGAAGGGTGTGAGATTAAACCATTTGACAATGTAAAGGAAAATGATAAATTCGATTTGGTGATTTTAGCCTATACTGTTTGGTTCTTGTCTCCTTCACTACCGATATCGGGCTTTTTAAACTCCAACTACGCAAAACTGATAAAAGATAGACCTGTTATCACAGTAATAGCCTGTCGAAATATGTGGATAATGGCTCAAGAGAAGATGAAAACAAAACTCAAAGAGATAGGTGCAAAGCTCATAGACAACGTGGTACTTATCGACCAAGGGGGAAATCTTGCTACCTTTATTACCACACCTAGATGGATGTGGACAGGCAATAAAAACTCCTTTTTAGGCCTGCCAAAAGCAGGAGTTCATCCCGATGAGATTAAAAATGCCTCACGATTTGGCATGGCGTTATGCGATGCCTTAGCCAAAGATTTGGAGAAAAAAGATATGCCACTACTAAACGGTCTTGGGGCTGTAAAAGTAGACAATAGCTTGGTAGGAACAGAGAAGATAGCCCATAAGAGTTTTAGAATTTGGGGTGGACTTATCCAAAAATTTGGAACCACAGGGGACAAAGCCAGAATCCCTATTTTGGCACTCTATTTTCTATTTCTGCTCTCACTTATTGTGATTATTGTGCCAATCAATACCATTATAAAACCGATTTTTAGAAAATTAAACCGTAAAAAGGTAGAAGAGGAGAGGGTCTATTTTGAACAGCCTTCAGGTTCAGATAAAGAGAGATTAAAGGAGTATATGAGTGAATAGTGTCTACATAAATAGAATCGCAAAGTTCCTGCCCAATGAACCTATCTCGAATAATGAGATGGAGCTTGTTTTAGGAGAGATAGGAGGGAAACCCTCTCGTGCTAGACGTATTATTTTACGCAGTAATGGAATCAAGCAGAGATATTATGCCATAGACAAAGAGCAAAATATAAACTATAACAATGCACAATTAACCACCAATGCCATTAGAAATTTAGGTATAGATTTGGACTTAATAGAAACACTCTCTTGTGGTACTACACTACCCGACCAAATCATGCCAAATCATGCAGTAATGGTACATGGAGAGCTAAAATCAAAACCATGTGAGGTGATTGCCACCTCAGGGATTTGTCTTTCAGGCATTACCGCACTCAAACACGCCTATCTCTCCATAAAAGCAGAGGAGTCTACCACTGCTGTTGCCACAGGTTCAGAGGTGGTATCAACCCTGCTTCATGCCAATAATTTTAAAGCTGAGAGTGAGTTTAATGAGGCAGAGTTGAAAAAACACCCTGAGATTGCCTTTGAGAAAGATTTTTTACGATGGATGCTAAGTGATGGAGCAGGAGCGATGTTACTCCAAAATAAACCCAATCTCAATACCCTCTCTCTTCAAGTAGAGTGGATAGAGATTTTCTCTTTTGCCAATGAATTTGAGGCGTGTATGTACGCAGGGTGTGAAAAAATAGAAGGAGATATCAAGGGCTATCGCGAGTATCCTCAAGAAGAATGGTTGAAACAATCTCTCTTTAGCATCAAACAAGATGTCAAACTTCTAAACAGTAATATTGTCAACATAACAGTCAAACGAACACTTGAAAAAGCACTTGAAAAACGAACCTTGTCAGCCGATGAAGTATCGTGGTTTTTACCCCACTACTCCTCTAAGTATTTTGAACAAGAGGTCTATGAGAGTTTGATAGAGGCAGATTTTGAGATACCCAAAGAGAGATGGTTTACCAATCTCACCACCTGTGGAAATACAGGCTCTGCCTCCATCTACATTATGCTTGAAGAGCTTTTTAACTCGGACAGATTGACCAAGGGGGAGAAAATCTTATGTTATATCCCCGAGAGTGGAAGATTTTCAAGCTCATTTATGCTATTAAAGGTTGTCTAATATGAGAGAAAATGAAGTACCACAAGAGAAAAACAGAACCCTAGATGGAAATAGAAAAGCTGTCTATGCCGTGGGCGTTGATGGCAAATATAAAACCGTCGCCTCTGATGGGTGGAGTGCCGAGGAGATAGTCACCTCACAAGCCGTTGAGGAGTTTGAACGACTCGCTCAAGAGGCACAAGAGAGAGCCAAAGCAGGAACTGCTTCCATGTTGGAGTATCATATGTATAACAACCGAATGGACATCGCACTCCTCTCACAAACCACAGGCTTTTTTCAATGGACAATCAAAAGGGATTTTGAGGTGAATAGATTTGCTAAAATATCCCCTAAAAGAGCTGAAGTGTACGCTTCTGTTATGGGGATTGAAGTTAAAGAGCTGTTGGGATAAGTCTCTGTAGGGACACCCCTTGTGGGTGTCCAGAATTTCACCAATATTTGGATACTCATAAAAAGTATCCCTACAACATCTACACCAAACTCTTCAATCTAAAGTCAAACTTCAACGCATCTTCATGACAGACATCGACACATCGACCACATAGGGTACAGTCTGCTCCTGTGATGTATTGGGTTTTTATCTCTTTTTCATCTATCTGTTTTTTATATTTTGCTTTGGTAATCTCCAACACTTGTGGTTCAAAACAGACATCATGACAGACCATACAGCTGTCACAGTTGTCATTCCACTCGATTCTTAGGGCAGAGATTTTCCCTATCATTCCATAGGTTGTGCCAATAGGACAGACATAGCTACACCAAGCACGGCGAGAGAAAAATACCTCTATGGCAAAGACCATAGCCACCCAAAGAAGCGAAACTGTCCAACCATACGCCATCATACGACTTAAAATTCCAACCACCGAGATGGTCTCAAATACGATGTAACCACTTACAAATGCCATAACCAAAAAACCTACCCAAAAAACATACTTTACCCGATGGTCAAACTTTCTGTTTTTGATGATTTTCTTTTTTACCAAGGTGTTGTGTAGCTTCTCACCATACTCACTCAAAATCCCATAAGGACAGACCCATGCACAGTAAGAGCGTCCACCTACCAATAGGTAAACAAGCACAATAGTAGAGACACCAATTATAATGTTAATAGGAATGTGATAGGTCGCCAACCACACCTCTAGTGTGACAAAAGGGTCAATCATATGAAAACCTAAAAAGCGTGAGCCGTTTAGCGTTCCCTCTAACATCTGTAGGTCAATAAAAAACGATAAGAAAAAAAGCGTATGAATAGAGATAACTAAAATCCATCGCTTCATTCTATAGCTAAATTTCTTTTTTCCCTCTCTTGTGGTATCCCAAAAGGTTGACCAAAAGGTGGTGTTTTTTATTGTCTCTCGGTTGTTGTATTTATCCATTATTTCTCCTCCCTATCTTGGGTAAAGACATCGCTCTACCCCTACAATTATCTATTTTTTGCCTCTTCGGCTCTTGCTGGGAACTCACCTATCTCATCGGCTAGAACTCTTAAATCATCTTCACTTAGCTTAATAAGAAGTCCTTTCATAATCATGTTCTCTTTTCGCCCTGCTTTAAAGTCTGTTAAATCTTTATACAGTTTATCAGCCTCTTGACCAAAGAGTTTTGGACCCATAAGTTTTTTACCATTTTGCATACCTGAACCGTTAACCCCGTGACAAGATGAACATTTACTTTTATAAGACTGACTCACCTCAAACGCTCCTGCATTTCCTGCTTTTTCTCTTAGGGCATTTAGTTTATCATCCTCTTTTTCACGGTCACTCTTCTCCTCTATTTTGGTGGTCGCTGCGTTACTCGTTTTGTCACCCATATCTGCGATAACATGCCCTGCTTCTCCACCATGATAGGCTCGTCCATTGGACGCTGTCAATGCCATTAATCCAACAATAATCAGTGTCAAAATCCCTACAACAATATTTTTCATCTACTTACTCCTCATCTCTTTGATTTTTTGATTAAACTCATAAATTTCATCTGCTAGTTCTCGAATCTCACTCTCATCCATATGGTCAATGAGTCCATCCATCAAAGGATTGCTCTTTTTCCCACTTTTAAAATCAGCTATAGCACTAAAAATATCATCTGAACTCTTACCTAAAAGCGAAGGTCCCACCACCCCATTGGCATAGTCGCTGTGACAGGCTGAACACTTCACCATAAACTTGTGACTTAATTTCCCCACAAGTAGAGAGAGCTTTACCTCTTCATAGGGGCTTCTTACGTGTAAGTTTGCATCTATTTTGGTTCTGGGTTTTACCCTAACCGAGGCATCCTTATTGGCAGGTTGACTGTTTGGGTCATAACCATGTTTTAGCCCATCGTTGGTCATCCCTTTGTAGAAAGTATTCTCCTCTTTCCCATCGCTCTTTTTCACTGCTACTTTTATCTCTTGGGCATTCTCATTGGCGACAATCTCTATTTTTGGTGCTTGAGCTTCTGTTTTGCTACTTTTAGATGCTTCTTTTGGCTCATCACCACACCCTACAAAAGCCAAACAAGAGCCTACTAATAATAACTTTGCCATGCTAGGAAGCAACGGCTTTAACCTAGTTCTGTTCGGGGCTAAAGCCTCCGATTTCAAATTTTTTATAACACTCTTTAACATTAAAATTTTCCTCCATACTGCTCTTCATAGGTAACACGTGGTTTAATGATAATAGATGGCGTACTTGTCGGACAAACCTCTTGACAGACCCCACACCCTGTACACGCATCATAAATAACTGGTTTAGTAATTCCCACAGATGACGTAACCATCGCAATAGCAGAGAGAGGATTTGGCATGGGACACATATCTGCACAAAGCGTACAGGCATCCCCCTCACGGTTATCAAACTTTTCTAACATCTCTTTCTCATACTCGGTTACATTATTGGCATTCTTTACAAACGCTTTCATCTTATCGTTGTACCCAACAGGAATCGGTTCACGCTTCACAGCCAAACAGGTACGAGGAGAGGCTAAAACAGCCATTCCCATGTGAATATCTTCTGCTTTTTCACAAGAGTGGTCTAACGCTCCCGTAGGACACGCCAAGACACAAGGGACAGCTTCACACGCCCAACACCCACGCACCGAGGCATCTATGTAGGGTGTTCCCACCCCATGACCTTTACCCCAGTCGGCAAGTTCAATGGAGTGATAAGGACAGACTTGTAGACACTGTCCACACTTAATACAAAGCCCTAAAAACTCATGCTCATCCACAGCCCCAGGAGGTCTAAGCCGTGTCTCATCAGCATAAAGATAAGGACTCAACCCCACACCACCTGCAAGTACCAATCCCAAAACACCCAGTGTTGAATACTTTATAAACTCTCGTCTTTCTGTCTCTATTTTTGCCATCAACCTATCCTTTGAAGTTATAATTTACATAATATAAAATTATGATTTTTATAGGTTTTACTTAATTCAATAATTATAGTGTAAAGAGTGAGGGGGAAATATGATTTATATCAAGAGAGTATTAAAGTTGAAGTAGCCTTATTTTATTTTTTTCTCTCCTGCCAAACAGGAGCTTTCTAACCTAAGGGTCTCTATTGCTCCTTGCTCTATGCCTCTATTAATTCCAATCTGATAAAATGGTATTAACAACCATCTGTTTATCTTTGCCCTCAAAATCGCAAAGCATCGCAAGAACCAATGCCTTAAATATTTGGTTTAAGA
>Ga0256914_1003296_pt1 | contig 12789 bp, 11 predicted proteins | sample HulkmetaG_FD_191571 | JGI IMG/M metagenome (GOLD analysis project Ga0256914, IMG submission 191571) | Hydrothermal chimney microbial communities from Main Endeavour vent field at the Juan de Fuca Ridge, Pacific Ocean - Hulk | ecosystem: Environmental > Aquatic > Marine > Hydrothermal vents ...
CCCGGTGACAACGTCGAGTTCACCGTCGAGCTCATCAAGCCCATCGCCCTGGAAGAAGGCCTCCGCTTCGCCATCCGCGAGGGCGGCCGCACCGTGGGCGCTGGGGTCGTGACCAAGATTCTGGAGTAATCGCGTTCGCGCGGCGCTAGGGGGGCGGCAGCTCCCCTGGCCGCGCACGTACCGAGGAAGAGGCTGAAATGGCGAGCGATGTCCGCATTAAGATATTGTTGGAGTGCACCGAGTGCAAACGGCGCAACTACGCCACCGAGAAGAACCGCCGTAACACCACGGGCAAGCTGGAGATAAAGAAGTACTGCCCCTGGTGCAAGAAGCACACCGTGCACAAGGAAGTAAAGGCGTAGCCATGATCGGAAAGATCATCAACTACTTTCGCGAGGCCAGGGCGGAGCTGGCCCGGGTCAGCTGGCCCAGCCGCGACGAGATAATCCAGTCGACCGAGGCGGTTCTCCTCTTCACGTTGTTTTCCATGACCATCCTCTGGATTTACGACGTCGTCTTCGGTCTGCTGATGAAGCGTATCCTCCAATGAGCATCGAATGGTACGCGGTACACACCTACGTCGGGTACGAGGACAAGGTCAAGCAGAACCTTGAGAAGCGTGCCCAGGCCCTGGGTATGCAAGACAAGATCTTCCAGGTCTTGATTCCGACCGAGGAGATCATCGAACACCGCGAGGGGGGCAAGAAGGAGAGCGTTTACCGCAAGCTCTTTCCCGGCTACGTCTTCGTGCAGATGGACCTGGGCGACAACCCCGAAGACCCCAACGAGGCCTGGGAGGTGGTTCGTAACACCCCCGGAGTCACCGGCGTGGTGGGTACCAGCGAGGGGGGCAAGTACCGGCCGGTGCCGCTGACTCCCGACGAGGTGCAGCGCATCCTGGAGGCCAGCGGTCTGGCGGGCAAGCGCGAGGGGCCCAAGCCCCAGGTCACCTTCAAGGAGGGCGACGTGGTGCGCGTCGTCAGCGGCCCCTTTGCCGACTTTACCGGCGTAGTCAGCGAGATAAACCCCGAGCGCAACAAGGTCAAGGTTTTGGTTTCGATCTTCGGGCGCGAGACACCCGTGGAGCTCGATTTCTCCCAGGTGGTTCGCTCCTGAAGCAGCGTTACTACCCCGAAGAGCGGGGGAGCTGAGGAGGAAAAATGAAGAAAGTCATCGGTCTAGTCAAGTTGCAGTTGCCGGCCGGCAAGGCCACCCCGGCCCCGCCGGTGGGCCCGGCGCTGGGTCAGCACGGCGCCAACATCATGGAGTTTTGCAAGGCCTTCAACGCGGCCACGGCGAACATGGGCGACGCCATCGTCCCGGTGGAAATTACCATCTACGCCGACCGCTCGTTTACCTTCATCACCAAGACGCCGCCGGCCTCCTACCTGATTCGCAAGGCCGCCGGCATCGAGAAGGGGGCTTCCAACCCCAGCCGCGAGGTGGTCGGCAAGATCACCTGGGACGACTGCCTGAAGATCGCCGAGCAGAAGATGAAAGACCTCAACGCCGGTTCGCTCGAGGCCGCCGCCCGCCAGATCGCCGGCTCCGCCCGCTCGATGGGCGTGGAAGTGGAGGGGATGCCCGATGCCTAAGCACGGCAAGCGTTACCGCGCGCTGTTGGAAAAGGTGGACACCAGCAAGGTCTACACGATCGACGAGGCCGCCAGGCTGGTCAAGGAGCTGGCTTCGGCCCGCTTCGACGAGACGGTGGAAGCCCACCTGAAGCTGGGCATCGACCCCCGCAAGTCCGACCAGAACGTCCGCTCGACGGTGGCCCTGCCGCACGGCACCGGCAAGCAGGTGCGGGTGCTGGCGATCGCCAAGGGTGAGAAGATCAAGGAGGCCGAGGAGGCCGGCGCCGACTACGTGGGCGGCGAGGAGATGATTCAGAAAATCCTCGACGGCTGGATGGACTTCGACGCCGTCGTCGCCACCCCCGACATGATGGGCGCCGTTGGCTCCAAGCTGGGCCGGGTGCTCGGCCCGCGCGGCCTGCTGCCCAACCCCAAGGCCGGCACCGTCGGCTTCAACATCGGCGAGATAGTCAAGCAGATCAAGGCCGGCCGCATCGAGTTCCGCAACGACAAGACCGGCGTGGTCCACGCGCCGGTGGGCAAGGCCAGCTTTGAGCCCGAAAAGATCGCCGACAACGTTCGCGCCTTCATCAAGGCCGTCGAGCAGGCCAAGCCGGAGGCCGCCAAGGGCACCTACCTGAAGAGCGCCTACCTGACTACCACCATGGGGCCTTCGATAAAGGTCAACCCGTACAGCTAATTGTGACGTGGGACACTTTTATCGGCCATATCATGGCGGTACACTCAACTTTCGGCACCCCGGTGCGGACTCGTCCGCGCCATGGCAGGACGCTGAAGACCGCGGGGGGCGTTAAGCCTTAAAAATCCCGCCGAGGCGCGAGGGGGAGCGTTTCGAGTAGTCAAGACCGAGGGGACCCCCACCCCTCAAGGCGAGGAGGAGAACGTGCCGAGCGAACGCAACGTGCAGTTGTTGGGTCGTCTCAAGGAGATGCTCCAGGCGACCGACGGCTCGTTCTTCCTGGTGAACTATCAGGGTCTCGACGCCAACGAAGAGTTTTTGCTGCGCCGCCAGGTGACCCAGGCGGGCGGCAGGATTTTCGTGGCCAAGAACACCCTGATAAAGATAGCCATCGAGCAGCTGGAGCTACCCGAGGTCGACGAAGTGCTCAAGGGGCCCAGCGCGGTGGTCATCTACGAGGAGCCGGTGGCGGTAGCCAAGGCTCTGGTGCAGTTCGCCAAGGAGAACGCGGGGGAAATCCCGCAGATCAAGGCCGGCTTCCTGCAGGGGCAAAAGCTCAGCCCCGAGGAGGTCAAGGCCATCGCCGAGCTGCCGACGCTCGACGAGCTGCGGTCGGAACTGGTTGGGGTCTTGCAGGCGCCGCTTACCGAGCTGGTGGGCGTGCTCGAGGGCGCGCAGCGCGAGCTGGTGGGCCTGCTGGACGCGTACGTAAGCAAGCAGGAGGCGGCCTAGCCGTCTTTGTGTGAAGGGGAGGATAGCAAATGGCTTTGGATGTTGACGCGATCATGGAGCAGTTGAACGGTGCTACGGTTCTCGAGCTGAAGCAGCTCATCGACCGGATCAAGGACGAGTGGGGCGTCGAGGCCGCCGCTCCCGTAGCCGTGGCGGCCGTGGCCGCCGCCGGCGCTGCCGAGGGCGGCGCGGCCGAGGAGAAGACCGAGTTCGACGTCGTCCTCAAGGAGGCCGGCAGCCAGAAGCTGAAGGTTATCAAAGAAGTCCGCGCCATCACCGGCCTGGGCCTCAAGGAAGCCAAGGAGCTCGTCGAAAAGGGCGGCGCCATCAAGGAAGGCATTTCCAAGGAGGAGGCCGAGGAGCTCAAGAAGAAGCTCGAGGAAGTCGGCGCCGTCATCGAGCTGAAGTAGCGCGGCCGGTCGGTCTTGCCGACCGTCCCACCGGGTGTGCAGCGTCAGGGGATGCCGGACTGGGGGCCAAAAGGGGCCCCGGTCCGGGCTCCCCGCCCTTCCGTGTAAGATGGAGATTGCAGCGAATGCCCAGTAAAGCGAACAGCCACAATTCTTCGGTCCGCCCCCTGCGGGGCGGAAGCCGGGAGGGTCGTCCGTCCCTGCCAGAGGTGAGCGCATGAGGAAAACAAAGCGGTTCGGCAGTATTAAAGAGGTCATTCCCCTTCCCCCACTGACCCAGATTCAGGTGGATTCCTTCCGCAAGGCACTCCAGCTGGACGTGCCGCCTGGCAAACGCGAGAACATCGGCCTGCAGGCGGCTTTCAAGGAGGTCTTTCCGGTCGAGGAGAGCGAGAAGGGGCGCGGCGGGCTGGTGCTCGACTTTCTCGAGTACCGGCTGGGCGAGCCCAAGTTCGGGCCCGACGACTGCCGCGAGAAAGACCTGACCTACCAGGCGCCCCTGTACGCGCGCCTGCAACTGATTCACCGCGACTCCGGGCTGATCAAGGAAGACGAGGTTTTCTTGGGCGACCTGCCGCTGATGACCGACGACGGTTCGTTCATCATCAACGGCGCCGACCGCGTCATCGTCAGCCAGATTCACCGCTCCCCCGGGGTCTACTTCACCCCTGACCCGAACCACCCCAGCCGTTTCGTCGCTGCGATCATCCCCCTGCCCAAGCGCGGCCCCTGGATCGACCTCGAGTTCGACTCCGCGGGCGCGCTCTTGATGCGCGTTAACAAGAGAAAGTTCCCCGTCGTGCTGCTCTTGCGGGTCTTGAATCACGACGCCGTCAGCCTCAAGAAGGCGCTCGGCGCCTACCCCGAGCTGCTCGAGGGGATTTTAGACGAAGAAATTCTGGCGATGACGCCAAACGAGGCGCTCCTTCGCCTCTTCACGGTGCTGCGCCCCGGCGACCCGCCCAAGAAGGACAAGGCCACCAGCTACCTCATCTCGCTGCTGGCCGACCCCCGCCGCTACGACCTGGGCGAGCCGGGCCGCTACAAGGTCCAGGAGAAGCTGAACGTCGAGCTGCCCGGGCGGACCATTCTCGGCTACGAAGACGGCCAGTTCAAAGACTACGCGCTCCTGCAGACCATCCACTACCTGCTGGCGCTCAGCGCCGGCGAGGAGGGCTACGAGGCCGACGACATCGACCACCTCGGCAACCGCCGTATCCGCACCGTCGGCGAGCTGCTGGCCGACCAGTTCCGCATCGGCCTGGGCCGCATGGCCCGCGGCGTGCGCGAGCGGATGATCATGGGCAACCCCGAGGCGGCCACGCCGGCCAAGCTGATCAACAACCGCCCGCTGGCCGCCGCCATCCGCGAGTTCTTCGGCCGCAGCCAGCTCTCGCAGTTCAAGGGGCAGACCAACCCCCTCGACGAGATGCGCCACAAGCGTCGCATCTCGGCCCTCGGCCCCGGCGGCCTGACCCGCGAGCGGGCCGGTTTCGACGTTCGCGACGTCCACCGCACCCACTACGGCCGCATCTGCCCGATCGAGACGCCCGAAGGCGCCAACATCGGCCTCATCAACTCGCTGGCCGCCTACGGGCTCATCAACGACCTGGGCTTCATCATGACCCCGTACCGGAAGGTGCGGAAGGGCGTGGTCAGCTCCAAGCCCAAAGACGTCGTCTACATGACCGCGACCGAAGAAGACAAGTACACGATCGCCCAGGCCAACACGCCGGTGGACGAAGACGGGCGCATCTCGGCCCGGCGCGTGGTCGCCCGCCAGAAGGGCAACCCGGTTATCGTCCGCCCCGAGGACGTCGAGTTCATGGACGTCAGCCCCAAGCAGATTTTCTCGGTCAACACCAACCTGATCCCCTTCCTCGAGCACGACGACGCCAACCGCGCCCTGATGGGTTCGAACATGCAAGCCCAGGCGGTCCCGGTAATCCGCGCCGAGGCGCCGGCGGTCGGCACCGGCATTGAAGACCGGGTCATCCACGACTCGCTGACCAGCGTCTACTCCGATGTCGACGGCGTGGTCAAGCACGTCGACGGCGATAGTGTGGTCGTCGAGCAGAAGAACAAGAACCTGCGCGAGTACAGGCTGCGCCGCTTCGTCCGCTCCAACCAGGGGACCACCATCGACCAGCGGCCGCGCGTCAACGTGGGGCAGGAAGTCAAGAAGGGCGACCTGCTGGCCGACGGCCCGGCCGCCGACCACGGCCGGCTGGCGCTGGGGCAGAACGTGCTGGTGGCGATCATGCCCTTCGACGGTTACAACTTCGAAGACGCCATCATCATCAGCGAGAACCTGCTCCGCCGCGACTACTACACCTCGATTCACATCGAGCGTTACGAGATCGAGGCCCGCGACACCAAGCTGGGCCCCGAGAAGATCACCCGCGACATCCCCAACCTGGGCGAGGCGGCGCTGCGCGACCTGGACGAAGACGGCATAGTTCGCGTGGGGGCCGAGGTCAAGGCCGGCGACATTTTGGTCGGCCGCACCAGCTTCAAAGGCGAGACCGAGCCCAGCCCCGAAGAGCGCCTCTTGCGCTCGATATTCGGCGAGAAGGCCCGCGACGTCAAGGACACCTCGCTGCGGGTCCCCCCCGGCGAGGGCGGCGTGGTGGTCCGTACCCTGCGGCTGCGCCGCGGCGACCCGGGCGTGGAGCTCAAGCCGGGCGTGCGCGAGGTGGTGCGCGTTTACGTGGCCCAGAAGCGCAAGCTGCAGGTTGGCGACAAGCTGGCCAACCGCCACGGTAACAAGGGCGTCGTTTCCAAGATCCTGCCGCCCGAGGACATGCCCCACCTGCCCGACGGCACGCCGGTCGACATCGTCCTCAACCCGCTGGGCGTGCCCAGCCGCATGAACCTGGGCCAGATTCTGGAGATCCACCTGGGCCTGGCGGCCTACGAGCTGGACATGGACTTCGTGACCCCCATCTTCGACGGCGCCAGCGAGGAAGAAATCAAGGCACTGCTCGACGAGGCCTTCGAGCTGCGCTGGGCCGAGCGCGAGAAGCACGGCGTGGGTCTGGACAGGCGCGAACTCGAGGTGATGGCCCGCGCCGCCAAGCTCGGCATCGTCGACGACAAACTGGAGCCCCGCGAGCAGCTCAAGGCCCTCTTCAAACAGGGCAAGGCGGTCCTCTACGACGGCCGCACCGGCGAGCCGATCGAGGGGCCGATAGTTATCGGCATCCAGTACATCATGAAGCTCTACCACATGGTCGAGGACAAGATGCACGCCCGCTCCACCGGCCCCTACTCGCTGATTACCCAGCAGCCGCTGGGCGGTAAGGCCCAGTTCGGCGGCCAGCGCTTTGGCGAGATGGAGGTCTGGGCGCTGGAGGCCTACGGCGCCGCCTATACGCTCCAGGAGATGCTGACCCTCAAGTCTGACGACATTGAGGGTCGCAACGCCGCCTACGAGGCGATAGTCAAGGGGCAGGACGTACCCACGCCAAGCGTGCCCGAGTCGTTCAGGGTCCTGGTCAAGGAGCTGCAGGCCCTGGGTCTGGACGTGGAGACGCTCGACGAGAAAGAGCGGGTCATCGACATCTTTGAAGGACTGGCCTCGCGCCGCTAAGGGGAGGGCCGATGAAGAGAGAACTGAACAAGGTAAGAATAGCCCTGGCGAGCCCGGAGAAGATTCGCAACTGGTCGTACGGCGAGGTCGAGAAGCCCGAGACGATCAACTACCGCACGCTCAAGCCCGAGCGCGACGGCCTGTTTGACGAGCGCATCTTCGGCCCCGTCAAGGACTACGAGTGCGCCTGCGGCAAGTACAAGCGCCAGCGTTTCGAGGGCAAGGTTTGCGAGCGCTGCGGCGTCGAGGTTACCAAATCGATCGTCCGCCGCTACCGCATGGGCCACATCGAGCTGGCCACCCCGGCGGCGCACATCTGGTACGTCAAGGACGTTCCCAGCAAGATCGGCACCCTCCTCGACCTGACCGCTGGCGAGCTGGAGCAGGTGCTCTACTTCGCCAAGTACATAGTCATCGACCCGGGCGGGGCGATGCTCGAGGGCGTTCCCATCAAGCGCGGCGAGCTGCTGAGCGACGAGCAGTACCGCGAGCTGAAGTTCGGCCGCCAGGAGACCTACTCGATCCCCCTGGGCACCGACGCCCTGATAAAAGACGGCGACTACGTGACCAAGGGCCAGGAGCTGGCCCCGGGCGTGGTCAGCAAGATGGACGGGGTGGCCCTCTTCCGCTTCCCCCGCCGCATCTCGGTCGAGTACACGGACCGCGAGCGGGCCCATCTGGTGCTGCCCCGAAAGGCCTGGATCGAGGCCGGCCACTACGAGCCGGGCGAGCCCATCGCCGAGCTGGAGGAACCCTTTGTTTTCGAGAGCGAGGCCGCCGGCGTGGCCGAGGTGCTCGAGTGGGACGAGGGGGCGCTGGTCCGCCTGCGCGACCCGGAGAACGACGAGGTAGTGGCGGTTTACCTGGTGCCGGTCGGCTTCGCCCTCAAGGTGGGCGAGGGCGAGCTGGTTTCCGCCGGCGACCCGCTGGCCGCCGCCGAGCCGGGCGCGGTGCGCCTGCCCCGCGGCGTCAAGGTGACCGAGCTGGAGGCCGAGATAGAGGGTGAGCTGGTCTACCTCTCGATGACCGTCGAGTGGGCCCGGGTCCAGGACTACCGTCTCGAGCCCCACATGCACGTTCTCGTGGGCGAGGGAACCGAGGTGCTCAAAGGCGACAAGCTGGTGGGCGCCATCGACCCCGAAGAAGAGGTCCACGCCGAGGCCGACGGCGTCGTGCACCTGCACGAGCCCGCCTCGATCGTGGTCATGAAGGCCCGCCTCTACCCGTTCGAAGACGACGTCGAGGTGACCACCGGCGACCGCATCGCCCCGGGTGACGTTCTGGCCGACGGCGGCAAGGTGACCAGCGAAATCTACGGCCGCGTCGAGATCGACCTGGTGCGCCAGGTGGTGCGGGTCATCGAGAGTTACGACATCGACGCCCGCATGGGAGCCGAGGCGATTCAGGTTCTCCTGAGCGAGCTCGACCTGGACCAGCTCGAGGCCGAGCTGGAAGAGGAGATGCTGGGTCCCAGCCGCCACAAGCGCAGCCGCGCCCGCAAGCGCCTGGAGATCGTCCGCGCCTTCAAGGAGTCGGGCAACCGGCCCGAGTGGATGGTGCTCGAGGCGGTGCCGGTGCTGCCGCCCGACCTGCGCCCGATGGTCCAGGTAGACGGCGGCCGCTTTGCCACCAGCGACCTCAACGACCTCTACCGCCGCCTGATCAACCGCAACAACCGCCTCAAGAAGCTGATGAGCCAGGGGGCGCCGGAGATGATCATCCGCAACGAGAAGCGGATGCTCCAGGAAGCCGTGGACGCCCTGATCGACAACGGCCGCCGCGGCAGCCCGGTTACCAACCCCGGTTCCGACCGCGCCCTGCGCTCGCTGACCGACATCCTCTCGGGCAAGCAGGGGCGTTTCCGCCAGAACCTGCTGGGCAAGCGCGTAGACTACTCGGGGCGTTCGGTTATCGTAGTCGGACCGCAGCTCAAGCTGCACCAGACCGGCCTGCCCAAGAGGATGGCGCTCGAGCTCTTCAAGCCCTTCCTGCTGCGGCGCATGGAGGAGAAGGGCATCGCTTCCAACATCAAGCAGGCGCGGCGGATGCTGGAGCGCCACCGCGACATCAAGGACGAGGTCTGGGACGCCCTCGAAGAGGTCATCCACGGAAAGGTGGTTCTCCTCAACCGCGCTCCCACTCTGCACCGCCTCGGCATCCAGGCCTTCCAGCCGGTGCTCGTCGAGGGGCAGTCGATACAGCTCCACCCGCTGGTCTGCGAGGCCTTCAACGCCGACTTCGACGGCGACCAGATGGCCGTGCACGTGCCGCTTTCCAGCTACGCCCAGGCCGAGGCGCGGGTGCAGATGCTCAGCGCCCACAACCTCCTCAGCCCCGCCTCGGGCGAGCCCATCGCCAAGCCCAGCCGCGACATCATCCTTGGTCTCTACTACATCACCCAGATTCGCCGCGAGCGCAAGGGCGCCGGGCGCGAGTTCGAGAGCCCGCTCGAGGCCATCGAGGCCTACGACCGGGGTGAGATAGCCCTCAACGCCCCCATCAAGATCGCCGGTGAGGAGACCACGGTCGGGCGTTACAAGTTCGTCTTCGCCAGCCCCGACGAGGCGCTAATCGCCGTTCAGCAAGGCCTGGTAGACCTGCAAGACGTGGTCAGCATCCGCATCGGCAACCAGATTCGGGTCACCAGCCCCGGCCGCGCTCTCTTCGTCCGCATGGTCATCGAGGCCATCCAGGACGGCGACCCCGAGGCCGAGGTGCCCGAGGAGCTGCTCAAGTACGACATCGCCCAGGAAAAGAACTCGCTGCGCGACCTGGTCTACCGCTCCTTCCTGCTGCTGGGCATCGAAAAGACCGCCCGCCTGCTCGACGCTCTCAAGCACGAGGGCTTCCACTACTCCACCTCCTCGGGTATCACCATCGGCATCGACGACGTGGTCATTCCGCCCGAGAAGCAGCAGTACCTGCGCGAGGCCGACGAGGCGCTCGAGAAGATCGAGGAGGCCTACGCCAAGGGGCTCCTCACCGACGAGGAGCGCTACCGCCAGATAGTCAAGCTCTGGGCCGACGTCACCGAGAAGGTTACCGAGGCGCTCTTCAAGAACTTCGAAGAAAAGTACCCGTTCAACCCGCTCTACGTCATGTCTCAGTCGGGTGCTCGCGGTAACCGGACCCAGATTCGCCAGCTGGGCGCCATGCGCGGCCTGATGGCCAAGCCTTCGGGCGAGACGATCGAGGTGCCGGTGCGGGCCAACTTCCGCGAAGGGCTGACCGTGCTCGAGTACTTCATCTCTACGCACGGCGCCCGTAAGGGTGGCGCCGATACCGCGCTGCGCACCGCCGACTCCGGCTACCTGACCCGCAAGCTGGTGGACGTGGCCCACGAGATCGTCGTTCGCGAAGAAGACTGCGGCACCACCGACTTCATCGAGATCGAGCTCTTCAAAGAAAGCGCCGGCGAGCGCGAGCTGCGCCGCGCTGGCGAGATAGAGCAGGCCCTCTACGGCCGCAGCGTCGCCCGCGACTTCGAGGCCGGCGGTCAGACCTTCAGCGAGGGGCGGATGCTCAGCAAAGAAGACGTCGAGACCATCATCGCCGCCGCTCGCGCGGGCGAGATCGAGACGGTTCCCGTCTACAGCCCGCTGACCTGCCGCACCGAGTACGGCGTCTGCCGCAAGTGCTACGGTTACGACCTCTCGATGGCCCAGCCGGTTTCGATTGGCGAATCGGTGGGTGTGGTCGCCGCCGAGTCGATCGGCGAGCCGGGCACCCAGCTGACGATGCGCACCTTCCACACCGGCGGCGTGGCTACCGGTTCCGACATCACCCTGGGTCTGCCGCGCGTAATCGAGCTCTTCGAGGCCCGCCACCCGCGCTCCAAGGTGGTCATAGCCGAGATCGACGGCGAGGTGGAGATCGAAGAAACCGAAGACAAGCTGCTGGTGCGTGTGGTCAGCGGCGAGTTCAAGAAAGAGTACAAGCTCGACAAGAACGCCCGCCTCAACGTCCGCAACGGCGACTACGTCCGCGCCGGCACCCCGCTGACCCGCGGCGTGGTCGACCCGCACCAGCTGCTGGAGATCCAGGGCCCCGAGGCGGTGCAGCGCTACCTGGTCAACGAAACCCAGCGAGTTTACCGCTCGCAGGGCGTCAAGGTTCACGACAAGCACATCGAGATAATCGTTCGCCAGATGCTGAAGTACGTCGAGGTAACCAGCCCGGGCGACTCGCGCCTGCTCGAGGGTCAGGTGCTGGAGCGCTGGGAGGTCGAGCGCATCAACGAGGCCCTTATCGAGGAGGGCAAGATGCCGGCGAGCTGGAAGCCGCTCTTGATGGGTGTTACCAAGAGCGCCCTCAACACCCGTTCCTGGCTCTCGGCGGCCAGCTTCCAGCACACCACCCACGTTCTCACCGAAGCTGCCATCTGGGGCAAGAAGGACGAGCTCATCGGTCTCAAGGAGAACGTCATTCTCGGCAAGCTCATTCCCGCCGGCACCGGCACCGACTTCGTTCGCCGGGTCCAGGTGGTGGACGAGCGGACGCTGGAGCGCCTGCGCGAGGCGCGCCGCGCCGCCGAGCAGGTGGTCGCCGCGCCGCCGCCTCCTCCGGAGGCGGGCGCGGGGGCGGCCGAGTCCTGAGCGCGAGTGGGGGAGGGGCCCGGCCCCTCCCCCTCTTCTGGAGGTGAGCGGTGAAAATCCTGATCTGCCAGGCGGCTGCCGAAGACGGGCTGCGCGAGGCGGCCCGCGCCCAGCCCCATCCGTACCGGATATTCCGCGGTCAGGAGGGGTACCTTTTGCAGGTCGAGGCGGTTTCGAGCGCGGCGGCGGAGGAGCTCGAGCGGCGCTTCCCTTCGTCCTGCCGCGTCTGGGAGCTGCTCGAAGAGGGTTGCCGGGAGGCCGGCGATGCGTGAGGAGATAACAATCATACCCACCGGCGAGGCCGAGGTCTACGTCGAAGACGTCGGCCCGGAAGACGCGCCGGCGCTGGTCGTGATTCACGGTGGCCCGGGCGGTTCCAGCTACCCGTACCGGGCCGCCTGGGATGAAGAGCTGGCCGGGTACCGGGTCGTCTACCTGGACCAGCGAGGCAGCGGTCGCAGCCCGGAGCTGCCGCCCGAGCCGCGACTTTTTACCATAGACGCCCTGGTGGACGACCTGGAAGCGGTGCGGACCTGGCTGGCGCTTGGAGAGTGGACGGTTGTCGGCCACGGGTTCGGGGCGCTGGTGGGGCTCGAGTACGGCCGCCGTTTTCCCGAGTGGACCGCCGGGGTCCTGGCGCTGGGACCGTGGATAAACTTTCCGGAGCTGGCCAGGGCAATCTGGCGCGCCGCCTTCGGTGAGCTCGGCGAGCCCCCGGCCGACCCAACCGAGGCCGTCGAGGCGGCCTTCGCCGCGCTCGGCCCCAAGGCGGTTTTCGACCGTCTGGCTTTTCCCTCTGAGCACGGCCGCGCCCATCAGGAGTGGCTGGCCGACGCGCTACCCCTCGCCTCGGGTGAGGAGGTAGAAGAGGCCTTCCGGACAAATCGCCTCTGGGAACTCGACTACTCGCCTTATCTACTCGATTACCCCACCGATACCGCTGTCATCGTCGGCGAGAAAGACGCTACCAGCTACCCGCTCCAGGCCGAGCTGTTAGCTGACCTGTCGGGAGCGGCCCTCTCGGTCATTCCCCGGGCCGGCCACTACCCCTGGATCGACGAACCCGAGGCGTTCTTCCGCGCTTTCTATGGCGTGGTAGACGGCTGGGCGCGCTAAGATACCGGGGGCTCGATGGCCCCCGGTTTCTGCATCTCGTAACCTTCCGGTCAGAAAACGTACACGG